>Ga0315908_10000277_pt1 | contig 40575 bp, 24 predicted proteins | sample LakEriMetagenome_12_FD_203520 | JGI IMG/M metagenome (GOLD analysis project Ga0315908, IMG submission 203520) | Freshwater fungal communities from buoy surface, Lake Erie, Ohio, United States - Buoy 4 MA124 | ecosystem: Environmental > Aquatic > Freshwater > Lake > Lake biofilm | place: USA...
GATGCCGGGTGTTCGCGTGCATCATGTCCCCGGGTTTCCACCCGGGGCTTCTTGTGCGGATGCCAGGCCCGGAGGGCCGGGTTGATTCCAAGCGGGCGGCGGCCCGCCAAGCGAACCGCGGCACGATGCCGCGGGTTCGCGTGCATCACGCTCCTGCGCAGTCCAATGTGAACTAGCTGCGGCGGTCGATGGGCACGAAGTCGCGGAGCGTCTCGCCGGAGTAGATCTGCCGCGGGCGGCAGATCTTCTTCGTCGGCGAGTGGTGCATCTCGATCCAGTGGGCGATCCAGCCGGGCAGGCGTCCCATCGCGAACAGCACCGTGAACATCTGCACCGGGATGCCCATCGCCCGGTAGATCACGCCCGAGTAGAAGTCGACGTTCGGGTAGAGCTTCCGCTCGATGAAGTACTCGTCGGCCAGCGCCACCTCCTCGAGCTGCTGGGCGATGTCGAAGATCGGGTCGTGGCGGGCGATCTTGGCGAGGAGCTTGTCGCAGATCGACTTGATGAGTTTGGCCCGCGGGTCGTAGTTCTTGTACACCCGGTGGCCGAAGCCCATGAGGCGGAAGCCGGAGTCCTTCTTCTTGGCGAGGTCGACGTACTTCTTCACGTCGCCGCCGTCGGCCACGATCTTCTCCAGCATTTCCACGCAGGCCTGGTTGGCGCCGCCATGCAGCGGCCCCCAGAGGGCGGAAATGCCGGCGGAGATGCTGGCGAACAGGTTGGCGTCGCTCGATCCCACCATGCGGACGGTCGAGGTTGAGCAGTTCTGCTCGTGGTCGGCGTGGACGATGAGCAGCGTGTCGAGGGCGTCGGCGAAGTCGGGGTCGACGTGGTATTCCTCGCACGGCACCGCGAACATCATGTGGAGGAAGTTCTCGCAGTAGCCGAGGTCGTTCTGCGGGTACATGAGCGGCTGGCCGCACGACTTCTTGTGGCTGTAGGCGGCGATCGTCGGCAGCTTCGCCATCAGCCGGTGCACGCTCACCTCGACCTGCCGCGGATCGCGGACGTCGAGGGAATCCTGGTAGAAGGTGGACAGGGCCCCCACCACGCTGCCCACGATCGCCATCGGATGGGCGTCCCGCGGGAAGCCGCCGTAGAAGCTCCGCATGTCCTCGTGGATCATCGTGTGCCGCGACAGCGACGTCCGGAACGCGTCGAGCTCGGCGGCGGTCGGCAGCGTGCCGTAGATCAGCAGGTGGGCGACCTCCACGAAGTCGCACCGCTCGGCCAGCACCTCGATGGGGTAGCCGCGATAGCGGAGGATCCCCTGCTCGCCGTCGAGGAAGGTGATCGCGCTGGTCGTCGAGCCGGTGTTGACGAACCCCTCGTCGAGCGTGATGCAGCCCGTCTGACCGCGGAGCTTGGCGATGTCGAGGGCCCGCTCCCCTTCTGTGCCCACGACCAGCGGGATGTCATAGGCCTGGCCGCCGATCTCGAGGCGGGCGGTGCCGTCGGACCGCGTGCCCGGCCACGGCGGCGTCGCGGGGGCTGTGGGCTTGGGGGCGGCGGTCATGGCGTGGTCTCCCGGGGCGTCTCACGGCTGGGCACAGGCCGGGACGGGGCACGGTGGCGGCCCGACCAGTGGAATGGACGGCGGCAGTGTAGCCCTGGCCCCCCGGGCGGGCAACGAGGACGCGTGGTTCGCGGCGCGTGATGGAAGACCGGGTCGCGTCAGCGGGTCGTCGTCGGCCGGCTGGCCGTCATGGGGCGCGTCGCGCCGGGCGACTCGGCATCGAACACGCTCCACACGGGCGTCCGCTCGCGGAGCTTCCGCAGGTAGTCTTCGGTGGCCTTGCGTTCCCGGTCCGCGACCAGGGTCGCGCGGATGCCCACCTGGGCTTCGATGAAGGGCGTGCGGCCGGCGTCCTTCCGTTCCACCACGCGGACGATGTGCAGCGCGGCCTGGTCGGCCAGGTTCGGCGACGGCTCGTCCTCGATGATGGCGCTCAATTGGCCCACGGGCAGCGAGAAGATCGCCTCGTCGAGTCGCTTCGATGCCAGGCTGCCCGCGTTCGTCCAGTCGAAGAGGCCGCCCTGCCTGGCCGTGGGGCCCTCCGACCGGGCCTTCGCCACTTCGGTCAGCGGCTTGCCGGCGAGAACTTCGTTGCCCATCGACGCCAGCAGATCCCAGGCCTGCTTCCGCGATCGGCGGCCGCCGATCTTGACCGTCAGCGCCTCGAACCGGGCCTTGGCCGGGAACTCGTAGTCGGCAAGGTGGTTCTGGTAATAGGCGATCATCTCGGCGTGGGCGATCTCGTCGTCGTTCTTCGTGTTCTTGCGCATCCACTCCTGGGACAGCCCGCGCTCGAAAAACATCTTCCGCATCCGGTCGAGCGACTGCCCCTTGGCCCGCAGCTGCTGTTCATACTCCAGCGAGTTGGCGACGCCCGCCTCCTGCATCATCTTGGGGAGAAACTGCTCGTCGAAGGCCTTGTCGACGTTCTTGCGGATATCGGGGATCTTGTCCTCGGGAATCTCCCGCAGCGCGTCGACGTAGATGAGGAGCATCTCGACGTGCTGGGGCAGCACCTGCTGGCAGATCTGCAGTTTCAGCTTGCGCAGGTCCTCCGGCGGCATGCTCGGCCCCGCCTTTTCGAGATACTCCAACGCCTTGGGCGTGAGCAGGTCGCCCTCGAGCACGACCTCGGGCCCGACCCGGGCCACGACCATCGCCATCTCCAGCGACTGCGCCTGCGGGGGCACGGCCGCCGTGCCGGTCGCGGGCTGCTCGTAGGCGGCGGGCACGACGCCCCCGCTTCCGGCCGTGCCCGGGCCCACCGCCTTGGCGACCTCGGCCGCGATCAGATCGCGGACCGGCTCCAGGGGCGCCCCGGGATGTTCCCGGATGCTCGAGAGCACATGGTTGTCGAGCGGTTTTGGGCCCGCTGTCGGCCAGCCGGCGGGCCGCGACACGGCCTTGGGCACGTGGGGCACGAGCGCCGGGCCGACTCCGGCCCGCGTGCCTGCGGCGCCGGCCGCGGATGGGCTGGCGGCCAGCGGGTTCGTGTCGGCTGTTTCCGACGGCGCCGCGGCCGCCACGCGCATGCTCACGGCCAGGCACAGGACCAGCGGGATCGGCCCGTGGAGGCGAGCGCGACGTGTGGCGAACGCTGTCACGATGCGGTGGTTTCCGGGCGTGGGCAGCCGAGTCTCGGCCGAGGGGGGCGGGACTATAGAGAGAGCCCCGCGGCCGTCGCAAGCCCGTCACGGCCCGGGTTTGGTGGCGGTCGGCTGCTGCAGGAGGTAGGCGAGCAGGTGGGGCAGGTTCGCCTCCCCGACCTGGTCGATCATGTTTGCCGGCATCGGCGAGGTTCGGGACGTGGCCGCCTCCTCGATGTCCGCCTTGGCCACCCGCACCTCCTTGCCCGTCGCATCGGCGAACACGACGTCGCCCCCCTCCTCGCGGAGGCGGAGCCCCGCGACCACGCGGCCGTCGGCGAGCGTGACGATCGTCGTCCGGAACGCCTCGTCGACATTGCGGCTCGGATCGAGGATGTCCTCCAACAGTCGTGCCGGACCACGCTGCCCGATGCCGTCGAGCTGCGGGCCGACGAGACCGCCGCGCTGCCCCAGGCGGTGGCAGGCGGCGCAGTGCTTTCCGAACAGTTCGCCGCCGGTGTCGGCCGAGCCGCCCGCCTTGCCGAAATGACCGGCCACCTTGCCGATCACCTGCTGGATCCGCTGGTCGGCCGGCTGGAGGCCGGCGGTCAAGGCCGTAATCCGGCCGTCGAGATCCGGCACGCCGCACTGCTTGAGCCGGCCGACCACCTGGCGGTCCTGAAGCAACAGCGGCGACGCCCGCCCAGCGGCGATCAGCCCGAGGAGCAGGTCGGCCCCGTCGTTTCGCGAGAGCAGCACCATCGCCCAGTCCTTCTGCTGCGCCGCGTTGGCCGTCTTCATCGCCACCCCGATCGCCTCCCGCAGCGGCGTTGACTCGACCCCCGCGCAGCGTTGGGCGAAGGCGATCCGCACGGCATACGGCTCGGTCGGCACCGGGATCACGGCCGCGGCCGCAGCCAACGTGCGGCGTTGGTCGAGCGCCAGCAGGGCGTCGATCGCATCGTTCCGCACCGCATCCGTCGAGACGGTGTTTGTGGCCAGCCGCAAGATGTCTTCCCAGGCTGCTGCGAGCCGGGGCTCCATCACCACCCGGGTCACGGAGACCGCCGTGCGGATGGCGGGCTCGGGCTTCTCCGCGCTGGACCCGGATAGAACCCGGAGGGCGAACGTGACCGCCCAATCGGCGACGTCCGTGTCGGCGGTGGGGGCACGCCCCGCAGTCAGCGCGTTTCCCAGCAGCGCCTGCAGAGCAGCCGCTTCGAGGGCGATGTCGCCGTCGCAGGCGGTCCTTGCCGCCCGCGCGGCGTCCGCAACCTGCTCCCCGCTGCACGCCTCGGCCACGGCCTGCAGCGGCGTCATCCACGTGTTCACCGGCAGGTCGCGGCGACTTTGCCACGCGAGCCACGCCGCCGCCGGAGTCTTGACCGTCGCCGCCAGTTCGGCGAGCAGCAGCGCTTCGGTGCTCAGCGTCTCGATGTCGATCGCCGCCAACTCCTCGGGCTTCGCCGCCACGATCTGGCTGCGGACCGCGATCCGCAACGCATGGATGAGCTGCGTGTCATTTGGCGGGGTTTCCGCCAGGCAGCGAAGCAGAGGCTGGAGCGAACGGATCGACGGATGGGCCGCCACCGCCTCCGTGGCCGCCCGCCGCACGAACGGATCGGGGTCGGCAAGCCGCCCGCGGACGAGCTCGGCCCGCGACTCGTCCCAGCCCGGCAGGGCCGCGACCGCTTTCACCGCGTGCACGCGGACGAGCCGTGCGTCGTCCGCCAGCGCCGCCGCGGTCGTCGCCGCGTCGAGCCTGTCTAGCAGGGCCAGGGCCCGGACCGCGCGGGCCCGGTGGTGTTCCGACGGCGACGGGCGGCGGAGCAGCTCCACGACCGTGGCGTCGCCACGGCCCCGCTCCACGAGTTCTTCCATCGCCAGCCGACGGACCGTCTCGTTCGCGTCTCCGAGTCGTTCCGCCAGCGCGGCGGTGGCGAGCTTCGTCAGGTCCATGGGCACCGCTGCATCGACCGGCGTCGCCCCCGGCTCCCCCTTCCACACCACCCGCCAGATCCGGCCGCGTTCACGGTCACGACGTGGGTGCTTCAGGTCCACCTCGTAGTGGCCGATGATGCAGTTGTAGAAGTCGGCGACATACAGCCCGCCATCCGGCCCAAGCTGCAGGTCCACGGGCCGAAACCAGAGATCGTCGCAGGTCAGGAAGTCGGTCGGCTTCTCAACCCACGGCGACGAGCCCCGCCAGGTGATCGCGTCGGCGTGCACCCGGCAGTTGACGACGTTGCCGACGAACGCCTGGTCGCGGTAGGCGGCGGGAAATCGCTCGGTCTCGCTGATGGCCACCGCCCCGATCCCGGTCGAGCCGTGGCCATCGGTCGTCGTGTCGGGCGCCAGCCCGAGTTTCCCCTTGCTCGCCCCGATGCCCGCGTACTGGGCCCCCGCCAACAGCATCGTCAGCGGCCGGCTGTGGCAGTCGGCGTTGAACCGGTTTCCGAGCGCGTCGAACACCATGCCGAAGGGATTCGTTTGTCCCCAGGTGACCTGCTCGATGGCCGAGCCATCGGGCCGGAAACGGTAGGTATTGCCCGAGTTCAACTGGAGGACGACGTCGCCTTCACCGCGGAGCTTCACCCGCGACGTGTTGCGGAAGCCGTGGTTCGCATACACCCAGCCGTCGGCGCCGAGGCGGAACGCATTCTGGTTCCCGTGCGTGTCGATGAAATCGAATGGCCCGTAGAGAACCTCCCGCAGGTCGGCCCGGCCGTCGTTGTCCGTGTCGGTCAGTTTCCAGATGTGCGGGATCGACCAGACGATCGCCGCCGTCTTCCCGCCCGGCGGCCGCGGCAACGGCAGGACGCCGATCGGGATGTTGAGCTCGTCGGCAAAGAGCGTCGCCTTCCGGGCCCGGCCGTCAGGGCCGAAGTCTTCGAGGATCGTCAGCCCGTCCCGCGGCTTCCTGTCGGCGGGGGCGGCGAACGGGTATTCGACCGAGTGCGTCACCCAGAGCCGGCCCCGGGCGTCGAAGGCCATGTTCATCGGCTTCTGGATCTGCGGCTCTGCCGCGACCAGTTGGATGTCGAAGCCCGGCGGGAGCTTGAACTGCGCCCGCTGCGCTTCCGGGGGCAGCGGTTCGGAATTCACCACGGGGGGCGCGGCAGCCGCGAGCGTGGCGAACACGACCGCGAGGATGGGGATCGGCAGGCCCGAAGCCAGACCCGACTGGAGGCCCGTGCGAGACGCATGCATCTCCCGCATTGGATCGATCTCTCCTTACTTGCCGCGAACCTGGAGAAGCAACGCCACGCCCTTCTTGTTGCTGATGACCACGTCGGTGTGGCCGTCGCCGTCGACGTCCTGCGTGGTGAACTGCGTGCCTACGCCGCTGTCGTTGTCGATGCGGTGCGGCGTGAGCGTGACCACGCCTGAAGCGTCCTTTTTTGCCTGGAACCAGTAGAGCAGCGCCGGATCGGAGGGATGCTGGTCTCCGCCAGGGCCGTGCGCCCAGAAGCGACGGCCGGTGACGAAATCCTTGATGCCATCGCCGTCGATGTCGACGTGATTGAGCGCGTGGGTCTGTCCCGGCAGTGCGAACAGGCCGCGATCGCCGAGCAGGAGACAGAATTTCTCCCCGGCCACGCCCACGCCCACCTCCAATCCGGGCTCATTGAGCCGCGGTCGATCGACCAGTTCCTTGAACGACGCTGCCATGGCGTCCGTCTCGATCGTGCCGACGAGCGAATCGACCACGGTTCCCGCATAGCCCGCGATCGGTCCCTCGACGGCGGAGCCGGTCTCGGCAAGTTGCCGGGCCTTGGCGCTGAGCTCGGCGTTGGCCCGCCATCCGACCTTCTTGGCGTCGCCACGGGCCTTGTTCAAGCCGCCGTAGATCTCCGCTTCCTCCGCGGTGAACGTGTATCCGTCCGGGGCCTTTGCCAAGGAAGCCGGCACCGGAAAGAACGCGTTTTGAACGAAGAACGGCTGATCTTTTTCGAGCCGCTGCTGCAACCACCAGAATCCCGTGGCGTGGGCCGAAGAGCAGATCACGTCGTTCCGCTTGTTGCCGTCGATGTCGATGGCATGCATGTCGGCACAGGCAGGAGCGGGCAGCTTGTGAATCTTCCACGGCATGCCGTCGAGCGCGGCAGGCTGTTCGTACCAGCTCCCCGCGACCATGACGTCGAGTCTGCCATCGCCGTTGATGTCGCCTGCGCCCAGGCCGTGGGAGAAACGTTGCGTGCCCGGAGCGTTGGTCCCCGAGATGCTCACCCGCTCCCAGGGCTGCGTCGGGTCTTTCCCGGGCTGGAAGGAGCACATTTCGGCCTGGTGCCCCAGGAGCAGCACCCGCTTCCCGGTGCCGTAGAGGTCGACGTACTGCGGGGATTCGTTGCAGGCGTTGTCTTGAATGACAAACTCCTGCCATTTGTCTCCGGCCGGACCGGGATTTTTGTACCAATGACAAGGCTTGCCGGGGAATCCGACGACGATCTCGTCGGGGTGCCCGTCGGCATCGACGTCGTCCGCGAAGACCGCGAAAGCCTCGCTGTAGCCCCCGGGCCCGTACGTGCCAACCTTCCGGATGACGTGCGGCTTCCAGTCGGGAGCCTCGTACCAGAGTTCACCCACGAGGATATCGGCCTTGCCGTCCTTGTTGACGTCGGCCACGGCCGAGCCTTCGGACCGGAACTTGGTGTCGAGGACGATCTTCTTCCAGGAAATCGGGGCGGCAGGCGATTGCCGCGGTGCGGCCGACGCAACCATCAGCAGCGCGGCAAGGCCCACGGAACCGACAGGAATCCGCACGGCAGCACCTCACGATTGGCGGGTGAGAGGTAAATGAATGGGCCTCCAGAGTATACGATCCAAGACGGTTGCCAGCTTCCAATTCATGAGCGGCTTTTTCATGGCGGTTCCGCAGCGATGTGCCGGTCGATGGGCGATCGAGCCCGCCGCCATTGGCACACGCTGGCAGACCTGCCGTCGATCGTGCTACCCTTGCTCGCGTGCGTGTGATGGTCGTGTCGGCCCCCATCGACCCCAGGCTGTGTCGACGGCCGGATCGCTCTGCAGGCACACGATTTCCTTCCCCGTGGTGGAGCGGAGCAGCGTGATGCGAGGCATTCTGTATCTCGTCGTCTGGGCGGCGGTGGTCGCGTCGGTGCATGGTCGACCCACGGCCGGTGCCGAGCCGCACAAGCCGGCGCGGCTGCTGGTGGTGAGTGTGACCATGGGCTTTCGGCATGCATCGATCGGCACGGCCGAGTCCGTGCTCGAGGAACTGGGACGCTCGACCGGTCTCTTCCACTGCGACCACCTGCGGATGCCCCCGGGCCGGCTGCCCCGGCCCAAGCCCCCGAAGCGGCCGCCGGACGTGTCGGACGAGGAGTGGAAGGCGCAGGAGGCCGGTTTCAAGCAGGCGCAGGAGAAGTTTCGCCGTGACGAGGAGGCGCGGCAGAAGCTGCTGGCGGCCGAGTTCGCGAAGGTTTTCTCGGCCGCAGCGCTCCGCGATTTCGACGGCGTGATCTTTCTGAGCACCACGGGCGAACTCCCGGTGCCCGACCTCGGGGCGTTCCTCGACTGGATCAAGTCGGGCAAGGCCTTCATCGGCTTTCACGCCGCGACCGACACCTTCAAGAGTTCCGATGCCTACTGCGACATGATCGGTGGCCACTTCGCCGGCCATCCCTGGGGCTCCGGCGGCGAGCATGCCTTCGTGGTCCACGAGCCGGGGCACCGCGTGACGGCCATGTTCCCGGAGCGGTTTCGCTGGAAGGACGAGATTTATCAGTACGACCTCCGCTACAAGCCGGAGAACCTCCGCGTGCTCGTGAGCCTCGACATGCAGGCGAGCACCCCGCAGGAGCCGTGGCACGTGCCGGTGGCCTGGGTCCGCGACTACGGCAAGGGCCGCGTGTTCGCGACCAACTTCGGCCACAACGAGGCCACCTGGCGGGAGCCGATGTTCCAGAAGCACATGGCCGAGGGAATCGCCTGGGCGGTCGGCCGGTTCGACGCCCCGTCCGCACCGAACCCCGAGGTGCAGGCGGCGGAGTACCTGCGGAGCGTGGTGGCGGCGGCCGCGGCGGCCACGCAGGCCGACGCCGCCGCGTTGCGGGGCAAGGTCGACGCAAAGATCGCGAAGGATCCGACCTGGGCCGTCGGTCTGCGGCCGATGCTTCTCGAACTTCGCGGGCGGAAGCCGGAGGAGCGGGCGGCCGCCTACGCGCAGGTGATCGCCGCAATCGAGAAGCCGTGAGCGACAGTGCTTCGCGGCTCCGCTGGCCGCACCTGCTCGTGGTGCGGCCGCCGAAAGATGGGCGGGGGCGCGTGCGTTTCGAGGTCCGCCATCGCAACGCGATGACCACGCCCCCTGCGCGACCCGACGTCACTGCACTTTGACGGAGTGGAGGGAGTCCCAGGTCCACGGGTTCCACGACAAGAGGCGGAACACGATCCTCCTGCCCGTCGAGATGATCTGGGCCGGCACCGCCATGAAAGCACGACGGAACGTCGTGAACTCCATCTGCAGCAGCTTGTACGTCTCGGCACGGTGTTCTTCTGCCTCACGGCCTCCCTCCGGAAGCGGCAGCGCCATCGAGGCCGTCAGGCTCCAGGCCAGCGATGCGATCACCATGGAGGCCCAGTTGCTCAGGAGCGTGTCGACGGGCGCCGAGAGCGAGCAGGCGTCGCCCTTGAGCTGCGCGAACAGGTTCTCCTGATTGCAGCGGTGATGTCCATCAGCCCCCGAACCCGCGAGTGGGCGGCGGCGTGGCCCATGAGCACGGGGTTCCGTTCGCGTCCCTGCATCAACTCCTGGGAGAGCCGCACCTGCAACTCCGCCCGTTGGAGGTGCTGCAGGTCGGTCATGCCCGCGGGGAGCCAATGGACCGAATGATGGCCGTATGCCGGCGGAGTCGAGACGCCATCTTCGGCATGAGCCCGGAGATCCGAAAGCCGGGGATCGAGGTCTGGATCGGCCGGAACGGCCCGCCGGTTTCCCGGCCAGGCTTGGGATCTGACGCCAGTTCCTTGTTTTGGTGGCGGCTGGGGGACATACTTGGCCAGGGGGTGCAGGAGGCAACCGACCATGTCCGCATACACGTCGCCATTCGTGCGCAGCCGACTCCGCCACGGCTTCACGCTCGTCGAGCTGCTCAGTGTGATCGCGATCATCGCCACGCTGGTCGCCCTCCTGCTGCCGGCGGTGCAGGCCGCCCGCGAGGCGGCGCGTGCCACGGCTTGTCGCAATCATGTGCGCCAACTCACGACGGCCGTCTTGAATCACGAGTCGAACGTGCGGCATTTGCCGTCTGGCGGATGGAGTGATGTCTGGCTGGGCATCGCGGACCGTGGGAGCGGTGTGGGCCAGCCCGGAGGCTGGACGTTTTCCATCCTGCCATTCATGGAGCAGTCTGCTCTGTTGGAAACGGTCGCGGGCGCGACGGCGGAAGATGTCGCCGCCCGCTATCAGTCCCTCATGTCCATGCCGGTGAGTCTCTTCGCCTGCCCGAGCCGCCGGTCGTCGGCGCCGCTTCCCATGGCAACCTCGGGGTTCCGGGCGGCTCTCGACGCGACTGTTTCGCCCCCCGTCGCCACCCGCTCCGACTACGCCGCCAACGGTGGCACGTCGGCGTCGTGCCCGCCGCTCGAGATCTACCGGTCGATCGCCTCCGATCCCGCCGTCGCGAGCAAGTCGGTGCAAATCTGTCACCGGATGGGCGGAGGAGATGGAAACACGCTGACTGTTTCAATTTCCGCGATGTTCGGCAATGGCGGCCACGGCAACCACGCGGACGACCACGTCGGCATTTGCTCCTCGTGCTCGGATCCTGTCGTCGTCAGCAGTCCGTCGTCGGTCGGCGAAGGCGATCAGTGGACCCGCGACTCAGTGGCGGCCAAGGTCAACCGTCCCGATGGCGGTCTTCCGGACCTGCAAGACGGTCTCGTGTTTCGCATGAGCGCGGTGCGGCCGGCCGCCGTTCGGGACGGCATGTCTTCGACGTATCTTCTCGGCGAAAAATACGTGGCTGCCGGCCTGGCCAAGGCGGGAACCGACGCTGGTGACACCGCGCCGCTGTTCGTGGGCTACTCCGACGACAACCTGCGCTGGGCCTTCGATACCCCCCTGCAGGACACGCACGGCCTGTCGCGACCACAGGCATTCGGCAGCCCGCATCCCGGCGGGGTGAACATGTCGCTCGCGGATGGCAGTGTCAGGTCGATCCCTTACGACGTCGATCCGACGGTGCACAAGGCATTGGCCGGACGAAAAGACGGCATCATCGTCGGGGTTCCCTGACGGTCACAGGCTTGCCCATCGGCCGGATTGTGGCTGTGGTCGCGGTTCGTCTCGGGCACACGGCGGCTGGGGCTGCAGGAGCGCGGGTCCCGGTCTCCGGTTTCGCGATCATGGCCCACGGAATCGCCGCGCGTCTGGCCGAGAAGGCAGGCCCGTGGCAGCCCCGCAGGTGGGTCTTACGACCCTACTTCTTGGTGGCGGGCTTGGCCTTGTCCTGCTTCGGCTTCAGGTTCTTCTTGTCGTTTTTCTGCGAGTTGTTGCCCTTGCCCATGATCGAGGCTCCAAGTGGTGGTGGTGATGGTTGGCTCCGTTCGCGCCCTACCAGTCCTTTTATCGGCAACTTTGGCACTGCCATTGAATGGGACCGGTTTTCTCCGACGTCGGTCCGCTGACAGACGCCTACTCCAGCACCTGGTACAGGGGCAGGTGCCGGAAGTAAGCCTCCAGCATCGGCAGCCGCAGCGCCACCGCGGTCTCCGCCGTCGGGCTCTTCGTGCAGCCCATGCCCGTGTACTTCTCACCCGCGGGGCCGGTGGGAAAGGTGTGGAGTTTTCAGCGGCCATCCTCCCACTGCACCAACGCCAGCCAGTGCAGGCCGCGCTCGATGGCTTCCAGCGTCTCCGGACGGCCGCCGCACTGCTCGATCAGTTGGCGCTTCTCAACGTCATCTCCGCCACGCTGCTGGAGCATCTGCCGCAATCCGATGGCCTCCTGGGCGTAGCGCAGCGAGGCGGAGCGAAGTCGTCATCGGTACGGCGAACCGATGGAGCAGGTCACGAAACAGGTCGCCCAACGGCGGTTCAGCCCGCCGTCGCAGAGCGCGGCCGTGCTTCAGGCCGGACGACCTCCTGTTGTGCATCGACCGCTCCTTCGCGGGCTCGCGGAGCCGCGTTTCGGGGGAGCGGTGCGGCATGCGGCAGCAGTCCGCGCTCCCCCGCGTCGCCGACTCGGCCGCGGTGCATCGCAGCCTCGACCGCCTGCACCGCGTCTGGCGATCCCCGGAAGGCCGCAGCGGGAAAGCGGAACGGTGCGGCGAGCATGCGGGCGTAGATCGCCCCGCTATCAAACCGGTTGAGGTTCGCGCCGGCGAGGTACTGCAGACGCAGGTTGCGGTCGGTGGTGATCTCCGCGTCGGCGAGAAACTCCCGCAGGCTGTCGGCGCCGCCGACGCAGCTCGCAAACAGGTCCGTAACCGTGCGGATGCCCACATCGGCGAGCGAGCCGCGGACGGCCGCGAACTCCGGCTGGTCCAGTCGCCGGGCGATCTCGTCCACGTCGATGACCGTCGGTCCGGGCTGACCGAGGAGCACGAGGTCGTAGCCCATGCCTCCCAGCGTGTTGCCGATCACGAGCCCGTCGGAAAAGACCTCGAAGAAAGTGGCGAGCTGGCTTTTCACGGCTGCGTCGCTCGTCTGATAGAGCTGCACGAACAGCGTGAACACCCCCCCCGGCCGGAGCCGCGACTTCGCCAACTCGAAGAACTCGCGGGTGTAGAGGGTCGCCGCGCCCCGGACCCAGGGATCGAGGGGATCGGAGGTGATGGCGTCGTAGGTCCGGGACGTCGAGAGCAGGTGATGCCGGCCGTCGTCGATCACCACGCGGACCTTCGGGTCGCGAAGCACCTCTCCGTTGTGGTCACTGAAGTGCGCGAGCACCGCGCCCGGCACGATCGGCTCGATCTCGACGATCGTCTCGAACTCCACCCGCGGGTCGAGCGACACCGCCTCCGCCGTCACCCCTGCGCCGCAGCCGATCACGAGCACCTCCCGCGGCGATTCGGGCACGAGCGTGGTCAGGTGCCCGAGGAGACGCTGGAGCCGCATGTCATGCGACATGCTCGAGGCCTGGACCTTGCCGGCGTTGTGGTAGAGCGTCAATCCGGTTGGCGTCCGCGTGACGGCCACGGAGGCCTGCAGCCCTTCGCCGACGTACACGAACTGGTTGTCGCCCCCCCACAGCCCGCTGAACCGCCCGTAGGCGACGAGCGCGGGGGAGACCGGCGGCACCAGCCATGCGATGCCGGCAGCCCACGCCAGGGTGAGGCATCCGGCGGACAAGACCGCCAAGCGGCCGCGGGCAGACGACCGCCAAGCCGTCGCCGCGACCGGTGCGAGGGCCAGGCCGGCCGCGACCGCGGCGACGAGGATCAGCAGCCGCTGCATGCCCTGTGAGGAGCACATCCAGACCAGCGGTGCCCCCGCAACCGCTCCGGCGATCGCCCCGAGCGTGTTCGCCGCGGCGGCTGCGGCCACCCGCGTGGCAGGGTCGTCGCCGCCGCGGGCGAGCGCCGCGACGGCCAATGGGAAGCTCGCCCCCCACAGAAACGTCGCCGGCAGCACCGCCCAGAGGCAGCGGACGAGGTCGAGCTGGAACGTGGCGACCGCATCACGGCCGAGCGACGGGTTGATTGGCCAAGCCGGAAGCGAATGGGCGAGCTGAAACGCCGCCCAGGCGATGCCCGCGGGAAGCAGCAACTGACAGAGGCCGAACGCCGTCCGGGCGTCGCCGGTCGCGCGGGCCAGCGATGATGCCCAAGCGCTGCCGAGGCCCAGCCCCGCGAGGAACACGGCGAGGATGATCGCGAAGGCGAACACGCTGCCACCGATCTGGAGCGCGAGCAGCCGCGTCCACGCCACCTCGGCCGCCAGTGCCGTGAGCCCCGAGAGGCCGAGCGCCACGAGCAGGTTGCGGTCGAGTGGCCGCCGTGCGGACTCGGCAGGTGCGGCGGGCGCGGGAGCGGGCGTAAAGCGGGCGACGACCGCGGCCAGCGCCGCCACCGCGAGGTTGCCAGCCACCGCGACGCTCCCCGCCGTGAACAGGTCGACGCGGGGCAGCAGGCCGTAGGCCGCGACCAGGCAGCCGCAAACCGCGCCTGCCAGATTGCCGGCGTAGAGCATGCCCAGGCGGGCATCGGCGGCAGGCGTCCGCGCGACGAATCCGGCCAACACCGGCATGGTGGCCCCCATGAGCACTGTCGGCGGCAGCAGGCAGATGGCCGCGACGAGCCCGCGGATCACAATGCCCAGGTATCCAGCCGGCAGGCTCTCGGCATAGAGCGATCCGAGGGTCGGCGCCGCCCAGAGGAGCCCCGCCCCACATACCGCGATGCCGGCCTCGAGGGCGGCGTAGACCGCGAGCGGGTGCCGTCCGGCAGCGGCCACCTTCGGGGCGATGAAGCTGCCGAAGCCCAGGCCCCCCATGAACGTCCCCAGCAGTACGGCCAGGGAGACCGCGGACGATCCGAGCGAGAGCTGCAGCAACTGAAACCAGACGATCTCGTGGACGAGCGCCCAGCCGCCGCCGACGGCGAACACCGCGAGCACCACCGGCCAGGCCCATGCGGGCGGGCGCGGAACCGCGACGACGTCGTCGTGCATGCGAGCCCGCGGTGCGGGCAACGTCGAATCGGTCGCAGTGGCACTGAGCATGGAACGGGCGGAGGCCATGGGGCCAGGACGCGGCCGTGGTGACTCGCACGGCCCGGAAGGTATAGATCGCCGTCCGGAAAATGCACAAGCGACCGACGGTCGCGGCGGCCACGCCAGCGCCGCTGCCCGCACACCCGAATCGTCAGATGAGGGAATCCGCGTCGCTCCACGGGAGGCCATCCGCATTCCGCTCGGCTCGCGGCTTTTGCTGGTGCGCGTTCTCCAGTCGTGCGTTCGGCTTGACATGCGCGAACGGCACAAAAAGCCCCCGGCGGGAGCCGGGGGACACCGGGTTGCATGCCTTCCCGTGTGCCATGCGATGTGGGTTTGAACCGGGAAATCACGTTGCGTGATGCGGCATGGATGGCGGGATGGTTTTCACACCCGGAGTCCCCGGGTTGCCACCCGGGGCTTCTTGGGCCGGTGACGGGACCGATCGCCTGTGTACGGGTGGTCAACACACGATTCCCTCATCTGACGATTCGGGCTTCCCGGCAACCGGCGCCGGCGTGGCCACCGCGTTGCTGGTTTCGAGGCGCAACACCTGTTGCATCCGACTTACGCCAATTCCACCAGCGACCGCACGCTCGCCAGGAGCTTGTTCGGGTCGGCGAGGGTTTCGGGCCGCAGCGGCACGACCACGGTCTTCTGATCGACGACCCGCACGACGCGGCCCTTCTTGGCCGCGGCCTCCCGGAGCCGCTCCATGGCGCGGCGGTCGTGGTGGCCGATCATGATCATCTCCGGATGCCGCGTGATCGAGTCGATGCCGAGGTCGATCGCCCGGCAGCGGAGCTTGGCGAAGTCGAGCAGGCGGCGGGCCTCGTCGGGGGGCGGGCCGAAGCGGTCGGCGAGCTCGGCGGCGAGGTCGTCCACCTGGCCGGGGGCCGTGGCCCGCGAGAGGCGGCGGTAGACGTCGATCTTGGCGCGGAAGTCGGGCACGTAGTCCCGCGGCAGCCAGGCCTCGCCGGGGAGGTCGATGTGCACCGGTGGCGGCTCGGCCGGTGGCATCTTCTTCATGCCGCGGACGGCCTGCTCGAGGAGCCGGCAATAGAGCTCGTAGCCGACGGTGGCGATGTGGCCGCTCTGCTGCGTGCCGAGGAGGTTGCCCGCGCCACGGATCTCGAGGTCGCGCATGGCCAGGGAAAACCCCGCCCCCATGCTGGAAAACTCCTGGATCGCGCGGAGCCGCTTGGCGGCCGTCTGCGTGAGGCGGGCCGTCTCGTCGACGAGCAGATAGCACCAGGCGCGGTGGTGCGAGCGGCCGACGCGGCCGCGGAGCTGGTGGAGGTCGGCGAGGCCGTAGCCGTCGGCCTCGTCGATGAAGATCGTGTTGGCCCGGGGGATGTCGAGGCCGCTCTCGATGATCGTCGTGGCGAGGAGGATGTCGGTCGTGCCGGCCACGAACGAGAGCATCACCTCCTCGAGCTCCGTCTCCGAGAGCCGGCCATGGGCGATGCCGATCGTGGCCCCGGGCACGATCGCCTGCAGCCGGGCGGCCACCTTGTGGATGTCGAGGATCCGGTTGTGGACGAAGAACACCTGCCCGCCGCGGGCCAGCTCCCGCTCGATCGCCGCGCGGACCAGGTTCTCGTCCCAGCGGCAGACCTTCGTCTCGACGGCGATCCGCGTGGCCGGGGGCGTGGTGAGGTTGGAGATGTCGCGGATCCCGAGCATCGACATGTGGAGCGTGCGCGGGATCGGCGTGGCGGTCATGGTGAGCACGTCCACGCTCGCCCGCAGGGCCTTGAGCCGCTCCTTCACGTCCACCCCGAACCGCTGCTCCTCGTCGACGACCACCAGGCCGAGGTTGGCGATGTGGACGTCGGCCCCGGCGAGGCGGTGCGTGCCGATGACGATGTCCACCCGCTTGCGGGCCAGGCCCTCGAGCGTCTCCCGCTCCTCGGCGGCCGAGGCGAGCCGCGAGAGCGACCGGATCGTGAAGGGAAACTCCGCGAACCGGGCGGCGAACGTCCGCCGGTGCTGCTCGGCGAGCACCGTCGTGGGCACGAGCACCGCCACCTGGTAGCCGGCCTCCACGGCCTTGAAGGCCGCCCGCATGGCGAGCTCCGTCTTGCCGAAGCCGACGTCGCCGCACAACAGCCGGTCCATCGGCCGCGGCCGCTCGAGGTCGGCGCGGATCGCCTCCATGGCCGTGAGCTGGTCAGGGGTTTCGTCGTAGGGAAAGGCCTCCTCGAACTGCCGCTGCCAGGGCGTGTCGGGGGGCAAGGCGATGCCGGGCCGGCTCGCGCGGGTGGCCTGGAGGCGGATCATGTCGGCCGCCATGTCGGCCACGGCCTGCTGCACGGCCCGCTTTTGCTTTTCCCACAGCGTGCCGCCGATCTTGGCGAGCTTGGGGGCGAGCTTCGACCCGCCCACGTACTTCTGCACCAGCTCGATGCACGAGGCCGGCACGTAGATCCGCGTGTTCTCGGCGAACTCGAGCTCCAAAAACTCCTCGGTGCGGCCGTGCTTCTCCAGGAGCTTGAGCCCCTTGTAGCGGCCGATGCCGTGCGACACGTGAACGACGTAATCGCCGTCGTGGAGGTCGAGGAACGTGTCGATGGCCCGCGAGAGCCGCTGACGGACGGGGCGGGCCACGGCGTCGTCGCGATTGAAGAGCTCGGCGGCGGAGACGAGCACGATCTTCTCAGGCACGAGCCGGAACCCGCCCGAGAGTCGGCCGCGGGCGAAGTGCAGCCGGCCGGCCCGGGCCGGCGCCGCGTCGGCGAGCAGCTCCCCGAGTCGCTTTTCCTCCGCCTCCGACGGCGCGACGACCCACACCTCCTGCTCCTTGCCTACGGTCTCGAGCTCGTCCTTGACGCGGTCGAGCACGCCCGTGAACCGCTCCACGCTCTCCGCGGCGAGCGTGGCCGTGGCCTCGAGGCTCGACGGGGCGAGGGCCGCGAGCACGACGGAGGGCAGCCGGTGGAGCCGCGCGAACACGTCGTCGGGCGCGAACAGGCCGGCCGTGCCGCCGAGTCGCTGATGCATCCGCTGCGCCTCCTCGGCGAGCTCCGCCGGCTCCACCAGCGCCACCCGGGCGCCGGCGGGCAGGAGGTCGGCGAGGTGGGCCTGCCGCGTTCCGGCCGTGGCCACGAGCGCCGTGAGGTCGATGCCGGTAAGCGTTTCCACGCTCCGCTGCGAGACCATGTCGAAGGTTCGCAGCCCCTCGATTTCGTCGCCGAAGAACTCGGCCCGCACCGGGCGGTCCCAGTCGGCGGCGAACAAATCCATGATCCCGCCGCGGCGGGCGAACTGGCCGGGGCCCTCGATGGCGTCGGTCGCCTGCCAGCCGCGGGCGGTGAGCCAGTCGGCGAGATCCTCGGGATCGACGCGGCCGCCGACCTCCAGCCGCCGGGTGCCGGCGGCGATCTCCCGCGGGTCGGGCAGCGGGGCGAGCAAGGCCTGGATGCTCGTCACGACCAGCCGCGGCTGTTCCGCCTGCGGCCGCGTCAGCCGCTTCACGACGGCGAGCCGCTCCGCGGCGGCGGGGTCGGTGGTCGCCGTGTCGTCAGCGCCACCGCCAAAATCCTCCACCGCCGGCAGGAGCGTGGCAGTCGCGCCAAAGATCGCCAGGTCGTCGAGAAACGCCTCCGCCTCGGCCGCGTGCGGGAGAACGACGGCCAGCGTGTCGTCGGGGAGGGCCCGGGCGAGCGCCGTCACGGTCAGCGCAGACGCCGAGCCCCAGGTTCCGCCGATCGTGCCGCCATGCCCCGCAAGGAGGCTGGCGACCACCTCGGCGAACCCGCGATGCGCTTCGAGGGTGTCGGCCAGGCCGGGCAGGCGGTGGGCCGCCCGGCCGCGGGAAACGGTCACGGCCATGACTATAAAGTCTCGCGTCCGTGATCGCATCCGCCGCATGGACGCCGGCTTCCGCCGGGGGCTTTTTGTGCGCCAAGAAGCCCCGGGTGGAAACCCGGGGACACCGGGTGTGAAAACCGCCCCGTCGTCCTACTTCTTGATCAGGTCCTTGACGGTCATGCCGGAGGGAATCATCGGCAGCACGTGCTCCTGATAGGGCACCTGAACGTCGAGGATCGCCGGCCCCGGGGCGTCGATCATCCGCCGCAGGGCGGGCACGAGATCCTTCTTCTCCACGATCGTCTCCGCCTGCCAGCCGAAGCCCTTGGCGATGGCCACGAAGTCGGGGTAGCGGTCGCAGGGAGAGATGCCGTCACCCTGCCCGCAGGCCTCGGGATGGTCGATCGGGCCAAGGTAGGTGTGGGCCCGGTTGCCCTTGAAGAACCGGTCCTCCCACTGCACCACCATGCCGAGGTGCTGGTTGTTGAGCAGCAGCACCTTGACCGGGATGTTTTCCGTCTTGCAGGTGGCGAACTCCTGGACGTTCATGAGGATGCTGCCGTCGCCGTCGATGTCGACGACCAGCGCCTCGGGCCTGGCCACCTTCGCCCCCATCGCCGCCGGCAGGCCGAAGCCCATCGTCCCCAGGCCGCTGGAGGAGAGCCAGGTGCGGGGCCGACGGAAGGTGTAGAACTGGGCGGCCCACATCTGGTGCTGGCCCACGCCCACGGTGACCACCGTGTCGCGGTCGGCCGTGAGCTTGGAGAGCTCGTGGATCGCCTCCTGGGCGAGGATGCCCGGGTAGCTCGTGTCGTAGGTGAACGGGTCTTCCTTCTTCCACTCGGCGATCCGCTTGTGCCAGGGGGCGAGGTCGGCGGTCGGCGGCTCGACGATGGCGTTGAGCTGGCCGAGGGCGGCCTTCACGTCGGCCACGATCGGCACGTGCACGAGCTTGTTCTTGTTGATCTCGGAGGGATCGATGTCGATGTGCACGATGAAGCCGTGCTGGGCGAAGGCCTCCACTTTGCCAGTCACGCGGTCGTCGAACCGCACGCCCACGGCGAGCAGCAGGTCGGCCTCGTCCACGGCGTAGTTGGCGTACACGCTGCCGTGCATGCCCAGCATGTCGAGCGACAGGGGATCGTCGCCGGGGAAAGCCCCCAGGCCCATGAGCGTCATCGTCACGGGGATGCCCGTCTTGCGGGCGAGCGTCCGCAACTCCTCCGCTGCGTCGGCCGCGATCACGCCGCCGCCCGCGTAGAGCACCGGCCGCTTGGCCCGCTTGATGGCCGCGGCCACCTGGGCGATCTGCTCCGGGTGGGCTGCCTTGCGCGGCTCGGGCCGGTAGCCGGGCAGGTTCATCGGGGCGTCGTAATCGGGCACGATCTGCGCCAGCTGGATGTTCTTCGGCAGATCGACGAGCACCGGGCCGGGTCTGCCGGTGGTGGCGATATGGAAGGCCTCACGCATCACGCGGGCGATGTCGTTGGCGTCGGTCACCAGGTAGTGGTGCTTGGTGATGCCGCGGCACACCTCGACCATCGGCGTCTCCTGGAAGGCGTCGGTGCCGATCACGCTCGTGCCCACCTGGCCGCTGAGCACGACCAGCGGGATGCTGTCGAGCTTGGCGTCGGCGATCGCCGTCACGAGATTCAGGGCACCGGGACCGCTGGTGCCCATGCACACGCCGGGCCGGCCGGTCGTGCGGGCGTAGCCCTGGGCGGCGAAGGCCCCGCCCTGCTCGTGCCGCGGCAGGATCGTGCGGATCTTGTCCTTGGCCCGGGTGAGGGCCTGATGGAGCGGCATGCTCGCCCCGCCCGGATAGGCGAAGATCACGTCCACCCCGTGACGGATCAGCGACTCGACGACCACGTCGGCCCCGGAGGCGAATGCTTCGGTGGCTTTCGGGCGCGAGACGGTGGCCATCGGGGATCTCCTTTTTTGGGGGGGCGGGATTGGTCCGGTGGGCTTGCCGGCCAGCCCCTAACCATACACGACGAAATCGGCCCGCCGAAACGCTCCGCTTCGTACCGTCAGAGCCGGGCGGCCAGCCCCTGGATGTGCACGTTTCGTCGGGGCGCATTCTCCAAAGATTACTCTCGGCTTAATATGCGTGAACGGCCCAAAAACACCGGGTCGCGGACCTTCCCGGGTGCCATGCGCGGTGGGTTTGGAGCGGGGAATCGCGTGCCGTTGTGCGGCATGGGCGGCGGGGTGGTTTTCAAGCCCGGAGTCCCCGGGTTTCCACCCGGGGCTTCTTGGCGCACAAAAAGCCCCCGGCGGGAGCCGGGGGACACCGGGTCAACCGCCGTCCCGTTCTCCATGCGCTACGGGTTCGCACCGGGGAATCACGTGCCGTCGTGCGGCATGGACGGCGGGGTGGTTTTCACACTCGGAGTCCCCGGGTTTCCACCCGGGGCTTCTTGGCGCACAAAAAGCCCCCGGCGGGAGCCGGGGGACACCGGGTAGCGGACCTTCCCGGGTGCCATGCGGTCACGGCCCGAACGGGCTGCCGGTGTCGAAGGGCGAGGCTGGGTCGCCCTTCGGCGGCTCTTCCTGCGGCGGCTCGCCGGCCGCCGGTCGGGCGGGGCGATTCGCGGCTGGAGCGGCGCCGGCGACCGGCTTGCCGAGCTTCTCGAGGGCCTCGACCACCGACTGTTCGTCGGGGTGAGCGTCGAGCCCGGCGGCCGCCTTGCGGAGGGAAGCCGCGAGTTCCTTGGCCGGGGCTGCGGCGTTGCCGAGCAGGCTCGCGAGCCCGGCGGCACCGTCCGCGCCTTCGATCGCGTCGGCGCACACCGCCAGCCGCCAGGCGTTGCGTCGGCAGGCCAGGGTAGGGATCGTCGGTTCGTTGTTCGGAGCCGCGGCCGGCTGACCGCCCGGCTGCCCGGTGCCGCCGGCCACGCGGCGCTCCATCCGTAACCGTTCCGCGGCGGCCAGGTCGGCTTCGAGACCGGTGATCGTGACGCCCCGCACCGACTCGACCGCCCGGGCGGCGTCCACGCCCGCGTTTGCCGTGGCGGCGGCTCCGAGGGCCGCGGCGGCGCGAACCCGCACGTCAATGGAGCGGGAGCCGTCGCCCAGGATGCGGTCGGCCGCCGCCAGCGCCTCCTTCGATCCGGTCTTCGGCCCGAGCGCCTGCATGATCGCCAGGCCGCGGCCGGCCAGCCAATCGATCGCCGCCGCGGGGCCAGTCTTGGGGTCGCCGGTGAGCATCGGCACCAGGGCGGGGCCGACCGCCTTGGCAATCGCGTCCATGTCGCCGCCGGCCTTCGCGGCCTCCGCATGACGGGCCAGGCCGGCCGCGGCCGCGATCCGCACCTCCAGCGGCTGGCGCACGTCGCTCGCGGCCGCGGCCAGCACCGGCGCGGCGGCCGGGAGCGGTCGATTGTCCTTGGCCCGCAGTTCAGCCACGAGCAGCATCGCGTTGACCCGCACGACCCGCTCCGCGTCGCCATCGCGGGCGACCGCCGCCATCGTGTCGAGAACCGTCTTCGCGGTGTCGTTGAAGGCCTTTTCGTCGGCGATGTCGGAGAACACGATCTCGCGAATCCGGCGCCGCACCCGCTCGATAGTGGCGCGGTTCGCCTCCAAGCCGAGCTGCGGCAGGACGACCTGCGTCACGTAGCTGCGGGCCGCCGCGTCGAACTGGCCGCCATCGCGGAGCTTGTCCTTGTAGTCGCGAGTCTCGACGGCGGCCTCGACCTTCGTCCAGGTCGAGAACTTCGCGGCCGCATCCTGCGCGGAAGCAGGCACGGAGCCGCACAGGCCGCCGACGAGCAGGACCAGGAAGAGGCATCGAAACCGGGAACGGGTGTCGCGCATGGGGCCTTGGTGCCAGGAGGTCAGAACGGGCTGCCGAAGGGGCTCGGGGCCGCGTCCGGCTGACCGGGCTTGGCCGGTCCCTTGCCCGCGTCGTCAGCGGGCAGCGTTGCCTTGTGCTCGGCGATCACCGGCTCGGCGTCGGCGGCGGAGACGAACTCGAAGCCGCCGTCCGGCCGCAGGCAGAGCAACTCGAAAGGTTCGGGCGGGCGGGAGGATCGCTGGTCGGCCCGGTCTTCCTGACGGCCGCGGACATCGACGATCACGCGGTCGGTGCGGAAATCCTCGCCGCGGGTGCGTCTGTCGCCGGGCTTGTTGAGCTTCTCGTCCACGTTCACGAAGCCTCCCGGCTCCGTCACCAGTCCGCGGAGGGCGTAGTCGCCGGTGCGGGCGCTGGGGGCGAGCACGAGCACCTCCAGCATGCCGGCCTTCATCTTCTTCATGTCGGCCTTGCGGAGCGGGCCCACGAGCACGACCGTCGGATCGGGCACGCTGACCGCGGCGGTCTCGTTGCTCGGCGGCGCCGTCAGTTTGAGCGGCGTGGCGAGCGCCGCGTTGGCGAGGTGCTGCACCGGGAGGTTCACGTTCGGGTTCCACATCTCGAACCGCACGCGGTAGCGATAGGTCTTCCCCGGCTCGACGGACGTGTCGATGAAGCGGAACAGCCTGAACTCCGCTCCCCCGGCCGAACCGGCATCGGGGCCGGCGGCGGGCTGCTGCCGCACCTGCTCCAACACCCACGGGTGCAGGCTGGTGACGCCCCACGAGCCGCGGAGCAACTGCGGCAACGGGCCGCAGTACGGCGGCGTGGTCCTGGGATTGCGCTTGTCCTCGGCCGCGGAGAGCAGATAGCCGTCGGGCACCTTTTCAGACGCGAAGCCGGACCACTCCGTCTGCCAGCGGCGTCCCGCGTCTACCAGATCGATGGGCTCCCAGCGGTCGGCTTCTGGGCCGACGACCGTCCGCTCGATCGTCCAGTCGGCCCACAACGGCATGTCGCGCTTCGCATCCTGGAAGCCGACGCTCTCGAAACGACGGCGATACTCCGCCACCTGCTTGGCGACGGGGATCAGCCCGGTGACGACGGCATAGGGCGCGATCCGGCCTCGCGACGGATCGGCCCCCGCTCCTGCTCCGGGCTGGCCGCCCGCCTTGTCGACGGGCGGTTCGCCGGCGGCGGGCTCGCCATCCCGGCCGCGCGGCCGGGGCCGGGGCCGTTCCGGCGGGGCCGGTTCGGCTGCCGGCGCCTTGGAGGGCAGCACCGCCAGGCCGGCCACGGCCTGCAGTTCCTCGATCCGAAACACATCGGGCTGCGTGCGCTTGGCAAACTCCTCGAACAGCGGTCGGTCGAGCAGCGCCAGTTGTGGCGGGCCGGCCACGGTCGGATTCCGCCACGGATCGATCGCCGTGGCGAGGGGCTGACCCGACCACTTTTCGCCCGCCGGCGCCGTCTTCTCGCGCTCGATGTGCCGTGTCGCTTCGTCCGCCTGCCGGAGGATCGTCTCGGGCCGCTGCTGGGCGGAGGCCGACTTGCTCCGCACCGCTTCGATCCCGCCCCAGGCGAGTCCGAGGGCGGCGAGGCCGATCACTGCCACGCCGAACTTCTCGCCGTGCCGGAGCAGGAAGTCGACGATCGCTTCTTGATTCAACGAGATGCTCGGCCGTTTCATGCCGTCACCCTCCGTCCGAGCCGCGGGCGTGCCGGCCGCCGCGGCGGCGTCGCGGCGGCGTCCGGAGTCGCCGGCGCCGGTGGCTCGAGGCCGACCGCCGCGGCACTCGGCACCGTCGCCAGGCCCACGGTGCCGCGCAGTTCCACCTGCACGTCGTTCGTGCGGTCGGCCCGCTGGTCGGTCTTGGCCGCATCGCCGATCCCGCCAGTTCGACTCTTCGCGCCACCAGCGTTGATCCGTACCTCGCGGACATCGATCGGAATCGGCGCCTTCGCCAGATCGGCGAGCAATGCGTCGAGGCGGCGCTGGTCGATGGTCAGCCGGAGCACGAACGGCATGAGATGCACCATCCGCGCGGCGGGAGACGTCGCCACGTCGGCGGCCGACAATGGCGTGCCGCTGAAATCGACATAGATCCATTCGCGGAGGCTGGCGTCCGGGGCCTCCGCCGGCGTACCCTCGACGCCGGGGGGCGAGCCCGCTCCGGCGGCAGCGCCGCCGAACCGCGGATGCGACGGTTTGCTCAAAGTTCCGCCCTGCGGCCCACCCATCGGCGCCATGTCAGGGGGCTGATCGGCGGTCGCAGCGGGGGCGTTTTTCGGCATCGCAATCCGCGAACCGCCCACGCCGCCCGGCTTTTCCTGCGCCGCCGGGTAGCCCACGGCCAGTTCGGCCACGTTCACAATCGCCGCGTTGTAGACGCCACCGGCGTCCTTGTTGGCGCGGGCGATCACGTCGCAGAACAGCCCATACACCCACAGTTCCTCCTGGGCGAGAACCACCTGGGTCGTGGCTGCCTGCGGATTGGTGGGCAGGGTTGCCCAGTCGAACGAGTTCAGCAGCCGGCGCTGGTCTTCCGCATTCCAGGTGAGCAGTGCCTGAGACCGACGTTCGCGGTCGCCGTCCCCTGCCGCCGGCGGGCGGCCCGTGCCGGCCGGTGTCGCCTGCCGGTCGCCGCCCATCGCCTCGTCCGCACCCATCCGCGCGGGCAGCTGGCGAACGATCTCGGGAATCGTGCTCTGGTAGCGCCGCAGCAGGTTGCGATCGAGACGACCGTTGGGCTTGAGCGTGGTGACGGCCGTGAGAAAGTCGTCGCCGAGTTCCTTCGGCCAGACGCGGAGAAATCCCTGGCCTTCCCAAAACTTCTGCCACTCCGCGAGGGTGTCGCGGCGAATCCGGACGGCGTCGGCGTCGATCTCGGTGGACCAGCCCGCATTGGGATGCGGCTCGACGCGGCGAACGCTCTGCACCGCCTCGAGCTTGCTCCTGATCTGGCCCTGCGACGAGACGATCTGCGCCTGCAGGCCACCGCGGGCGGCGAACAGGAGCGGCAGGAGGAGCAGCGGCACCAGGATCGACAGCAGCCAGAAATGGTGCTTCGCCAGGAGGGCGACCGCGGGGCGGATGTTTTCAGGAAGCTGGATCATGGTCGGGATCGGGTCGCGGCGCTACTGCGCTGCCGGCTCCGGGGGCGGGGGCGGCTTGGGGATGCCAGGCGTGGTCGGCTGCCAGGCGAACTGGAGCGTGAAGTCGTACCGCTTGAGTTCGATGGTCTCGGCATCGGCCGGTGCGGCCGGGCCGCCGGTGGCCGTGGCCGTCGGCTTCGCCCTTTGGATTTGCACCTTTTGGACCTTCGGCGACTCCATGATGATCGGGTAGCCAATGCCGAGTTCGGTGACGGGCACCCGCCTGCCCCCCCAGGGACCGGCCGAGACGAGCACTTCGTCCCCGTTGCCGAGCAACGCCTGCACGAGGGACGACCGCAGGAACTGCTCGCCCTCCTCCGGCTTGTGTCGATCTTCGTTGTGGAAGTGATGGCCCGTGATCTGCACCACCCAGCCGGGGCCTTTGGGGCCGACCTGCGCGGGCGCGGCTTCGGCCGGCGGCGGCTCGGCCCCCTCCGCCGGAGGCGCGGAAGCGGGGGGCGGTGTGGCGGCCGTCCCGCCGACCGAGTGCGTCTCTTCCCACTGCCGCTTCGCGGCGGCGAACCAGGTCGCGAGGTCGGGAAAATACTGCATGTCGAGGCTCTCGATGTGCAGTTCGTTGCGATCGGCCGGATTCGGTGCCGGCTTCCCGGGCGGGTCGCGGGGCAGGAGCGACTCCACCGCCCGCAGCATGTCGAGCGTTTGGAACCGCCGGTTTTGCACGTCGACGAGATACCGCTGCTGGGCCGCGGCCTCGGTCCGCTTGGCCCGCACCTCTTCGAGCGCGGCCGACGCCGCCTGCGAGGCCGACTTGACCGCATCGGCCTTGGCGAATGCGGCGGCGTAGAGCCGTGGCGCGTAGGTGGACCAGGCGAAGAATATGCCGGCGAAGTTGAGTGCGGCCGCGGCGAACAGGCCGACCAGCGCCGCCAGTGCCCAGGGCTTCTTCGCCTCGATGAGCCGGTCGACGACGATCTCCTTGGGCAGAAGGTTCGTCTGCAGGAACGACCCGGCCGCGGCCTGGAGGGCGAGGCCGTAGGCGGTGCCGAAGGCGAGGCGATTTTCGCGGAAGGCGGGAGCCCCAAGCACGGTCGGCCCATCCATGCGGTCGAACTTCTCCAGCCGCTGCACGTCGAGCTGCAGCTGCTTGGCGACGAAGTCGGAGAGCCCACGGAGCTTGGTCGCGTTGCCGAGCAGCAGCACCTTGCCGACCGTCGCCGTGCGGTCGGCGCCGGTGAAGTAGTTGAGCGACCGCTGCAGCTCCGAGGCGAACTCGCTGAACACCGGCCGCATCGCCTTGAACACCGCCTTGGGGTCCTCGGCCCGCACCGCGTTCCGCTTCAGGTGCTCGGCCTTGGTGAAGGTCAGTTTCAGGTCCTTGACCAGCGCCTTGGTGAACGTGCTGCCACCGATCGGCATGCTCCGCTGCTGGATCTTCAGCCCGTTGGTCATCACGACGTCGGTCGAGTCGACGCCCATGCACACGAGCACGATCGCGGCCGGCGGCTTGTCGGGGTCGATCGTCTTCGGGTCGGGCAGCTGGTCGAACATCACCATGTTCGCCAGCGCGATCGGGGAGAGCTGGAGGACGTCGACCTCGATGCCCGCCTCGAGGAGCGGCGTGAGCGTCTTGTAGACCTGTTCGCGCTTCATCGCGAACAGCGCGACCTCGGCGTCGATGACGAAGCCGCTCTCCTCCATGCCGCCGGCCAGCCGCTGCCAGTCCCAGGCCACCTGCTCGAGCGGAAACGGGATCTGCTGCCGGGCTTCGTACTTGACGATGTCGGGGATCTTCTTGGCCTCGATCGGCGGCAGTTTGATGAACTTCGAGAGCCCGGCCTGCCCCGGCACCGCCACGGCCACCCGCTCCCCCGTGAGGTCGTTGCGGCTCATCAACTCCGCCAGGGCGGCCCGCACCAGCTCCACCGGATCGGCCTCCGGCTGGGTGAGGATCATCGGGTATTCGATGTAGTCGTAGCCCTCGGCGACGAGTTTTCGGGGATCGGTCGGCGACATGCGGCAGCGGATCGCCTTGAGGGCGCACTTGCCGATGTCGATTCCCCACACGTACGGACTGCGGGCCATGGGCCGTTCCAGAAGGCGTCGACAGGAGGGCTGGGCGGCGGGTCAGGCTGCGCGGCCGAAATGCCGTCTTTCCAGCACTCTACGAAGCCGCGCGGAGGGGTGTCAAACGCCCGGCGCCGCGTGGGAGGCAGGCGGCAGTGGCGGGCCGCATCGATTACACTCGACCGCCATGCAGCCCGCTCGCATCGTAGTCTTTCTACCCTGTCACACGCTCGACGATTTCCCGACGTGGCTCGAGGAGCACGAAGCCGACGACATGCTCGCTGCTTGGACGGCCGTCTGGGAGCCGCGGCTCCTGGCGACCGTCGGTCGGGCCCCGGAGTGGGCGAGCGTCGATCTGCGGCCCCCCGATGACGAGCCGATCCTCGGCATCGTGCCGGCCGCCTTCGACCCGCGGTTCGCCGCCCAGGCCGACGCCGTGTGCAACGCCGGCTCGCGGTGGGTGCGGGATGTGCGGGGTGCGGCCGCCGTGGCTGCGGCGGCGCGGGAGGCGGCTGGCAGCGAGCCCACGGCGGACGACGGGCCGTTCGCGGATGACTTTCGTGCCCTGGGGATGGCGGTGCTGCTGGTGGAGGTGCTGGCGCGACGGATGCGATCCGCGGCCGGGCTCGAGACGACCGAGTTCGCCGCCACGGTCGTCGCGGCGGCCCGGGCCGCCGTGGCCGGCCATGACGACGAGACCCGCGAGCGGCTCCGCGAGTGCTTCGGGTTCCTGTCGGCGACGCGGTCGCGGTACTACTCCGTCGACGTCTGGCTCGTCGACCTCGTCCTCCTCGCCGACACGACGCTCGGCCGGCCGCTGGTCGCGGAGCTCGCGGCGCCGACGCCCCTGGGGATCGTGGCCACGGGCCATCTGGTCGAGCGGCTCGCCGCGGAGCATCCGGAATCGCTGGCCCGGCTGCGCGAGCGGTGCACAGCGGGCACGGCCTCTGCCTGCGGCGGCCGTGACGCCGACGAGCCGCTCGCCCTGGCCACGCCCGAGCAGGTGCTCGCGTCCTTCGACCGCGGTCGGGCCGCGTGGGAACGGCACGTCGGCTGTGTGCCGCGGACGTTCGCCCGCGTGGCGGGGGGCGGATCGGCGGTCCTGCCGGCCGTGCTCGGCGGCTTCGGCTACGCCGGGGCCGTGTGGCCGCTGTTCGACGGCACCCCGCTGCCCGACCCCGGCGACTCCCGGATCCGCTGGGTGGGGGCGGGCGAGGCGTGCATTGATGGCGTGGCCCGGCCGCCGATCGATGTTCGCGCCGCGCGTGCCATCCTCGCCCTGCCGGAGTCGCTCAGCAATGTGATGGACCACGACCATGTCGCCGTCGTCACGTTCGCCCGCTACGCCGGCACCGCGAGTCCGTGGCACTCGCTGCTGCAGCGGATCGGCTCCTGGACCGACGCCCTGGGCACGTTCGTGACGCCCGACGAGCTGTTTCAGCGGACTGCCGGCAGCGGCACGCGGGTCGACTTCGAAGCCGACGCCTTCCCCGTGCCGCCCCCGGCCGATGCCGGCGATCCGCTCGCCGTTCCCGTGGCGGATGCTGCGGCCGAGGCGCGGCGGATCGTTACCGCAGCCGCCGGGCTGCTGCCGCTGCTGCCGCCGGGCGTGGCCGCGGCCGCCGTCCCCGTCAGCGCTCGGTCGGCGGCCGCCCGGCCTGCGGGCCGGTGGCCCTGGACGCGCCGCGCCGATCGCGCCGAGCTGGTGCTCGACAACGGCCAGATTCGCCTCCAGGCCAATCCGCGGACCGGTGGCGTGCTGTCGCTGCGCCGCCCTGCCGACCGCGGCAACCGCCTCTCCCAGCAGCTCGCGCCGCGGGCCACGCGGCCCGCCGCGGCGGCCGGCTTCGTCCGGGAGTCTGCGGAGGATCGGGCCGAGCACGGGCGGATGCAGGCCGACGCGGTGGCCCGGGTCAAGACCGCGGCGGGTGACGACTGCATCGAGAGCCGCGGCCGCCTGCTCGCGGCCGACGGGCGGGGCGTCGGCGGGTTCGTCCAGCGGATGACGCTCGTGCCCGGCCTGCCGCTGGCGGTGCTCGACCTGGACGTGCGGCTCGACCACCCGCTGTCCGGTCCGCTCTTCGAGGAGCACGTCGCCTGCCGCTTCGCGTGGCACGAGAACGAGGACGTCGAGATCCTCCGCAGCCTGCACACGCAGGCCGTCGTCACCGACCGGACCCGGTTCACGGCGCCGCACTTCATCGCCATTCGCGGCAGCGGCCGCGGCGCCGACGCGGACGACGCGGCGATTCTCACCGGTGGCCTGCCCTGGCACATCCGCTCGAGTTCGCACGTGCTCGACACGATTCTCCTCGGCGCCGGCGGCACGACCGCCACCCGGCGACTCGCCGTGGGCATCGGCCTGGAACGGCCGTGGGACGAGGCCCTGCACTTTCTCGCGGCGGCCGCCCCCGCCGCCATGGCGACGCCGGCCAACGTGCGGCTCGCGCCGGTCGCCATCGGCCCCGACGAGGCGGGGGGCGTGCGGGCGGTCGTCGATCTGATCGAGGCGGCGGGCAGCGCGGGGCAGGTGCGCGTGGAGTGGGCTCGCGAGCCGCGTGCCGCCCGCGGCTGCGACTTCGCGGGGCGGCCGCGCGACGACGTGCCGGTTGCGATCGAGGGGCGGTCGACCGTAGTTTCTCTGCGGCGGCATGAATGGCTGCGGCTGCACCTGGAATTCCCGGCATGATCATCACGCTCGACGGCCCGGCCGGCGCGGGGAAGAGCTCGGCGGCGCGGGCGCTGGCCGCCCGCCTCGGCTGGTGCTACATGGACACCGGGGCGATGTACCGCGCGGTCACGCTGGTGGCGCTGGAACGCGGCATCCCGCTCGACGATTCCCCGCGCATGGCGGCGCTCGCCGAGCAGATCCGCATCGACTTTCGCGCCGGCCGCGTGCTCGTGGACGACCGCGACGTCTCGACCGAGATTCGCACCGCGCGGATCACGGCCGCCACTCGTCCGGTGGCCGACGCCCCGCCGGTCCGCGAGGCCATGAAGCGAATCCAGCGCCGCATGGCCGCGGGCCTCGACATCGTCACCGAGGGCCGCGATCAGGGGTCGGTGGTCTTTCCGCAGGCCGAAGTGAAGGTGTTCGTGACGGCGTCGCCCGAGGAGCGGGCCCGGCGGCGGCACCGCGAGGAGGAGGCCCGTGGCAGCGGCATGACGCTCGCCGACGTGCTCGCCGCGCAGGCGGAGCGCGACGCCGGCGATCGCTGCCGGGCGGTGGGCGCCATGCGGGCCGCGGACGACGCGGTGATCCTCGAGACCGACGGCCTCACTCCGGAGCAGGTGGTGGACCGGCTCGTGGCCCTCATCGAGGCGCGGCGCGGTCCGCGGGGGCCGGCATGAGCGGCCCGCAGCAGCCCGCGCCGGACGCCGGCCCCCGGCCCCACGCCCGCGGCCACTCGACGTTCGGCCGCTGGCTTTACTCCGCGCTCTGGATCCTGTCCCGCACGCTCGGCGTGGCGCTGTTCGGCGTTCGCGTCGGCTGCGACGAGCCGCTGCCGTCCACGGGTGGCGTGCTGGTGCTCTCCACGCACCAGAGCCATCTCGATCCGCTCTTGCTGGGCCTGGCCACGGACCGGCGGCTGTCGAGCATGGCCCGCAGTTCGCTCTACCGCTTCAAGCCGTTCGGCTTCGTGATCACGGCGCTCGACGCGGTGCCGATCGACCGCGCGGGCTCGGCGGTGGCGGCCATGAAGGTGGTCATCAAGCGGCTGCAGGACGGCGCGGCGGTGATCGTCTTTCCCGAGGGCACGCGGACGCACGACGGCCGGATGGGGGAGATCAAGAGCGGCTTCGCGATCCTGGCGAAGAAGGCCCGCGTGCCGATCGCGCCGGTGGCGATCGTGGGAGCCTACGAGTGCTGGCCGCGATCGCGGCGCTACCCGCGACCGGGCCGGATCCGGCTGGAGTTCGGCCGCGTGCTGTCGGTGGACGAGGTGGCGGCGCTCGACGAGAAGTCTCTCGTGGCCGAGTGCACGCGGCGGCTCGAGGAACTCGACGCCCGCGGTCGGGCCGCCCGCGCCGGCCGGCGGTTCACGGCGCCGGCTGCTCGCCCCCCCGCGCCCGCTTGAACGGATCGACGGTGCCGCCGCCGACGCCGGCGGGGGGCGTGTCGGCCGACTGGCCGAAGGGCAGCAGCTTCGGCCAGTCGAGGTTCATGCCGGGCCACGCCTGGCCCGTGGTCGGCGCGGCGGCCGGTGGGGCGGCGGTGGGCGCAGGCCGCGGGATCGCCGGCATCGCGGGCGGGGCCGCCGCGGGGCCGCCGAGCAGGTCGGCCGGAGCCGGGAAGCCGCCCTGCGGCGTGGTCGAGACGGTGGTCGCGGCCACGCCCGTGCCGCCATGCTCGAGCACGCGGACCGAGACGTCGTCGATGAGCGCCTCGCCCATGCCCGTGAGGGCGAAGGTGACCGCGAGCGGCTCGCCGGCCGCCTCGGCGGGCACGATCCGGTAGAGCGCCAGGCGGGCCCAGTCGCGGGTGGCGCCGATGCGTTCCGCGAGCGCCGGGCCGCCGAGCGAGTCGAAGACGAGCAGGCCGTCCACGCTGCCTTGGATCGGCTTGGGCACCCACACGCGGGCCGAGATCTCGAGCAGCTTGCCGGCGGGCGCCGCCAGCGGCGGCGTGGTGATCCACACCGGCGGCGTCTCGACCACGATCGGCGCGTCGGCCGCCTGCACGGCGCGGGCCGTGAGGCGGAGGCTGCCCGCGCCCGCGAACCGCCGATCGCGGGCGATCTCCACGCTGGTGCTGATCTCGGCCTGCTCCTGGGCGAAGTGCCGCCAGCCGCCGCCGGCCAGATCCTCGACCCGCTCCATGCCGCCGCCGGCGAGCAGCTCGGCGCCGGGCACCGCCGCAGCCAGCGCCGCGGTGAACCGCCACTGTTCGGCGAGCGTCGAGTCGGAGGTCGCCAGCGGGCTGGCCATCAGCGAGAGCAGCGAGCCGGTGCCCTGCACGCCGCGTTCCCAGGCCAGCCGCTCGAACTGTCCGCAGATGGCGGCACAGCGGCGGTACTTGCCGACGGCCGCCGCCGGATCACCGGCCGCGAGGGCCTCGGCCTCGACGGCGTCACGCTGGGCGGCGCCGAGCATCGCGGCCACGGGCAGGTTGCCCAGTGCCTGGGGCGGCAGGCTGCCGAGCAGCGCGGCGTCGTCGGCGAGCACGAGTCCGGCGAGCGTTCGGGCCGAGGCCAGTTCGGCGGCCGCTGCCTGCCGCAGCCGATCCTGCACATGCGCCGTGACCGCCGGGTCGCCGCTGACGAGGATCAGCGCCTGCGACGTGAAGTGGTCGAGCGTGACGGCCACGCCTCCGGTGGCCCGCCGTTGCCGCAGCGGCTTCAGCCCGCCGGGGCCGACCTCCCAGGCCTGATGCGCCTCCGGCACACCCGGCACGAGGATCGTGACCGCCGCGTCGTCCTTGGGCAGGCCGCCCTCGAATCGCCGCGCGCAGATCTGCGCGCCTTGCACGCACCGCCACGCGACCACCATCCGGCTGCGGGCCGCCTCCATCACCACCGCCTGCACCTCGCGATCGCTCGTCTGCGCCGTCGCGGAGAATCGACCGGCCGCGGCCCACGGCTCGAGCACCGCGAGCCGCAGGTTCATCTCGCGGGCGGCGGCGGCCCGCAGCCGCGCCTCGTGGTCGTCGGCATCGATCCGGCGGCTCGACGCATACAAAATGCCGCGGGTGCCGGCGGCCACGGCCGCGAAGGAGGCGAGGCACAGGCTCTCCGGATCGACGGCCAGTCCACGCGCGCCGACGCCCGCCAACGCCGCCGCCTGCCGGGCCGCGAGCGGATCGATCTCGGTGGACAGCGTGGCCAGCAGCGGCGTGCCCGGCCGCGCCAGCCGCGGCCGCTCGCGGAGCCAGGTCAGGTAGTCGGCGAGTTCCAGGCTCGTGCCCAGGACGGTGCGGCGCGCGACGAGCATGTCGACGTGCCGCGACACGCTGCGCAGGCCGGAGTCGGCCGAAGCGATGAGGGGCCGGGAGGCCCGGAGGTCGCAGGCGCGGATCCGGCGGGCCTGCTCGGCGAGGGCCTCGACGTCGCCCTCTGCCAGGCCGCTGCCGAGGTCCCACATCAGCACCCGGTCCCAGTTCCGCAGGGCCGGCACCGAGTCGGGGTCGCGGAGGTCGATGTCGGGGATCGCCGGCGGCGGGCAGATCACCCACAGCCCCGCGGCACGGGCTGCGGCGAGCAACTCGCCGCTGGCCGGCTCCGGGAGCCGCACGCAGTTGAAGCCGAGCGCGGCGATGCTCGCCAGCGGCTCGCCGTTGTGGTCGAGGCAGCGGGGAAAGAACGGCAGGCCGTCGACCTCGAGCACGCCCCGGGCCAGGCCGGCCGGCGGATCGACCGCCGGTGTCTCGACGTTGACCGGCTGCACCAGTGGATCGCGCAGGCCGCGGCGGATCACGCCCGTGACCGCCACGTCGTCGATGCAGACCTCATACCGGCCGGGCATGGAGTAGAGATCGAGCACGAGGTGGGTGACGATCGCGTTGGCGGCGCTGCCGCCGGCGCCGTGCTCGCGGTGCACCGCCGGCAGGCGGCGGGCGAGGGCCGCGGGCAGCCCGTCGACCTTCACCTGTTCCCAGCGGTCGGCGTCGCGGGTGGCCGTGCCGGGCAGGATCAGCGCCACCGGCCGCCCTGTCTTCCGTGACACGAAGTCGGGAAGCACCACACGGGCGGCGAGTCGGATATCGGGGCGGTTGGCGCGGATCCACGCGGCGGCGGTGAACTCGTCGATGACGGCCGCCGGCCCGACCGGCATCTGCAGCCGCAGGGTCGTGCCGGGCGCCGCGTCGACGGTGAATTGTTCGCAGGTCGCGCCGCGGTGCGGTGCCACGGGCGACAGCGTGTGGGCGATGACGCGGGGAGAGGTGTCGGCCTCGGCCAGTGTCCAGGCCGTCTCGGTCGGCTCGGTCGCAAAGCCCGGCAGCGGGGCCGCGGCCGACCAGATCACCATGCCGGCTGCTGCCAGCAGACCGCGGAGGATGGTTGGTGTCGGGATGCGGAATCGCGGCGCATGGCACGCGGGCAGGTGTGCCCGTTTTGGCGGCGGTCTCTGACCGCCGTGTCCCCCGGCTTCCGCCGGGGGCTTTTCGTGGCCGTGGCCCAAGAAGCCCCGGGTGGAAACCCGGGGACTCCGGGTATGAATGCCATCCCGCCATCCATGCCGCCGGACTGCACGCAATGCTCTGGTTCGCACCCGTAGCGCATGGCACGCTGGCAGGCATGATTCTTGGAGCGGCGGTCTCTGACCGCCGTGTCCCCCGGCTTCCGCCGGGGGCTTTTCGTGGCCGTGGCCCAAGAAGCCCCGGGTGGAAACCCGGGGACTCCGGGTATGAATGCCATCCCGCTGCCGACGCCTCAGGATTTGATGCGAGTTCATGGAGCGGGCGAGAGTCTGGTACGGGCGTGGTGCGGAGGATTCCGCTAGGGTTCCCGAGGCTTGTACAGATCGGGGAGGAGGGGGGCCAGCGGAGGATGCGGCGCGTACCCTCAGTTCGGGCAAGCCGGGCCGACGGGGCAGGCCGGGGGGCTTGAAGCCGTGTGGCAATGCCCCGAACATGAGGCGATGATTTGTGAGGATTTTGTGAGCCCCGAATCCGCGGCCGCTTCATGACCCCCGTCACGGCGGAACACCTCGCGCACCTGCTCGGCGAATTGGATCTCGTCGGCCATTCACAGCTCGACGACGCCCTGCGCGAGTTCGGCGGTCACGACCAGCCGGCCTACGACTTCGGCACGACCCTGGTCCGCCGCGAGTTGCTCACGGGCTACCAGCTCGAGCGGCTGCTGCGCGGCGAGCGGGCCGGCTTCTTCTACGGCAGCGCCAAGGTGCTGTATCAGATTGGTGCCGGCTCCTTCGCCCGCGTCTTCCGGGCCGTGCATCGCGACGACGGCACGATCTTGGCGGTCAAGGTGCTCCGCAGCCGCTATGCCAACGACGCCGAGAAGCAGTCCGCCTTCCGCCACGAGGGCGAGATGGGGCGGCTGCTGCGGCATCCGAACATCGTGGCCATCGAGGATGTCGGCCAGGAACATGGGGTGAGCTACATCAACATGGAGTTCGTGGAGGGGCAGACGCTGCGCGAGTTGGTGCGGATCCGCGGCGCCGTCGACCTGCCCCGGGGGCTCGAACTGATCCAGCAGATGCTCGCCGGCCTGGAATACGCCCACCGCCGCGGTGTCACGCATCGTGACATGAAGGCCTCGAACGTGATCGTGTCGGCGGCGGGCCAGGCCAAACTCGTCGACTTCGGCCTCGCCGGCGTGGACGTCACGGCCGACAAGGCGCTCGGCCGCATGGACAAGCCGCGCACGGTGGACTACGCCGCCCTCGAGAAGCTCACGGGGATGCGCGACGACGGCGCGCGCAGCGACATCTACTTCCTCGGCACCGTGGCTTACCTCGCCTTGGCCGGGGCTTCCGCCCTCCCCGAGTCGCGGGATCGCAACGTGCGGTCCGATCCGCGGCGATTCACGGCCGTCGCGCCGCTCGCCAGCCGTGCCCCGCGCCTGCCGCGGGACGTCGTCGACTTCGTGGGGCGGATGATGCATCTCGATCCGCTCGAGCGCTGGCAGACGGCCGCCGACGCCCGGCGGGCTCTGGAGCAGATCATCGCCCGTCGCGGGGCCGAACCGGCGTCGGTCGCGGCCGGTGCGGACACGGCGACCGCGGCGACCGTCGCTATCACCAAGGGGAGCGTGATGGTGGTGGAGGCGACGGAGAAGGCCCAGCAGTCGCTGCGGCAGTTCTTCACGAAACTCGGCTACCGGGTGCTGATCACCGAGAGCCCGCAGCGGGCGCTCTCACGGTTCGCCACCACGCCCCCGCCGGCCGACATGCTCGTGTTGAGCGCCCAGAAACTCGGAGGGCAGGCGGTCGAGGCGTTCAACGCCCTGTCGTCCGATCCTTTTTATGCGGCGGTGCCCGCGGTGCTGATCGCCGGCCCGAAACAGGCCGACCTCGCGGAGCAGGTGCGGGTGGACGACCGCCGTAAGTTCGTGCAATTGCCCATGCCGTCAGCCGACTTTTCCCGGCTGCTCGCGGGGCTGCTGCGGCCCGCCTGAAGCCGTGCGGACAAGGCGGCAAGGTGCCCCGTGTGGGTGTGACGCGTGTGGCCCAAGAAGCCCCGGGTGGCAACCCGGGGACACCGGGCGTGAAAACCTCCCCGTCGTCCATGCCGTAGGGCTTTGCGGCGATTCGTTGGTTCGGGCCCGCATGGCATGGTGCGCGAGCTCGTGTTCGACCCGGAGTCCCCGGCTTCCGCCGGGGGCTTTTTGGGAACAGCGCGACAAGAAGCCCCGGGTGGCAACCCGGGGACACCGGGCGTGAAAACCTCCCTGCCATCCATGCCGCCGATCGTCGCGGCCCGCGAAAAGCGGGCGGCCATTTCGCGGGCGGGTCTGCGCGTGTATGGTGCGTCGATCTTCCGCGGCTCCCTTGCAGGCGGCCGGGCCGTCGCGGTGTTCCTTCCTCTCTCGTTCCGGCCGCATGGACCTGCAGGCGTACCAGACCGACGGTTTCCACGACGAGCTCTTCGACGCCGGGCTCCGGCCACGGGCCGGCGCCGAGCAGCTCGTGCGGCGGCTGGCCGCGTTCTCCAGCGGTGAGCTCTCCGCGCGGCAACGGGCGGCCGACAAGTCGCTGCTCACGATGGGGATCACGTTCAACGTCTACGGCCACGAGGCCGGGACGGAGAAGATCTGGCCGTTCGACATCGTGCCGCGGGTCATCGACGCGGCCGAGTGGGCGACCATCGAGCGCGGGCTGAAGCAGCGGATTCACGCCCTCAACCTGTTCATCGACGACGTCTACAACCGCCGTCGGATCGTCGCCGACGGCGTGGTGCCCGATTGGCTCGTCGATTCGGGCAAGTGCTTCCGCGGCCCGTGCGCCGGCCTCCAGCCGCCCCGGGGCGTGTGGTGCCACATCACCGGCACCGACCTCGTCCGCGGCGGCGACGGGGTGATGTACGTGCTCGAGGACAACCTGCGGACGCCCTCCGGTGTGTCCTACGTGCTCGAGAATCGCGAGGTCATGAAGCGGATCTTTCCGCAGCTCTTCGAGGGGCAGCGGATCAGCCCCGTCGAGGACTATCCGGAGAAGCTGCGGGCGATGCTCGAGTACGTCGCGCCCCCGCAGGCCCGCGACCCGAACGTCGTCGTGCTCACGCCTGGCATCTACAACTCGGCCTACTTCGAGCACAGTTTCCTGGCCCGGCAGATGGGCGTGGAACTGGTGCAGGGCTCGGATCTCGTGGTCCAGGGCGATGTCGTCTTCATGCGGACCACGCGGGGCCTGGAGCGGGTGGACGTCATCTACCGACGGATCGACGACGACTTCCTCGATCCGCGGGCGTTCCGCGGCGACTCGCTCGTCGGCGTGCCCGGCCTGATGAACGCCTACCGGGCCGGCAACGTGGCTCTGGTCAATGCACCCGGCACCGGGATCGCCGACGACAAGGCGGTGTACGCCTACGTGCCGCAGATCATCCGCTACTACCTCGGCGAGGACGCCATCATCCCCAACGTCCCCACCTACGTCTGCGGGGAGGAGAAGCAGTGCAGCCATGTCCTCTCCCGGCTCGGGGAGTTCGTGGTCAAGCCGGCCAACGAGTCGGGCGGCTACGGCATCGTGCTCGGCCCCCGGGCCACGCGGGAGCAGCTCGACGAATGCCGCTCCCGGATCCTGGCCAACCCGCGGAACTTCATCGCCCAGCCGATGCTCGCGCTGTCGCGGGTGCCCACGGTGGTGGGCGACTCGCTGGAGGGGCGGCATGTGGACCTGCGGCCGTTCATCCTCTACGGCGAGGAGATCTTCGTGCTTCCCGGCGGGCTGACCCGCGTGGCGTTGGTGAAGGGCTCGCTGGTGGTCAACTCGTCGCAGGGCGGCGGCAGCAAGGACACCTGGGTCGTCCATCCAGGGAGGGCGTGAGATGCTTTCCCGAGTCGCCGACAGCATCTACTGGATGAACCGCCAGATCGAGCGGGCGGAGAACGTCGCCCGCGCGTTGGAGACGACGCTCGATCTGGCGCTCGACGGCACCGTCAGCCCCGGCCGGCTGTGGAACGCCCTGGTGTGCACGTTCGGCGACCAGACCGACTTCTGGGCCCGCCACGGCCTCGCCGATCAGGCCCAGGTGATCCGCTTCCTGGCCTTCGATCCCCACAACGCCAACTCCATCTCCAGCTGCCTGCAGGCGGCGCGGGAAAACGCCCGCACGGTCCGCGACATGATCAGCTCCCCGATGTGGGAGGAGATCAACAAGGCCCACCTCTTCGTGCGGGCCGCGGCGGCGGTGCAGGGTGAACATCCGCGCGAGTTTCTTGAAGAGGTGAAGCGTGCCAGCCAGCTGATCACCGGCGTCACCGACGCCACGATGTCGCACGGCGAGGCCTGGCACTTCGCCCGCATGGGCCGGCTCATCGAGCGGGCCGACAAAACGTCGCGGGTGCTCGACGTGGAGGCCTACTTTCAGCCTGCCACTGCCGCCGGCGCGACCGAGACTGCCGCGCCGGCACTGGAAGACCCGGCCACCGCGGTCCGCTGGTCGGCGGTGCTGGAGAGTGCCAGCGCTTTGGAGATGTATCGCAAGGAGTACGGCGCCGTCTCGCGGCGGAACGTTGCCGAGTTCCTGATCCTCGACCGGGCCTTTCCGCGGGCGATGCACTTCTGCCTCATCAAGGCCGAAGAGTCGCTGCTCGCGGTCACGGGCGGCGTGAAGGGGGCGTATTCGAATCCGGCGGAGCAGCGGATCGGCCGCCTGCGGTCGGAGCTCGACTACGGCCACATCGACGAGATTCTCGTCGGCGACGGCGGTCTGCACGGCTTCATCGACGCCTTCCAAGGCCGCCTCAACGGCGCCAGCCATGCGATCCATGACACCTTCTTCGCCCTCGCGCCCGTCGGCCGCGTGTGAGGTTGGCGACTGGAGGGCTCGCCCCGGGCGTGGTGCGGGGACCGTGGCGTGCCGTCGTGCGGCATGGATGGCGGGGTGGTATTCGTACCCGGAGTCCCCGGGTTTCCACCCGGGGCTTCTCGGAACGCTGTCCACAAGAAGCCCCTGGCGGAAGCTGGGGTGGGAAAGTTCACGTGAACCTGCGGCATCGTGCCGCAGTTCGCTTGGCGTGCCTCCGCCCACTCACAGTCAACCCGGCCCTCCGGGCCTATCGCTCCCACAAAAAGCCCCCGGCGGAAGCCGGGGGACTCCGGGTGGCATGCCTTCCCGTTCACCATGCGCCGCGGGTTTGCACCGGTGAATCACGTGCCGTCGTGCGGCATGGACGGCGGGGTGGTATTCGTACCCGGAGTCCCCGGGTTTCCACCCGGGGCTTCTCGGAACGGTGTCCACAAGAAGCCCCTGGCGGAAGCTGGTGGGAAAGTTCACGTGAACCTGCGGCATCGTGCCGCAGTTCGCTTGGCGTGCCTCCGCCCACTCACAGTCAACCCGGCCCTCCGGGCCTGGCGCTCCCACAAAAAGCCCCCGGCGGAAGCCGGGGGACTCCGGGTGGCATGCCTTCCCGTTCACTATGCGCCGCGGGTTTGCACCGGTGAATCACGTGCCGTCGTGCGGCATGGATGGCGGGGTGGTATTCGTACCCGGAGTCCCCGGGTTTCCACCCGGGGCTTCTCGGAACGGTGGTGGGGCCGCTTCCCCAGCGCACCACCAACAGGCGTGAGCCAAGGGACTGCGGATGGCTGCGGGTGCAGTGGCGCGTATTCTCTCATCTGACGATTCGGGCTTCCCGGCAACGTTGGAGCGTTGGCAGAGGGTGGCGGGCCGGCGGGCCCATGCCGCCGTCAGGCGGCCACGGCCGCCCGGAGGTGCGGCCGCCCGGCCGTCCGGTGAACCCTCGGCGTTCGCCGCGACGGCCCAAGGCTGTCGGGGCCATGGATGGGCTGGTTTTCGCGCCGGCGCATCCCTTCGGGCCTGCTTCGGCTTACGCGAGGCTCGCCGGGAAGGCGAGCCATCGCAGGTCGAGGCACAC
>Ga0315908_10000284_pt1 | contig 40399 bp, 24 predicted proteins | sample LakEriMetagenome_12_FD_203520 | JGI IMG/M metagenome (GOLD analysis project Ga0315908, IMG submission 203520) | Freshwater fungal communities from buoy surface, Lake Erie, Ohio, United States - Buoy 4 MA124 | ecosystem: Environmental > Aquatic > Freshwater > Lake > Lake biofilm | place: USA...
CCATCAAAAACTTTTTATTACATAACTTTAAGCATTAAAAATATATGTTTTGTTCTCTTTGTATAATTGAATTATTTTTATTTTTCAATGAGATAGATATTTTATTTAAATATTAGTTTTTCTTATATTTTGATAAATCTCTTTTTAATTTTCACACATTCTATTTATTTTACTAATAAGTTTGAATTGATTAATCCCATTTTATATTTTATTGTGCTATATTTTAGAATGATTTTTTTTCATTCTATAAACTTAATAAATTAATATCAACATTAGTTATTTAACTATTATCAATATTATCATTTTGATTTTAATTATTAAAGGAAATATTTTATTATTAATTTTGAATAGACTGATTTTTTTGACAACTTTAGTAAAATTATTAAAAATTATCTTAGATTGATTATAATTATTGTTATTATTATTATTATTATTATTACGGATACTTATATTGTTTAATTGATGATTAAGGATTATTGGCTACTTAAAAGTATGATAATAATTATCTCTATTCTTCGTTATTTGTAATGATTGAAGAGATTTAGATTTATTCTGTCTAAGTTTAATGTTTTTATGGTTCTTATGTTATACTATTAGATTATTGTAATCTATTAGACTGATTAGTCTTAATCCTCTTGGTCTAGTAAATTTTAACTGGACTGTTCATTCGATCAGTTATATCCAAAGTAGTAGATTCTATTATTTCATGTTAAATCTAATTTTTATATTTGTCAAAACCAATATAAGTTTTCTATTCATTCCAATTACTTATCTTTAGTTTATCGCACATTTTTATTGTCTGATTCGCTTCATAAAATGTCTTAATTAAATTTGATTTTATATCTCTTTCTGTTTTTGTTAATAATGTATTGTTAGACTATTAAATGCTTTATTTATTTTCTTTACTTATGTTATTTTCGTTATCTTTATCATAAATAGTTTTGCTATTAATATTTTCTACTTTGATATTTAAATTGCGTTAAATTTATTTGTCAAGCGATTTTTCATGAAAATAATTATCAGATTCAAAGAAAGCTTGGTTTTATAAATATTAAAGATCTTATTATTTTGATTTTGCATTATAATTTTATAACATTTATATAAAAATAATAATAAATAATAGTCTGAATAATGATAAAAAGGATGATATTAAAAAGTTTTTCTACAGAGAACAAATCAAGCAAATCTAGACTTGGCGAGTTTTATAAACTTATTCATCCAGATGTATTGTAAAATGCACCTGAAAAAATAAAGGAAGAAAACTTAAGATCAATAAAGAATCTAAATAGTTATTTGGATTAAATAAGTCAGAATAAGGGGAGTGAGTCTATGAAACTAAGTTTTTATGTAGCAGATAAAGAAAATAAAAAAGGCAGAAAATTCAATTACATGGAAATAGACCTTGTTGGAATAAAATAAAATGCAGAGGAAGAAGTATTGAAGAATCATATTGATAAGACTATTAAGAGTTTGCTGTCTTCTGTGTTACATTCAAAAATACAAGCTGATCCTTACTTAAAGAAGTAGTTTAAGAATAGTAATAATATTAATAATGATAGTAGTAATTAGAGTGATAATTGGGAAGAGGATCAATATGAAGTGTCTAATTTAAAAAAAGATAGTTTGGACCTGAAGAAACAATTGGAGAAGGAGTTGGAGCGTTAAAGTTTGAATTATAACTTGTTCCATAACATTCAGCAGAGTAGGAGGGAATAGATGATCAATAATATTAGTCAACAGATCTATTAAGTAGATAGGGATAATACTAAGGTTTTTACTTGGGCCAAAATCATTCTCAACCATTCTCAGTTCAACCATAAGGTCGATTCTATCTTTTCCTCTCTTATTGATCCTAGATTTATTTACTTTCATCCTTCCATTACTAACGATTAATTCACTTTCTTTGTCAATAATCTACTAAACTCTCTCAATTCTCCTATCTATCACAATTAATTAAAACTAAAAGAGATTTTCTATGATATGGAGTCTTAGTCACCCTAAATCTACTTGCATGTTGCTTACTCTTTTTCTGATGATAATATACCAGGATATTTTTAAGTATTATTTTTTAAGTTATTTATCTATTATTATTATTCTTATTCATATTCTTATTATCATTATAATTATTATTATTCATTTTTAAGATTCCTTATAATTTTTAAGTTGAAGAATTATGCAAATATTATTCTGAAAATAAATATAATATAATTGACAACAGAAAATAGTTTGAAAATATGGTAGACCTTATAAAGAAAGAAAAAACATATTTTTAATAGAGTAACAAATAAAAATTAAAAATTTAAAAAGCTAAAAATCTTAAATAAGCGGAGAAAATATATTTAGAAATGAAATAATTTAATTAATAAATATAAGAAATAAAAGATTAAAAATAAAAGCTAGATATTTTTTCTTAAATAAATATTTCAGATCAGTATGAAAAAATATAGATTCAAATTGAAAATAATAAATTAAAGGGTGTATAATAAATTCTATAAGTTCCTTTATAAATTAAAAATTATAATCTTGGCAGATTTTTGTGCGAAATATGATTATTTATATAATTATTATCAATATCTAACGTTTAATTATTTTTATAAATGGAGAATAATAAAAAAAAATTAGAAAAGCTTTTAAATAAAAAAAAGAATTTAAATATTTAAAACACTAATAGTTTTAAAGAACTTAACTTTTAATATTGTAAAAAATTAAGTGAAACTTATCAAAGTGTTTAAAATTTAGAAAACCATTGGAAAATATTAAGTTTAAATTAAAACAACAAATAAAACTCTTAAATGATAGACCAAAGTGAATAAATTAAGTATTTTTTATAAATTATAAACTAAGTTCATAATTAATAGATGTATAAAAGCAATATGTTATTTAATAGATTAAGCAAAGCATTTAGAAAGTATATTTGAATAATAAGTATATTCAGAACTGATTTGAAAAATTAGAACTTAATTAGATTTCTAATTTTGGATAAAAATCTGTTTTGAATTCATTAAACAAAATCAATAATTTCAAGAGAAAAGATAATAACAAAGAAAACAATTTTATTCTCAAAAATAATCTAAACAACGAAAATTTAATTTAAAACTAAAATTCCTAGAAAACATAAAATAATATATCAAATAATTAGTTATCCGTTAAAAATCTTAATTTATAAAATATTAAAAATTAAAATCCATATTAACAAAAATTTCATAACTCAAATATTAATAATTATATGTAATAAATAATTTTTATTATTAATAAAGTAAATAATAAACTAGCATAATATAAAAAAAAGAAAAATCTTAATTCAACCTTAATCTAAACAAAATAATTTAAAATTGAAAAAATATGGAAATGCAAATAAAATAAAAAGATATTTAATTACATAGTACAAGATCAATAAAACAAAAAAATATTTTATTTATTAAATGAACAAATATATTTAAAGCAATTTTTATAAAAAAATTAATATATATAATAAATAAATTAATAAAATTTTCATAGATTTTTTATGAAAAAGGAACAACAGTTTCTTCTTCTAAAAACGTAATCCAAACTGTCCAATAGTTTTTTATATAAATTATTTTGTTTGTTTTGATCAATTTTATTAATGAGTTTTTCAATTGATTTAGTCATAAATGAAAAGTCATCTGATACTGGGAACAGATTGTCATAGAATCTTTTAGCATAAGTGTTTGGATTATTTTTGAAAATATCTAAATAATAATTAAATAGATAAATTACGTTCTAAAACATCAAAGTATTTTTAATGATAAATAGCAAGATCTCTGGATTAAATATTAAAGCCTTGCATTAGGCTAACAATAAAATGGAGAGGAGTTTCTTTGGAAGGAGCTAAAAAGATTGACCAAAACTGATCAAGCTATTTTTAATCACAGATAGCAGCTTCACAAAACAGTTTATGCTTCTAGCCTTATTCTGATTTATCTTCATTCATTTATTTTTAGAGTATCTAGTTTTTAATGTCTCTTGAAACATATGCAGACTCATTTGCTTTTTTAACAATGTCCCATTTCTCATAATAAGTCAATTCTGATTTAGACAATTAGATATCATTTGATAGCCATTACAACAATTCCATCATATTATTTTTACCACATCCAAAGCTTATCAAATATTATTTCAAAATTATTTCTCTGTCATGATCCTCGTTAGTCATTCTCATTAAAGCATCTTTGCAAATTTCAAAACCAATATGATATAATTCTTCTTAATGGGATAGTGGAGAGTAATGGTGAATGCTTGAGTCTAAATAAGAAAGCAATGATGATAAAATTTCAGTTTAAATATCTTAAATATTATTCACAACAAACTCCATATATTATTTTGAAGTCAGCTTGGCATCCTTTATCATTTCAAATAATGCTCTTAATAATAAGTTTTAATTCAATACAGAATCTATTTACTTTAAATTTCGAGTGAAGTATTTAAATGATTTGTTATCTACTATTATTTTACAGAAACCATAATCATCGTAATTCAAAATTACAGCTGAATATTGATTAAGATTATCAATAGAAATAAAATTCAATTATTAATTCATAATAATAGAATCAATTATAAAAGGTTTAGAATTATCTTTAAATAAAGCAATTTTGATTTTGTGAAACCTGTTGAGAGTGAATTTTTAAATAACTGAATCCTATTAGACCAATAGTTGAGTGTTGTTATACCAAATGGGTTCTAAAGAGTTACATCCTGGTGTTTCAATCCATTATTATTTCCATTATTCTAAAGTAAATGGGCCTTCGAATTGAGTTGAGAGAGCATGAATAAAATCATCAAGAGTAGTGTTTTGATATTGGTATTTAGAGAAGTAATAGGCTAGAGCTTTGCTAAACTTATTAGGAGTTAAGAGGAACATCATTTACTTAAGACAAGCACTGCCCTTGCTATAAGTGATACCATCAAAGATAGTTTCAGCCTATTAAGTGTCAAAAACATTTCCGGCTATAGAGTGAGTTGCATTAGACATATCGGTTGAGTAGGCCCAATCTTTACCCTTGTTGAAGGCAGTGGGAAAATCAAAATTGTCAAAAGAAATGTTGAACTACTCACATGCATAATAACTTAGGAAATCAGCAAATGACTCATTCAACCACAAGTCATTCCACCATTTCATTGTCACAAGATTTCCGAACCACATGTGACATAATTCATGAGTTATTGTAATCACCAAATCACATCGAGTGTCTTTATCGACCTAGTCCTTGAAAATATAACTATCAGCAAATGTTACTGCTCCTGCATTTTCCATTGCTCCACAGTTAAACTAAGGACAAAATATATGATCATATTTGCTAAATGGATATTCACAATGAAAGAATTCTTCATAGAATGCCATACACTTGTTGGTGACTTCAAAATATACATGCTTCTATTTCATCAAATCTGAATACGAACTTTCTCTACAGTAGAGTGACATGGGAATATTCTTATAGGTATTATCGCATTAGATCTGCTTATAAGGACCAGCACAAACACAAAAGATGTAAGTGCTAATGCTCTTAGTCCTTTTGAATGACCAAACTCTGTAATCTTAGATAGATAATTAGAGAGTTAAGTTAAGTTTGTTTAAGTCGATATCGAAATTGGTAGTATTATTGAGATGAGAGAAGTTGACAGGAGTGTCCTACTGCACTATTACTTCATTACTGATGGCTACCCAGTCTTTATGAATGATACTGAACAGTTCGAGAGTGGCTCTAATATCAGGCTAATCTAGACATGGAAACCACTTCCGACAATAGGCTGGTTCTAAGTTTGAGTATAAATATTATAATCCATCTGTATCCATCATGCTATGAAGTCCATCTCCATCTTTAGCATACTCATTTTCAAACAAAATGCTTATCTTATTCCTACCTTCTTTCAGATACTTTTCTCCCACCACTATAAAATATCTATTCCACTTTTCATTTACATCATTCACTAAATTCCCATTCACCTTCATTTAAATCAATCTTTTCCCCTAATAATCTATGAATAATTTTTATTTTTTCTTGATATCAAATTCTATTTCTACAACTCCAGAATAACTGTCTCCTTTTCCAAGCAATAAAGCAACGGAATAATTAACATTCCCTTTTAACATTTATCTTCTTTCTTCTGCTTTCTTTTAGGTTAAATATCTATCTAATTACAATAATTCTTCATCTATTTCTTTAGCTTCATTTTTTTCTTTTAAATATTTGAAAAATTGATATAACCCATAAGAAGCAACTAATACTCCACCACTTAATATTAATTTCTTATTCATTTTATTTTAAGAATCTTTATATTTTTATTATTAGTAGATACTATAATATAAAAATAGAGATAATATATAAAAATTTTATTTTATTTAAATAATTCAGATAAAATAATTATTAAATTCTGGTTAAAGATTAAAAAAATCATAAAAATTTTTAAAATATAAAGTTGATTTTTTCTTAAATCTATTATTGATTTAATAATTAAACTTGATCAAATTCTGATAACATTTGTTGTATTTAAAATTGATTTTTATTACAAAATTAACTTTATAAGAAAGATTAGAGTTATAATTGAAAAGCAGATTAAATAAGAATAAGTTATTCATTATAGAGGTTTCTGGCTGAAATGTTTGGACAGCAATATGATGGAAAGAATTTATTTAATAAGAGTTGATGTTAGTGAATAAAAGTAGAGTAGAGTGAGATCATTTTGGAAATATTATCAAAATGTCCTAAACCTACAAGAATAACAGATTTGTTTCCAATCCTTTTTTTTATAATATTTCTGACCATAATCAGCTCCCTTTCATTATGAGGCAGATTAGTTGTGCAGTTCTCATTTTAGATCTTACAATTTATTAACTTAAATGTGTTCACCATGTTCTAACTTAGTCGAACATATAACAATTTAAATTTTATGTTCTCCCAAAACGATATCATCATCAATTTATACACCTCCTTCTAAATCTATCCGTTATCTGTTAAATTGCATTTGCAATATTTTTAACTAATGTTCAACTTTTCGTTTGTAATGTTTTCATCCTAATCTATTGGAATAATAGCTTTGTTTAATTTTTATATTTCATTTAAAAAATAAGGTATTTTAAATTCTCCTCCATATTAGTAATATATCTTTTTATTCTTGATTATTTTTTTTATTTTGTTCATTATTTTATATCTTATTTCCTACTAATTTAAAACACTTATTCTAAAATCACATAACTCCAAACAAATACTATCTGGATTATAAACCTATAACAACTAAAGACTATCAAAAGAGGACTCATAGAGAACATGAATACTGCCAACTTAAATTATTAAATAAATTTACCTAAAATTAATTGAGTCCCATCACTTAAGTCAAATACTTTATTCATATATTTATTTATTTTTATCTCTTTCTGCTCATCCTTATTCATTTCGTACATTGAGTCTATAAACCTCTATTAGTCAAGCATATAGTAATCACAATCCATTCATCGTTTAGTCTTGCTGTGCAATTTGTCAAAGTATTAAGAATATATTAAATCTTATTACTTTTTTAATTAGTAATCATGGTTATTCACTGCTATGTATTAAAATTATGTTGCATTATTTATAGGGCTTAAGGATAATTAATATTTCAAAATATTGAAATTATTTTACTAACTACTAAGTTATTTTTTAATTTATTATTTCATTAATATTTAATATTCTTCTCTAGATCATTTTACAATATAAAAATTTAAATTAATCTAGCAAATTTTATTAATCTATATAATTATTAAATATATTATAATACATATATTATACTTCATTTTTAAATTTTATGATTTATAAAGCTCATTTTATAATAAATTAACATAAAATAATATTTATTTTATTCATTATTAATTTATATTTAATTAATAAAATTTATTATTTATTTATAAAAATTAGTTTTGAAATGTCAGTAAATATCAGAACTTATATATATTTAAAAAAATTAAATTTTAAATAAAATATAAAATATAAAATAAAATTTTATGTAAAATTTGAATAGAAATTAATTTAATATATTGAACTAAAAATAAATCAATCCGACAAATAATAAGTCTCAAAATAAATTAATATAGATAAGATAAATTTAAAATTCTTAATAAAAAGGATTAAATAATAATTAAAATTAGAAAGTATAAATTTAAGTAAATGCAAGTATAATTTAGAATAAGGTTAAAGATAACTAAAAAATGAAATAAAATATAATTAATCAGAATAAAATATCATAAAAATAATAAGAAATTATACAAAAATCATCTAAAGTAAGCTAAGTTAAAAGAACATTAAAATTTGAAAATAATTATTTAACTTCAATTTAAGGGCCTATATTGTTTACATCTCCTCATAGTGAAAAAATATACAGAGGAGGAAAATCGACTGAAGATAAAAAAAGATTACATGAAAGAGAAGCATTTACATCTTTATTATGCTTGTAGTTTAGCAGAATATTATATATTAATCACAAAATGAAGGGATCTTTCTGTATTTGGGATTGAGATATAAAAGTAAACAAGACAGATTTAGACCCTAATTATTTAGTTTAAAGTTAATTTTAAGACAGTGTTTTCCACAGAATGCTACACAAATTCATAAATTTATAATAAAAAGATGGAGCATTAATGCATATAGATATTCATGGGAAGATGGATAGGAAAAACAATATGGACATTGATCTTGGGATAATTCCTTTACATGTAGAATGGCCTGACGAAGATTAGTTAGCCATTTCTCTATAAAAGGTGTTAAAAGAATAATTAAATTTTGCTTTAGCAGGTGTTAATACTCTCAAATTTAAGTGTTATTGTTAGGATGATCCTAAATTGCATGGTTATTGGGGTAATGGAATTTATACTATTTCTAATCAGAGCTTATTATTAGGAATTGTTGCTATTTAGTTAGAAATACCTTTTTCTTTGAGGAAATTAATTGCTAAAGATAATATTCTTCAGTAGAAAATCACTGCTGCCCTCTATTATTCTTATTGTAAGGTTGTTTAGCCTTGGTGGGAAACTAAGAAAAATAATTGGAATTATAAAATAAATTTTAAATACTTAGAATCTGTTTAGAATACTTATGTTGACTAATAATAATTAGAAAGTTTAATCAACGAATATGCTCAATATGAAACTTAAAATAAACAATAAAAAATATGAATCGATAAATATATTTTATCAATTTGTTTATCTTTTGAATTTTTTTATTAAGATAATTAATTATTATTTTGTTGAGTTGTATATAAATTGAGATAATTGTTGTCCATAATAAAATCTAATTTAATATTTTCTTAATCATTTTTTAATATAATAAATTCATAAAATTTTCATTTTCTTCTTATTATTTCAAATTTATTGTAAATTTCTATTTAAATAGCTTAACTTCGTAAGTCTGACTTAAACAAATTCTTATTTATTGTTAATTAAATCTTCTATTTTATCTTAAATATTATTTATTTTTATCAATATTTAATTTCATCAAATACATAAAATATTTATAAATACTTTTCATTCCATTTTGAATTTATTATCTGTCTATAAAAAGTCTCATATTAATCTTAAATTCTCCAAAAAATTCTAAAAATATCTTAAGTATATTCCCCATATAATAAATGAATTATTTCAGTATCATATTTTATTTAAATATCATTTTGACACAATTATCTTAAAAATAATATGCTTAAAGCTTCTTAAAATATTTTTTAATTTCATGCTTTTCATGTTAACAGAAATTTTATATACCCGATTTTATTAGTATTTTGATAATTTATTAAGGAAATTTCCATTCATTTTTATTATTATATATTTTATCAAAATCCTTTTTTCCAATTAATTCATAAATATGATTTATATTTATTAGTTTTAATTTTTCTAATTAGAAATTTAAGCCAAAATCTGGTATTTAAAATTTCTTAAAAAATTTATTATAAAAATATCTTCTAATTATTCAGATACGCTTTTTATCAAATTTTTTTAATTTTAAAAATAAATTAAATAACTACATGAAATACTTCTATAATATTTTTGCATATTTCATTATTCCTTATATCTACATATATTTTAATAGATTTTCATAATTCACTTTATTAATTTTATATGTTTCTTAGCTTATTTAATCTTATATAAGAGAAAATATTTTTATATAGAATTTCTGAGTAAATTCCTAATAATCAAATATTATTTTATCCTAATTTTAAATTAAAATATTTTTAATTATAATATTTTTAAATTAATTCATCTAAAATTTTATTTGTATTCTCAAAAAATATTAGAATAACAATAATATTTTATTTGGAAATTTATTGACTAGTTATTTAACTTCAGATTATATTTCTTTTAAAAAGTTATTTTATTAGTTTTTTTTAGTGATTAATTAAAAAATGTATCAAAAATTCTTTAGAATATTCATAATTTGAATAAAAAATATTTCTATCTTTTAATTAGGATTTTTAAATCATCTAAATTAATTTTTGCACATCCATTTTTAATTCAAATTTGCAATTTTAAGTTTAAATATCAAAAAATCATATGCATTTTTTTATTATCAAATTCATTTTTTAGATTATTTTTTTAAACATATTCATCCATTGTCTTTTGAGTAGTTTCTTCTAAAGTAATTTATTATATAAATTATTATTAAAAATTTTCATCCAGTTTTAGATATAAAATAATTTTCTATAAATTTAAATTTAATCTTAAAATTAGTATCAATATTTTTTTTTAATCCACTATAAATTTTAATATTTTTATTTAAATTAGAAAATAAATAATTTTTAATAATAAATATCAAAAATAAATTATTGTGATTCATTTATTTGTAGTTTATAAAAAATTTCAAGAATAAAAATGATGAATAAAAATAAAAATATATTATTATATTTAAAATATTAAACTAGATTTTAATATTTTATTAATTATAATATAAATATATATTGATTTAAAATTAAGATGAATTTGTCATAATTAAATCAATCTACTATTGCACAAGCTAAGCTAAAAAATAATATAAGAATTATAAAATCTTTAAAATTTTTTACTTAAAAATTAACAAAAAATAAAAATAATTTTAATGAAAATTTTTAAAATATGAAGATGAAAAATTAATATCTATTAATATACTATTAAATAAATTTATTTAAATTCATTCTCAATAAATAATTTATAGAGAAAAAAGAAAATTATATGTTTTTTTTTTATACAGATTAAAATTCTTATATTTGAATTTGAATTCTTATATCTTATAATAATTAATTAGAATGATATTCTCAGAAGAATAAAAATAAAAGACTTAAGCAAGAGGTAAAGCTATGGTTTAAAATTAAATTGCAAAGGACAGTTTCAAATTAGGATGGGGAATGCAAGATGAAGAATAATAAGTAAACGAAAATCAAAGAATGAATCCAAAATAAAGAAAAGAATTGGAATAATAAATCAAAAAAGAAGAGAAATATTAACAATAATTGGAATAATACTAATAATAATAGTAAGATAAAAAAGATTATTATTAAAATAAATTCTATGGGAATTCTATTCAATTAGATTAACCTAATAATAATAATTAAATTTGTTAAAGAAAAGATATTGCTCCTTAAAGCAATTTTAAATTAATGTGATAACATTATATTTATAAATATAGTATAAGTAAAAATATATAATAAATTCTAATCAAATTCTATTAATTTTTATATTTTTCATAAAATTTTATTTAAAATTTTATCATTTCAATTTATGATTAGTTTTAATATATATAAATTACCATAAGATTAAATAATAATACAATAAAATATAATTTAATTATTATAATTTAATCAATAATATAAGCTATTTTTATTTAAAATCGTTATTAAAATAATTAATAATAAAAAATAGTAGATGTAGGAAATTTGTGAATAACATTAATAATAAATAAGCCATATTTGTTTGTTTGAATTATGCAATTAAAATAAAATTTGTGAAGAATGTTTTATTAATCATGACTAATCTCATTTTATGCATGTAAAATTTTTAGATAACATCTACGACTAATAATAAAATAGATTAAAACTATTTGATGAAGATATTCAAACTATAGAATAATAAATTTATTGTTACGAAATATAAAAGGACAAATCATAAACTATAAAAAATATAGAACAAATTTATCTGAAACTTAAATAGAAATTAATTCAATTATTAGATAAGGACAAATATCATTAGTTAAACTAAGTCAACTTATATTTTAATTCAATTTAGTATTAATTAAACTTATAAAAATACTTTATTAAACAGCTGAAATATAAATTGGAGTTAGATTTAAAAAGGAATATTTTAGATTAGATAGAACTTTTATATTAAAGTTAGTAGAAAGAGATTAATAAAATTATAAATATAAAGAGTAAGAAATTGAAGGAAATATATGAATTAGAGTTTCCTTGAGTGAATATGATTAATGTGAAGTAGCTAGAAGTAAAAATAAATGATAAATATATAAATATTAGAATAAGATGGAGAATTACTTGGAAGAATATAAATTGACAAACTTAAAAAGGAAGAACTGGAAAGAGGCGAAGGTGATATAGTTTTAGGAAATGGAACTAGAATAGAAGGTGAGTGCTCATTCGGATTGGGTGAGTAATTTGGTATAAACAGAAGATGGATTAATAATATCTGGAGGATATGATGGAGTGATAAAAATATGGTAACTTAATAATGATGATGATTAGGGAGGAGCTTTGAAGGAAGTGTTGACTCTATTTGGTCATAAGGGATAAGTCATAGACCTACTCATTTGTGACTCTCAACTCATTAGTGCTGACAGGAATATCATCATCAAGTGGGATCCTGACTATCAATAATAGTATTCTCTCAATCAGAGTATCCCCATTAACTAACTCATTCATTTCAAAGACAAGTTAATACTCTCTCTTGATGACTCGATTATTAAGATTCTTAATCTAAATGATTTACAACTCTTAAATACTCTCATCATTGACTCTACTATCACTACTATATCTATTGTGGATGATAATCTATTAGCAGTTGCTTCTAAGGATAATCACATAATTAAAATTATTAACTTAGATGAGAAGGTAAAAGAAATAGAAATGCTTAAACATTTATTTCCCATTTAGTGTATAATTGTTATAGAGTGGGGTAGAGTTCTCATCTCTGCAGACAAAGGAGGTATAAATTATTCTCATATAATAATATGATGATAATGATAATAAGATTATTAAATGATAATACCATTAAGATGGTAATCATAATAAAATAATAAAAATTTAATGAAAACAGATAATATGAAAATTATAAAATGATAATATGATATTATATTGATAGGATTTGTAGTGCAATGGAATATAGTGCAAGGAAAAGCATAAAAATAGATAAAAATTCATAATGCTCCAATTAGTCGATTGTATAAATACAAGGAACATCTACTGTCGATTGGGTGGGATGGATTGATCAAAGTCCTGCAAATAAACTCATTAGTTACTTTATATTAATTCCAAGATCCAAACAACACTTTTATTTACTCTATGCTTATAGATTCTTTTAATTAGTTACTTTTCTCAGCTGGATCTGATAAGTCAATTACCATTTGGTCCTAAAAAAAAACATAATCACAACCTATTCATAATAAAAATAAAAGGATAATTCAAAATAAGACTATTAAATTACCTTAAGATGACTAATCATGCAATATTATCTGATATTTATATTTAAGTCATGTTTGCTATTAATATTTATAAACTAGACAAGGATTTATGATCATAGATATTATAATATAATATAATAGATAATATAAAGTATAAAGATATGGATTAGTAAATTAGAGAGGATCTTAGAAGAAGAAGTAGCAGTGAGTCCCTAGATAAAAGAGGTATTATAGAGTGTTAGTATATATAATGTATTAGTTATTTGATATTGATTAAGGATTTATAAGTTATTAAAAATCTTCATTGTTTATTTTTGTTTAGATAGATCTCTTGATTAAGATAGTCGTAGAGATTCTTCAAGGAGAGCAAGATCACGTTCTATTGAAAATTAATAGAATCTTGATGGTAATTTATCATAATTAATTATGTTATAAAAATTCATTTTTGTAAAGCTTAAATTATATTATATCTATTAATATTCAAATTAGTATTTTTTATTTTCTTATACTCAAAAAATATATTAATACTATGTTCATACAATATTTATTAAATTAAAAAATAAAAATAACCTTAATATTATTATTTACTAATATACTAACATAATTATGATAATAATAAAATATTTATAATAGTGATTATATGATAATAAAGTATTTATAATAATATAATAATATAAAAATATAAAAATATATTAATTAATATAGTAAAATAATAATATAATAAAATGATAATAAAATATAAATAATATTAGTGAATGAAGTAAAAATAAGTGGTATCAGTTATTCTGCAAGATAGAGTGATATAATAGAGTTTTGTGAATAAATATGTGGTGTAAACTGCTAGAATGTGAAGATGTTAATGGATAGAGTGAATCCAAATAGACATAGAGGAGTAGCGTTTGTTTAATTATATTCTAAAGATGATGTGAATAAATGTATAAACAAATCTGGAAGTGAGCACATGGGAAGGTGGTTACAAATTCAAAAGGCATTTGGAAGATAAAATAATTAGAAATATAGTAGGAACAGTAGAAGTGGTAATAGAAATTCAAGTAGAAGTAGAGAGAATAACAATTATAGAGATAGAAATAGAGATATGAGAAGTAATAATAATAATAATGGTATGGATTATAACAGTATGAGAAGTAGACCTACAGATAGCTCAAGAACAGTATTTGTTGGAAATTTAGATTACAGTGTAGAGTAAAAAGAATTAGAAAGAGTATTTTAAGAGTGTGGACAAATCAGCACAATAAGAATGGGAATCAAGAATGGTAAACCTTAAGGATTTGCTCATATTGAGTATGAGAATAGCAAGGGAGTTTAAAAAGCAATGAAAAAGAATGGAATGGAAATTAAGGGTAGAACTATTAGAGTGGATACTTGTAATTAGAGGAGGACTGATTATAGCAATAATAATAATGAGAGACAAATGAACAATAATAATAATAGATATGATAGTAGGAGAAGGGATTAGTACAGTTCTGGATTTGACAGATCTAATAGAGAACATCATCGTTATTCAAGAAGAAACAGGAGTAGGAGTAGAAGTAGGTCATATAACAATAGGAGATAGTATAACAATTACAGAAGAAACTCATCATCTAGAAGTAATTCCACTCGAAACAACAAGTACATTTCCAACAATAACAATAGAAGCAACTCTTCTCATAATAAGAACAGATACCAAAATAAAAGAAGAAATTGATATTATTATATATATTCATAATTACATTTCATATACAAATCTATTATTATAAAATAATTAAATTCACATTTACATTATTATCTGCTTTAAATTCTAACTCAATAACTGGTTAAACTCTTAAACTCTGTTTTTTAAAGGACATATCTGTATAAGTTGCTTTTTATTTTGGGTTTGTTCTGTAAGTTTTTAGATATATAAATTATGGTAATTATTGTAATTTTTAGGATGATTTTTAGAGAATTAGTTGATGATTTTTTAAAAGAGTGAAGGATTTGAGTTATATGTAGAATTAAAGAGATAAGTGTTGTCAATTGAAGTAAAGTCAAATTAAGAGTGGAAGTGGTTAAGTCTCTAAAAGTCAACTAGCCTAAGGAAGATAGATGAGTGAGGAACTAGAGGGTAAGAGGGTGAGGAAAGTGAGGCAAGGGTGGAGAGATAAGTGAGCATAGAGGGACTGGGTTGACCTGCATATAGAGACATGTGATATGAACCACTATTAATATATTTTTCATTCACGTCTTACTCATTCTTCCTTTCTTTATTCTATTCAATATACTATCCCTTATTCATATATTACCCATCTTTCATACATCCACCATCTACCACAATAGGCAACACTGTCCAACCGTAAGGGAAAATGTGCATGTCTTCCACCTTGTTAGTCATCTTCACTTCTTTTATCTCAATCACTAACATACTTTTCTCTTTAAACTCATTCTTCACTCTCTTGAACCCATCATTAAACTTTATAAATCCAATATCACTTTCCCAATTGAAGTTACTTATTATTATCTATTACTCACTTGGCCAAATCCTTAACACTCCTATTAAAAGACTTTTCTTCTCTTCTCTAATTATCCCATCTAAACTTATCTTTACTCCTTTACTTTCATCATATTTGTTAATGAACTTTAAATTTATCAATTCATATTACTATTACATCCAATTATGCTGATTAATCAACTGAATATAAGTGAAGTCTAGTTAATTTAGGTTTTAAGATTTATTATTAATCCTTAGATTGAAGAGGTCGATTTCATCTTGAGAGACTCTCATTAAAGAGTTATTATAAGTGGCTTAGGTATATGGAGGAGGAGGTTGGTTATGAGTATGAGAGGATCTGATTCTGAGCAAAAGACTACTGCAAGGTAATTTGATAGAGGATTTAATAGAGTGAATGGAGAGTGGAGGAGAAGGAAGTTGTTAAGGAATTATGTCCAACTGATAGTCTCCTTCCATCAAGAGACAGTCAAGCTCATTATTATGAGAGGGTTGTTGGAAATTGACCCTATTCAAGAACAGGTTGATCAAACTAAACCCTATTACTTTCACTTTCATGTCACTCCTGTCCACTGTCCAAATCAACACTATCACCATTAGAGTTGGATCCAAATGAGGCTGTTTCACCTCCACTCTCATCTTAAATTAAGGGTTCAACACTTCACTCGTCTCTTCACTCAATTTATACTCACTATCTCGTATATTCTCCCCTTTTCTGTTTACCAATCTCATCTCTATTTTACTAATACTTGTATTTTAAGGTAAAAATCAACAACCGTCTACATATATCACGATTCCCATACCTTTCTCAAAACACACGTCTTTATACTATTTCTATTCATTTCTTATCCATCCTTGATCCTATATCATTTATATTTCCTTCTTTTATTATTATTAATATTCTTTATCTTCCCTTCTACTTTATTGAGTATAGTTACTTTTGTAACTCTATCTTAAATTAGATAATTTGATTGGACTAAACTAAGGCTAGAGTATGATAGATTTTTTATTTGAATAAAAGTTAAAATGTAAATAAATTTAAGTTTGATTAAGAGGGAATTGGAAAGTGTTTGATTATGTTTATTTAATAAGATAGAGATTAGTATTAGAGTTAAGATAGGATTTTGAAAAGGAGAAAGTTGATGGTTTATGGAAAGGGGGTTTGAAGAGTGGGATGAGTATGGAGTGTTGATAATTGAAGGAAGAAAGAGGCAAGAGAGTCCAGAAGTTAAGATAGAACTTATTCTTAAGAGGGTGTAGGATATAGAATTTGGTAAAAAGGTAGTGACTCTATTCTTGCATGTGCATCTTCATTACAATCAAGTCCACTTCCCATCACATCATCGTTTCTTCACTCTCTATTCTCTCCTTTATTTACTCCAAATTCATCTCATCCTTTTTTTCGCCCATCATCACTTCACTTTTCCAAACTTACGATATCCTATCGTAATTATTGTTACACAAAATCATTCAAATCTAATAACTATATTCTTATCTATAATTATAAACATTTTTTATCCCTATTTTTACTCTATCAATCATTTCTTATTACTATTGTTAATTATCATTTTATTCAACTATCAACTCTAAAAATTACCCTTCTATCTATTCAAATTAATACATCCTACTAATATTTAATTTTTCTAATGGAATACCAAAATACAATGGTAACTTATAAAAACCTTTATTAATTCCAAATTATTCTAATTATAAACAAGTCCATCCTACTATTTATTTATTTTTATATTCTTTTTTATCTATTTATTCTACTATTAAAACTAGTATATTATCAGTATTATTATCATTTTAATCATATTTTATAATAAAATTCTAATTAAAAATACATTCATAAATTTAATCAGCTTTACTGTTTATTTATATTTATGTTTATTAAATATCTTTTTCTTTATTTTTAGAGTCTTATAAAAACAATCTAACTATTAAATTCTTATTTTCTATTTAAATATTTTTTAATTTTATTATCTTTAACTTTATTTCTTTTTCATTTGTTTTTTAATTTTGTTCACTTTATAATCCATTTATTATATTTCTTTAGGTTTCTCATTCTAAAATAACTTAATTTTCAAAAAAATTTCAATTATTATTTTAAATTTTATCTTAAAAATTATTATTTTATTCTTCATTATTTTAAAATATATTTAAAAAACTTTTCTAATAGTTTTTACTTTTTCCCTTAAATATTTAATTAGATTTTTATTATTAGTAATTTTTGTTTTATATTTTATTTTTCTTACATAATTAATTATTTAATTATTTATAGTCCTTAACATGTTATATTTTATTTTTCATAATATTTTTAATATTAAATAATAAAATATCATTATTTAAATATTTATCCTGAAAAATATTATAAGAAAATTAATTTTTCATTTAATTACTTTTAATTTAATCATTATTTTTAAAATCCAGCTAGAATTTTTCATACTATTTTTAATTTTCTAAGCTTGTAGTTTTATTTATTTAACACTTAAATATTTTTTTATATTCTTTTATATTTTCTTTAATTTCACTTTAATAAGACATGTCTTAACTTGATTCATTTCAGTATAAACTTTAATTATTATCTATTTTTGGAAATCTTGTCCTTCTTATTTATTTATCTGGAAATAATCCATAAATATTTTAATCTTATTTAATTTTCAAACAGTTTTCTTGATGAGTTTCCAATTATTTTAAATTATCAAATGAATTTTAAAAACAAAATTAGCATTGATTATTATAAGAAAACAATTTGGAGTAACTTTCATTTAATATTTTATTTAAAGTATTCATTCAAATTTAAATTATAAAAATTAAGTTGTTTTTAGTAAGAAAAATTAAGCAAATCAATAATATTATTAGATATAGTAATATATAAAATTTATTAATAAAAAGTGAAAAATGTAGATTAAATATTAAATGATTTTAAAGACGAATTAATAATAAATGAATATCATTTATTGAGATATTTTGATTATACTAAATTATGCAAGTTGTTAAATTAGATATTTTGATTACTTTTACTTGATTAGAAAAGAGTTTTTAGTATTTAATGATCAGTGGTATCATTATTATTATATTTAAAATTGTTGTTTTTATTGTTCTTTTCCTATTAATTTAAATTAATTATTATTAAATACTAAAATTTGCTCAATATTCTCATCATTAGATATTAAGTCTAAATAATTGTCTAAACTATTTTAAATTATTTCTTTTTATATTTTACTCTTTATTTCTTATTAAAAATTCATTTATTATTAAACCTCTTTATTTATATCCTCATTTTCCTTTTAAGAACTGAATCTTTTTGGAATTCTTCCTTTCAATAAAATATTATTTTCTAAATATTCTCTTATATTTTTTTTTATAATATATCTAGAACCTAATTATTAATATGTTATTATTTGTACCGATAAAATGGCAAATTAATATCAATAATATTAATTCTAAAAATATTAATCTTATGTTATATTTTTAATTATTATCCTAAATTATTTTTTTATATTCATTAATTTATATTATTATTTATTATATTAATTTGTAAAACTTTTTGGTCCATTCTTAATCATTTTTTTATTTCTATTATTAAAATAATTATTATTATTGTAAATATTATTATTATTATTATTATTATTATTATTATAACAATAGGGATTATGTTTATAAATTAGAATCCTTCTTTTATTATTATTCAAGATTAGCTTAATTTTCATTTATTTAATCTTAAATAAATAAATGATAACAAATACTTGAATTAAGAGCAGAAGAAGAATATTCAGTTGATGATTTTTAAAGAGAAAGAGAATCATTGAATGATTTTTAAACAAATTTAATCTGATTTTCGATTTTTTAAAAAACGAAATTTTTTTGTTTAGATAATCTTTATTTAGGCTAAATTGAGTTGAAAGTTTCTCGAGAATTAAAAAGATTGTCTGAAATATTATCAGTATTAAACAATTGAAGTTTGTCACTAGAAATAATAGACTACTTAGTATTCTTCTTTTGATAGTCTTAAAATGAAATAATTGAAGATGAATTGTTAGTATTTTTGGTAATTTTATGAGGTTATGTCTTTTGATTATTTAAATTATTATCAGTGTGATTATTAATATAATAAGTGAAAGATAAATTGAGGAGAAGTTAAAGAAAAACAATAGTAAATAAATTTGATGGGTTCTTCATTAAAGTTATAAATAGATATAATGATAATATAATCACTTTTCTACAACTAAATGTTGAGATTAATTATTAAAATATTGAGAGTACACCAATTGTTGTGACTGCAAAAGTTGCTATTATTTGAAGAGGGAGTGAATGCTGTCATTATTAATATTATTATTAACATCTTTAGACATCATATCCTTCTCCTCCTTATTCTAATCGACTGATAAGTTCTACTTAAAAGTCACTTAAGAAAACTACAGTTATTATTATTATTACTCTGATTGCAGTTATTCTTATTCTATTTATGTGAATTAAACTCAATCCTTTAATTAATTAAACTAATTCATTAACTCCTAATTGCTCTCTTATTTCTCAGACCCACTACTATATTCCATCATACTCTCATTTATCTTCTATTTCTCTGTATTCTCTTCCTCCTCAAACTCCATTCGATACTTCTAATTCACCAACAAATTTATTATATTTTTCTCGGGAGTTATTTATTACTTCATCTATTTTTATTTTTACCTTATTTCATTTTCATAAAAATAATTTTGATTTTTCAATTGCTGAATTTTACTGATAATATCTTGATCGATATTTTAGAAATGTAATAATTTGAGATTGTCTTATAAAATAAAGGTGATATGATCCTATTCCTCTCTAAGAATAAATAATAAGATGATATTTACTTGATAATATTAATGACTTTTTGAGTTTCATGATTGTCCGAAATAAGTTGGGTGATGGATTAGTTAGAGATAGAGTATTGCTATATAATGGATTTGAGTTTGAGGATAGATTATTGAAAATTAGTGTTAAGATCAATAGCAGATTACAATTAAGTCTAAGTGGAAAGAAGTTAATCCTTAAATTATTATATCTACTGATTCTGCTATTCTATGATTTAAATATTGAAAAATAACAATTATTGATTCTAATCCTCAACATTCTCACTTTCCTCTTCTACTTTCTTTCTTAACTCTTCCAATCTCTATATCTTTCCCTCTAATTCAATCTCTAACTTCTTAAACTTCTTATTTTCCTCATCTTATTCTCTTTTATACTCCTAACTCGCTTCATTTAATCGCCTTATTTCATTTTCCTATTATCTTATTATATCTTTATATTTCTCCAAACATTATTTAATATAATTCATCTCATTATTCATTTCTTGCATTATTAATTCATTTTCTTATTCTCCTTTAATTACGTTACTTTCCTTTTATATTCTCTCATCCAATTCTTTCATTTCTTCTTCAACACTTTCATAATAATTGCTCCCTAAAGCTTTCATTTTCTATTTTCATTTAATATTAAAAACATAACAATTTATTTTATTTTTTATTATATTATTTATTCTTAATATACATTGAAGTTAATTTTTAATATTGAACACAGTTATTTGAATGTATGATGCTTATCTTTTTTTGAAGAGTATAATAATTAAACTAATTAATTTTAATAATTTTCAGTTAATTTTTTAATTTAAGATTCTCTTAAATTATTTAATATTTTTACTTATCATTTATTATTATTTTAATTATATTTTATAATTATTTTGTAAAAATTTTGATTTAATTAATATCATTAATTTAAAATATTTATTATTATAAGAAGTATTCTAGCTATTTTTTAGTAATAGGATTATTGTTTTGATTAAATTCTGAATTTAAATTACTGCTGATATCCTGATATATAATTACATTATCATTATTATTATTATCAATATTGGGATTAATAATATTATTAAGTTTAATAGGAGAGTTATGAATAAAGAGATCTTAGTCTTATTAAACAAATGAGTTCAAAGTGGTAAGGTTTTTGTAAGACTCATTAACTTGATAATTGGAGGCATTTTATTCCTCTTGAAATTAAACACTTTAATAAGGATGTTCTTAATAATTTAATGAAGGGTTTATCTATTCGTTTTTATTAGAATTTTATCAATCTATTTTCATATCCTAAACATTTTCAATTATATTTTAAATATTCATATTTTATATCTGTCTATTTATCTGTAAATTATTAATTGTTTCCTCCTCTTCATTTATCTTCAATTTTTTTAATTATTTTGACTCTTAAATATTTTTATTTTAAGGGCTAGTTAAAATAATGTTATTTTTATTATTAGTATCGCTTATTTTACTCTTACTATCTACTCTTTTATTTAATTAGATATTTTAAGATAAAATTTTATTATTATTAACAAGACTTTGACTATTGTTGTCTTTATTTTATTATTAAACTTCTCTTTTGATTGCAATATTATTAATACTATTTTTGTTATTAATCTAAAGACTTTTTTTTTTAATACTAATATTATTAATTGATTATTTATTAACAGTATTTACAAGACTAGAATTATTTTTATAATTAGATTCATTATTTTAATCACCAATAGTATTAGATTAAATAGATTAATTCATATTTATAATTTAAATTGTATTATTTTTACTATTAATATTATTTGTTATTTTTCTTTATTTTTACTAAAATGTTTAAGAACTTTCGCTATCTTTTTAAAAAGATTTTTTATTATCTTTATCTTTATAAGAACTTCTACTTTTCATCTTTTTTAAAATATAATTTAAAATATTGCTTTTAATTAATTTATTAAAATCAATATTTAATTAAATTTTATATTTCCAAAATAAATTCTCTATATAAATTATTTATATTAATGCAGGCTTTGATAAAGTATTCTATTAAAATTATAAGTAAATATCCTAAAGGAATTAATTTCAATGAATTATGTGAACAACTAAGGAGTATGAAAATAATAGATTTTGAAAATTAAGATTTGTTATAATATTTACTAAAATAAAAAAAAATAAGTATTAAAAAAGTTGGTGAAGGATTTATATTGGAAACTGATAAGTTTTGTTAAGAGCATTATTAAAAAAAAGAAATATTTAAAGAAATGTAAAATGAAAACATAACTAAAGATATTTTAAAATAAATTTATTAAATTATTCTGGAAAGTGGCCCTGAAGGTATGAATTATTAATAAATAAAGCAGGAATTTAATAAAAACTAAACCAAAAAGTAATAATTAGAAATAACAATGATTAGCCATTATTGTAGAAGATTGTATGAATTACATTTAATTAAAATTGTATCGATAGTAAATTAAAAACAAGTAATTGCTAGACTATTCATTTAGAAGGATTTCAAAATATAGTTAAATAATAAAAAAACGATGAAAAAAAAAAGATCTGTTAATTCTTATGAATGTAATAAAAATCTTTTACAAATAGAATAATAAAAGTGGATTTAATTTGGAAAAAATAAGTTTGTATTTAGAGAATTGAATTTTGATGAAAATATGAATATAAATTTGAAGTCAGCCTAAGCTGTTTATCAATAAGGACTTTTTATGGAATAAATTTTTAAAAGGATGAACAAATTCCATGAGAAAAAAATGATCTAAAAAATAATACTCTAATATTAATAATAATAATCTGGTAAGGGCTGTAAAAATATTGGTATTTAAGAAGAAAGTTAAAATTAATTTAATCTTTTTGATCATCACTTGAAATTTAAAACTAATGCCGTAAGAAGAGGCAAAACTTATTCTCTTAAATATTATCTAGATAATCCTAAATTATAATAATATCTAAATCAAATTTAATAAATCAAATCCCTTCCTTATAAAAATTCTGATGACACTCATGAAATTAATGATCCTTTTTATTCATATAGTGAAATTAAAGAAGATTTTTAAGATATAAATTATTCCAATTGTAATAGTAAAGAAGATTCTAATCAAAATTAAATAAATAATTTAAATATTATTTAAAATAATAATAATAGTAATAATACAACTAATCAAAAAAATTTTGATAAAAATAATAATATAAATAAAAACTGTGGTGATACAAATATAAATAATGGTAATTTCAATAATAATAATAATAATAATAATAATATTAATAATAACAAAAATAACAATAATTAAAATATAATTACTTATTTTAATAGTTTATACTTAGAGTAACTCAATTAAAATTCATTTAATTCTTTAAGAAATATTTTACTAATTGACAAACAATTGCTATAATAATTTGATATTTAATTGGAAAATCAAATGTAAAAATTCTAAGATACTTAGTAAGATTAATAATATATATAAATAATTTAAATATTTAAATAAAATGAAGAAGAATTTTGAATATTAGAAAATAAATAGATTTATGAATAACTTACACTTGCTATGATAAAAGTAATATTTGAATTCTATGAATAAAAAATAAATAATTAAGTTTTATAAAATAAATAAAAAAATGACTAAATAAATAACCTTGATAATATTAGTAATTAAACTTAAATCGTATTAAAAAAATTTAGTAAAAGACAAGTTTCTTTACAGAAAATACAAAGATATATAACTATAATGAATTTAATTGAAGAGTAAGATATTATTCCAATTTTCGAAGTGAAGAAAAAAATAATTTAAAAGGAAAAAAATAACAAATAAATTTTTACAGGAAAAATAGATAGAAAAACATTGCAAATAATGTTAAATGCTTTAGAAGAGTTAAAAATAATAAAATAAATTTATCGGAAATTATAACTTTATTAAGAATGTTATTTTTACTTCAAAAATAGAAACAATATAATAATAAAATATGATATTTAATCAGGAGATATTAAAATCTAAAAAACATTAGAAAAATATTTAACATTAAAAGATTTATAAGCATAAAATAAATATAAAAGACTAGATATATCTTAAATTTAGCTAAGAAAAAGGGTGAAATAAGAAAACAAGTATTAATTAGAAATTAAATGCGATATTAATAAACAAATAACAATAAAAAGTGAAGAGAAGAATTAAAAAACAAATAATAATTTTTAATTTAATTATTTAAATGAGATAAATTCTTATGAACATAAAATTAATATTTTTAGTTAATATTTTTAACAATTATAATCGAAAATTCAATCAAATAATTTAAAAATTTTTTTCTAATAAATAAATAATTTTTATAATGCTGAATAATTTTTTTTAGATATTCAGCAGTTAAATATTAGCTAAGTCTTTATAAATAGTTTTGACATAATTAATTAAGAAAACATAATAAATTTTTAACAGGATTATAAATTAATGAATAATAAGAGTTTGCAATTTAAAAGTATCAAAGAAATTAATGAAGAGGTAGATAAAGATATAGAAACTAGTCAGATTTATAAACAGAAACAGTTTAAAAATATGATAATAAATATAGAGTTATCAAAACTTAAATTTTTTCGATTGTTAAATCTTTATAGTCTAAGTCAAAATAATATAGAATTTAAACAAATAACAGAGTTTAATAATAGATTTAAATAGTGTTTATTCAAATTGATTTTTTATATTTTTAAGTTTCCAAGAGGAAATTTATCTTAACTGAAACTTAAAATAAATAATGAATTTCAGGTAGAAAATAAAGTGATATCTTATGGAATAATATTTTGTATGCTCCAGGATCTTTAAATTATTAGACTTACCTAAAATGGAAAGTCTTTCAAAACTTTTTACCAGCCTTTTGATACAAGTTATTGCTTTTTAAAATCAGTTAGATACTATCTTTCTTTATTTAGTAAATACTATGAATGAATACATATATAAAAAATTATCAATATATTTTATTTCCATTATATTAATCAAATTATTTCAAAAAATGTTTTTAAAGTTCTGACTAAATCCCAATCAGACTTTGTTAAATCTTTTCTAAAATGATCTTTTAAAATATCGATACTATTTCTAGTTAACTTTAATAATAATATGATTAAAATAGATAAATTAATAATAATATTAATAGATAAATTACTATAGAAACAAATTTGTCCTCTAAAACTAATTATCTTCCAGCTGTTAAGTTACCATCAGTTTTGACTCTTATAGCTACACTTCCAGTTTCTTTTCTAGCTTCTTTTAATGATTTTTTATTTAGTTCAATACTTTCCACAACTCCTACTTTAAGTTTCTATATTAAAATTAAAAATGAATAATATTAAAATTATAAATACAGTTGAGTTGTAAAGACATATAGGAGTTCCGATCTTTAATATTCCATCCTCAACATCAACTCCCATTATAAGGGGATCCTTTTTATTAAAGAATGTAACTGGCTTGATGATGACAGGAAAAACAACTTGATTTTGGACTGCTTTTTTTTTCTCCTCTCTAAGTTCTGTAATATATTGAGTAAATTTATCGAATAGATGATAAATGATGTTTCCAGTGATTATTTTGATTCCATTTTAATCACTATAAGCCTAAGCATCAGGTAAAATTTTAACATCAAAAGCTAGAACAGTTGCATATTCCTTTAATCTTTTCTAAGGGTTTTCATTGAGGAGATTCTTCATGGCTTTAAGGACATCTTCTTTGCTGACAGTTCCAACACAAATGTAAGCAACAGGAATTTTGCTACTCTTTAGGAATTATAACAAAGCTTCTAGAGAACCAAGAGTACTAGCAGCCACACAGACTCCTTATTGCTACAACTCAATTTTCTTCCTCACATTTTCTAACTCCCTCATACACTCATTAGAATAATATTTAATATCCTCCTTCTTGTCAACTCTATAAAGAGCACTTCCAGCCACTGCCTAATCGAGATTGTTGGCACAAATCTTAATACCCATAGCAGCCTTTATCTTTTTGTGATGTTAATATTCATTTTTCACTCTCATTTCTTTCATAGGATGAGGTGTCAACAATGCTCTTATAGTAGTCACAATTGGTCCTTCAAATCCCAAAAGACAAATCGTGTCCCCTTCTCTTAAAACTCCATTAACCAGAATCACATCAATAGTAGTCCCTAATCCTTCTATTTTTGTTACTTCTAAAATGGTGCAGTTGAAACTACTCTTGATAGTTATTTTATTTTTCAAAAACTATTAAGTATATTTGACTACACAACTTAACAAATCAGGAATTCCTTCTCCCGTGACTCCTGATGTAGGGACTAGACTAATATATTCCCTGACATTATCATTTTTCCAATACAATTCTACATTGAATCCTTTTTCAGTCAATTGGATAATTAACTGATTGAGTCTCTGATCGAACTCTGCTTTTTAATTAAATCCTTGTTTCTATAATTATAGATAACTACTTTAATCCTAATCAACTTACCATTTGAAGATTCTATCGATTTTATTGACAGCTACTAAAAATGGAGTGTTTCTCATGGTAAGCAACTCGATACTTTCTAAAGTTTACTATTCTAATCCATGCATGAGGTCAACTACAAGTATAGCAAAATCACATAATCCACTTCCTCTGCTCCTTAAATTACTGAATGATTCATGACCCGGAGTATCAATAATCAACAGTCCTGGCATGTTCACCTCTGTTGCAAAAAATTCCTTGCATTTCAATACTTCTTACTCTAATTTATTTCTAGGAAAGTAAGTTGCTCCTATTTATTAAGTTATTCCTCCTGCTTCTCCTTCCTAAACATTAGTATTCCTTATCTTATCCAACAAAGTTGTCTTTCCTGTATCCACATGTCCTAAAATACAACATATTGGTGATCGAATTTAACCTTCCAATAAATCATCATCACTATCATCCTTAATATTATGTTTCTTTTTGTTCAAATTCTATTTATTACTTGTACTGTTAATCACTTAATTACAATTCTCACCAGATCTCTCTGACAGTTTACTGTCTTTTCTCATTTTTTACTCTTTCTTATCTTTTTATATTTCCTTCTCTATCATTTGTTCCCAATCATCAACAGCATCTTTTTATTCTTCTTTTTAAACTTCTTAACTTTCTTCTTATATTTAATAATTTTCTACTTTTTTTGGTTTTCTTGTTTTTGCTCTTACAACTTAACTTTTTTTTTATACTTATTCTTAATTCTCATTAATATTATTATTATTATCTCCAGTTTTTTCAACCTATTAAAATAAACCTTATTATTACAACATTGCTATTCTCTATTATTCAATTTTTTATTTTCTGATTTATTCTTTTGTTAAATATTATCCTGATTAAATAAGAGATATAATCTTTGCTTCTTTTTACTTTTTTCTTAATTCTTCTGCTTCTTTTTTCTTTTAAATTTCTTCTTCTATTCTTCTCAACTCTTCTTCTTCTTTCCTTTTTAATTCTTCCTCTTCCCTTTTAATTCTTTCCTCTTCCTCTTTCATTAACTATACCCTTTACATAGCTAACTAAGCTACCATGTTAGGTTTTTTACCTTTAGTAGCTTTACCTTTTTTACCTTCTTTTTTTACTCCCCCTTATTATTATTATTATTATTCATTTTCTTCTCCTTCCTTTTCTTCATCTTCTTTTTTCTATTCCTCATTTTATATTACTTTTGCTGCTTCTTTCTTTGCTTTTTCTTTTTCTTTTTTTAATTATCCTTTAGATTTCTTAACTTTTATTCCTCCTTCTTTTTACAATTCTTCTTCATTATCTGATTGATTATCATCTTATTTTTTTTCTGATATCATTTTTATCTTTTTATCTATTTTATAATTTCTATTTTAATTATAATTTATAAAATTCTGATAAAAATATCTAATATCTATGAAAATAATAGGATCAAAAAACTTAAATAAATAAGATATATTAGAAATATTTTGTTAAATTCAAACTATCGAAATTGACAATGCTTATGAAAAGGAATATAAAGATGAAGGAGAATAAGAAAAAGCTTTAAATGAAACAGAAATTTAATTAATATAATAATAGATAAAATAATAAGAATAATAAGAATAATAAGAGTAATAATAATAATAATAAGATAATAAGACATATGACTGGCACAAATAAAATAGAAATATTTTAATAATGATATTAATACTTTGTTTGCAATATAAAAAGAAATTTAAATAAAAATAAGTAAAGTATTTAGTTGACTTGATAAATAAAAAAGATTTGATTAAAGGATAATTTTAATACATGTTAAATGATATAATATAAATAATGAATCTAGATAATAGCGAGTAGTTGATGATGGTAAGAATATACTAGGATGGGTTATAATTAAGTAGACATATAGAGAACTTAATTTAGATAGGGAAGTTAGTTGAAATAATGATATTAAGTATGAGTTTTTACATGGAGAGCAATAACATAGAGGTTGAAGAAGTTAGTAAGAACTTAGAGAAGAAGAGTGGAAGGAAGTAATTGAGAACTCTTTGTGATGAAGTAATGAATATGGTGCATGGATCAGGATTAGCTAGTAAGAGAAAGTGTGATAGTGTTTAGTAGTGGTTAGAAATCATCACTCAAATCAAAATTCAATAAATAACACTAATTGAAACTCTATAAGACACTCTTCAACTTGAATGCAAATATAAAACCCTTAATCAAGTTTAGACTCTCCCTTTCAACTTGATTCATCACACTCTAATTCATCTTTTATCTTAAGCCCAATCAATCCTCCTTTAATAGATTCAAACTAATTCTCAACTAGACCACTATACTCTTAACTAGATCTCTCTTATCTCTAATAATACTCATTTCATAAATAAAACTCTACTTTTATCTCAATTATCATTTTATAACTCTAATATCATTCTATCTAATTTAGATTTAAAAATTAATCCTAAGGAATCTAAAAAAATCAAACAATTACCATTAGGAAGAGGCACAAAAGAATTCTATAAGAGTTACATATAATTAGATGCTAAAGAAATCCAAGAAAATTTAATCAATGATTCTGAAAACTTAAATTTAAATAATGATAGCTTGTTAGCTATTATAAGGGAAAAAATTTAAAGTAAAAATGAAGAAAGGAGGAGACCAAAGATTGCGAAAGGTACAAGGGATGTAGATCCTTAATAAATGAAAATTAAGTAAGAGACTTTTTAATTAATAAGGAATATATTTAAGAAACATGGAGCAGTAGAAATTGACACCCCTGTATTCGAACTCAAGGAAACTTTGACAGGAAAATATGGAGAAGTATATTAAATATAATTATAATATTGATAATAATAATAATAATATTAATAAGGACACTAAGCTGATATATGACTTAGAGGATCAAGGAGGAGAGATGTTGGCACTTAGATATGACTTGACTGTGCCATTTGCTAGATATGTAGCATTGAAGAACGTGGTCAGCATGAAGAGGTTCCAAATTGGGAAGGTTTACAGGAGAGACAACCCTCAAATAAGTAAGGGGAGATTCAGAGAGTTCTATTAAATGGATCTTGACATTGCAGGTCAATATGACTCTATGATGCCTGACGCAGAAGTAATCAAAATAGTGCATGAAATTTTATCTAGTCTTAATCTTGGTTCTGCTTTTAACATCAAACTGAACAACCGCAAATTACTTGATAGTATAGTTTAAATCATTGGAGCTCCTTCTCAAAAGTTTGCCACCATTTGCAGCAGTATTGACAAACTTGATAAAGAGAGTTGGGAAACAGTAGAACATGAACTTATTCATGAAAAGGGACTCACATCAGTCATGACTAAATAATTACATGAATTTGTGATCAAGAAAGGTGTCCCTGAAAGTGTGTTAAATGAAATTGAGTCAAGCAATCTATTTAAGGATAATCAATTGGCGAAAGAAGGATTGTAGGAAATGCGATTATTGTTCAATTATCTTGAGCTGTTAGGAGTAAATTAAGGAGTAAGCTTAGATTTATCGTTGGCTAGAGGGTTGGATTACTACACTGGAATGATAATGGAAGCAGTGTTGGAGGGAGCCTAAGTGGGTAGTATTGCTGGAGGAGGTAGATATGATCAGCTTGTAGGAATGTTTGCTAATAAACAAATACCTTCAGTCGGTGCTAGTATCGGTATTGAAAGAATTCTCTCCATTTTGGAGGACAGATATTCTTAAGTAAGAGGTTCTTCCACCACAGTCTTAGTAGCCACCATTGGTCCTGACATGAACTCTCATAAGTTCAAAATCACCAATTCCTTGTGGTAACACTCAATCAATGCCGAATTCCTCTACAATCTCAAACCCAAGCCATAAAAGTAATTGTCATATGCTTTATAGCATCAAATTCCGTTTATGGTCTGGATAGGCTAAGATGAAGTAGATCAAAACATTCTCAAAGTAAAGGTATATTTTTATTTTAAATCAAAAGAATATGTATTTAGAATAAGAAACAACTGTTTCTAATAATCAATTAATTTAATTTTTAAAATCTCAAATCGAATAGTACATTCTTGATTTAGCAAATGGAAAGGTTAAGTTTAAAGAGTTTAAAGACGAAGAGGAGGAAAAACCATAAAGAGGAAGAGGAAAAGAAAAAAAATAGTGAATTTATTTAATTCTAATAGAATATTCAATAAAATTATCAAATATATATATAAAAATAATAAATATTATTTGAAAGTAAAATAATGAAAAAAGATTATCTTTTTCTTTTATTTTTGTTAATTAAAATTTAAGCAATAGTACATTGGGATTTTTCAATTCACAAAAGAATAAGGAGATAATATTAAAGCTATAGTAATCTAATTTATTGCACATAGGAATAGAGATTAGTAAAATAGTGCCCAGAAATTTACTAACCAGTTTGTGTAGTAAAAACAAGATTCATAAGCTTAAGAAATAGGTCTAAAGGCTTTACTATTGTCAACAGTTGTGTTGCTTGTAAAATATAAAATTTCATTGCTTATCAAAATGGAAAATGTCAAAATTCATACTGGTTTACTTGAAATTATCACATTTCATATAATTAATTATTTTTTTTAAATATTATTATAATTCTTCTAATTATATAAAGATAAATTTTATATTGTTATTTAAAAATTAAATAAAAAATTATATTTAACTATATAAATGCAAAGAAACCAAAATATTCAAGAAGATTTTGATATTAATGACTAAGTTTATTAAATTCAATAAAATTTACTTGAAAAATAATTATAATATCTATCATGTTTTATTTAGGAAGAAAATGAAATATAAAATATTTAAAATTAAGTTGATTAATGTAGTAATTTAATTGATTTATCAAATTTAAATATTAACATTTTTGATATTTTAGTATAATAAATAAATATAAAGTTAAATTAAATAGAAAAAAATGAAGATTAAATATTATTTGAATAAAATTATTAAAAATTAGAAAAATAAGTTTAAAAATATGAATAAGAAATCAGAAATCATATAAGTGTAAATTTAAAATAATAATATTTAGTTGGAACAATAATTAAAAATATATGCAGAAGTTTTGTAAACTTAAGTTAAAGCAGAAGATTAATAAGAAAATTAAAATATATAATTAATTTAAAATATTAACGATTAAAAAATAAATTTTGATGAAAAAGAAATAAATTAAAATAATGAAATAGAAGTATTTATAAAATTAATATTTTAGCAATTGAAATTATATGCGAAATAATAGGAAGAGAAAATACAGGAAATGTAAAAAGAAATATAATCTTTGATATACAAGATAGAAAGTAAAGAAAAAATGATTGTGATATACTAATAAAAAGATAATAACTAAAAAGGACTATTAAATAATTTTAATTAGTTAAATAGTGTAATAAATTAGTAATAAGTAAAATAAAAAATATAAAATGTTAAGAAATTTTAGCATATTAATATATATAATATGAATAAAGATAAACAAAATTTAATAGAATTAGCGATTAATTACAAGTAAAAATAGTATTTACAGTAATAACAAATGTAGGGTTAATTTCAAAGTAAAAAGAATAGATTTTAGAGTGCAAGATCTCTTGATCTACAAAACCATTCAAATCTGTTAAATGATATATACAACTCGTAATTTATTAAATTAATTCTAGAAATTTTAATCTAAACAACAAAGTTAATACTAATATTAATAACAATATTAGCACAAGCAATAACAATATAAATTCCAAATCAAATATAAACAGCAAAAAAACGGAAAAAAAGCAGTCTAAAAATTATCATAATGATAATATTAACTATTTAAACAATACAAGTAATTCCAGTAAGTTGAAAAGATAAAATTCAAATAATCTTATAAAATAATAAAATCAAAACAACCAGTAAACTATTATTATGTTTTATTTTAATATATAAAATAATTATTTGTATATTCAAGTAATTTTTAGTAATTTTAAAGATTAAATGATGCTAATAAAAAGGATTTATTAATAAATTTATTAGAAAAATCTAAGCAATAAAGAAATTTTAATAAATAATTAAAAAAATAACCACAACCAAAATAAAAAAAGAATAATTGATATTTGAATATTTAAATAAAGTTTATATAAAAAAATATAAATAATAATAATATTTTAATGCTAATAATATTTTAATGCTAATAATAACATATAACAACGTTTTAATAAGTAATATTAAATAAAAATTATTATAGAAAGATGAATTATTGCTGTAGAGGAATAGCATCATGCTGTTAAGGGATAGGGAAGTGCTGTAGTAATTGTTGCAATACGTGTTGCAAATGTGTGTCAGATTGCTGTGAGTGTGTTTCAAAATGCTGTAATGATGCATGTTAAGGTATATGTGATTGTATTCATGGATTATGTTCAAGTATTTAGCAATTCTTTAGTACTCCATTTTCTTTCTGCACATTTATTAGTGTGTTTTTAGTAGGAGTGCCTTTTGTGTTGATGTTGACTGTTCTGTTCAACAACAACTATTCAAATAAATGTGATTAACCGATTGGAGCATTCATGATAGTAGAGGGTATTAACAATTTTATCAATGTTATTTTTTGCATATATTTGATGTGTGCCTTCAAAAAGGGTTATTAAAGCAGAGTAGATATGTTTAGTGGGGAAGTCATAGAAGAACATGACATTTATGATAAAATCCAAAACATGATTCTCTATGACTGTATAGTATTCATTTACATTATTCTCCTTGTGTTCTTCTTCATATGGACCATTATTGGCTCGGTCTGGCTAACCAATGAAATCACCTGCACTACCTCCAACACTTACATGATTTCTATATCTAAGTACAATATCATTGCTATGTATGTCTATTTAATAGGAGGCTTAATCACTTTTCTAGCCATCTTTTGCACCAAATCTATGGAAGAAGGTTCTTGTAACTGTATTAATGTTTGTATCTGTTTTATTTGCTGTTGTACTTGTGGAATCATTGACTGCAGAAAACACAAGAAGAAATCTCAACCCATTTAGAATAAAAATTAAAATGAGCCCTAACCATAATAAAGTAAAGGACTAGTAATGATGAATAATCTTATTAATATTTTCAATCAATAACAGAATCCTTAAATATTATAATAACAACCATAAAATTAACAACCATAATAATATCCTATCATGATTTAACCTTAACAAATATAATAATAGTAATATCCAGTATAATAATAATAATATCCAGCATAATATCAATAATATTAACCTTAACAAAATGTTCAAGGGATTTAAATACATGAAGCATAATTATAAAAGCCTAACAAACCGTAAGAATAAAAAGTAAGTATTTCAATTTTATATGATTTATAAATATCAAATGTAATTTTATTTAAAAATCAAGGGACTATTTGATAACATAAAAGACAAAGTAACTGGTATATTTGGTAAAAAATGAAATTTATAAAATGAAAAATAATTATTTAAATTAATATAATCTAATAAAATTTTAAAAACATGATAACATTTTAATGATGATAATGTTTATAATGATGATAATTAATGATGAATTCATTAGTATTTGTTTATATATTTAGATGACTGTTGAGAAGGAGTATAGTTCAAGTTATTCATAGTTTTATAAATAGTTTAATTGATGTTGGATTGTAATCCATTACACAACCTCTAATATTCTTCATTAAGTTTTTTGAGTTCAGTTTCCTTATTGTGGATGATATTTTCTTACTCGGCTATCTTTCTGTTGAGCTAATCTTTGATTTCATCCTCATACCTTTTCTCAGTCCTTAGTTATTCAACAGTCTATGATAAAAATAATGTTAATAATAATGACAATAATAATAATAAAATAATATTTTTATAATATAAATACATCGTGGAACTCCTGTTTAGAAATCTATATTTACCTTTCGGTGGCCTATTGCATGGCCTGAAATTCCTAATGAAGTTTGTTAATAGTATTTTCTTTAGCCTATAACTCGGACCTCAACTTTCCTAAATGCATATCAGCCTAAACAAGTTAGTTCTAATAGTCCTATATCTCCAACTGTATTTTCCCATTGATTCTCTCCAAATCCATAAACTCAGTCCTTAACTTATGGTCCTTCTATTGTAACTCTCTTATTAACTCCTAATTCTTTCTATTAATTTAATCCTTCTAAATTTCTGATTACTGTAATTTATTTTCTAAAGTTCTTAAATTTACCATATACTTTTAATACTCTTCCTGTTAAATCCTGTTGGTGATTTCTCTGATTTCGTCTTCTGTATTCATCTTAAATTAAATGATAGATTTCTAAAGATATTTATTTTATTCTTCTAACTCTCTGTTATTTCCCATAAGTTGTAATATTTTATCATCTGCTTGTTACATTCTTTCTTCAAACTCTTTTTTCTAGTTATCTAATTGTCTATTGAAATCTTAAGCTTGTTTTTAAATTTATTATTTAAGATTGAATTCGTATTCTTAAAACTACTTTAACTATTCACTTTATTATATCTCCATACCTTGCATTTTCATATTGAACATCTCTTACATCCTATTTAATTCTTCCTTTAATAAGTAGTTTTCATTGTTTAAACTCTGATTCTCTGAGGCCATACTATTCAATTTGAAATCTAACTCATGTATAAGATTTTCCCTCTATTACTATTCATTTTATTATCTGATACACTTCTATTCAAAATCTATTCTTAATCTTCTTTCTTCTTCTAACTCATTCTCCACTCTGTCTTTTAAGTCTCTGCCTTTTCTTCTTTCTATTTCTAATATATTCTCTATGTCCAGTTGTTTCTATTATTAGTAGTCACTTCCTATTTATCTACTTCCTTGTTATTACTAATTTTACATATATTGTTAATTTAAAATTGAAGATCCATTATTCCCATATTGTCTATATTTATTAATACCATAGCATTATTTTAAACTAATTTTATATTTTTTATATATTATATTATTTACCCGTAGTTGTAGTTTGATGTTTATACATTTCTCAATCCTGAATATTAATTTGAATACATTTACAACTATTTATATTTATATTTTATTATTTCAATATCTATATTTAAACCAATAAATTATTAAAAAAATTAAATAATTAAATTAAGATATCAATATTATAATAATTTTCTTATATAAATAATAAACAATAATTATTAAATAAGTAAATGTCTGATTAAGATACTGAATAAAATTTTTAAGAGACCCTATAAATATTACAATAAAGAATGAGTGATTATTTTATGAGATAATGTTACAAAAACTATATGAATAGTATTAAATAATAAATAATTTTTAGAGTTTACTTAAGACTTAGAGAAAAAATAATTTGATGAAATAGCAAACTGTTTTTACAAGCTTAATGAAGCTTCTTAAATTATAATTCCTTAAGTTTATAATGGATTGTACGAAGAGGAATAATAAGAATGATGAATTAGATTTGGATTATTAAATAAAGAATAATAATAATATAATATAATTTAAAAAATATATTGTGATGGAATAGGAAGAGGAGATGAAAAAGAAAGGGGAACTTTACAGGTAGAGACTGGACGAGGTGCTGAATGAATATTACCTTAATAATTTTTAAAAAGCGATGGTAACAAACTTTATTGAACAGAAAGTTGGAGACAGAGAGAATAAGAATGTGTAATTTGTTCGGAATTGGTTGTTTAATAAGATAAATAGGACGATGAAAGTGGTTGGGATTGCAAATAAAGAGGATTTGAATTGGTACTAGAAGGGATGTCCAGAAATAATAGAAGGTCTAACGAGTAGACCTTGGTGGGATAATAGAGAATTTGAGTGGATACAGTAAATATAGCAGCATAGTGAAGTCATTAGGCAGGAGTTGCTCTCTCTCAGAAATCACAAAGGATTCCAACCATACAGAGGTCCAAGTTGGACTAGTAATCTCAAGGCTGAAGATGGAGTTGGTTCTAAGAGTCATGACACTGGAGACTGGAATGTTTTTTATCTCTTTCTTCATGACCTTAAATTTGATCAAAATTGTCAATTGGTCCCTAAAACTGTTTAAATCATTGAGAAATATCTTCCTAGACATTATAAACATGCTTTCTTCTCAGCCATGAATCCTTATACTCATATTATCAACCATTGTGGACCTACAAATAAAAAGTTAAGGTTCCATCTTCCTTTGTTAGGAGTAGAAGGAAGTCAATTAAGAGTTGCTAATGAAACAAGAACATTACATACAGATTAACCTTATTTATTTGATGATTCTTTTGATCACGAAGTAATTAAATCATTATCAATATCATCATATTATAAATAACAACATTATCATCATTATCAAAATTATAAACATTATTATATTAATAATAATTATGATTATTATCAAATAATAAATATTTTAATTATATCAAAATTTTTTTTAAGGCGTGGCATAATGGTAATTCTACTAGAATAATTTTAATAGCAGATATTTGGCATCCTGATTTATCTGATGAAGAAGTAAAGTTTTTTACTTTATTATAAAATTCAAAAATGAGATATGAAAAAAAAATAACCGAATAATTAAATGACGAAGACAACTTTTATAAAATAATAGAAAAATCTAAAATTATTCTTAAAAACAATGATTGGTGGGTTTATAATGAATAAAAAAACATTAATTGATTATTATATAAAATTTAATATTTTTTGCTTAAATAAAATTTTAATATAATTTTATATTTTTTATAATTTATTTATAAAAATATTTAAATAAATATAAAACAAAATTTAAATTCAAACATAAACATCAAAATAAAATTGCATTTATTTACATTTATACAAATCTAAGATTTCTTTTATTTTTTTATTATTTTCCTATTAAATCTATAATTTATTTTGGTTAATAACATTTAATTGCTATATTAAATTATAAACTTTATTTTTATTTTGTATTTCATTTAATGCACTATTAAGCATATGGACATTAAGTTCATTCATAATCTTTTTATTAACATATCCATAATAAAGCTTAGATTGATCAAACTTCAAAGTTTCCTTATAATATTAGAAATTTAATACTTAAGGAATCATATATTAGAATGCTAATTCTTTGTTTGATTGTAAAATATTAATATCAATTTAATTTTATTCATAATCTTAATTTAATTTCCATTTTGAAATATCTTTTAAATTAAATAGTTTTTCCTTTTTTTGTATTAATTCTATTCTTAATTTTTGATAATTATTATATATTTGTTATCTTTTTTAAATATAGGCATTTAATTATTTAAAATTTTCTAACTCTCTTTTAAAGAAATTTCTCTGTTCTTTATTGATTAGATTGGACTGAAAAATATAAAATTATAAATTACATAAAACAAAATATTTTCTTGAATTTATAAGTTATCCAGAAATTTATCATCAAGACTTTAATTATTTTCTTCATCAAATATTTTCATTTTTTTATTTATTTCTGATAATTTTAAAATACTTTATTTAATTTCTTAATATGTTCTATTCATTTCCTACTATTAAGATTTAATTTAAATATTTAAATTAACGATTCTTTTTATAGTTTAAAATTTAATTACTTTTAATACTCTTTCAAGCATTAATCATGGAATATCTAATATTGTTAATAAAATTTGTCAGTTTTAGCATTAATTTAAGCTATAGCTAATCCATTAATAGTTTAAATATCTTATAAATTATCATTTATTTTTACATTTTAATTCTAATTATATTTAAATTATTTTACTTGTTACATTTATTTAAATAATTTATCATCTTACTATGATAAAAAATCAAAAACTAATTAAGAATTTCTAAGTTCCCAACAGTTTTTTAATTCTTTAAAAAATGACTAAATTTTATTTATCAATTTTTCTATTTTACATTTATCAAATGACTCATAATAAATTTTATTAATATTTAAATAAGGCAACTAATTATTAATATAATTAACTACATATAAAATAGGAAATTATTTCTATAATTATTTATAAAGCCATACAATATCTTAACCAGTTCAAAGAACAGAATATTTTAAAGGATTAGTTTTAAAGTTATATACCAAATAATCAGAATATAATATTCCTCCTTTTTTTATTTAATAACTTGAATAATTATTTTTAATTACTTATCTATATATATCTCATAATCATCTGATATGTTAAATTTAGGAAATTTTAATTCTTTTACTTCGAAAGTAAAATCTAAATTTTCTTATTAATTATCAACGTTTATCTAATTGTTTTAATTACTTTTTTTATTTTTAAAATCCTATAAAAATAAATCTACTATCTTAAATAATAATAAACTTTATATTTTACTTCTTTTAATTCGACTAATGTCCAATTATCAATATTTTCACCATTTTATCTTTTATTTTTACAAAAGGTTAAAAATTAATTTTAATCATGATTATTATTTACTATTTATTCTCTTAAAAAAAACTATTTTTATTATCTCTAATTTTAAAAATCTTCCATTAATAAAAATTAATTTATTAACTCAATTTATAATATATTTTTAGAATGGTTTTTTATTAAAAATAGTTATTTTATATAATTTTTTTATTTAAAATTATGAATAATAATGGGTAGAAAGGGCTGTATATTAAATTTTAACTACATATAAACTTACAAAGACAAAACTAATTTATTACTACTTTTTTAGTAATTTTTAAAAAAAAGTGGTAATATTTAAAATACTACTTTTTACTAATTTTAAAAAAAAATAAAAAAAATTTTAATATTATATAATAATTTAATAGCTTATAAAAATAAGGAGACATACATTCTACCATTTTCATTTATTAACATTCCATCAGTATCAAAATTTAAATATACTTTCTTTATTTATAAAAAAAATGTAGTAATTTTGAAAATTACTACTTAATTAGTAATTTTGAAAAAAAAAATAACTCATTTTCAAAATTAAAACTTTTATATAAATTTATCAAAAAATATATATTTGGAAAATTACAACTTTTTAGAGGAACAAGAAAAACCATTCCAATATACAAAATAGAGCTGGTTTTCCTATCGATTTCCTCTTATAATAATATTATAATTATA
>Ga0315908_10000286_pt1 | contig 40376 bp, 28 predicted proteins | sample LakEriMetagenome_12_FD_203520 | JGI IMG/M metagenome (GOLD analysis project Ga0315908, IMG submission 203520) | Freshwater fungal communities from buoy surface, Lake Erie, Ohio, United States - Buoy 4 MA124 | ecosystem: Environmental > Aquatic > Freshwater > Lake > Lake biofilm | place: USA...
CAGTTGCGCAGCTCTGTGGCCATCCGCGAAGCGGTCAAACACCTGGAAGAAGGACTGATCGGAAAAGTATACATGTCTCGCGGATTGGTATACCGCAGAAGGCCAGACATTGGCAACAAGGGCATCTCTCCAATTCCTGCAGGATTGAACTACGACCTCTGGTGCGGACCTGCTCCGATGCGTCCTTTCAGCAAAAACCTCGTTCACTACAACTGGCATTGGCATTGGAACTATGGCAATGGCGATGTGGGCAACCAAGGTATTCACGAAACCGATCTCTGCATGTGGGGATTGGGCGTAGACCAGCTTCCGGAGCGCATCACTTCCATGGGTGGAAAATTCCTTTGGGACGATTGCAAGGAAGTGCCTGAAGTGCAGACATCCATCTACCATTATCCGAAACAAAAAAAGATCATTCAGTTTGAAGTCCGTCACTGGAACACCAACCTGGAAGATGGTGCTGGTGTAGGTAATATTTTCTACGGTGAGAAGGGATACATGGTGGTGAAGGGATACAATACCTACGAAACCTACCTTGGCGAAAAAAGAGAGAAGGGACCAAGCCGTTCTGAAGGCGGTGAACTGGGCCTGCATTTCCAGAACTGGTTCGATGCCATCCGCGCAAGAGACATGAGCATCCAAAACGGACCGGTTCAGACAGGACACCTTTCCTCATCACTGGCACATTTGGGCAATATTTCCTATCGCCTTGGTCGTCAACTGGAGTTCGACCCTGTGGCCGAAAGGTTCATCGGCGAAGGCGAGAATGAAGCCAATGCCATGCTGAGCAGAGATTACAGGGCACCTTATCTTTTGCCAGACGTCATCTGATTTTATTTAACCAAGATAAAAAACCAAGCCAGCTGTTCAGCTTCAAGGGTTAGCCCAGAGCAGGACAGCTGGCTTGTATATATATGGTATTTTGAAGGCCAAATGTAGTGAAATCTAAAAACCTGTGACTTTCTTTAGAAGATCAAAAAATTGCTTTTTTCTTTCAGTGTCAATTTTCCAACTTGCTGGCATACTTTGGAAGCCTGTTTCAAATGGCTCATCCTTTTTTCTGAAATCAAAATAACCCCAGCTTATATAGTTTTGGAAAGAAGTAAGCATATTATTTTGTGGCTTACCAAAATTAAAATGGTCATCTTCATTATTAACAATAGGCATTTTCTTTTCTCCCATCAATTTTTTAAAATCATTATAGTAAGCAACCAATGTATCCTGATTGCTAATTCCGTTTCCATGCACTAGCAAAAAGTCCGAGGCATCAATCACTTGTTTAGTTGGCCTATTTTTTCCCTGGTAACTTGTGGTTACAAGATAACGATGTCCATTTTCGTTTTTTAAATTATGAACCATTTCAATAAGCTCATGAACACGTGATGGCTTTAAAATATCATGTTTATATCCATTGAAATTACATTCGTTATTTATCTCAATAATTACGTTTTTATAATTTTCTCTATGAAGCCAGTTTATAGTTTGTCTTACAGCTTTCTTTACTGCTAACTCATCATTCACACGTTCATCTTGACCAAAATAAAATATACCTAAGATACAAATCATACCTAAATCATCTGCCTTGTTTAAAATCTTACGTAATCTTTGCATATACTCTTTACGCAACCCGCCACTACTGTCAATAGCTGAGTTATACCAAGGTTGTTTGTTTGAATATCCGTAAGGACTTCCACCTTGTAAATTAACTGTAAATGCGAGTAAACCATTGCTTTTCCATTCGGGCATAGCATTCACAAATTCATTAACATTTCTCTCTGCATCCCATTTTTTTGTATCAGGATATGCCCAAAGATTTCTTGTACTGTCATTCAAGTCGTCGAAAATACCCTGTACCATTCGGCTGTTGGGCAATAACCCTTGTACCTTAATTCCGTTATAGATTCGGCCTTTAAAAGTTGGATTGCCATTGATATAAAACTCATCACCTACTATGGTTACTTCTGTTTTTCTTTGGTGTAATTTCTTTTGCGCAAGAAGACATTCATGAAATAATACAAAGAGGATTAAAGTGCTTAAAATTGTCTTATTCATATACGGTTATTGTCAGATAATGATTTATTCTTTAATTAAACGAAGCATTATACTTGCATGAGGCGCTATGCTGTAATTTATATCTTTATTGGCTTTTCCAATGTTGGCTTTTTTCCAAGCATCCCTGACAACATAATTTCCTTCAAGACCAAGTTCACTTAATAAAACAGTAATTTTCTTTTCTGTATCATTTAGATTAAATAAAGCAACATTCACAAATTTACCGTTTAAAGATTCTGAAGCCCAGCAAACCATCTCTTCTTTTCTGAATACTTGGCGGCTATTTTTGCTATTTTGATTAATGTCAATAATTTCTGCATTAGTCATGAGCTCAGTTTCTAATGCCAAATTCTCAGGGAGGTTACCACCCATCATTAATGGACTTCGAAAAATACTCCAGAGTGTAATATGGGTTCTGGCTTCTTCTGGTGTAAAACCAGAACGACGCGGTTTTCCTACAGGACCTCGTTTAGCAATGGCGCCGAGTTGTAACATATCAGCATCGGGCCAATTACCTGGGCCAGAATAAGGAGCCCATTGAGCAAGAATTGAAAATTGTTCCTTTAATTGCTTGAATTCATCCCAAAAATCATGACTTACCCTCCATAATTCACTGTTTTCTGCTGCATGCTCTCTGTTTGTAAACTTCATATTCAAGCTCAAACTGAGTGTGATAGGATTCTTTAATGATTGAATAGCTTTATGAAAAGCAGCTACTTCCTCTTTTCTGTAAGGATATTTGTCATTCAAATCTGTATCATCTAATTTGATATAGTCCACTCCCCAACTGTCATATTGTTTCAAAATAGAGTTATACCACTGTTGCGCTCCAGGCTTACTCATATTTACTCCCCACATATTATTTAACCAGGGGCAAACAGATGTTGTATCAACAATGTCCTTTGCTTTTATTCCATCTGCACCCATTACAGGCGTATTGTACCAAACAGCTTGCCGTGGTATACCCCTCATTACATGAATACCAAATTTTAACCCGAGAGAATGAATATAATCAGCCAGTGGTTTAAAGCCCTTGCCACCTGCAGAGGAAGGAAAACGGCGCACATCTGGATGTAAGCGCCCAAACTCATCCATTTCGAAATAAGGAACCAATGAACCATCAAACTTATTGGCAAATTGAGGCGGGTTACTTTGCCCTCCACCCGGTGGATGTGGATACCACCAGCAAAAATCAATTACAACATAATTCCAGCCATACTGTTTTAGATTTTTTGCAATGTACTCTGCATTTTCACGTACCTCTGCTTCCGTAACCGTAGCACCAAACGCATTATAACTGTTCCAGCCCATGGGTGGCTTAGGGGCGACGTCCGGAGAGTTTTTTTGTGCAAAAACTGAAAAAAATAATGCTGTAAACATCAAGGTCAAAACATTCTTTAATAAACACATAATAATCTTAATTTTAAGAGTAATTAAACAGCTCTTTGATCATTTTAGGCAGTATTTCTTCATAATAATTTTTGAAAAAAGCGATTACCATATAGAGATATCGTAATCAGTGAATGAAAGAAATGCTCCATTAAATACTTCTGCAATTATTATAAATATTTTTAACAGTAAGACGCTTCAACATCCCAGGTTATTGCTTTATAATTCATTATTTAAGTTAAAAGTGATTACTGAATATTTTAAGCCAGAAACCTTAATTCAATTTAGCTTCTATATAATTGATAAATGGGATGACTTTAAATTCTATTTCAAATCCCAAACAACAATCGAAGATTAATATATCATTTTATTAATTTAATTGTATTATTCATAGATGATAATTTAGTTTAATCTTGTACGTGAATGTTAATTTAATAAATATCCACTAAGGTTTCAAATTCAGTTTTACTGATTAACGATCCATAAAGCTAAACTTGGTAAAGCTTGGCACATTAATAAGAAGAAGAATTATTGGGTTTATTATTACCTCAAAATGACAATCATTTCTTAATAATTATCATTACTTGGTTTAAAATCCCGATTTAGGGTTAATAAAAATTTATCCATTTTAAATCCATCTTCCCTCATTGAAAATTGGATAGTGTGCAAACCAGGTTTATCAATATCCACATAAATTTGATACGGCACTCCACAATGTTCTTTTTGTGTACGTTGCTTGCTTTCCCACCACCATTTATGTTTACCCTGGCACCATTGCATTCTTGCTCCCGTTTCCGGCCATACACTATTAAGACCCACATGTACGCTGTTATCCTCGGTGCCTGTACTCTTTGCCCTTACCCATACATAATACCTGCCAGGTGTTTTAAAATTAACATTATAAGTAACTAAGCATATTTCACCAGGCTTGTTTGAAAAATTCACTCCATTGTGTAAACTATCGTCGTGGGAAACTCTTGTATCAGGCGTAATAAAAATATATTTACCAGCGGAAGCAGATGTATCTTTACGTATTTCCCATTGACGTTTTTCCTGCTTCAAAAGTTCAGCATAATCTTCTGCCTCCACCTCTAAATCAGCTTCAGTTTGTTGTGTGAATGACCTATTGTCCATAGGTTTTTCTTTTTTTATTTGTAGTAAACCAGTGATGGTTTCTTCCATTTCAAATAAATGACAACGAATATTACCTTTATTTGGTTGATGAATACTCATCATCAGATTTCCATCAAATGTTGTAAACAAAGAAGGATGCCCACCATCACCATCAAATACTAATTTATCTATTTGCTGCCAGGGGCCTTTCAATTTTCCTGATACAGAAGCCGATTGCCCCACTACATAACCATTTTTTGCAAAACTGCTCCAGAGCATGAGCAATTGTCCGTTTTTATTTTTATGAAATGTTGGTCCATCGGTAACAAAACCTCCTCCATGTATATTTAACCGTGTAACCCAAGGTGCTTCAGTGGCCTTAAATAATGTTGATGGTTTACCCAACATTTCTGATAAATCATTATTTAAATGAACTAGTTCGAGTGTGCCATCGTTTACCTGAATCCACTCTCTACAAAAAACCATGAATGGCTGGCCATTTTCAATGATTAAAGTTCCATCTAAAGCCATCCAATCGGGCGGGGTTTCAGATTTACTACCTATAGGAATAAATGGTCCTTCTGGTGTACTGCTTTTAAGAATGGCAGTGGCTCTTCTGTAAACTAAACTGTCCTCTCTGTTTGTCAATTGATGAGGTACTTTTATTTTAGCATTGGTAAATGTTACAAATAAATAATAATTACCATTGTATTTATGTACCTCAGGCGCCCAGCAACCATGGCTTGTATCTGCCCAAAAACCATTACCAGTTTCAAATACTTTATAAGGACCTTGCCAGTTTTCAAGGTCTTTACTTTTGTATACTGTTACACCCATTCTCTTGGAGGGCATTCCCTTATAGCCATAAGAAGATGAATACATGTAGTACGTTTTTGAAATTTCATCAGCTAAAATAAATGGATCTCGAATATAAATTTGGGAACGCTTTAAATAGGCAGAGTGTTGTGCTGATGTATACAGACTAAATAACAATGTCAATAATAAAGCGAAAATATACTTGTTCATACTATCAGTTTTATAGAGCCATTTCAATATCTATCCCAGTATTTGTGGGGGTTTTTACCATGAAAAATCAGTTCAAGGATGAAAAGGCATTTGGTCTTTATTGTATTTTGCCAATGCAATTGCATAATTCATCCAGCATTGTTTGCGGTTTGTTAAATACTTAACAGCTATGCTTCTTTCATCTTCACTGGAAAAACTGTAACGGGCCAAATGTACTGCAGCTAACTTTTGGATTGCATACTGAATGATGGGTGATTGTTTATCAAGCGAAGGAAATTTAGCTGAAAGCTTCAATTGTGTCATAGGCAGGAAAAATAATAAAAGTAATTGTAGCATACTTTTTATTTTAGATTCTCCACAAGATGTTGAATTTGTAGTGGCTTTATTTTTCTATCAGAAGGAAAAGGATAAGATACCAGAAACCATTCTTCAGTAAACGACTTCTTTTTTCCGGGCATAATAACTTCCAGCGGTCCTATTGGTTCAATTTCCGTCATGTGTATACCATTATACCACACAGATGTATTGGCAGCACTTACCTCCCCATATCTTGTGTTGTTATATACCTTGAACTTCTTTACAAATAACAAATTGGCAGTTGCCGCATAAGCAATCCAACCCGCCTCAGAAACATCCATTTCCAGCTTTGGCTTTTGCGGTGGCCCTTTAATGATCAAATAACCATCTTTTTGAAGAATATTTGAATCTGATGGAGACATATTAATCGTATCGCGATTCATAAACATGATATACTTATTTGGGAAACGGCTTGTTTCAGGAAAGGGCATAACACAAATGCCGTTGCCTGTGGCAAAAGTTCTTGACCAAAAAGATGCGTATAATAGTATTCTTCCTGAATTAACAATTGTTTGCCTGAAACGTAGCTTACTTGTTCTTTTGTCAAGTTCAAACTCCCGAATCAAAAATATTCCGGTAAATGCATCGGTTTGGCTAGTTAACTTTGCCGATGATTGACTGGTGATTTCAGCTTTCCACTTGCCAAAGAAAAACAAATCAGTATTGGGTTTGGTCCGTGATGGGCCTATATCAAATCTACCTCCAGCTAAATGTCCTTTACTACGTGGCATGGAAGCTGTGCTTATCCATCCATTTTGTGTGGTATCTTCATACAACACGTTTACACCATTTAGTGCATAACGAATTACCCTGCCACCCGAATTGGGCTCAAGTATAACTTCGATATTATTACTCCTTAATGATATACAGCTGTCAAACCCATAAGCCGATACAAAAGAAACATTTCTCTGTGCTTGTGCAAGGCTTATGGTAAGTAATAAAATAATTATGTTAACTGCTATTGTAGTAATATTTAAATTTTGTTTTGTCAAGCGTTTGTATGTTTATAAAAGTTATTCAGTAAATAATTACTTGAATTCAATACCCCATGTCGTTTCCTTATCAATAATAAAATTATCCCGTTCACATTTTATTTTTTTTCCTTTTATAATGATATTTTCAAATTTCATATTATAAACGGGGTGGTTATCATCATGCCCCATTACCAAACTTGGTATTTTCTGTTCTTCATACATTTCAATATTTCGAAAAACCATATTACTCATACTTCCACTTTCTTTATTCCATTGTCCCCATCTATTTGGCTTTGTTACCAAATGAAAAATCCTCCACATAGAATTATCTATTCGAATATTCTCAAATAGAAACTGGGATTTATGGCCTTTACCGCCATGTATGGCACAAATCACCGCTTCATTTTCATTATCCCATTCATGTTCTACCCGTATCACTTCTATATCGTGTACATAGCAATTGCTATAATCATTATTACCGTTCCAGCCCAGCTGAAAAGGTGCCCCGTTTTCCATTTGCCAGATAACACAATTCCTGGCTTCGCTTTTATTTTGATACAGTTTAATGGCATCATCATTGACTTTGAAAAAACAATTTTCAATAAGCGTTTCTTCTCCTGCAGAGATACCATCTGTGCTAAACCACCAACCCATCATTTTTACATTATCAATATGATGCTTTCTTCCGCTTAATGTTATCATAAACCGTGGCGCATGTATCATAGTAACCCCCTCGATTTTAACATTGCTTACATTTCTGAGGTGAATCATATGGTCAGCAGTTCTTGCTGCATAGTCTTCTCCACTTATGATGCCTCTGCCAAAAATTTCAACATTATCAATGTTTTCTGAATACAATTGTCCTTTAACATAAGCACTGCCATGCAAGTACACTTTCTTTCCGGTTGGAATTATAAATTTGTCCCCTATAAGATGTAATCCTGGTCCAAAATAAATAACAGAAGTATCAGAAGCGGAAGGAATATTTCTCTCCAGAGGGTTGGCAAATATGAGTAATGGATGTTCAATACGTATGCCGCTTTGGTATTCAACTGAAAATTGACCGGGGCTTGTAATTACAAATTCTGAAATATTGCCTTTTTCAGTTGCTTTAAGTCCACTGCTTCTGGGTAAAATATGTACAGGATTTCTATGCGGGGTTAAGTTATAAATACGGACTGTTATTTCGCCACTAAATGAAAAATTAGTCCATGCCGTGGTTTTACAGTTGTTAGTATAATGTAACGCATTCATATTATACACAAAAACAGGATAAACTTTTCCTTGCTGAATAATTTCAACTTTATAATTTGTAGATTGATGAATGTATGAATTACCCGCCTTCATATTTTCGGTGGGTTCATAAATAATCACTTCAGCAAAGCTGTTTAATTGAGCAAATAGCAATATGGCAGCGAACAATTGTTTCATTTGATGTACTGTGTTGTTGCCTTAGCAGTTGGTATGTATATCTGATTCTCTTTTATCTCTATTGGTTCAATACACAAATAAGGCTCTGCATATTTTTCTGAGCTATGATATGCCATAAATAAATTGCCATTCCTCCCTTTAAAAACCGAATGGCTAAATATAACCTGCGTAGGTGGAGCAAATGCATTGGCTTTAGGATAAGGCATTTGTAATTCTTCATTAGCTTCAGCTTCCAAAAAAGTATAAAGCGGTTTTTCTTGTACAAAACGCCATGGACCAATAGGTGTGTCCGCTATCATATAGCTGATACGTACAATATATCCTGCTTGAAACTGCGTTAGAAGTAAAAAATAATAATTGTCATTTTTAAAAACAAACGGTGCATCAAGATATTTGTATTTTTCCTTTAGTGCAGTTGGGCCTAAGATTTCAATAGGTGGATGATGAATGGTTGTTTTTCCGGTATTTAACGTCGTATAATAAAAAATGCCATCCAAATCATAATACAAATAAACAGAATCGCCTTCAACAAACAAAGAAGTATTGTAACCCTCAAACAGTGGTTTATCCTTTGTCATGATACGATAAGGTCCGGTAATATTATCTGCAATAGCATATCCAAATCCTAATTTTTTATAAGGCCGTAACAAGTTATTCCCACAATTAAAAGTGAGAATATAGCTTCCGTTAATTTTATGCAGTTCGGGTGCGGACCATGTATCTTTATACCATACTGTGTCAGGTAAAATATATCGATTGATGAGTAGTTTCTCTTCCTGCCAATTGACCATATCAGTTGACTTATAAAGCATTACTCCTCTTTTAGGCCAGTAAGTATTTGTGTATTCTGTTGCAACTAAATAATAATATCCATTCTCCTGGTAAATATGAAAATCTTTTTGACCATATGAATTTAGGCCATTGCGGATAGGATTGATCCATTTTCTGGTTAGATGGTGATCCAATGAAAATGAGTGGTCTCTTTTCGAAACAATAAAATGTATATTTTTAACAGAACTATCATTGATAGTAACCCTGCCCTGTTCAGCATTTTGTAAATATATTCCGTTAATACTTACGTTTTCAAATGTTATGTTATTTATGGCACTCAGGGAATCAAATCCATTTAAAACACTTAATCGTTTCATAGGATTCCCATCAGAAGTAGTAACACTGATATTTCGAAATGTAACATTTGAAATTCTTCCCAATGTATCTGTCTTAGCCCAGCGGTTCCTCATTATTTGCAGGCTCACCAATTTCCAGTCACTATTTTCGACTCTTATATTTTCAAACAAATAGTTACTCATGTGACCGCTGCCGCCATGAATTGCATCAAACACAGCCTCATTAGGATTATCCCATTTATGGTCGCAGTGTATAATATCACAATCCTTCACTATAAAACCACTGTTATTAGAATTCATATTCCAACTTATCTGAAAGGGCGCACCGTTTTCCATTTGCCAAATAGTAGTACGATACACTTTGTTGCCACTCCTGTAAAGTTTAATGGCATCATCGTTACATTTCAAAAAACAATCTTCTGTTAATCCATCTTCACCAAACGAAAATCCATCTGTATTAAACCACCAACCCAATCCTTTTACATTTTTAGCATGGGATCGTTTTCCACCAGTTGTTATATAATAGCCTGGCGCATCTACCATCGTAAATCCTTCAAAATATAAATCGGTTGATTGATTGCCCGGAAAATGAATCAATTTACCATGTGTATGACCAAATCTTCTGCCACTTATAATTCCTCTGCCAATAATTTTTGAATTGTGAGCATTTTGGCCAACAATATGAGCACTGAGCACAGCACCTCCTGCTATGTAAAGTGTTTGATCTGCTTTTAAAAATACGGTATCCTCTTTATCATGATAGCCGGGGCCGTAATACAATACATTATGATCCGTTTGTTTTGGTACATTTTTTTCCAACGGATTTGCAAATATGAGTAGTGGATATTTTTGAGAACCGTCAAACTCAACTGCAATATTTCGTGGTTTATCTAAGGTGAAAGAAACAGAATTGCCATTTTTCAATACCGGAATTCTGTAGGATGATGGAAGTAATTTGCAATTAGCAAAGACGGTATCTAACTTTGTAACTGTAACAGTAATTGTTCCTTCGAATGAAAAAATAGAATAAGCAGTATTTTTACTTCTGTTCTTTTCTGGAAACTGTGCATCGCTTACATGAACAAAGCTTTTTACTGATTTTCCATTTTGTGTAATAGATATTTCATACTCCTTTGAGACAGGCATTTGAGATGGCGCAGTATAGGTTATTACCTGGGCACATATAGAAAATGAATTAGCACAACTGCCAATCAAAAATAAGAATTTAAATAACTTTATCATAATGGAAAATATTGGATTTAAAATAGAGTTATTGTTTCTATTTTACCATTTTTTATCTTGATTGGTCTTGAAAAATCAATAATCATCAAAAGGTAATTTTTCAATGTCTGATTTATTAATCCAGTTAAATTTTAAGGACTCACCTTTCATGAAACGTTCATAAAAATTATTATAAACAGCGCCTGGAAAATTTTCATAAATATGACCATATCCAAACATACGGTAGTCACCTTCTGATTTAAGCTTACTAAGCAATTCAATCTTCATAGATTCTTCTATTAATTTGTATTTTTGTTTTCCTGCAAGATTCATAATACAGTCTGGGTCTTTCTTAATATCATAAAGTTCTACCGCAACCCGGTGCCCAAAACATAGTCTCCAGAATTTTTTTTCTACTCCACTCCTTCGTTGATTTAGGATAAATGTTTTAGTTGCGCCACCATCAGTATTTAAGTACCCCGTTTCAGGATTACATGCAGGCCATCTGTCAGGTTCGTAATTGATTAAATATAACATACCACTTTTATGCAAACCTCTAATAGGATATCCCCAATCATTGGGACGCCCGATATCGTGTCTCTCCTGACCAACCAAAACAAAGTTTCTGGCAGTTTCTACCTGACCGTTTTTATTGCTATTGAAAATCGTGAACAATGAATTTCCTGCAATGGGATGCATACCGCTTTGCGTTGGGGTAATTCCTGCTGCCTGTAAAAATGTGGGTGCCAAATCAATAAAACTGATATAATCATCAACTTTTCTACCGGTTGTTTTAATTCCGTTCTTCCACATGACAGCCATGGGAATATGATTGGAGTTTTCATATTGATTTCCTTTGACCCTTGGAAAAGGCATACCATGGTCACTGGTGTATACAATAATTGTGTTTTCCAACTCACCGCTTGCAGTCAGGTAATCTAGAATCTTTTGCACTTGCTTATCCATATACTCAATCTCAAAAGCATAGTCGAGTATATCATTTCGTACTGTATCAGTGTCAGGAAGGTAACCGGGTACTTTTTTAATACTTGCAACGTTCTTTCTCCCAACAGAAATACCGGTTCCATATTCATATGCACGGTGCGGTTCATTAAATCCTACCCAGAAAAACCATGGCTTATCTTGATCGGTTACCTGATGGAAATATTTAAAGTTTGAGGCGTAATCAATGCGGCTTATTTCTTTTGTTGGTGGCTGTAGTCTAAACGTATCGTAGCTTTTAATCAATAAATCTCTTTTTTTTCCGTCATGTGTTAAAGCAAAACCCGGTTGGTATCCTTTTCCTGTGTAACCTGATTCATATCCATTTTCTATTAGTACTTCAGGAAATGTTTTAAACTGTGGGGGGAAATAAATCCAGTGATTGGCCGCTGCTTCTAACTGCCAACTGTTTCTTCCAGTTAAAATACAACTGCGGCTCGGTGCACATTTTGCATTGGGTGTATAGGCTTTATTAAAGAGGATGCCCTCTTTTGCTACCCTGTCGAAAGCTGGAGTATTGACATAGCTGCTACCATAAGCACTAAAATCGATACCTGCATCATCAGCAATTAAAAACAAAATGTTTGGCGGCTTTTGTTTACTTGATTTTTTTTGCTCTAAGGATAAAGATGTAAATGCTATTACACAAAATATTGCTATAACCAATTTGGATACGGAGGCATACTTTGTTTGGAGTAGTCGGATATAACTGTTATGACTCATATTTTACTTTTTATTGTTCATATTGGTTTGTGATATAAACCTGAATCTTTTATTGGGTCGTTTATAAAGCTCGAACAAAACGATATGTAATAGTCCTAATTGCTACTCTTATTGATGTTGATATATAATTCAGGTTTTTATTTTTTAAGGGTATTAATATTTGTTTGTTGTATTAATGGCAAATCTATTTCTTTTGAATATTTTTCAATATTCTTAGTTAAAATGCAAATGTTTTTAAACTGTGCTTTCCATACTTGCTGTTCGGGCTTATCATCTAATGAGTGCATCTTAAAGGCAATGTAGCCTGCGTCTTTATATTTATCGTTAAGCAGGTTTACTGTTGGAATATCATTCAACCAAACTTTAATGTGATTGTCTATCATTTCAATGCGGATATGATTCCAGTCATCAGTGCGGTTGGCATTTTGTGCACGGACATCTTTGCTCAAATCATATATCCATGACCATGTTTTACCAAAATCATCAAATATACCACCTGTCCATTTACGTTTCTCACTTGGGTCAATTTTTACTTGATACCCATATAAATTTACTGATGCAGTATCTGGAGCATGAACAGCCCTAAAAAGTATTCCTGAATTAAATGGTATATCTCTTTTAAAATCCATTTCCAAAATAAAGTCTTTATACTTCTTTTTAGTACTTGCAAATGTGTGTACTGATGTATTTGCTGTCATATGGCATACAATAGCACTGTCTTGTACGTATATCCCTCCTTTACTTCCAATAGTCTTCCACCCTTTTAAGGAATGGCCATTGAAAATAAATTTCCATGGTTCATATCTTTGACAATATCCACTACTAAATTGTAATGCAAAAGCTATTAATATGACAATGAGACTCTTCATTTTTTTATGTTTTCCGCAATGTCAAAATCAAGAATCAAAATCCCATGACCTATTCCTGTTGTTTCTCCCACAACAGAATATTGAAAAGCCATAAACCTACCATCATCACTTACCACAGGGTTGGTAGCTTTATATTTTCTTTCTGCATTAAAAAAAGTAATGCGTTCCATATTTCCGCTGCCATCCAAAGTCAGTTTGTATAAATCTATATAATCCCAAGTTGTTCTTCCACTATCCCTTTTAGGATAATGGCGTGTACTTTCTACCATCATGTATTTACCATCAGGAAAAACACCTTCTGGCTCATCGTATCTATCAGGTCTGTTGGTATAATTGACTATTTTTCTTGTTTTTAAATCTATTCCCATTACTTCGGCTTCGTATTCAACAGATGGGAAATGGGCATTAAACAATAATTCATTCTCTGATGGCGGACGAAAATTTTGTGTTTCTAAGCGCCAACCTTTAAGCGGTAATGGTAAATCATTTGACCTTACTACCGTATCAATATTTACTAACCTTGGTGTTCCATTTTCATAAGTAATATCACCTGTATAAATATCATCTATACCCCAACTAACTTTCAATTTAGTTCTTGATGGAGCGGCGCCCTCTTTTATTTTAACATTAAGTGGATGGGGAGGTGAAGACAAATCTTTTTTAAGCACCCATAATTCTGCATTTGCAGGATTTCTGCTTTTCCATGGATTCTTAGGGTCAAAGTCTTTTGAACCAATGAGCAGATAATCCCCATTGGCCAGGTACATCACTCGTATAAATCCATTATGAAAGAAATGATGCGTTAATGGTTTCAATTTACCCGTGGATACTTCTACTTCAAATGCATCACCAAAGGTTTTTTCCATAAAAGCTATTCGCTTTCCGTCACTGCTCCAATCTGGCCGTTCACCAAATGTGGTTATTTGCTTTATGTTAGGCGGCAATGCATTTATAAATGAATCGTTAATAACTTTCATTTGTGCTTGTGCATGGAATATGGCACAATTGACAATAATTATGAAATATACTTTTTTTATCATATCCTCTTCTATTAGAACATTTAAATACATCTATAATGATGGCGTTATCATATACGACTATACTATCTTTTTCATCACAATAAACTTCGATTTTATTTTCATTGAATGTGTATGTTTTGAGTAATATAACTTGGCTTTAATAGCTTAATATTTCCGTCAGAATTAAAGTCAAGTGGATCTATCACTAAAAAAGGTTTAGGCTGCTTTCCTTCATTAGTTTTTAGTATTCCATGACAGCTCAGCCAGATTCTTCCATCAGGCCCAGTAAATATTTGATTATGCCCGACTTGATTAAAAGGACTTTTTTCATCTCCTGTATACAGTAATCCGTTTCTTTGACAAGTACTTCTATTTTGTGCGCCGTAAAAAGGATTTTCCTCATACTTTTTCCATGGACCCTTTACTGATATTGAAGTAGCATAACCAATTTCATAACCTCTTGTCCAGCTAGAATAAAAAAGATAATAGATATTGTTACGCTTAATTACATAAGCACCTTCAATGCCAATAGCATCCCATGCATGATACTTTTTTACCTTGTTAATGAGACGACCATCGTTGTTAGGCGTTTTTAGTGTATCACCATTTATGTCAATATCGAACTCAACTGCTGCAGGTTGAATGGCTGATTGAGGTGTGGTCTTAAAGACTCCATTCAGCAAGTCAATTTCGGCAAACCCAATTCCAAATTCACGCCCACGATTCCAGAAAGCATATACTTTGCCATCTGTATCTTCAAAAAATGTAAGGTCGTTTCCATTAGCTAACGGTTTATCTTCCGTAATAATGGTATAAGGACCTTCGATTTTATCAGCCACTGCATAACCAATGTGCTGCCCAGGAAATCCCGCTTTAGGATTGCTGCAATTAAAGGTAGCGTAATACTTTCCTTTTATTTTTTGAATCTCCGGCGCCCAAAAGCGACGATAATACCATTTACTACTATCTCCCCGTTCAATAATATATTTTACAAACTCCCAATCGAGAATATTTTTAGAACGATACAATACAACACCTTTATTCAGTTTCCCATTTGTTTCTTCCCTTTCCCAATGCGGATAAGATGTACCCGTCATATACCACCAATCACCATCTTTCAATACCTGGCAATCTCTGATACCATTGGTATCAATACCATTGCAAATGGGGTTGGTATATCTAAATACGTTTTGCTGCGACATACCTACCATTGGCAATAACATCATCAGCAAAAAATATAGTTTTCGTTCTTTCATTCTATTATAACTTATTCAACTCCTGAGTAATGAAAGTTTTTAAATACCACTATTCCGTTTCCCGCTGCAAATAATTTTATTTTATAACTGTCTTCTAGCCTTAACCCTTTACCAAATGAAATCCAACTAACTCCGTCATTACTATAAAAAAGAGAGATATCTTTCCTTATGTTTTTTATTTTAAAATACACATGGCCTTTTTCGGAAGGATATTTTCCTGCCTCATTCATTCGCCAATCTGCTCCTTCTGTAAATGTTGCCATTGAACCATCATAAACTACACCATCATTCTCTAAAGCAATGCCAGCTTTTGCACCGTTTGAAGGCATTTGTATTTCAATCGTTACTTCAAAACTTTTATGAATAGCTCCAATGGTTATTTGTGTGCCATCTTTATGATTTGATCCGCCTGCAAGCAATTGCAGACTCCCATTACCAGTTTTAATCAGATTCCTTTTTGAATAATCATAATTCCAGAACGGGTGTAATGCGTTAGCAGTAAAATCCTCTTTTATCGCCATTTCATTTCCAGGATTATCGCCAAACGTTGGTTTGGTAATAAATGATGAAGAAGGAATACCGCTTTTAACAACTGGCCATCCGTCCTTCGTCCAATCCACTGGCATAAGCAATGTTGAACGACCAAGCCCCGTAAAGTTTTTTAATCGCGCGTGGTAAACCATCCACCAACTGCCGTCTGGTGCATCAAAAATGGTTCCATGTCCCTGTTGCCACCAGGTTTCTTCTTCACTGTATGTATGTGTAATGGGGTTGTATGGAGCATTCTCCCATGGGCCAATGGCAGTTTTGCTTCTTGCTACCACATTCATGTGTGCAGTTGAGGGGCCATTGGTTCCACCTTGTGCAGAAACCATGTAATAGTACCCGTCTTTATAAAACAACTTAGGGCTTTCTAAACATTTACATTGCACATTCCATTCCTGTGGATACTGCCATCCATCATACACTTTTTTGGCTTCACCTATTGCTTTTGTTCCCGTTGCATCTAACTCAATGACCCAACCTGCACTGAGGTATAAATAATTTTTACCCTCGTTGTTGTGAATAAAGCCAGGGTCAATGGCTCCCCAATGACCAATATTTTTGGGAGCAGGAATGTCAATTTTTACAGGTTCATTCCACTTACCGGCAGCATCGGTAGCTGTTACCACAAAATTGCCAAATCCTTTTACATTTTCTGTTCTTCCAGGATAATCTTGAATAGGTAAATACAAATGAAACTTACCGTTGAAGTATTGTAAATCTACTGCCCAAACCCGACTGTAACCCTCCAAGAAAACTCTGTTTACAGGTTTCCAATTTACGAGGTTGGTAGAGTGCCAAATGATAAATCCATCACCACGACTGTGAGCCATGTAAAAATCATTCTTTACCCGAACAATTGATGGATCACCATAGTTACCGGGAATGATGGGATTGAGATAATAGCTGTTGCTTTTATCAGTTGATTGAGCCATCAACTGAAGCGCAATCATGAAAGTTATTGTAAACAGATAAAAAGACTTCATTTAGATAAAATCAGCAGTTATAAAATTTCGAATCATACCAATTAATAATTGTAGACCATTTTGTTGATTCATTATGTATTTGCATTATGACAATTACTATTAAATGTTTCTTACATAAAATGTTTACTTATATAGTCGTTGCAATGATTCCGGTAGCTGTTTTATCGGCTCTAGTATAATTCTTCTGTAATACAACTCTGCCCCTTCGCTTTGCAAAACAATCCTTCCCTTGATCAGAGGTTTTTTTGTTCCGTTATCAGAAACCGATAGATCTTTCAAGTGCATTACTATTAAACCATTAACTACGTGCACACTACTATCTCCGGATGTATAGACTTCAACGGTGTTCCACTCACCCTGTGGTTTTTCATTATCCGGACTCTTCATACAGCGTGGACGTTTCACTTCATTGCCAAACCATACATAGTCAGCATTGACAGAGTAAATCCAGTTTGAGTCCTTATATACTGCAGGTATGTGTGCCATCGACTTATCAATTTTCCAGTAATCTCCACAGTCACCCTGTTGTATCTGGCATTCCTGTGCCAATGGCCAAACCCTGTTTTGCATTGGCTTATCACCAGCATGGTAAAGCAACCCAGCATCTCTGGGCAATTGCAAACGGGGAGCAAATTTTTTTTCACCCCATTTGTATTGGAGGGTAATATGGTAGTTTTCATAAGTAGCCTCACTGGTGATAGTGCCAAATACCTTACCATTCACAAAAATGGCAGGCTCACCATCCTCACGCACTACTGAAAATACCTTTAAGAAATCATCATTGCCAATGGGGGTTTTATAGTTGCCAAGGCTATCTTTGGGGAGCGAGAGTTGTAATGATTTATGGGGAACCCCGATGTATTTTACCCAGCCGGTAAAATCCTTTCCATTGAAAAGTTCCTGCTTGTTTCCTTCTTTATTACTTAACATATTCCAGGACAAGCAACTCACCAAAAAAAGAAGAATACTTGCAGATAAAGTAAGTTTCGACATATAACACGTTAAGATTACAATTTACCGGCCATACCAGTAATCAAACTAACTTTTTAATCATTTCTTTTGCTTGAATGTACAAACTGTTTAAAACGGGCGACAGGTATTTTCTGTGTATAGTGTTCAAGCTGGATTTTCATTTATCATTTGAAGACTTCTTCTCCCAAGGCATAAGATTCATACCATTGGGCCTGTATTCTTCTATCAGTTGATTTGTTTCTGCTGCTTTTTTCTTTTTCGCATTAAAAATTGCTTGTGTTTCACCTGGATTCCAATACCATGGATGATTGATATGGCTATTTTTAATGATGCTTTCCATTTGTTTTACCACCTCAGGGTAAGCAGCAGCCAGATTTCTTTCGCATGATATATCTTCTTCAATTAAAAATAACTGCAAGGGTTTATCGGGTGCATCTCTTCTTGCAAACCATGATCCCATGCGTAACGACTGTTCATTGCTTTTAAAGAAATAAAATGGCCTGTTGTAAGGAATAGCAGAAGGCTCATTATTAAGCAATGGCAACAAACTATATCCATCGATATTATTAGGTTTGGGTTGTTGAGCAACTTCTGCCAATGTAGGAAACAAATCAAGTAACCATACTGGTTGTGTAATTATTTTTGGGGCAGTTTGTTTTGGATAATGAATAAAAAAAGGAATACGCATACCGCCTTCTCTTGCCGAAAATTTTCCACCGTCAAACGGACCTTTGTTATGCAGGCCTTCATCATCAGGCCAGCTTACATTTCCTGCAGTATCTTTTTTTGTATTGTGCATGGAGTAGCCATTATCTGAAGCGAAAATGATGATGGTATTATCATAGAGGTTTTTTTGCTTCAATTTAGCTATCAGTCTACCAACCGATTCATCGAGACGTTGCACCATAGCACCCCATTCTCTTGATAGGATTGGCATTGTTGTGCTGTTTTTTAAATCACGTAAATCATCCACAATAGCAGGGCCATGTGGCAAATTCGTTGTAAAGTATAACATGAAAGGTTTTGACGACTGCTTGTCGATAAAACTCAGTGCTTTTTCATCAAACAAATCCGAGGCATATTGCCTTGTAGCTGGATCCGGCTTAATCAATTTTCCCTCTTTATTGTACATACTTTCATAGTCATATGCCAGAGGGTTATCTTCCTTCGCATAGAGAAACTCCATATCGAACTGGAGGTTGCCTGTCAAATCTACATCTCTTCCATTCTCATACATCTTCCAGGGAAAATAAGAATGTGCTTCAAAGTGTGACAGATACCCATAATGATAATCGAAGCCCTGGTTCAATGGAAATCCGGGTGTATTCTTATTTCCAAGACCCCATTTACCTATGACGGCATTGGTATAACCGGATTTCTTCAACATCTCTGCAAAAGTATAAGCACTATCGGGCAAATATTCAAATCCCCGTGCACTCGAGTTATTACGGATAGGACTTTTGCCAAGATGCATCCCTGTAAGCATGCAGCCTCTTGATGGTGCACATTCGGGAGCAGCAGTATAAGCCTGCGTAAACCTTGTTGATACGGAAGCCAGTGCATCTAAGTTGGGCGTTTTATAGTTTGTTTGGCCATAGCAACTCAAATCCCTGAAGCTTAAATCATCTGAGAAAACGAAGACAATATTAGGCAGCTTAGATTTTTGCTGTCCCGACGAATTAAGATATAAGCTCAACAATATAGATCCTAATAAAAGTTTAGTACTTCTCATTTCAAAAATATTTACTTTTTTATACCCTATCTTTTCATTGATTAATTGATGCCTTTTTCAATTTCTGAATCAATGCTGCCAATTCCTTGGCTTTCTCAGGATACTCTAAAATAAGGTTTGTGGATTCGTTTTTATCCGTTGTTAAATTATATAACTCAGGTGATGAGCTTGCAGGTGCATTTCGTTCACCGCTTCTTACAAGATACTTCCAATCGCCCAACCGAATACCTGTAATTTCTTTATTTGTACAATATAGAATATACTGTCTTTTTGAACCATCTTTGTCCTCCAATACACTTGATATATCAAAGCCATCTATTTCTGATGCCGCCAGCGACACATTTGAATATCCTGCAATCGTTGGAAAAATATCAAGAGAGGATGCCAGCTGATTACTCACTTTACCGGCAGGTATTAAACCCGGCCATTGTACAATACAAGGCATCCGTACACCCCCTTCGTAAGTTGTGAACTTGCCTCCACGGAATGGGAACGCAGATCCTGCATCTTCTTTTTTTTCCAGCCAGGGGCCGTTGTCTGAAGTAAATATAACCAACGTATTTTTTTCCAGTTGATTCTTTCTGAGGAAATCTAGAAGCCTACCTACATTAAAATCAATTTCTTCTACAGCATCTCCATACAAACCACCTTTGCTTGTATTTATAAATTTGTCTGAAGCAAATAAGGGAATGTGCGGCATGGCGGGAGTGATGAATAGGAAAAAGGGATCTTTTTTAGCATTTTTAATAAAATGAATTGCTTTGTCAAAATAACGTTGTGAAAGTGTCGCCTGATTTGCAGGATATTCGATAATAGAATCATTAAGAAACAATGGTACTTTATCTTTCAAATCAGATCTAGTTATAACTGACCTGTTTTTAAGATTTTGCTGTACAAATAGCTGTTCTGCTTGTGCTTTTTGAATTGTATAATCATTATTAAATTGGATAGCAACAGAAAATGGTTGGCCGCTACTGATATACATATCATTACTATATGGAATACCAAAATATTCATCAAAGCCTTGCTTTGTTGGAAGGTATTCTGTGTTATCTCCCAAATGCCACTTTCCATAACATGCTGATTTGTATCCTTTGTCTTTGAGCATTTCCGCTATGGTAATTTCAGATGGCGCTAACCCCATTTGCCCAGGTACCAACACACCGCCAACACCATTTTTTGCAGGTAATTTTCCTGTTAACAGCGATGCCCTTGAAGGGCTGCATACAGATGATGTTACATAAAAATTGGTAAAACGCATCCCATCTGCCGCCATCCTGTCTAGATTTGGTGTTTTTATTTTGGTTGAACCATAGCAGCCTAGATCATTATAACCTTGGTCATCAGTAAAAATGATGATAATATTTGGCATTGCTTTATTATTCTGGCCGTATGCAGCACCGAGGATGAAACCAAATAAGATGCCAATTACTATTTTCATAACGCTATTCTATTTGGAAGGTGAACCTGCAAAAAAACAAGCCGATTTCAAAGAAGCTGCTTCTATATTTCCAATAGGAAGAATCATTATATCCTGAAATCCTTTGGCATTGTTCAAAATCACTTCAATACGACCATTTTCCTTTACAGGCAATGTTGCCAGTAATATCCCCTGTTTTGTCTTAACCTGTAATACAAAAGCCGTTGTTACGTTTCTTACTTCAACAGAAAAATAATAGTACCCAGTTCCTAATGGAGTGTTTGGATAAATAAGTGCTTTATTTACAGTTAATTCAACCGGATTTTTCAGCAATTCAATTTTAAATGGTTGTTTGATGATTACTTCTTCAACTCCCTCAATTGTTTGCTGCACAGGCAGAATATTACCATCTGCATCATAGGTTAATTTGTCTATGCAAACGGAGCGTTGTGTCCATGTACCCATATTATTAAATTCATCTTGCCGCCAGGACGAAAGTGCAGACGTGTGATAAAATAAATAATCATTGCCATGAAACTCAGCAATACCTACATGATTGCTTTGTGTTAACCTCCATGGTACAATATTTTTTCCCGGTAGTTTGGGACCGTTATTCACGTTAACTCCTAACTCATAATTTACAATACCTCCATATTGATAAGGTCCATTAATATTATCAGCATATGAATACGCAATTTCAGATTTGTCACGAATTGGGTCATCAGGGTACTCTTTGTCTATTTTGTTACCATACCGGGTATGATATGAAATATAATACTTCCCATTTCTTTTGTGCATCCAGATGGCTTCCATAAATCTTTTTGTGCCTAAATCTAACTCAACCGGCTTTGTTTCCAGTTCCATCATATTATCCTTGAGCTTTCCAATTTTTTGGTGCCCCCACAACAAATACACACTACCATCATTATCCGCAAACACAGCAGGGTCAATTCCTGATGTACCCTCAATTTTTGATTTTATTACTTTGAAATGTTTATCTGGAGCATCACTTACGGCAACACCTATGTAGGAAGTAACTACCCTTCCTTCTGTACCATTTGACCGTACAGAATCAGTATGATGAATCCAAATTGGAAAATATAAATAGTACTTTCCATTTCTGTAAACCATATCGGGTGCCCATAAAGCCCAGTCTTGCTTTTTCACATCTTTAGGCATTACATCCTCAATATTAAATACTTCTCCATGATCTTTCCATGTTTTCATGTCAGCTGATGAAAAAGTATGATACCTATGCATGGTTGGATAGCCTCCCCCATCTTCACTGTCCACAGATGTTACCATCCACATTCTTCCATCTGGCATCACGTGAGGCGACGCATCGGCAGTATACATATGTTTTATTACTGGATTGCCATATGGATATGGTTTTGAATTAATGTTTTTCTTTTGAGCAATTGAGATCATTAAAAAACAACATGATAAAATTGACAGTGATGAATAGCGAAAAAGCTTCACAAGAGTTTTACGCAAGTGAAATAACACAGTGATACAATATTCTATTTCAAAAGTAATCTCGTTTACTTTTAGTAGTAAGATTGAAAATATTTTTTTCATTTTAGTGTCCCATTATTTTTATAATTATAATTCTGCGGCATATTTACTTTCAGAATAAGTCATAAAGTAGAATGTGAGTTTTGTGTACGCATTTAAAGCACAACAAAGACCGTTGAATAAAAGTCTGAGCAAAGCTGCAAAATTATCGTTTAGCAATCTCACCATTATTCATCTATCAAACTGTTCTAATATCCATCCCCTGTATTCACTTTTAATTTAATTGGTTCATTCGATGGATATTTTTCTTTCATCCAATCCTTACTCCAGAGTATTTTGTTCATTTTTTTTACTGTATCCTTATCTAACTTAATTACTTTTCTATCGTACGTATAAAATCCGTTCATTTCATTTTCTACATCTGTCCATTGCGTATAAACTGCAGCACTCAATCCTTCTGATGCATAACCTTGCAATTGTTTGAAGAAACGTACATACTCTGCAGTAGCAGAATCTTTATCTTTGTAATTAAAATGCACCCATGGGCCATCAATGTCCCAAATATGATTTTTGATATTATAACCAATTGCTCCAAACTCACCATTGACAATAGCTCTTTTGTTACTACCTAAAGGAATGGTTGGAGGACGGTAGTGATGATTGCTTTTAATATGCCCCACTTCATAATCTAAATCGGGCTTACCGGCATCAATACCGGTGTTACCTGTTACTAACCTTGTAGGGTCTAAGTCCATTACCATTTTTGTGATTCGTTCCACATCATAAATGCCCCAATGTTCATTGAATATGATCCAGTTTACAATACTTGGATGGTTCCAATGCTGCTTTACCATTTGTTGCAATTCAGTTTCCCATTGGATTTTCTCGGCTTCTGTACGCACTTTAAAGGTTGAGGGCATATCCTGCCAAACCAAGAGACCCATTTTGTCGCACCAATAATACCATCGGGCTGGTTCAACTTTAATATGCTTACGAATCATATTGAATCCCAAATCTTTTGCACCGGCAACATCCCAAGCCAAAGCTTCATCTGATGGCGCTGTATAAATACCATCAGGCCAATAACCCTGGTCTAAAGGTCCGATCATAAAAAAGTATTCTCCATTTAAAACTATTCTTTGTAAATTTTTATAAGGTTGAATACCTACGCTACGCATTCCAAAATAACTTGTTACAACATCTGCTTTGCCTGCACTATCTGTTAAAGTAATTTTCAAATCATATAAGAATGGAGATGCTGGGCTCCACAACTTTGGGTTTTTCAGCGACACATAAATGGGTTCATTAATCACCCCAACTGAAGATGCTATTTCGTTACCACTATCAAAAGCTGATACTTCAATTTTTGTTTTTGATTGAAACGAAGAAGGATTGACGACTACGGTGAGGACTTCAGTGGCTACATCAGCAACTAACTTAATATCGCGAATAGATAATTTTGGAACAGGCTCCAACCATACTGTTTGCCATATACCGCTATTAGGGCAATAAGAATACCGATGAGATTCTTTAAAACGTGAATTTTCCTGTTTGCCTACGGCAATTCCCTCATCGCTCCCCGGATCATAAACAAAGACAACAAGTTCATTATTACCATCACGGTTAACAAAATCGGTTATATCAAAACTAAATGCATCAAAACCGCCACGATGTGAACCCACTGCTGTTCCATTTACATAAACTGTGGCCTCCCAATCAACAGCTCCAAAATTTAAACATATGTTCTGATTACTCCAATCAGGTGGTATTTCAAATGTTCTTCTATACCATGCTCTTTGTGACTCAAATTGATTGCGGATGCCGCTTAATGCACTCTCCCATGCAAAGGGTACCAAAATTGTATTTCCCATTTTTTTCGGTAACGGCATCTTGTCGCCTGCCCTGTAAGGTTTAAAATCCCATAGTCCATTCAGGTTCAACCATTTGTCCCGAACCAACTGTGGCCTTGGGTATTCGGGTAATACTACAGAAGGATTCACTTTTTCAGCCCACGGGGTTTGCAATGGCACATCAGCCATTTTCCATTGTTGGGCAAATGAAGTAAACGACAAAATTAAACCAATAAAGAATAAATATTTTTGCATTCTAATTTATTTCAAAGGATATGGGAATTAAATACATGTGCATTCTCAAGAGGTTTTTCTAGCGCATTATTTTCTAAAAAGTTCCAGTAACAAAAATCTCTCCTTTTTACTTTGTGCATATACACCAGAATTAAGAAGAAAGAAGATGAAAATTATGATGCTGATTATTGACATTCAATTGTAATTTCAGTCGGTTCAATACCTCTGAAGATTATATCATTTAATGAAAAACATTTTGATCCAATTATTACATTCTTAAAAATAATTTCAGATGTTTTTGCTGTAATGCTGCTTTCGATATAACTCAATTGCGCCTGTATTCCATTTACAATTATATTTTGAAGTACAAGGTTTTTTACCCCCCCTGTTTTATCATTACCAACACCAATCACCTGATATATACCCTGGTCTGCACGTATATTTTTAATTGTAATGTTGCCGATAAATTTGTCACTCCCTTTACGCAGATTTAATAGGGCTGAATTTCCTGTACCTCCTTTTTTATTCACCCAACACTTTACGATGTCAATATTGTCAGCAAGGCAGTTTTGCCCGCTTTGTCCGCCCCAGCTTAATTGAAACGGTGCTCCATTGTGCTGCTGATAGATGACTAAATTTGTTGCCTTTTGCCTGTTTGCATACAGCTTTACATTATCGTCAAATACTTTTATAAAACTATCATCAATAAACGAATCATCGCCACCACCCCATCCATCAGTTTGATGATACCAAGCAAATAGTTTTACATTTTTTGTTTCTACTTTACTTCTGCCTAAGATGCAAAATTTAACAGGGTCGGTAATTGTGATGCCATCTGTAACCATATCTGTTTTTTCAGCATAAACTGTTGTATACGGAATATTCGTTGGTCCAGGTTTGCGTTCGTCACTTCTTGTTGTAATCACACCTTTCCCTTTTACAATGGTTGGCTTATTCCCATCCTGGCACCAAAATGTACCCCATACAACTGCACCACCTTCAATATAAACGGTCTTGCCATTGGGCACTTTGTATTGTAAGCCGACATTGTGTACTTTGCCTGCTTCGAACCAAATAACATTTTTATCTTTTGTTGATGGAATGTTTTTTTCAAATTCATCTGCAAATAAAAACAACGGATGCTCTTCCATACCTTCTATATCAACAAACAACTTTACAGGTTTTGTGATACTGAATCGCAATTCATTTTTGTTAATTAAAGGATGAATCTGATGTTTTGCTGGATACACATTGACTCCCGAAATATCACCATCTAATCTTGTTATACATACTTCAACCGTGCCATTACATTCAAAAGTTGTCCAGTGATTGAAATCTGAAAGCTGCTCCGGCTTTTCAAAATTAGTTTTACTGGTGTAAACAAAGCTTTCAACTGCTTTACCGTTTTGAATAACCTGCACTTTATAAATTGAAGATTGAAGATTCAATCCGCTTATATTTCCAGGGTCTGGATTGGGATATAATTTTATCTGAGCAGTAATGCTGCAATTATAAAAACAAAAGGCAAAAAACAAAAACACTGTTTTGTTTTTTATGTTTGATATTCGATTCATAGTATGTTTATAAATATCAGTCTCCTCCACTTTTGCTTCTAGCTATCTCAGGTTTATTTGTTTTAGGAAGATATTTGCGGAGTTCCTTTATAATTTCTTTACTTCCGGTCGCATTGGCAATATTATTCCATTCATAAGGGTCTTTTTCTTCATCATACAATTCCTCACCACCTCCTGCATATGAAATATAGCGGTACTTTTTTGTACGCACTGCATGATTATTAAATCCATGGGTCGTAACCGCTGGCACATTCCATACAGCATTTACATTTTGTAACAACGGAACTATGCTTATCCCCTCTACATGTTTAGGAACACTAAAACCACATAGTTTTGACAATGTTGGATAGATACTCATAAAGTCTACCGGTGTTCTGCATTCTGTACCTGCTTGGGTAACACCCGGCACTCTAAAAATTAAAGGCGCTCTTGTGGCTTCTTCCCACAACGAAAATTTACGCCAATGATTTTTTTCATTTAAATGCCAACCATGGTCGCCCCAAAGTACAACGATGGTATTATTTTTATATTCACTTTTATCAAGTGCGTCAATTATCTTTCCAATCATTGCATCGGCATAAGCAATACAAGCCATATAGGCACGGATAGCTTTTTTCCACTCCAGTTCAGGATTAGCAGTTTCCATTAATGCTTTCCAATCTCCAAGAGACAATGCCATTTTCCTGCCTTCTTCAGGCATGTCATCCAAATCATCTTTTTTATAAGGCGGTAGCTGAATTGTTTCTAACGGAAATAAGTCATAATACTTTTGAGGAACATTCCATGGCATATGTGGCCTGAAAATTCCTGGTGAAAGAAAGAATGGCTTATCATGCTTTTTGCTGAGTTCACCAACTGCCCATTCAGCAACATGGTAATCCTTTAAATCATCGTCACCACCTTTCATCACTCCCCATCTGATACCACCGAATGAACCTTTTTCATTTACACCGCCACCACCATCTTTTCCACCACGATAATAAAAATCAAACTCAGTATCTCTGTCAAAACCACCGTGATAAATTTTACCGCCACCCAGCACCTCATATCCTTTTGTTCTAAAGAAAGTTGGCATGGTTTCTTGTTCAGGTATTACCGTTCTCCAATCATTACTGTTACCATAAACGCCTGTTGAGGAAGGACGTTTTCCACTCAATAATGCTGCTCTTGAAGGGCAGCATATAGGTGCAGCACAATGAGCACTTGAAAATAAAACACCACTTTTGGCCAACTTATCAATATTGGGGGTTTTTACCTGGTTGTTTCTTCCCAATACACCAATCCAATGATTTAAATCATCAACAGGGATAAATAAAATATTATAAGGGTTACCATAAGATCTAACTCCTTTAGTTGCAGATTGTCCGGCGTTTGCTGTATCAGTTTGGGCTGATACTTTTTTTATAATAAGAGATGCATATCCTACTAGTGCCAATACACCCAGTACAATTGCTAGTTTCTTTGTCATATCTACTCCGCTTTTTTCCTTTTAATAGCTTTTTCAACTGCCTTAAGTATATGAGCCGTATCTAAACCGTATTTTTCCATAAGTTGTTTAGGAGTTCCGCTTTCCCCGAAACTGTCATCAACAGCAATATATTCTTGTGGGAGTGGATTATATTTTATTAATAACTGCGCCACACTATCTCCTAAGCCTCCAAGTCTGTTATGCTCTTCGCAAGTAACAACACAACCAGTTTTTGAAACCGATGTAAGAATCGCTTCTTGATCCAATGGTTTAATGGTATGAATATTGATTAACTCCGCATTGATACCCATTTCGGCCAATTGATTACATGCCTGCACAGCTTCCCATACTAAATGACCTGTGGCAATGATGGTAACATCTGTTCCCTCTTTCATCAACCATGCTTTACCAATTTCAAATGTTTGTTCTGCATCAGTAAACACAGGAACTATTGGACGGCCAAAACGCAAATACACCGGGCCTTCATAATTTGCTGCTGCTATCGTTGCAGCTTTTGTCTGATTGTAATCACATGGATTAATCACTGTCATACCAGGCAACATTTTCATTAATCCAATATCTTCCAATATCTGGTGCGTTGCACCATCTTCCCCTAATGTTAACCCTGCATGCGATACAGCAATTTTTACATTTTTATTACTGTAGGCTACTGATTGCCGTATTTGATCGTATACTCGTCCAGAACCAAAATTTGCAAATGTTGTTGCAAATGGAATATGCCCTGCAAGAGACAATCCTGCTGCAACCCCAATCATATTTGCCTCTGCTATACCGCATTGAATAAATCGATCAGGATTTTCTTTGATGAATGTGTCAATTTTAAGTGACCCTACCAAATCGGCACATAATGCAATAACATTCGGATTAGTTCTTCCCAATTCTGTCATAGCTGCTCCAAAACCGGATCGAGTATCCTTTTTTTCTGTGTATGTATATTCTTTCATTAGTAGTTTTCTGTGTTTAATAATCACCTAATGTTTCTTCCAGCTGTGCAAGAGCTAATAACAGTTGCTCATCATTTGGTGCTACACCATGCCACTTATGACTACCCATCATAAAATCGACACCGGCACCCATTTCTGTTTTCATCATAATTACAACGGGTACACCTTGGCCGCATAATTCTTTTGCAGTATGGAGAGATGTAACAACATCAGCCATATTATTTCCATCCATATATACAATTTGCCAACCAAATGCACTGTATTTATTGGCTAAATTTCTGTTGCTCATTACCAGTTCTGTCGGACCATCTATTTGCTGACCATTTACATCTACAATTGCAATAAGGTTATCAATCTTGTGGTGCGGTGCAAATTGTACAGCTTCCCAAATTTGTCCTTCATTCTGTTCACCATCGCCCATAAGAGCATACACCAAGCAATTATCGTTTTTCAATTTTTTTGAAATAGCTGCACCAATAGCAACTGACAATCCTTGACCCAAAGAACCAGCGGACATTCTAATGCCAGGCAAATGCTCATGTGTTGTGGGATGCCCCTGTAATCTTGAATTTAGTTTTCTGAATGTTGCAAGTTCGCCCACCTCAAAATAACCAGATCTGGCCAGTACACTATATAGTACTGGTGAAATATGCCCATTGGAAAGAAAAAATAGATCTTCTCCTTCACCTTTCATATTAAATTGGTTATTGTGTTTCATAATATTGAAAAACAAAGCCACCAATAAATCAGTACAACCCAAAGAGCCTCCGGGGTGGCCACTTTGGCAACCATGTACTTGTCGCACTATGTCTCTGCGAACTTGTGATGCTATTTTCGTCAATTGTACTATATCTGTAACCTGAATCATTGTTATCTTATATTTTTATTTCAATTACATTTTTCCTGCATCTTCCATAAATTTAGCCAGCCCAATATCTGTTAATGGATGTTTTAGTAATCCCAAAATAGGTTCAAGGGGTGAGGTAATAACATGGGCACCAGCTTCAGCACATTGTATAATATGATTGGCATTGCGGATAGATGCAGCGAGTATTTGTGTTTTGTAGCGCTGTGCTGTAAAAATATTTGCAATCTGACGAATCAATAACATACCATCCCAGCCGCTATCGTCAAGCCTTCCAATAAATGGCGAGAGATATGTTGATCCAGCTTTAGCTGCCAATATGGCCTGCCCTGCTGAAAAAACCAAAGTACAATTCGTTTTAATACCATTATCAGTAAACCATTTAATGGCTTTGATGCCATCTTTAATCATCGGAACTTTTACCACAATGTTGTGATGCAGAGCAGCAAGAACTTTTCCTTCGGCAATTATGCCATCATAATCAGTTGCTAAAACTTCAGCACTAATATCACCTTCAACAATTTCACAGATAGCTTTATAGTGATTCAAAATAGCCTCATAACCCTTAATTCCTTCTTTTGCCATCAAGGATGGATTAGTTGTAACCCCATCTAAAATACCTAATTCATTTGCTTCCTTAATTTGGTTAAGATTGGCTGTATCAATAAAAAATTTCATGTAAATTATTTATTTAAATATGAAAGAAGTCAGCAACAAGCATGTAAAGAAGGAAAATGGCTAAAACTGCACATAATATAAAAACCAATTTCATATTTCTCAATTGCTTGCGTTCATTATAAATGGTTTTATTCTGTTTGTTTGCATGCATAACACCCTGGGTTTTAGCAGGCAAATAACAACAGTTTACATAGAATATATTATCCTATATTTCAATTTTTTAGCCCAATTGTTCATCTAAAGAATCTTCTTCGCCAAAGGTTGTCGATTTACTCTTTTTTGAAATCTCTGCTACAAACTGAGATGGTGTCTTTCCGAATTCTTTTTTGAAAGCTTTGGTAAAATAACTCTGACTTTGTATTCCTACACGGTACATCACTTCGAGGATAGGAACATCTTCTGAAACAAGGATCTTGGCGGCTCTTTTCAATCTTAACACCCGGGTAAATTCTCCAATTGCCTGACCAGTAACTGCTTTCACTTTTCCGTACAATTTTGTACGACTCATACCTATCTTCTTACAAATCATATCTACATCAAGTTCCTCATCTTCCATATTTTGTTCGATTACGCTAATCAGTTGATCCAAAAAATCTTTATCCCTGTCATTATTTACCAATTCCCTTGCATCGGCAAAAACATCCTGATTATATTTAACCTTTATTTTGTCTAACTTATCAAAAAGGTTTTTAATAGTAACTTGCAACAAACGCAAACTAAAAGGCTTAGGGAAATAGATATCAGCACCGCATTCCAAGCCTTCAAGATGAGTATCCATAGAAGATTGCGCTGTTATAAGAATGAAGTTGATATGGCTTGTATTTACATCTTTCCTGATGGCTTTGCAAAGCTCAATGCCATCCATCTCCGGCATCATTAAATCACTAATAATTAAATCAGGGAAAAATTCAGTTGCCATCCTCAAGCCCTGTATCCCATCTCCCGCTTGTATCACAACATATGAATCGCTAAGACTGTTAACCAGAAATTTGCGCATCTCGGGATTATCTTCAACTACCAATATTCTTTTCTTTAATGCATTATTGCCAGTTTTAATATTCTTTGTTGCAGTATCATATTTTGTTGCATCATCCTGGTTAATCCAGTCAATAGTATAATGTAAACTTTCAAAGTCTATACTAAAATCTGTATCAGAAAGTATCTCAATACTCTTATAATTTTCCTTTGCCGCTGGTATACCTACCAAAAATTCAGTCCCTTCATTTCTTTCGCTGTAGACATGGAGAGTGCCTTTGTGTAATTCTACGAGGCTCTTCACTAAAGCAAGACCGACACCAGATCCAAGGTGCTTTTCTCTGCCAGAAGTATTAACCCTGAAATACCGGTCAAATATATTTTGAATGGAATTCTCTGTAATTCCAATCCCGGTATCAGATATCCTTATCCAAATCATTTGATTATCCTTAACTACAGATGGAATAATTACATAATTGCTGAATTTAGGTTTAAAATACTCAAGAGTATCTAAAATTTCAACTTCAATTAAACCATTATTGTCTGTGTATTTAAAGGAATTTGAGATCAGGTTTACCAATATTTTTTCAATAATATTAGGGTCAAAATAAATGAAATTATTAGTTGAAGATGTCTTTATATTGTAAACTATCTCTTTTTCTACTGCCAGCTCCCGGAATTCAGCACATATACTGCTAACAAATTTCTGCATATCATTGTGGGCAACATTCAACTTCATTGTATCTGTTTCCACTTTTCTAAAGTCCATTAATTCATTTGTCAGCCCTAATAGTCTCCTTGCATTGCTGTAAATTAAGCGTAGATAATTATGCTGCTCTTCTTTATTTGTTTCGTTATGCAGCATTTTTTCTGTAGGGCCGAGAATTAAGGTGAGTGGTGTACGGAATTCATGTGAAATATTGGTAAAAAACTGCAACTTCATTTGATGCAGTTCTTCCTGCTTCTTTTCTTCAAGCTCTTTAAATTGCACTTTACGCTTTAATGCAAACCAGGAGTTTTGATACTTCCATACTATATAGATAATACCTAATAAAAGTAAAAAATAAATAATTTTAGCAAACGGAGTTTTCCACCATGGTGCTAATATTGAAATAGAAAGTTTTTCTGTGGTACCAGCCCAAACCCCGTCACTATTGGCAGTCTCAACTTTAAGTGTGTAATTTCCATATGACAGGTTGGAATATGTAGCATATCTGTTTGAAGCATCTGTATAAATCCAGTTTTTATCAAACCCCTCCAGTTTAAACCTGTATTTGCAACGTTCAGGATTTGCATAATGCATAGATGAAAACTGTACGGAAAAATTATTTTGTGATGAGGTTAGTTTTAAATGCTTCATATAACTTACCCCCTCCGTAAACAATCTAAGTTCATCATCTTTTTCTATACTTTCTCCATTCACCAACAACCCCGTGAAGGCTGCTGAAGGCTTTGAATTACTACTCAAAATAGCAGAAGGGGAAAAATAGTTGATTCCATTTATTCCTCCAAAATACAAACGCCCTGATTCACTTGCATAAGCAGCACCAATTTTAAAGCTATTTCCCTGTAATCCATCGTTAACATCATAATAAACAAATCTGTTTTCTAATGGACTATACATCGCGAGCATTTTGCCAGCCAGCCATAAATTACCCTTATTATCAATAAGCATACTTTCAATATCTTTTAATTCCTGGTTGGAATTGTCTTTAATATTGAAAATTTCATATGTATTATTGTTGTATAATCTAATTTTATTCAAACCGCCCCCAAGTGTACCAACCCAAATAAGAGAATCCCCCTGAGGCAAAACCGGCCATACAAAGGAAGAACTCAATGCAGTATTGTTTTTCCCGTTAGTATAATTTTTAATCTGCGAAATGGACCCGTCAGCATTTAAAAAAATATGATTTAGACCATGGTCAGTTCCAACTAATATTTCGGGCTTATTTTTATCTGCATATATGAATGTTACCCGATTGGATAATATTGAATGCTGTTTTGTTATTGTAGTTACTCTTTCTACATGATAGTTGCCTTTCGACTTATAAATAATCCTACTTAGACCGTTATTCCAGCTACCAGCCCATATCTGATTAAATTTATCTTCAGACAGAGCAAAATAATTTCCTTCTTTAAACATATCACCGGTACCTATTCCGGGTTTTAAACTTTCAAAACTGCCATTCGGAAAGCGGATGCTGATTCCAACATCGGAACCAATCCAAAGTCGATTTTCTGAGTCTTTTAAGAGTGATCGGATGTTTTCGCTGTGCAATCCAGAATTACCTGGATGATATTGAGTATATTGATTTGTGGAGAAGTCATAATAATTTAATCCATTATTACGTGTGCCAATCCAAAGATTGCCTTTATCATCTTCATGTAGGGCCCTGGTGTAATTTGCAGATAAAGCACTAGAATTATTTTGATTACGCTGTAATAAGTGAAAAGGTTTTTGATTAAGGTCAGCAATATTAGCCCCACCACCAAAAGTTGTAAACCAAATACAATCAGATTTATCAATAAAAACCGTATTGATAGTATTTGCTGTAATACTTGTCTTATCAAATTCATTATTTACATAATAATCCAATTTCTTTTCTGCAGATGAATATTTAATTGCGCCACTTACAGAACTCATCCACAAGTTTCCTTTAGAATCATAACACAAATAGTTAGGAAGAGATATGTTTGTTGGCAAACTGGTTATTCTAAAAAGGTTGCTCTTGTTTAACAAATAGGTTTCATCACTGTTATTTAATATTGTATTTACGGTAGCAGCATTAATTACAAATACACCATTTTTATTGCATATGGTAAGATTGCTTTTATTGTCTATATTCAAGGCAGTAACACCTCCTTCAATATCGTCTTCGAAATTAATTTTCTTAATTCTATTGTCGGTTGAAATCATTAAAATACCATTTGAATAAGCCCCCCATATATTTCCTTTTTTGTCTTCAGTTAAATTGTAAATAGTTCCTTTTGATAGAACAAATGGAGATGCAACATCTTCTCTGAGCGATAAATCGTTAGCAATAGAGTAAGCATGTATTTTTCTCTCTGTAATAGTGTAAAGCTTTTGACCTACAACCACAAGTTTTTGCAAAGGTTCCTTTATAGACAAGGCCGTTCTGGTATCAGCTGATTTAATAGTACTAAATCTTTGAGCAGGAAGAGAGAATAATGCAAGTCCCCCTTCAGTTGTTAACCACATGTAATTCTCATTACATAACTTCATATCAGATATCCTGTTCAAATAAGCAGCCTTGGTATCATCTGATCTATTGTAAAATACTTTTGTGTCATAACCATCATATCGATTGAGACCCGAATAAGTCCCTATCCACATAAAGCCCTTTTTATCTTGAAGAATAGCAGTTGCATCTGTATGTGAAAGGCCATTATCTACAGTGAGGTGACGAAAACGTAATTGAGATAATTGAGAAAAAACTATATTATATAAGAAACAAAATGGAACTAAAATTACAATAATCTTAAAAAGTAAAAACTTTTTCATACAGCAAATTTTAGACAATCAGTTAGTAAATGTCAATTTAACATTTACTAATGACAGTAACAAAAATTTGAATTTGCATCCTAAAAAGACGGATATAATTATATTATAAATCAGGTGTCTGATGTCAGACGACTGATAGTTTTTGAAGTGGAAAACTTTCAGTCTAGACAATCTGTGCATAATGGATACATCTGAAGATGTAAAAGAATAAATGGAGAATGTATTCTTGATGCTTTTCTTTAAACTGATAGAGGTCTTAAAGTTTAATTATATAAACATATCAATTAAAAAAAACTAAAGTGTTATTGGGTACTGAGTTCAAAAAACGCTGCCCCATGCGTAGGTAAAACCGCTTCTAATTTTCGTTCAACCCACCCTTTGTCCATTCCAGTCCAAAGGTCTTTTACTTTATATCTTCCCCTCAAACTTTCTAGCTCTAAATCAAAAGTAACTTTTCGTTCTTTATCGGATAGATTAAATAAGGCGGCATACTTTTTTCCAGTTTTTAGGTCTGAAGCAATCCAAATCGCATAATTCTCATTCTTAAATACTTGCCTGTTGTCAGAACTGTTTTGATTTACATTCAATACATCGGCATTTGTTATAAAGGGCATAATATCTTCTGTATCTTTTAATAAATCTGCTCCAAGCATCAAAGGACTCCTTGCAATACTCCACAAAGTCATAAGAGTATAGTGTTCCGGAATTGTAAACTTGCTCATCCTTTCCGGGCCATGTGGACGATTATTTAATGATAGTCTTCCTATTGGCAACATATCTGCATCAGGCCAATGCCCATTTTTTATAAAAGGCGACCATGCATTCATTAAATCAAAATTATGCTCCAAGGATTTCCAATTATCCCAAAAGTCTGCTGAAATTCTCCACATGTGCGAATACTGAGAAACATGATGTGCTTGAGACAGCGGCGCTTCACCACAAGATAAACTTAAAATCATAGGGCGACCACAATTGGCTAACGCTTTACTTATCATTTCTATTTCAGCCTTGTGATATGGCGGGTACATCATATCGTCTGCCTTAATGAAATCTACTCCCCATTCTGCATACAATTCAAAGATTGAATTGTAATATTCTTGAGCGCCTGGCTTTGACGCATCTACCCCGAATAAATTATTTTGCCAACCGCATGTGTCCCAAGGTTCTGCAATATCCTTTGCTGTATAATTTGTACCTTTAATTGGCAAGTTGTTATAATATGCTTCTCTTGGAATACCTCTCATTATATGAATTCCAAATTTCATTCCTTTGGAATGAACATATTCAGCAATTTCCTTAAATCCCGTTCTATTTTTGGCAGATGGAAACCTTATTTCTGAAGGTAGCAATCTCCCATACTCATCCATTACTAATGTATCTAATGGGGTGCCATCTGGATTTAATCTTATATTAGGATGTCCATATCTCCGACTACCGGGTATACTTGATGAGTATTTGCCGGGTTCGTCATTAAACCAAACATAGTCAATTACTGCATATTCCCATCCATACTTTAGTAGCTTGCTTTGCATAAAATCAACAGTGGACTTGAACTCTTGCTCATTAATCCGGCAATCATATGCATCAAAACTGTTCCAACCCATCGGAGGTTTTGTTGCAATATTTCTATCAAGACCAATTGTCTCTTTTTTGATTATTCCATTTACATTATTTTGAGCAATGGATGTGCCAAAATAAATACTAAAAAAAAGTAAGGTTGAAATTGTTCTGGTCATTTAATTATTTTAAGTTTTTCCGGATTGTCCAGGGCGTACCTTATCAATAGACATATTGGGTTGCGGTACATGTGCTTCTTTGATGTATCGTGAAAGTTTTTTTACTATTTTTAAATTTTTGGTAGCAATATTATTTTTTTCAAATGGATCAGTTTGAAGATTGTACAATTCCCATTTGCCATTTTCTGAAAATGTAGTGGTGTTTAATTTTATTAACTTCCAAGGGAAACTGAGAGCACATTGTTTACCTCCTTCTTCGTAAAACTCCCAGTATAGATATTTATGTAGTTGCTGCTTTCCGGTGTTACGAAAAGTTGGCAAAATTGAAACCCCGTCTGACTTAAAATGAGATTTTGTAACTGTCAACTGACTAAATGTTGCTAAAAAATCATATTGAGCAAAAACGCCATCTGATATAGCAGGCTTTATATAAGAAGGCGACCACGCAATCATAGGAACTTTGATTCCTCCATCATACAAATCTCTCTTCTTACCACGAGTATTACCACTGCTGTTAAAAAATAGCGGGGAATGACCACCTTCACTATGTGGTCCGTTATCACTTGTGAAAATAATTAATGTGTTTTTATCTAACCCTGTTTGCTTTAAATGAGCTACAAGATTTCCTACTGTGGCGTCCAAGCGAGTTATGGCCGCTGCGAAACCTTTTTCCACATCTGGCCAATGCTCATCTTTGTAAATTCCATAATCAGGTACTTCCATTCCGTTTTCCTTAATTTCATTATTGGCATGTGGTATAGTAGGTGTGAAAAAAATAAAAAAGGGGTTGTCTTTATTGTTATTGATATAGGAAATGATTTTCTCTTCCATTACATCGGGTACATAAGTTTTTTTAACCATTGCTTCACCATACCCTTCTGGACGGTTATCTTTAGTACCAACCCAACTATTATTACTCCATTTTTCTATTGGCAATAGTTTATTTCCAGGAAGATCCACCCTCTTATCATTCTCATACAAAAATTCTGAAAAGAAATTATGAGCATGCCACATATTCAAATAACCAAAGGAATAGTCAAAGCCACAGCGTTGAGGGTCGCCTACGGGCTGAGGATGTCCCACGCCCCATTTTCCAATTAACGCAGTAGAATATCCATTTTCTTTCAACATGGATGCAATCGTCACTTCGTTTCCTAATTTTTGTGGAAAAGGTTGATTACCTCGAACACTACTATGACCATTATGTAAACCTGTTAAAAGCGATGCTCTAGAAGGTGCACAAACGGTAGCCCCAGAGTAAAAATTAGTAAATTTAATTCCTTCTGAAGCCAGCTTATCTATGTTCGGCGTTTTGATTTTTTGTTGTCCATAACAACCCAAATCACCATAGCCAAGATCATCCGCCAGTATTAGTATAATGTTCGGTTTTTCTTGCTGTGCCTCAACATTTATTAGAAATAAATTACCAGCAAAGAATAGCATCAAGTGCCTCAGAAATTGCATACTTAATTATCAATTTTGTAATGAATCACATGCATTATTTTACCGTTATTTCAATTGTTTTGAAACGCCGTTCAAGATCGTATTCACTTGCCAATATTTCATCCGGACGTCCAGTTATATAGCCATTGCCGCTGTATTTTTTTCGGCCAACATAAGTAGCCACCATTACTGCTTTGTATACACCCGGAACAGAATATTTGTATTTATAAGTTTGCGTATTGTTCGAATATACAAATGGTATTTTAACCCCTTCATTAAAGGATTGTATTACATTAGCAGCATCTCCCAGCCTTACTTCCTGCATATAAACATTTCCAGTGTAAGAAAGCAAATCACCGTCATCATCTGTTGCAATAGGGTCATCGGCATTAAAAATAAGGCGTACCTCATCAATCCCTTTTTTAGGGTCTTTACCCAAAGGAATATTAGTAGTGCGCCATGCCGTTAATACTGTTTGCAAATTGAATGCAAGATTGTCTAATAATTCCCTCACTGTGATAGTTGTGTAAGATATGGGAGATGCAGCACCGTCAATAACAACCTGAACACCGAACTTAATACCAATACCAGTAGTGCTTGTAGATGTAAAACCATCTGGAAAAGAACAGTAAGGAGAGAAGGTATTGTTTGGGGTTGTATTTAAAGCTCCTAAACTAGTTAAATTAGTGTTTACATAATTAAGCATTTGCGGCAATACAGCATTACCTGGCTTAATAGTCAGCGTATATGGGTTTCCGTTAGGTATTTTCATATTAATATACCTAGAATTTGTAGCATTTGAATAATCCCAAGGCACTAATTTACCATTATATATTTCCATTGGGGGTCCTGTAAATGTATAACCTGCTGGCACTTCATTTACTTTAGGTATATACAATAAATATTCTTTTAGATCAGGTATTCTAAGTGCATATACATTGGTCTTCAATTGTTCCTCGGTATAGCCCTTTTGCTCAACAAGATTAATACGGCTTTTTTCAAAATCTTTTCTGGCATCGCCTGTATAAATAGATAAAGCATCAGCTCCATCGGTAAATGTAAATGTAACTTCTTCATTTACAGCTACAGTCGTTTTACTAGATGTAAAATTTACATCCTTTATTTCGAGCTTTTCTTTAAGGCAAGAAGTAAACAATACCCCTGAAACCACTACTGAAAAAATACTATTCTTAAACATATCATTTAGATTTTTGAATGAAAGATGTTACTAAAACCCTTCATTTTGATTCAAGTTTTTGTTCCTATCAATTTCCTGCTTGGGTATTGGCAAATATTGAAACTTGGGGTTAGGGTCGGTTAATACACTTGTTCCAAACTGTGTAGCAGCAAGCGTTCTTCTTGTGAGTGGGTTTATTTGTGATTTTATAGCATTCACACGACTTATTAAAGTACCATATCTTGTCAAATCATACCAACGGCAGTTTTGCTCACCCGCCAATTCCCTCCATCTTTCATCTAGCAAATCATTTCTAAATTGGACTTGTGACAGTGAGGATGAAAAATCTGGTACAAACCCTGCAGTAGCTGAAAATTCTCTAAAATTTCGAATAGTTGGTGCGGGCGGTACTTCTCTAATCCCCTTGAAGGCAGATATTTGATTAAAATATTTTGACATGGTATCCGTTGCCTGAGCAAGAGTAAGAACAGGGTTAGTGGCTCCTTGTGCAAGACTATAGACTACATTAGACGTAGGCACCCTTCTGAAAATATCAGCATATGTTAGTTTGTAAGCATTATTTTCAATAATTCTTGAATTAACAGTAAGTGTTGGATAGTAAACAAAATTTCTGGCTCTATCTCTCACAATGTTTACAGCTGCAACAGGACTTAAACTACCACCCACCGGTACTATAGATGGGCCATTTAATTCATTACCTGCCTCTGCATACATTAACAATACTTCAGCATATCGCATAACGGGTATATCAGCATCAAAAATTGCTCCTGTTGAGTTAGCTTGGGTTAGAGGATTTCTTCTAAACTTAACCAACTGCATGGTTGGTGTATTGTTAGGATTTCCATCACCCCAAACAAGGGAAAACCAGCGGTTGTTCAGGCCTGGGCCAGTTACAATATCAACTGTAGCTGGTCGATAACGAAACGAGTTGGCATTATTCACTGCCTCGAACCAATAAGGCCTCGTAAACTGGTATGGTTCCCTTGTCCTGATATATATTTCACAATCGCCCCCATTCGGACAATCAACTGCTGTATTTTGTAACCCAGATCTACCATTCGTTTCAAAAGATCTGAAATCACCATCTTCAAAAGTCCAAAAGCGTCTAACAATATCCCCAGGTGAACTAAAGTCAAA
>Ga0315908_10000290_pt1 | contig 40248 bp, 36 predicted proteins | sample LakEriMetagenome_12_FD_203520 | JGI IMG/M metagenome (GOLD analysis project Ga0315908, IMG submission 203520) | Freshwater fungal communities from buoy surface, Lake Erie, Ohio, United States - Buoy 4 MA124 | ecosystem: Environmental > Aquatic > Freshwater > Lake > Lake biofilm | place: USA...
AGATTGGGCATTTATTAATAAAAAATGATATATAAAAATATTTTTAAATTATTAATTATTAAATAATCTACTTTTAAATAATTCAATTATGCTATCTTTAAATTTTTTTTATTTAATTTTATTTAAATTCAAATTTTAATAATAACTTAAAATTAAATAAAATGAAAAATTTATAATTAATATAAAATATAATAAAAAAAAATTCAATCTATATCTATTTATAGCTAATTTAAATGTATGGTTTTATTAAGATTTTAATGAATTTACATATTTAATCCATTGATAATTTAAATTTCAATATCATAAGAATTAATTTTTTTTTATTATTTCAACCAATTATGTAGAAAAATAGTCTAACAACAAGCTTAAATATATGAATCAGAGGGTTGATGAAATTAATCAATTTAATTTTTTATATATACTTAAGCCTCTACAGTTTAGATAACTTCACCATTGAAAATATTTACAAAAATGTGATGCCGATTATAAACTTTAGGGAAGCCTTCAAAAATATCAAGTTTTGCTATTTCTTATGGAGTTAATTTAATAACATATCCATCTACATATTATTATTTACATTAAACTAATGATGCTACAGATCCATTTTCCCATTTGCTTGATTTACCTCCGTATATTCTCTAAAAATCTTCCAATCTGGCTGCATAACTTCTATCTAATATGCTCTTTATGTTTACTTGTAATCTTTCTGATAATTATTTTGGATGGTTTGATCCATAACAAAAAATATTAATAAAATCATTAGTTTATTCTTTTTATTTTTTTTATTCACTAAATTACAATTATTAATTAACTTAATTTTAAATTTCCATAATTTTTATTTTTATATTTATAACTCTTAATTATTTTATATATTTTTTTATAAAATTTTTAATTAAATTTAGATAATGTTATTAAAATTTAATAGAAAATCATGTTTAAAAATTATAGAAATCAATTTGAAAAATTAATTTAGCTAAAATAAAAATACTTAAAAGAATAAAAAGAATTAAAGTAACATTAAACAAGATAATAAAGAGGAAGATTTAGATTAAAAGATAAAAGAAAGAATATTTAAAAATAAGAAAGATGAATAAGATTTTGATTTTGATCCTGAAAAATTAAAATAAGGTTTGAAATCGGCATATATGATGATGTCAAATTAATTATATTTTGATGATAAAAAATTAAAAGATTTTAAATAATAAATAATTAAGAGTGAAGATGATCCTATAGTGAAAGCTTAAATTGAAGAAAGAGAAAAAGTAGATAAAGAAGTGAATGATTTTCTATTAGAGAGTAAATCTCATAATGAGTTTTAATAGAAATTAACAAGAATTAAAGATAGTTTGAGAGATGATAGATATTGGGATGTTTAAGAAGATCAAGAAGTTAAAGATTCTCAGGAGTATGCTAATTATGATAAATTTGAAGGATTTTGGGCAGGATTTAAAGACAAACATTATGATAGTGATGATGATTTACCAGGCACTGGAATCGGAAGGACATTTAAATAAATGGCAGAAAAACTTAAAAAGTATTTAATTTTATCAATATTAAATCAGAGAAGAAGGAGTTGATTTTATAGATCATGAACAATATGATAGCGAGATGAGAGAAATAAGAAATAAAGTATAATTAGATAGACCAGAAGACTTAGATCTGTAGAGAGATGAGGAAATAATTTAACAGCAAATTGTTTTGAGTTATTAACAAATGTTGGATTAATTAGACACAAGTAAGATTAGTGGAGACTATTTTGATTAGAATGATGATGAAGAAGATGATGATGAAATCGAAGGTGGTGACCCTTTTTCAGGAAGAATGTCTCCTCTAGCAAAAGAAGAGTTATATTAACTGTTTAATCAGGGAGTAACTGTTAAGAAACTATCGGAGAGATTCGGAATCATTCCAGAGAGAGTTAAAGCAATTGTTTGGATCAAAAAGAACTTTTATGATGAAATTCTACCTCATTTATCTCTCACTACTATTAGATTAGCATTAGAGTCAGAAGATATTTATGGATCTCAAGAAGGTTGGAAAGATTATGGACTTGATCTTTACAAACTTATAGAAAGAGAAAAGGGAATGCATATGAAACATTTTATTTTTGACACTGTAGATGTAAAGAAAGTTACTACTTCTAATGATTAATAGTAGTATTAACGCTTGATATCCAATAAGAAACCTAAGAAGTATGAATTAGTTCATGAGAAATTTGTTGGATAGGGGTTCAATGGATATTATATTAAAGATTGGAAGTGGTTCAGGGGCAAAGGAACTGATAGAATCACTAAAATATTCAAAAGAACTATGGATCATGCTCATTAATAGTACAGGTTGCCTTAAAAGGTTTAAAATAAGTTAGATCAGGGAAAGGGACCAAGGGAAGCTACTTATGGATTAGGACACAAGTATCGTTGATTATTTCCCATTTTTATATACATTATCATTATATATTTTATTATTATCAATATATAAATTATCATTATTATTATTTTATTATTATATATTATTCATTTATCATTTATCAATATTTAAATAATGGAAGAAGAAAATAAATAGGCAAATTAAGAATAAAAATTGAAATTGAAATAGAAAATAGAAGCAATTTAAATGGCTTCTCACATTCAGGAAATAGTTCGTAAATCTTCTTTGATGATGAAGTTAACAGATAAAGATATGATAAGGAAAATATATTTAAATGTTGGGAAAATCCAATTTGTTTCTTTATTATAATAAACTGTTGACAAATACTTGGCTTTGAATTAGGATCAGAAAAGACTGTCAATGTCAAAGTTGTTCATTTAAATTGTCAAGTCCAAATTTAATTCTAATCTTTAAAAAAAAGAAATAGTTGCCTCCAATAAAAAAGATGGAATCATCAAAAGGTCTAAAAAGATATAAAAATAAAAGGATAATAATCTTAATAAAATTAAACATAGATAATGTAATTCTGTTAAATCCATTATTTAAAATAAGTCTAAAAGTTAAAATATTTTTGATAGTCTACCTTAAGAGCAAGATAATTCAATTGAAGAGGAATAATAATGAGTGATTTTTTTAATTTAATTTCATCCTATACAATACCAAATTAAATATTAAAGAATAATATAATTTAATTATTGAAGAATAATATATGATAAATATTATGAAAGGATATAATTAATAGGTTAAATAGTTGATTATAACATTAATTGCTTCATAAATATAATGTTTTTAGAAAATAAAAATTATTAAATAATTGAAAGAATAGGATAAGGTTCATTTGGAGAAATATATTGAGGAAAAGACTTAATAAGAGATATAGAAATAGCAATAAAAATAGAGAAAGAAGATATAAGTGTAAGTTAAATATAATACGAATATGAAATGTTAAAGTACCTTTAGGATGAAGCTTGAGACAAAGATAAGGTGGTGAAAGTATATGATTATTTTGAAGAGAAGAAGAAGAAAGTAATGATAATGGAGTTACTGGGGATGAGTCTTTAGGAGGTTTTTGAAGAGTAGAAGAGTGTGTTTTCTTTGAAGACAGTATACATGTTGGGACTGGAATTGTTAAGGAAAGTGGAAGTGTTACATAATATGCTCTTTCTCCATTGAGATCTAAAGCCAGATAATATTATGATAGGAAGAGAGAAGAAAAACAGAGATAAGTTGTATCTCATTGATTATGGACTAAGTAGGCAGTATTGGAAGCTTAAGGACAATACTCACATTCCTTTATTAGAAGGAAAGCAATTCATCGGAACTCCTAGGTTCGCCAGTATCAATACGCATTAAGGCTTTGAGTAGAGCAGGAGGGATGATCTTGAAAGTCTAGCCTATATCTTTATCTACTTCCTTAAAGGTTATAATAAAATCATTAGCATATACATTTAAATATAATTATCGAAAATTTAATTTTATCATCATATTTTAAAAATTATTTTTATATATATATAGGATCATTGCCATGGTAAACCAATATTTAGTTTGCAACCAAGTAATAGAAATACGATTACATTATGCAGGTGAAGCTTAATACAAGTGTAAGTGAACTTTGTGAGGGACTTCCTTTAATTTTTGAAGAGTTTTTGATTTATTCCTGAAGCCTTCTTTTTTATCAGAAGCCAGACTATTAACATTTCATTGAAAAGATTACCTCTATCTTAATTTAAATGCACACTATTGATAATAATTACTTTTATGATTGGATTCAGATTAATTCTAATTTATGTTCTAATATTTAAAATTATAACAATCATGGCAATAATAATATTGATAATAGTCCTATTAATTATAAATCGCAAAACGACCAACTCATTTTATTACCTTAAGACTAATTAATTAATTAAATTTCTATTCAGAATAATAGTATCAGGAAAAAAAGTTCATTCTTTACTATTAATAATTTTATTAATAATGATTAGTATCAAGATTAATAAATCAACGCAACTACATCCAAGTAATTAGAACAAACATAAACAAAAAAGAAAATAAATTTTAAAATTAAATTAAAATGAATAAATATATATATGTTATCTTAAAAAGCTCTTATATTTATTATAAATAACAAATTTAATATAAAAAGAAATTAAATTATGGAAAAAAAAACAAATAAAAAAGGAAAAAACAATTCAAAAGAATAAGAAGAATAAATGAACCAACTAAAAAGTGTGAAAATATATGGAAGTTCAAAAATGGGATATGGACCTAAAAAAACAGAATCATAAGTAAAAAAATAAGTTTATTAATAATAATAGGATTCTTATTGCATAATGGAGAAATTTTGTGATGAAATTAATTATTTTGCTGTATATGATGGACATGGATCTTCAGGAAAAGAAGTATTGATAATTGAATATGATTTAAAGAATATTAATAATAATTAGTAATAAATATTAATAATAAAAAAAATAGGCGAGCTAAGCTGCTAATGACTACATCCAAACTTACTTAGAGAAAAACACAAAGAAATTAGTGACTTTATAGAGTGATAAAGCTAGAGAGCAGTTTATGAAAGATGCGTTTAAACAAGCAGAAACAAGACTAAAGACATCAGGAATTGATTACAGCAACAGTGGAACATGTGCAGTTTCAGTGTTTATTATAAAGAATATGTTGTACTCTTGCAATTTAGGAGATTCAAGAGGAGTGTTATATAGAGTGACTAACAAAGAGAAATTAGCGATCGAAGTGACTTATGATTAAAAACCAACCCGACCTGATGAAAAGGAAAGAATCATCAAAATGGGAGGAAAAATAGAGAAACTCATTCATGATGGATAACCAGTTGGTCCTTATAGAGTTTGGTAAGATGATGAAGGACCAGGAATCGCTATGACACGATCATTAGGAGATCTAGCTGCAAAAAAGATAGGACTCATAAGTGAACCTGAAATATAGCATCTATAAATTGAGAGGGGTAAATTCACATATTCATTATTATAATATTATATTCTCAATATCATCATTATCATTAAATAATAATTATTTTTACATTATCATCATATCTAAATTATCATCATTATTTTAATGAAGGAGACAAGTTTATTGTGATTGGAAGTGATGGTGTCTGGGATGTAATGAGCAGTGCGGAAGTGTGTGGGTTTGTGAATCAGTATGAAAATAAGGAAAATTGTGCAGAGGCATTGGTGGCTGAGTGCAGAATCAGGTGGGATGAAATGAATAGACTTAAAAAAACTAACTCCAGAATCGGTGATCTTCCCTATCTCAAATATGGATGTGATGATATCACTTGTGTTATTGCATATCTTAATTTTGATCTCTGATTATTATATTCATAACTACTTTCTATCATTCATTATATTTTATTATATCTTTCATTCTATATTAATACAAAACTATCATACATTATATATTATCAATCTAATTTTCAATTATTTAATATTTATTATATTCACTCTTTCATTTCAAATTCTTGTATTTGAGTTAATGTTTAAGACTTCTTAAATTTCAATTATTGTTTTTTCTTAAAAATGTTTAGTTAAGGACTATAAAGTCTCTAATAAATTTTATGAAGATTAGTCTATTCATAATAACATTTAATTTGACAATAGAAAATTTCAGATAAAAAAATGAGTATTGGTAAATGATTTTCGGGAAAAATGATGACTAGATTCCTATTTTTAAAGAGTTTAGTATGCTTGTTCTTGATGGAAAATAAGGAAAGCCCTATGCGAGTAATGATTTAGATTTTAGACTGTTCATATTAAGGACCTGGGAGTTTATAGAAGAGTTTAGCAAGGAACTTAGAAAACTTATCTAGAAGATTAATTTCTGATTTATTGATGTCTTTGATAAATTCTTGCTGAATAGTAGAGGCTATATCGAACTTATTGATACGAGTTTTATAGTAAATGAGAAGAAAATGGTCCTAATTGAGGTTAGGGACTTTGAACTAATCAAGAAAGTCAAGAATTATCTACACTATGACTCTTGGATCTTGTTCATTAAGGAATACATCCTCCTTAAGAGCATTGATGTTTATCTTTGCTTTTTCCAAATCTTCCTATTTTTACTTATTCCATGCTCCAAACTAACTCACTACTAATTCATGGTCTAAATCATAAAATGCTAAACTTATGTACTCATGATACTTAGAGTCCTTATTCATCATATTCTTCAAAGCCTTCAATGACTTAACCAATAACCAACAAATCCTTTCATACTTTCTCTATTTCCCATCCAATATAATGTTCTTCTGTTCTAAAAGTAATCCATCATAAGATATTATTTAATCTGAGAAACTCTTCTTTGTTTTACCCACATAAAGTGCAAATTATTAAATCAACTGTACTTAAGTCTTCATTTTCAAACTGCCTTATCTTCTAGTCCGGAATTATTTGATCGCAGAGTGCGCATCGTAATTCAGATAATAAATCATATAACAACATATCACCACTGCTGTTCTCCCTTTTCCTGCATGACAATGAACCAAAACTCTTTTGTTGTCTTTGTTTATGTTATCATCCATTATTTAAATTATTGAAAGAATCTGTTTGAATGATGTCACTGTCTGATCAGGCCATCCGAAGTTATAAAAGTATATCTCATCTATAATAAATTCATACATTTATAATTTTAATATATATTTTCATACAAACCATTAAATATAATATCATTATCAAACATATTAAAATTTTCATAATTATTACGTTGATTAAAATCTTCTGGCAGATAAGAGAATCCACTAGCATTTTGAATTCCTGGACCACAGTTTGGATGCTCTCCTGGCATTTAAAGGTTAAATATAGATTTAATTTAATAGTGATTCAATTATTCGATTATTTTGTAATCATTAATTAACTTAGTTGATGGTCTTTAAGAAGCAATTATATTATCTGTTATCCAATCGCTATCCAAACCTTTAATGATTGAATTTGGGTTATTAGTATAAATTTCTAAAGGACATTTTGCACCACCGCAAAAGTTGCAGATAAATTCACTTCCTGGATATTCAAATTTTTTAATGCTCTAATTTTTTTATAAATTTTATCTTTAATCATATTTTATAATTACTTTTTTTTTGGTTCGAAAATATCCATTTATAATTCATTATTTTTATTGTTCCTTATTATTTAATGTCTCGAAGTAGATAAAGATCTTCGATCTGTATCATTATTTTCAGTAAAATTATTATCACTTATATAATTCATATTATTTTTATTTAATATTTATTTTATTTTTTCTCATTCAATTTATAATAATAATAATATCATTAGAATAGTTATATTAAAAATATATAAAATGCAAAATACTTTTAAATAATAGTATTCTAACTTATCTTTTCAATCATAATCTATCTTAAAATTTGTATTTATTTTATAAAAAATTATTAATTATAGGATAAGAAATTAAATTATAATAAAAACAAAAATAATTTTAGAAGATAATTTACAGATTAAATATTTAAAGAATCATAAAATTATATAGAATTGGAACAATAATAAAATTTTCAAAATGAAATATAACAAGATATTCCAAACGAAACTTTAATTTAAAATTTATATAAAAAAATAAAAGAAAGTTAATATGATATGTAAGATAAAAATAATTGAAGTTTAAAGAAATAAAGTTTTTAAAATAAAAACAATTAATTGGATTATAAAGATTTTTAAAAAACTTAAAATATAAATTCTTATGATTCTACAATTAAAATTGATTAAAATAATAATATCAGGAGTAATTCTCAATTTTAAAGTCTTAATAATATGAATTTACAATAAAGTAACTAAAAATTATAAGAATTTAATTAAAATTTAAATGAACATAAGTCCAAATCATTAACTCATTTTAAATTTTATTAGAAAAAAGAATAATAATATAAAAAATAAAAAAGCAGTAAAGAATATTAAACTTAATAAAATTTTTTTGGAAAATAAAAAAATTTCAATAATGGCTTAAAATAAAGCACTTAAACATCTATTCATTGTAAATATATATAATTTATTTTTTGAATAAGAATTATTAAATATAAAAGAAGATTAAATAAATTATCTTGCTTAATCAAAATATTTAAACCATAATTTTTAATAAAAAAAATTTAAAAGACATTAAATTATTTAATAATAAATGTTTAGTATAGATAAAAATGAATTATTTTAACTTTAAAATTAAGAGTAAAGTATAATTCATTTAAAAATAAATTGATTAATTAAAGAAAGTGAAATATAAGATAAATAATTGATAATAAATAAAATAAAATAAGAATGTTAAATGAACAAAGAACAAATATAAAAAATAAAAAACAAATTAAGAAATTAAAAAATTATTAATCAAGATAAAGGATCTTTAAGTCCAATAAATAATTAGAAAAATTAATTTTATAATTCTTGGTATGTTAATCCTATAAATAGATTTAAACATAAAAAAATAAATTAAAAATATTTGTTTAGTGATGGTAAATTATATAATTTATTTTATAAAGAAAATGATTTTTATAATAACATGTATTATTATTAAAATAAAAATACTTTTTATGAAAACTAAACAGAATAAAACTAAAGAATAAAGTTTGGTAATAATAAAATTTTAATTTAAAGAGAAAAAATTAGAAATTTTAAATAATAAACTTTAAAAAAATAAAATGGTTTAAATATATTTAAATAACTTAGAAGAAAAAAAGTTAAGAAAATCACAGATTTTTAATAACAATAAATATTGAGTTAAAAATTTTATTTAAATAATATTTTATAATATTGAAAAATTTATAATTTCAATAAAAAAAAAATTTATATAAAATATAAATAGCTCATTTTAAATTAAATGAATAATTTTTAAGATTGCAAAAAAGAATAAACTATTCAGATTTTATCAGATAATAATTTTGATAATGATTACAATAATTAGATAGCAGAGGAAATGAAAAACTCAAAATTCATTTCTAAATTAAAAATAATAGATATATTTTCTTTTCTTCCAAATCCTAAAACTAATAAATTATCTACAAAAAGAAGTATAATAGGTTCCATAATATTAATTATATTATTTGTATCTATTGTAGTATCAAAATTAATATTTTTTATAAAGAAGAATCCTCCAAAAGTAAATTAATTTTGAGTACCTCTTGATGAAAATACTTACAAAGTACCTGATTTCGCAATAACATATGTTTATGGAGAAAATCTTGATGAATCTTTTTATGATCCAACTATGTTTTATTATGTTTATTAATAAGTTACTGTATTTAAGGATCCCAAGAAAGATAGGATATACTAGGATTCTATTTTAGAATAATGTGATTGAAATAAAACATCTTAATGGATTGATATTAAATATAATAATTTGTTTTGTCCTTAATCTTAATTATTCATGAAAGGAAGTTTATATTCTAGTGAAGTCCATCAATATGCTAGAATTGTAATATATAAATGTGATCCAAATAATACCAAAGAGTGCAAAAATAGTACTTAAATGGAAAAAATTTTAGAAGGGGGGAGAATTTTTTTATTTGTTAAAAGTGAAAAATCTAATCTTAATGAAAAATATAACTAGTAATAAAAAAAATAATCATAATTCAATGTATATAATTATTATTTAATAAATGGAAATTATTAAAGAGCTGAATTTGAAATATAGAATACGATAATTTAATAATATCCTGACTATTTAAAACGATTCTAAATAAAACAATAATAATTCTAAGAAATTATAAAATAAGATTATTATTAAAGTAAGGTAGTTAAAGATTAAGGACTGTTGTTAATTTGGTTTAGACTTATTGATTATAGTTTATGTTCTTAATACTTTTATAATTCATCTATTTAATTAATTTCAGATTGTGGTGCTACTTGGGGTGTTTTGTTTGCTTTATTAGCCTTTTATTTTATAAGGTATATTTATTGTTTATTTTTAGATACAACCGAGACAAATTCTATAAAGAAGTACCTGAATGGAATAATTTTCAAGTCGAATAAAAAGAAATTAAAAATAAAACAAAAATTATTTAAAATAAACAAAAAAGATTATCTCAATTATATATATAGAAAGGAAATTTTAGTTGGAAAATAATTAATTCTTAAATTTAATAATGATTTGTATTTTTAATTTAAATTTTAATTAAATTAGTTTAAATCTAATTGATTTTAATTTATAACAGATTATCACAATTATTTTTTATTAATTAAATCTTTTTTGATATTTATTCTTTCTCTCAATATCTATTTGCATAATTTTGATAAATTATTTATATGATTTCTTATTATCTAATAATTATCAAACCATTAACCTTTTTTTATAGTTTTAGTTTCATAGTTTTTAAGTTCTTCACCAAAATAAAATTTAATTCTTTCGTAATAAAAATTATCTCCAAGAACAACCTTAAATAAAAATAAATAAAAATATAAACAATTTAATTGTTAGGTAGAAAAGCAATTTTCTATTTAGAAGATTTTTAACATAATTAAGATTAAAGAATATTGAGTTAATTTTCAATTTAAAGAAAAGAAAGAGAATGCTTGCAAATACTATTTATGTAATTATTGATTAAAATAGATTGGATGATATAAAATCCATTTTAAGTTTAAGTTTCCAATTTAAAAACATGAAGGGTGCCTTTTTAACTAACTAGAGTTAAATAGGAGTTATCAATAGAGAAATTTAAATCAAAAATATTAATACTGTTATAACCTCTATACAGCCAATATATCATCTGGCAACTGCAAATATCATATATATATAAATATCGTCCATCTTTACTTACTTTGCAAATCCAATTTCCATTCCTATTGAATTTAATCATTTGAGCATCTCCTGCACTATAATTCTTCTCATATATTTACAAGTTCCTCTTGAATATTATGTCTTTTATTATTATTTAACCTTTCAAGTCTATATAACCTAATTATAACTAATTCTCATGGTAATTTACATCATATATGTCTATTTCATCTTTTTAATTATCTATTATTCTTATAATTAATTTCTACCCGCTTTCTATTATTTTATAAACACTTATATTTTATAGACTCCCCAAAATTAAATAATCTAAATAAAAATCAAGCTTAGTTAATTCATAGTAAACTTATAATACATGAATTATTATTTGCTATTTATCATCCCAAATATATATCTAGAATAATTTTTTTTAATTACTTTATCCTTTTCATATTTTGGATTGTTACCATAAGGATTCAGGGCAACAATATAAGATTCTTATAATAAAGCTATATTCTTTATCGATGATTAGATATAAAATATCTGATTTTCTCTTTAAGATAATATTCTTAATTCTGGAAATCCATATATTCTAAAACCTAGTTAAGTTCCACAAGCTATTTAAGTCTATAATTATTTTATAATTTTACATAATTTTAATTAAAACTCATGCAATTTATTTTTGAAGCTTTGTCTTTATATTATGTAATATATTCAAAACTATCTTCATAAATACTTATATCTAATCTATTATTGTTAATAATTTTTTATTCTTCTTCTTGTTATTATATTTACATATTTTTATTGATTGTAGAATAAATTAATAAATATAAAAGTTAAATTAAAATTCATAATAAATAATAATAAAATATTTTAAATAAGTAAAATAAAAGTAAATTAAGATAATAATATTGAAAATAATAATAATTTTAATAATATTGATAGTATCAATCATCACTCATTAATAAACAAGTACCAGTTAAGACCCATTTATTTGGATCACTATCTTCATTTTCCATATTAAGGTTGGCAGTGAATACATAAGTAGGTCCTCTCATACTTGTGACATAGACAGGACAAATATACTAACCAACGGTTTTTTTATTTTCAATAGGGACTGCTTCTACAAGTACAACAGGAACTCTTGGATGTATTTCTTTGACTTTCTACTCAATAAGATAACCTTATTATCCTTAGCCTCCTAACTCCCAAGTGGCTCCTTCCAAATAAAGGCCATGAATGTAAGCACCGACTGGAGCTTCTTTCTAGACTTCTTCAGGGGTTTTGATTTAGGTTACGGAGGTCTGTAAGACCATGTTATCAAGAGGATATCCATCTTTCCTTGCAGTATTTTGCATCACAGCAGTTAAGAAACTCATAGGATTAAATAAGTATGATATGCATAATGACTTAGGAGCTATTATATCTTTTGCTGACCATTCTCCTAACTATTTCACTCTTTCTAACAGATCTGCAAACCAACTCGCCAATAATTTCTTGCTGAAATAAGCCACCGCTTCCCATGCTGCTGGCACCTTATTGATTCCCAAACAAGTTGATAATGTTTCCATCGCATCTGTCATGTTTAGAGCTCCAGTCATTCCTAATCTTAAATCTTCTAAACTATTTCTGATAGTTTCTAACAATAGATTCATTCTCTCACACTCTTATAAACATACTACAACATTAGGAGATTTGTCTTTAATTCTGGAGTTGATTTCATTCAAGTTGAATTCTTCTGGCAATCTTTTTTTGTAATCCATGAGAGTATTAAACAACTAGTTTTCATTAGATGATCCTCCTCCGACTTTACCTGAGATGTTCATGATAGTATCGAAGATCTTATCACAGAGACTGGTGAGATAGTTAATTTCTGCATTAGCATGTAATCCAAACATAGCAGGTTGTTCTGCTGGCAATTTGGTTTCAATATAGTTCCTATAATCATCATAATTGAACTTTGCAGGATCAGGTGATCTAAACCCAGGAGCTAAAGCATAGTTTGCCAATAATTCTTACTTAATGTAAACAATAAGGTAAGTGTTATTTGTCCTTCTGTCCCAATCATCAGTAATGTGACCTCCATACATAATTTCTCCGAATATGTACTTCAAGTCCTAATAAGGAACCACATCGTATTTCGTAATATAATTGAACAACACATCAGCGCAAATTGTCAAGTCTCCATCATTAAAGTTATATCCTCTACTCCAACCTAGTGATCCGAATTTCTTTCTTCCGCAAATAACAGAATGGAAGAAACACAAAGCAAACAAAATTGCCTTGAATTCATTTGGCTTGCTACATCTGTCAATAAATTTCTAATCGAATTTACTATAAGCTCTTCTTAAGTTAGCTTTTAAGTCTTGTGGATTTTCATTGGATACTTTGATACATTGCTACAGCAAACTTTCCGGTAATATTTTAATATCTAGATCTTCTTGGCCTTAGTTGGGAGGTTCACTGGTAACGAAAGCTCTAAAGTCAGGATGAGCAATTTCAAAAGCTTGTTCTAAAATACCTTCGAGACCATTTATTCCATAGAGCCAGTTTTACATAAGATGTAAGTTTTCTAGACAAATCCAGGTTCCATTTTTTGCAGCATCCAAAAGACTCCTTTCAGCTCTTTTCTCTTGTCCTTGTCCCATTGAAATAGTGAGAAACTTGTTAGTAAATCCATACTTAGTGGCAATAAAATTGAGCTCTCCACTGGGCTCAACTCCTGGGAAGAGCACGAAAAATATGGGAGTAATGGCTGATGACTCTTTATAAGTGGCATCAATATCCAAAACACTCTGCTCTACATACACTTCTCCCATGCTTTCTAATATGAATGCACTTAGAGCGTAAGTTAATCGATCCGGTCTCATAGCTCTCAAAAGCAAAAGTTTATGAAACTTTGATATCTCTTTAAAAGCTTTAGGTAAGTCTGCCTCTTCTGCCTTTTCATCATTATACCATTTTTTCCATTGAAGGTTGTCCTGTTCTAAACTTTGCCCAAAGTTGTTAAAGGCTCCACTTTGTAGATCTTCCAAAGCTTTGCAGTTAGCCCACATTTATTCAGTTACAAACCCTTTAATTACATCTGGCATTGGTGGAGGGTTAGGATGGAACTTACCCAAAGTTAAATGTTCCACTTCTTAATGTAACAACACTCCCTTCTTCAACAGAATCCTAAGAGTTAACATTGTTGTCACTATCAATTTGTGTTTTTCTAGAAGTCCTCTTCTAGTGTAGTTGAATGAAGTTATCGTTATTGAATCTATTAGATTGTTTACTCTTTTCTGCAAAGATCTTGGACTCATAGATTCTGCTATTACATCATCACCATCACCTTATTCGTTTTCTTCTTTGGCTTCAACTACTTCTTTACTCTCTTGTTATTACGATTATTACTATTAATCATCTTCTTAATTTTATTATTCTTAATTTTATTCTAATTACTCCTACTCCTCTCCTTCCTTTTTCTCAACTACCACTTCTTCTTTCTTTTCAGTTATTGAATCAATAGCTCTATTCATCACAGCAATAAAGCTTTCTAATGAATATTTGTAAAATTGATGAATTTTGGCTAAATCTGTCATTAAGAAATAAATAAGAGCTCCTCTGCTTGCAGCTGGTCTATAGTTTTCTGAAGTTTCATTGATTTTAACTTCTGTGACTTAAATTATGGCAACCTTTCTACTAACTTCAATTGAAATTTGTTTACTCTTTTCTAGATTTTCGATGAGTTCTATATTTTCTAGAATATCTCCTTGAGCAGAAGCCAATCTATATAAAAGATCAGTTTCAAGATCCTTGAGCTTGATTTTGTAATCATTCTACTGCTTGATCATCTGTATTTTCATTTTACTCAAATCTGGTCTTTCCCTACTAACAACAAGAGTAAGTAATTAATCGCAGAGTCCATCTTCTGTAACGGTAAAGTTAATCATGGTTGTTTCTGCTTAAATTTCAGGGGGATAATGAGGATTGGATAGTTTAGTTTGCATAAAGAGTTTAAAGTCCTTGTGTAATTGAAGATCCTTACCTCCAAATTTCAAAATTTTCTTGTTACCTCTCTTGATAGTAGCTCTGCAAATGACAGGCATGAAAATAGCATCGATCTGCTCTCCCATATTTTCAATCAAAGCTGAATATCCATTCTCTATACTCATTTCAATTTCTCTTACGATATTCTTGCTGCCCAATCTAACTTACTTTAAGTTGAAGTTTTTCTCCTTTTCTCTGATCCAAGTAATTCCTTACAATTAAGGATCAATAATAAGAGGATATCTTTAAGAACTTGTTAAAATAGTACCATTTTCGACTGAAACAGGATCATCAGGTAATCCTTATTGATTCCATAAGGCAATAGTCGCTTCATCAGTTAATAACTTGATGGGGTTGATATTTTTAGTCATGGGGATTTTATTATTTGTGATATAAGGGATAAACATCTTCTGAATCATTATTTCTCTATACTGTTTCGCAAATGGCCCAGCATAAGAAATAAAAGCAGAGGCTAATAGACTGTCTCCTACTAACACTTCTAGCTATTCTTCTAATTCCTTTATTTTATTTGCCCACCTCTCATTTTCACTTCCTAAAGCCTTCACCAATCTTTGAGCCAAGTTTAATCTTCTTTCGCATCGAGCAGCCTCATCCATTGCAGCATTTTTCTCTGAAATTGCTTAATCATATTCAGCCTCCAATTTTCTCAAACTTGCATTTAACTCAGCAACTATTGCATCAACTTCTGCCTTTTTAGTATTGGCTACTTCTAGCTATTCTGAAGCTTCTTTTAGTTTTTATCTAGTTGGTTCCACTTGTTAAATCACATCCCAATACTTTATAATATTTATGACCCACTTGCAAATACCTGTTGCAGCTGTTGATTTTTTAATCAATACTTCTGGAGTAAATTCAGGATCACTCAAATATACACTCTTTACTATTACTATATTACTTGCTATTGCTTAATTAAGATCTACTATTTCTTTAAAGTCTATTAATCTTTTTAAAAGATCATCTGGGTTTTTCATCATTTTCAAACAGTCTTTCCATGTATTAACTTTAGGTTTTTTGTTTTTATCAACTTCAATAGCATCATTCCAAAATCCAGCCATAATTAATTGACAAGCTTAAAAGACTTCAGGAATTCCTTTAGGAGGATTTGCGAATGACTTGACTTAAGAGAAGTCTCCTTTATTTAAAGAGTTCAAAGCTTCTTTAGCTTGTTCAACTAAAGGTCCTGCCTGTTCAAGAGTCTACTCTGCTGAAAATTTAATAGCCTCAACATTGGCCTTAATAACAGCACACTTTTCAGCTTCAATGTTGGCCTTGTCAGATTCAGCTTGTACAGTCTTCTTTTCCTTTCCAACAATTTCTTCCTGAATATCTGACTGTTTTTTCTTTTCTTCTGCTTCCGCCTACTTTATTTTGACATCTTCTTCGATTTTAGCTACCTGCTCGGAAGTGGAAATAAGTTTAATGAGACCTTATTCATACCTTTCCTTTGCTTCTTCCAATTGTCTCCTCTTGCTTTCCAACATGGTTTTGTAGAGCTGAATGAGTTCCAAGAAACTCTTAGGAGTCGTGAAGACTGATCTCCTTTCCTTTTCTTTAAGCTACCTGCATAAGTCATTGACAATTTTGAAAGAGTATGGCATGAACTCTACTAACTGAGGTCGGATGACTTCATCATTTAACTCAATTTCCTTGAGGAAGTTATCAGCCACACTTAACAAGGCTTCATAAGGCCAGTCTTAGAACCAGTCGATAGTGGTACAATTGACCAATGCTGGAAATTGTCTTGCTCTTCTTCTGAAACTCTCTCCTACTGGTGAAAAGCACAATGACATGTGTAGATTCTACTTAACCTTCTCAATAAAGAAATTCCACACTGTGTCTCTGTTGTCAGATCCCTTTTCCGCCTTGCACTTTGTCCTCAACTGATTGATTATCACTTCCTTTTCATCATTCGTATATAAGTCTGCTATTTCACCTGAAGATAGTAGATCATTAATGTAGACCAAGAATCTTTCATTTGCAATTTATCCTTCAGTGAATAAGAACATAATAGGTTCTTGTCTGATTCCTGTCTTGTTGTATAATGACTAGATATCTACTTTAAGATCAGTCATACTATATGTAGATGAGATTGTGATAGAATAAGTAGTGAATTGCATAATATAGCTAGCCAGTTTAGATAAAGATTACTTACCGCTTCCTCCAACACCCACTAGTAAAGCATGACCTTAAGATGGAATCATAATACGAGTTATTTTGCACACATGTTTCATAGCATCTTCAAAAAGCACCAAGTCCATCTAAGCATTGTTATCATTATACTCTTTCAAAGCATCATTGATATGTAATTTCAAGTTGTCTCCCACCATTATATCATACCATTTCTCCCCTGAAATACCTTATGTAAAGTTACAGAATATTAGGTTTTCTGGATTATCTTTTTGGAAATACTTGTTAAAGTTAAATTTATTGAAGTTCTTCTTAATAATATCAAAAGCTAGATTTTTATACTAAGCAATATTTTCATATGTGACAAGTCTATCACAATAACTTCTTTCTGATTCATGAATCCACAATTTTATGATTTTTTCAGGTTCTTAGAATTAAGCAGGTTGAGTTAATAATAATCCTTAGAAAATATTACTGAGATGTCTAATATTGAATTCGTAATGGAAATTAATGGCAGTTTTTCTGAAAGAGGATACGATTTGAGTATGTAACTGAAGTGCAGCCTTGATGATAACTGAACATTGTTCTTAGACGTTGGACCTGAAAGTTTTAAGATGTCCTGAAAGAAAAGTGTTGAAAATTTAGAACAATGATTCATTATCAGGAAAGGCAACATTCGTGATCCAAAAGTTCCTTTAATATCTTGGGTTAACATAGAAAGAACCAGCAGAAGGGTTCATGCTAGCAAAGTGCTAAGTATTGGTGATTTCCTTGATTTATAACTTCTATATGTCATACCAATGTTGAGCATCCACTGCTTGTCTCAGCAGAGCGATGGCTGTCTGAGTTCCCAGACCATCATCTTAAGGCATGTTCAGATCATCAATAAAGTAAATCAACTTAATTTTTCCACTTGGTCCATATTATTTACCTGCCTTTTTCACCAATTACTATTCCAACATTGTCTATAAATATGCGCTGTCAGTGTAATTATTGAAGTTTATCACTTAATAAGCGTATTAGTCGATTGCATTTGGAAGAGCAGACTGAGCTACAATTTCTCTCAAAATACCTAAAGCCAAAGCAGTCTTACCACATCCTGAATTACCTATCAATAAAACAGGGTGTTACACAGTCAAATACTTTTTTATGAATTCAGAAGTAGACACTGTTTCTCTAGTGGGAACTGTCACATTTGACATTATCATGTTTGAACTGTCAAACTCAATCTGTTTAAGTTTAGCAGTCCATTCGTTGAATTTTGCAGAACCATCAGGAGCTATTTCTACATAGTAATCGAAAACTGTTCCTTTAGAAGGAAATTTCACTGAAGATTTCTATTCACTTTTCCACCAACTACTAAACTCTTTTTTGTAATCAATTCCATCTTTTTCACATAAAACTCCTCCTACAGCCCATACTAGAGCATAAACGAATACATACTCTAAACATTTGAAGATTGCTTCGTGATTGAGTAAGGTTTATAATTATTTGCATAGACTTACAACCATCTAAATGTATACGACAGGAATAACAAATTTGAAATGCATATGTAATTGTTTTAAAGTGATTGCTATGTACTTATCAAATAGATTCTATAGATTGACTTTGAATAACTTCCTTTCCTCAACATTGATAATATTATTGTATTGTTGCTCTAAAATCCATGATTTAATATAAGATTTCCATTGATACCCATCATCATCGGAAATATACAAAATACCAGCCCTTGATACAGTAGCAGGAGTAGCATAATTAAGATTCCTAATTTCAAAGATGAGTCTCATATGAGTTTTCAAAGGGATTCTTTCGTTGTTTGCAAGAGTTAGTATTCTATTGTCATCCATGACAGAATTCATACTTTCGATCCAGTTGGCATCTAGATCACCATCCAAAACAATCCACTTAGCATTAGTGTCTGGAATTTCAGCATAACCTCTCATCAATTTACTCAACAATCCATCCTTCCACTCTTTGCTTGGCAAAGTATATCCATAGAGATCTTTAGTTGAAACTACTTTTGGATTCATGTCAGTAACCAATGTTTTCTAGCCATAATTATCACTTGACTTCTACAAACACTACCATGTTTTTGTCTTACCTGATCCTGGGGGGCCCATAATAAACACGCACCATCTAATTTCCATCAGTTCTTTAAGTTGAACTACTTTCAAAATGAACTAAGGTTCAGGATATAACTTCATTTCATTAGAAACACAAGTCTTTTCTATACACTTTTCAAAGTCCATATCCCTCTTTCTCTCTACTGTTATTCTAGGGAACAAGTCTCCTAAGAGTCCAAAGAAAATAGGTAAGTCAGCAGCGATTATTTTAGGCAAGTTAAAGTCTCTTAAGGCTCTCATCAGCAGTGCTTCTTCTGACAAGTGAGTGTCAGATCTTTTGAAAGCACCAGCTACATTCAGTACTGACTTAATTGCCCTTAGTCCCCAATCGTAATGCTTGCTTTTTGACAGTAAATCTCTACACAGAGTAAACAGAGTTACAAACTTTCTAGCTAATATTTTGGCTTCTACAAAACCTTCAGCCATCAGCATGTTTTCACAAATCTACTCAAATTGAGGAACCACTACAGTAATTGGTCTAAAAAGAGCTTTAAGTCCTTCTGGTAATTCGGACCTTCCTAAATATCCTGGATTCATAGTAATAAAAGCACCACAAGTAGGGTCTAATACGATAGAATCTCCTTCAATCATGAAATAGTCTCCTTTCTTCTTGGTTTTGGTAGCATCACAAACAGCTTTGAACTAGACTGAACAGACTGACAATACTTCTGGATATAATCTATTGAATTCATCGAAACATCCCCAACATCCACTACTAGCTAGTCCTTTGAAGATATTACCCATTGATTCGTAGTTCATTTCTCCTGAACAGTTAAAAACATAACAAGCTTTACTCACTGCATTTGATAGATCCTTTGTTGATTCAGTTTTTCCTGTTCCAGCTGGACCTGCAGGAGCGCATCCCATCTTCAAATGTAACGCCTGTGTAGCTGTTACGTAAATTCTATCAGTCAAAGGAGTAATGACCAATCTTGGCCCATTTCCTAAATATTCATAACTATAATAGAAAACAGCATCACAAATATTGATTCTAGCATCAGATTTAAATTGAGCATAAATAGCTTTAGGATTTTAAGTGGTATCTTATTCGAAATAACTTTTCAGCTGACTCTACCATTAGAACTCTTCAGCCTTTCGGACAGTTTCAGTGATCAATCTATCGTTTACATCTCTGGAGTGAGTATCCATAGTGATAAGGACCATGACTTTTTATCTGAGAGATGAATCCAATTTACCTTAAACCATCTTAATGAGTCCAGTGAGATGGTTGTTAGACTCGGTTTAATACTTTTTGAGGGCATCAAGATCGCCTTCAATATTCATTTTATCGAAACAGAGTTCAATATTCCTGCTCCAACTCATCATGTTGACTAGGATGGTAACTTAGGCTGGGTCAATTTTAAGCCAATCTTCCCTTTTCATGTTCTGAGAAGCTACTACACTCTTCTAAGTAATTTAGTTAAGAGTGGACCTCATTAGATTAATCAAGTCCGCTAGATAATTTTCTACCTTTCCTTGTAACTTCATAGGGGCTGTAAATTCCACCTTTTCTTTACCCACTCCTGATATCATTGCCTTAGCTTTAGGTCTTTCTCCATCAGGCTCCAGTTCCATATGATCAACTGCCTAGAAAATCTTACTCATGTGTTTATTTATTTTTTCCGGACTGTTACCGTTTGACAATATGTCCAGCAAGTCTGCTTAAGATACAAAATAAAATCTAGGGAAACTTCTTCTTTTTCCATCCAAAAACTCATTCAGTGCTTACTCACACACCTTCAATTGCTTTTCAATTTCTTCTAAATCTTTCAAGATTGTTGGCTGAGTACAAAACTTTAACACATTCTTTATTTTGTTACCATTGTCCATAATGAACTTCATGTTCTTGTCTATAGTCACAAATTTCTCACTTTCATTTGGTAATTCTTTTTTGACTTCTTCTGATTAGATGAAAAGATTTTCCAAAAAGCTCCATGTTTTTTAAACATCTCCAATAAGAGTAACAACATCATAAATGGCTCCCAAATCTAACTTCCACTGTTCGACTTCCTTTTCAAAGAATTTGATATACTTGCTTAACAACATGTTATTGATTTAATTCTAATGTTCTTCCAATTGTTCGAAATGCTCGTCCTACATTTTGAGAGTAAAAATATTAGTGTCCTTATGCTTGATGGATTCAAACTCGACCTCTTTCCATTTTTCAATGATTTTTGCAATAGCTTTCTCCATCTTTAACTCCTGCTTAGCCTGATCAGTGATATCTTCGACATCATCTTTGAACTTAAACAATTGCATTTCCCAAACCTCCTTGATTTTGAGTTTCTCATCGATAACAAAGTCCTTTTAGACTAACCTCTTAATGTTAGCCCAATGCCTTCCATCTGCTGTATCCATAGCTGGATCTCTCATTTCTCCACATAGAGGTAAAAATGCAGCCCACTTTTTAATATCTTCCATTATCCCAATAAACACATTCATTTTCTTATCCAATCCTTTCAAATCCGTCAATTGTTTTCTCATTTGCTTCACCTCGTCATCTTTTTCCACACAGTCAAATGTCAAAAATGTCAAACTCTAGTAATCTTCAAAAACCTTCTAACACTCAATAATTTTAGTCCAAAGAATATTTACAATATCCAATTCTTTCTTGATCTTTGTTAAGTTTTACTAAGGAGAGTCTAAGTCTTCTTTGAAATTAAACATTTAAGCGAAATAAGAGTATTTCTCCATTTGGTCTTCTAAATCCTTTACTTTTTCCAAAACTGCTTGAATAGCCTTTTGACTTTCTGCTCCACCATTTTAATACTTATAGAATTCTTCCTTCTTTAAATTATTTTAAAATTCCTTTAATTTTTCATCAAATTTCTACAAATTGTCTTTTGCTTTATCTCCTTCAGATTTGACTTAAGTTTAAATTTCTTTTTCAACTGTGTTGCTCATACTTTGCAATTGATTGAAGTCTTGTTTTAATTTTTTAACTTTTTTAGAGTCATTTTCCTTGACACTTCCTTATTTAGAATAACAGTTCAGAATTTCGTCAATTACATCTAAATTCAGCATAGTTTATAATTTTTGCTCTTAAATTTATGATAAACATCCTTTAACTTTCAAAAGTTCCATAACATCTTAAAGATTTTTATTCTTTATATTTATTTCTTTACTATTTTCACTTATGAAGTTTTCTATTTCAGCAAGAGTATTAGAAATGTGATGATTCATTAAGTTCCCTTGCATTTCATTGTTTTTAGGATTAAGTCCCTTTTTCCATGAAGATTTAAATGGTGTTCCTCTTATATTTTCATATTCACCTTGCGGATTTTAATACTTGACTTAAATTTCAACTTCTTCTGCATCCTCATTAATTTAATATTCAATATCATAAGTTCCATCTTCTTTATCAATTAAGTTGTGCTCAACTTCTACATTTTATATTTCTTCTTCTTAGTATTATTATAATTCAATTTATCCTTCAAAATTTTCAATTTCTCTAGTTTTCTAGACCATGACTTTTTTGTTTTTATGAATTATTTTGACTTAGAAATTATCTGCTCCACTTTCTCTGTTTTCTCCTTTAGTATTTCTTGCCTATATACTGAAAATACTTTTGTAGCCTGCACAATTTTATTTGAGTAATCCTGGGCCATATGCAATAGTATTGGTGGCTTCTGTGTTTAAAAAGTATACAAAGTTGGTAGAAGTAATGGTATAATCTCCATTTCCGATTTTAAGAATGACCTCAGAGTTTCTTGGTCCATAAGCTTCAAAAGAGGGAGTTTCACACCATATTTCAGTATTGGAAATATAATTTCCAGCTGCTTCTGGCTATCCTTTGGCACATTAGAACTAAACTTGAATATTAGGAGTGTCTCTAAATCCTTCTCCGATTATGACAACTCTAGTCTTACCGGTAAGAGGACCGAGAGCAGGCTTAATAGAGTAAATAGCATAAGGAGGTCCTGTTATGCTAGAGACATTAAGAGCTACCATATCAGTGAGCCAGTTGTTAGCCCATCCTCCAAAAATGATTAATCTACTTTCATTACTGTCAAAGAACATTGCTGAGTTCTCCCTAGCTTTAGGTTTATTCTGAGCTGCTTTCTACACGAGTACTCCCTTGACATCATAGAGGTCTTCTAACTGAATTTATTGCCATTTCATACTCATCATGTCCAAGACATAACTTTGATCGTTAAGTTAACTAATAGTCCTGTTACCTCCTTCTTCGAAGTTACCTACTGATCCTCCAAAGATGAAATACTTCCAACTAGGAATGGCAGTAACCATCATGCCTGCATGTCCCCAACGAGGAGTGTCATGACTAAGTTCAGGATCAATCCATGAGTTATTTTTGATATCGTAGATTTAGACATCAGAGTGTTAAGTGGTCTAACTCCATCCTCCATAAATTATTATTTTATCCTCTTCACTTAATATAGCAGCAGTGTGACCTCCTCTAGGTAAAGGAGGACTTCCAGATACATCCTTCATCTTGGTCCACTCAAAAGTCTCACAGTCGAAAACATACATATCATTAAAACTTGTTCTCTAATATCCTGTTCCTCCATGTCCTCCAAATACATACACTTTCCCTCCATGATAATTGCAAGAATGGTTGGCTCTGGGTTCAGGTGCTCCAATTTTGCTTTCAGTGTTCTTAGGCTCTGATCCGCTCTTCTAATTAGGGGGTTCTTTCCAATGGAATTCAGGCAGTTTTAGGATATAAACATCATTAAATCTGAGATTGGAAGTATAATAGCCTCCGAAAATGAAAAGTTTGTCATTTCCAATGGCACAAGCTGCATGATTAGTCCTAGGTAGAGGAATGTCTCCTTAACAAGTCTGAATCTTCCATTCACAAGCCACTGCAGTCAATTTCAAGCTATATACCTCATTATTAGGACATAACTTATCATTCTTACGGTGGGTTGAGTCTAGTCCACCGAACATCACATGATTCTTTCCTACTGTTGTTATCGTGTGACCCGATCTAGCTGTCGGTTTATTTCCTGTTTGCTTTAACTATTAAAAGTTTAATGGTTTAGGCATATCTAATTTTAATATTAAATATTATTATTATCTTTTATCTTCCTTCCTTATATATCTATCAAATCATATAAGTTACATTATAAAAATTCAAATCACAATATATATTATTATATTTATTAATAAATATTATTTCATAACATGTTATTTATTCATTAAATAAAATTATAGATATAAAATTATTTTAAAGATTTATAATGGAAAAAAAAGAATCAGAATATACTGGTTTTCCTGGAGATTGCAGCTAAAAATAATTGTAAGTTTTAGAATAGTTTAAAAAAATAATATACGAAGAGATGTAATTGACAGATCCTCCCTATGATGAAGCTTACTTACTGAGATTTTTAAGGGCAAGAAAGTTTGACATAGAAAAAGCGAAGAAGATGTTTAGCGACTTTATTTAATGGAGAAAGGATAATAACATTGAAGATATAGATTGCTATCAATATATTGAGTTATCTGAAGTGATAAAAGTGTATCCTCATGGATATCATAAGACTTGCAAAGAGGGTCGACCAATTTATATTGAAAGGATTGGAGAATTAAATTTAGACAAACTATTTACAATCACTTCTGCAGAGAGACTGGTCAAATATTATATCTAAAGTTATGAAAACTTAATTCACAATATCTATCCCGAATGTACTCTGGCTCACGGTTCAAAGGTTTAATAGAGTTTTACTATTTTGGATCTCAAAGGAGCAGGTATGAGTCTCGCTAGTAAAAAAGTTTACAATTTCATCTAACTGGCAAGCAAAATTGGATAAGATTATTATCCTGAAATCTTAGGCAAAATGTATATTGTTAATGCTCCATTCTTATTTTCAGGAGTTTGGGCTGTCATTAAGCCATGGTTAGATGAAAAAACCAAAGGAAAAATTAAAATTTTAGGCTCTAGTTATTAAAAAGAACTTTTATAATGTGTAATTTCATCGTCATTATTTATATTATTATAAAAAATATTATCATTTATTTTATTACCATAATCATAAATATAATAATTTAAAATTAGATTGACGCTGAAAATTTACCTGATTTTTTAGGAGGAAAATCAAAAGATAAATTGGAAGATTGTATTGGTCCATGGAACCCAACAGGAGGAAAGCATTTTTTTGGTCCTAATAAGAATGTTTATATTGACAGAAACGCAAAAAATGATTTTGAATGGTTCTCAAATTATAAGAAAAGTGGAGAGTATGATAAAATATAAAATTAATTATCAGCTAATAAAAATAAGACTTATGTTTTTAAATCTGAAGATAAAATTACTTCAGATGAGGTTGTACCTGAAAAATAATGATTAAATTTTAAAATAAAATAAATAGATTATAAGTATAAAGATTATTATTACAATTATTTATAATTTATTATATAATAGATAATAGTATTTAATATTCTATAATATATTTCTCAATATATTTTATATTATAATTCAGTGAAATACTTTAAATTATTAATGGGAGGATTATAATGTAAAAAAATATTTAAAACAGGAGAATTAAGTATGAAATTAAAGAATTATGGAATAAAAGAATTAGATGACGTAAATAAATTAAATAATTAAAGTGCTTGACAGAAATAAAAGAATAAGAATTAAGAACAAAAAAACTGAATTTAGAATTAGAATAATTATAATTATTAATTCATTAAGTTTCTAACACTTATCAATTAAAAAATAATGCAAACATTTGAGATCCATTTTAAATATTATTATGGTCAATAAGTGCTTAGTTTAATGGGGATATATTATAGTAACAAATAAAAATTAATTTAAAATTTTACCCTTATCTAGAAATATTAAATATTTAATACATTAATTAAGAAAGCCAAAAACTTTTCCTTTACTTATAAATTTATTTCTTTATAATAAATAATGGAAGATCAATAATTCAATCTTATATTGATTCTGTTTAGAAAGCTTAACAAGTTTAATACAGATTATAAAGAGAAATAAAAAAGAATATTATTAATTAAAAAAAGAAAGAATAAATAATAGATGAAAAGTATTAATCAAACAAACAAATAATAAATAAAATAACACTTTATATGTAAAGGGTTTAATTATTTTTTTAGATTAAGTATAATGATCTAGATTAAATGCAAATAGATGTAAATTAATATTTGATTGCTGCTGATGAAATAGGAAAATTAGGATTAAGTGAAAAAAGGATTACGCCTAAATAGATATTTTAAGCCTATTATTAAGTATTTAAAATTTAATAATCAATAAAAAGGGTCCTAGAAAAACAAAGGAATAAATATTAATATATAGAAAATAATTTTCTATTTAAGAAAACACATATTAAAAATATAAAAATCTAAATGAATACAAAGAGATTTATAAGGAGATTATATTTAATATAAATAGTTGATAATTTGATTTATTATATTATCAAAATTATAATTGTAGAAATTTAATAAATATTATAAATATAAAAATTATAATAAAAGTAAGAAGAATTAATATAAAAACATAAAAAGATATTAAAGATGCGGAATATAAATATACTAGAATGTAAATAATTTAAAATAAATGAATAAATAAGTTTAGAGTGGGTATATGTAAATGAACATAATTAAAAGATATATCTTATTTCAAAAGACAAGTATTTGGTAGTAATAGTTATGGAGGAGAATAATAAATATAGTGTGATAAATGAATGGGATTTGAGTAGAGAGATAGAAATAAATGATATGATAGTAGATGCGAGTTATATAATGGAATAAGAAGGATTGATAGTGATAATGAAATCGGGAGAAATATATAAAGTAGAGGTAGAAAGTGGAAGTGTTGAGAATGTAGGAAGTATAGAAGGAGGAATAATGAACGGGAAATGGAGTAATAATTAGGAAATGGTAGTAATTGGAACTAAAAACAGAACATTAGTAATGTTGGACAGTAATATTGATCTAAAAGGTGAGGTGAAGATAGATGATGAAGATATGAGTACTAATGATGAGGTTGATGTCGAAGCAGACTTTTAGATTGATTGGAGAGGAGACAGCAAGTATTTTATAATTAATTATGGATTTATTAATGGACAAGGCAGGAAGTGTTTAGTGAGGGATTGTAATTTGGTAGTTTTTAAGTCTCAGTCGAGGAGTGACAAGGTAGTTAACAACAAACTAATCTAAAATATGAGTCTAGTTTAAAGTGTGTCTGAAAAACCTCTCTTGATTTCATTTCCAGTGGCCTGGTAACCTAGTGGAGGTTTAATACTGGGAGTGCAAAAGTAAGGAGATGATAATTTCTGTATCATTTGGGAGAAAAATGGATTGAGACATGGAGAGTTCAAGATTGAAGAAATTGATAGGGAGAAAGGAGGAGTAGATGTTTAGTAAATAGAGTGGTGTAATAACTCTGAAATGGTAATCATTTTGTTGAGGAATGAGTAGGGAAAGTAAAGAGTATGTCTATATGTGAGATCGAACTATAAGTGGTACATGAAATGTTACTTGGAGGGAAGGAAGAATGAGACTATATTGAGGGTGGAGATGGGGGAGCTAAATAGGGGACGACTCATGATATTTTATAAAGAGGGTGTCATAGAATATTTGGAGTTGGACTATGATCATGATGGAGATAGGATTGATGCTGTTCATTACTATCTAAATGTCGATAATTCTTAAGCTCATCTTACTCACTTCCATCAGGCAGTTATCCCTCCTCCTCTCTCTACCTTCTCTCTTTAATCTTACTCAATCCTAATAGCTAAACTTTTCCACTCACATTTTCTTCTAATTGACTCTCACTTTATCACACTATATCATCATTAGAATATCTAAACTTAAATACCTAACACTTTCTTTGCTCCTCATTAAAGAATTCGTCATCTTCTTCTAATTAATCATTATATCATCTGTATTTAAAACATCAATTTTTAACCTCATCTTTGTTAACTTAATTTAAGCACTAAACTTTATCACTAAACTCCACTTACATATCAAGTCCTTTCTACTTTTTATTCTAGTTCTTATTATCAATTAAAAGAGGGATATCAATAAATAGATCATATTTACTTTCAAAACTAATAATAAGAAATATGTAGATACAATTTACAAGATTAATCTATTTTCCCTATAGTTAAATATTAGTCTAAGTTTAAAAAGGCTCTTTGCTACTTAGACCAAAAGAAGCAGTCTGAAATATTTATTGGATTATCAATAAATAATAAACTTTTTATGAACAATAAACTTCTTACAAATGATTGCACTAGTTTTAGTCTAAATTAAAACTTTCTTTTTTTCACAACTCTTTCTACTGGTATGTATCATCAACTCTTCACTTTCAATTTGAATGAGGAATAAGTTCATAACATTAATGGCAACTTGCATCAAATTATAAGTTAGTTACAAGTGTAGCATGAACAAATACACAAAGTTTAATGTCTGAATGTAAGGAACGTAGAAAAGGTATTAATTATTTAATTATCTTTTAATGAATAAATTATAAATAAAATATTAATATAATTTATTGATAATAAATATTAAAATATATAGGGTTCAAGAATAATAGGTCTTGTGGGTTAGAAGCTCGTGATGTAGATATGTCCCAGAGGTAATTTGGAGACAATTTACCCTAGACTAGTGATGCTTTAGCATATAAAAAATCTTATAGATGAAAAAGATTACTTCGAGGCTTTTACTCTTCTTAGGACTCACAAACTAGACATGAACTTGCTATTTGATTTAAATCCTAGTTTCTTTATAGAAAACACTGGGTTTGTAGTGGAAAATTTAAAGAAGCATGACTATATTGCTCTATTCTTATAAAATGTTAATAATTTATAAAGTCCATGGATACATTAAATTCTAGACTCACAAAAAATCCAAGATCTCAATAATTATCTTATTACTGAGTCCAATAATGATCCTTACTGGAAAGTTAATACCATTTGTGATAAAATACGAGCAATATTAATTTAAAGTTAAAATGATAAATATTTGTTGATTATGATTCATACTTATGTAAAAAAAATACCTTAAGAACTTGAAGCAGCATTAGTTTTTGTTTAAGATATAAAGGAAAAGGAGAAGAAAATGGAGAAGGAAAATGGAGAGAGTGGTCCTGAAAGAAAGAAAGAAAAAGGGATAAGTGGAGAATAGGCATTGGAATATTTATGTTGGCTGGCAGATGCAAACAAAATGTTTGAAGTGGCATTAAGTAGTTATGACTTGGAATTAGTGGAGATGGTGGGACTGTAGACATAGAAGGACCCAAGAGAGTATATGCCTTATCTAGAGGAATTGCAGAATATTAAAGATGAGGTGGAGAGAAAGAGCAAAATCTGTATGGACTAGTCTAACTTCAAATAGGCCATTGTAGAATTGTCTAAAGGCAATCCTTAATAGATTCAGAGAGCATTCTAAATCACTCAACAGCATCATCTTTATCATTTAGCTATCAATGTTTTCTCCTCTCATCCTCCTCTCCTCACTTAAATTCACTCTCTATTTGGAATTTACCTTCTAGATCGAAAGCTATTTTCTCAAGCCATTCTTCATTTCATTAAAGCTAAAGATTATCCTAATCTACTCACTACTTATAAACTTGATTTTTAATGGCAAAATGCTTTATAGTTAGCACAAAATAAACTTAATTATGATTCTCATCAAATTAATAATCTTAAATTAGAACTTATTGAGCTCTTAAAAAACAATAACTTCAATTCAGAAGCTGCCAAATTATGTCTTTTAAATTAAGATCCTAAATAAAGTTTAGAACTCTTTTTAAAGGCAGCAGACTTTTAAAGTTTAGTTGAATACTTAAATAGTGTTCAAAATTTAGAAGAAGCTAAAATTATAGAAGAAAAAATAATAAAATAATTAGAGTTAAATGTTAATTTAAAAATGAATGAGTTAAAAAGCAATTTGTAAGATTTCAATATAAAGTATTAAAGATTATTGATTGTATAGGAAATAAAAAAAAATATGCCAGTTGATTTAGGAGAAAAATTATAAAATGAAAATGATACAATGTCAGAAATGTCTTAATTATCTCAAGGTAGTTTCACTAGTATTAAAACTGCAGGAGGAGGAAGAAGGAAGCAAAGAAAAGACAAAGCTTTAACTAAAAGAAATATTAAATAAGGTAGTGTTTATGAAGAAGAATATTTAGTTTAAACCCTTACTATCTTAAAGTTATCTCACTCCGATTTCGGTAACTTTCATTTTTCTCATAATTATTAATATTATTAGTATTATAAATATTATTAAAACTTAATATTTTATATCTAGAATTTATTCAGAATATTGTTTAATTTCTTATATATTTCAATTTAAATTAACTTGCTTCTAAGTTATGGGAATTTACAGAATAATATGTTAGATAGACAAATAAAGTATTAAAAATGTAATGTCAAATTTAATTTGAATAATAAAATCCTAATTTAAGTGAAATTTATCCACATATTAACTAATTTAATAATGAAAAATTAATAAAGTAATAATCAGAAATATAAAGTATGTTTATCAAATTTGATCATCTTAAATTATGATTTATTTATAATTATATAATAATATATAAGCAATTTATTTTTATTTATAATAATTTTTTATTTCACAGTTATAATGTAGAATTAACACCAGATTAATAATAATTTTATGAATAATTTAAGAGGAGATGAGAAATAGCCAAGGGTATTTTATATTTGTTTATTTTAGGTTTAATAATAGTCAACTGATAAAAAGAATATAATAAAATAAAGTAATTCTTAAAAAAAAATAGTCCAAGACAGAAATGATATAAATAATTAAACTTAATAAAAAAATTATAATAACTAACAGTTAATTTAATAATAACAAATAAATTAACAGTAAAATAATTAAAACTAAAATTAATAAAATTAATAATAAAAAATAGTTAATAATTACAATAATAATACAAATAACAATAATAACTAAATAAAAAATGTATATCAAAATAATAATAATAACATAAATAATAATAATTGCGATAACTGTAAATTAGTAAATGAATAAATAAATTAAATATTAATGTTTATTAATAATGATATTGATGATTTAATAATGTAAGAGAAATATTGGAAATAAGGAAGATTAATATTGGATCCTTTAAAAATAGGAGATAGTAGAAAAATAAGTGATCCTTAAAATATTTTCTAAATAATAGATGATAAAAATGTAAATAATAATAATTTAATGAGTAATAAATAAATAGTTTTATGTTAAAAGTGAATTGGGTAGATAGTTATTTGAGCTGCAATAGAAATTATGGCAGCTAAGAATTACTTTTGAAGAGACTTTGCTTGATGTTGAACAACTTTCATAAAGTGATCCTTTCTAATTAGACTTAATTAGTTTTCTTAGGAGGCAAAAGCATCAGTCTATTTAACAAGAAATGAAAGACTTTAAACTCTAACAAAGTCTTGATGGCTTCTCTACTCTTGAATAATTAAGAAAGGAAATTAAAAAAACTATTATCAGTGCTAAGGAAAGTTGTCATATGCTTAAGAACAAATATCTTTAGGTAATTTCATTATCATTATTATTATTATTACCCTTATTATTACCATTATTATTAAAATTATTATAATTATTAATATAATTATCATAATATATAATACTACTTTATTATAAAGCCAGAAAATATAAACAAATAGTTTACAGAAATAAGATAAAATAATAGCAAATATAATGAAAATTAATAATTAATAGATATTATAAGGAGCCTTAAATTGTAATTAGAGCAGTCTAAAAGAATATTATTATAAAACGAAGTATTTTTATATGAATAATTAAAATTTATAGATTTTAAATAGGTTGCCAATAAGATAAGATTAAAATGATGAATAAATAAGAAAAAGAGTAAAATAAATTATAGAAGAAGAAACAAACAAATATTAAGATGACTTGTTTGAATAACTTAAAAAATATCCTAGTAGTTTAATAATAACTAATACTAATAATATTTAGAATTAATTAAATAAAGAAAATGACTATGCCTCATTAATAAGCATTTGATATTAGCTCATTTTTTTTATTTATAGAATTAATAAAATATAATAATTATTAATGAAATAGATTAGATTATAATAATATAAAAATAATAAAGATGTTTAAAACATTAGATGATTATAAAAACAAAAAGGTAGAAAAAAAAGATGATAAAAAGACAGAAATGTATGCAGGAGGTGGTAAATCAGGAATGGCAATAGAAAATAACGACTTAGAATCAATAGTGAAGCAAGCGAGTAAATAAGGATCATTGGAGGAAAGAGAGAAAGTGAACTGCAAAATAACATTGTATAGTAATGGTTTTTGTGTGGATGATGGAGAACTTTGAGTGTATGATGAGGAGAGAAACAAAGAGTTTATGAAACAATTAAATTAAGGATAAGTTCCTAAAGAGTTAAGAGACAAATATCCCGAAGGCATGAATGTAGGATTAGAAGATAGAAGGTCAGAAGTTAAAAGACTGCCAACTCCTCCTAAGTATATTGCATTCAGTGGATAGGGGGTATCCATGAACAATAATAACAATTAACCTATTAACCAAAATCATAATTCATCTATTATTCCCATCTAATATCTCGTTGATACTAATTCTCCTTCCACTAAAGTTCAAATTAGACTTAAAGATGGAAGAGTTGTCAAGTTGGAAATCAATCTCAACTCTACTCTTTAATAACTATACAATCATGTAGCTTATCTATCCAACTCTAATTCATTCACTCTTGTTAATGGAAGACCACCACTTTCCATACCTATTTCTAATTCCACTATTCAAGCTTCATCTTTACAAAACCAAACAATTATTTAATAATGATCATACATATTCTATTTTTAATTATTATTTTAACTTTATTATTCATATTCTATCATACAATAAAGTTATTAATATTTATTATTATTTTACTGTTAATTTTATACTATTACTATTTTATATATTCAACAGTAATATTATTTTATTGTAGAATTTTTATATTTATTTTAAAATATAATTATTTAGTAAAATAAATAAATTATAATGTAATGATTATATTTTATAATAATAATTGGATTTAAAAGAATAAAGTATTGATTAAAGATTGAATAATGATCATAACTTAGATTTATTAATGGGGAACCCTAAGTTTTTAGCGATTCTTTCTCCATATTGAGGATCACACTTATAAAAGATTCTGACTTATCTTTCCTAAATATCTCTATTAGCTCCCTTTAAAGCTCCAGTAATATTATTAATAAGATTGGTCCTCTATTAATCATTCATTACAGCTCTATAAAGTTGTCCTGGCTAAGCAAAATCACAATTAGGATGATTAGGGATGTATCTAGCAGCAAGTCCAGTGACATTAAATTTACTAGAAGCAGCTTATTTAGGATTGACTAGAGGCATAAAGCTATTAGGATTGTAATTAGGTCTACTGCCCTGATTTCCATCTACTCTCATGGGTCCATCTCTGAATCCATTAAGCACTCTAGTTCTATAAGGACAATTCACAGGAATCTATTCATATGAAGCTCCTAATCGATGTCTATGAGTGTCTGGATATGAGAACAATCTCCCTTATAACATACGGTCAGCTGATGGCTCAATACCTGGCACAAAATGGCCTGGAGAGAAAGCTACCTATTCAATATCTTGGAAGTAATTATCAGGATTTCTGTTTAACACTAATTTCCCTACATCTATTAAAGGGTAATCCTTATGAGGCCATACTTTCGTAATATCTAATACATTCCATTTGTATTTAGCTGCATCTGCTTCAGGCATTACTTAAGCTTTGAATAGCCAAACTGCTTCTTTTCCTGAAGCGATTGAATTGAATAAATCTCTCTAACTATAATCACTATCTTCTCCTCTGAGTCTATCAGCTTGTTCAGCAGATAGATTTTTGATTCCCTATTGAGTTTTGAAATGCCATTTGACATAGAACCTTTAATTTTCATTATTGACCCATACGAAGGTATGACTTCCATATCCATTCATGTGCCTATACCCATCAGGAGTACCTCTATCACTAAAAAGGATGGTGACTTAATGAGCTGATTCTTGGTTCAGACTAAGATAATCCCACATCATATTGGCATCCTTAAGATTAGTTTAAGGGTTCCTCTTCTGAGTGTGGATGAAGTCTGGGAATTTACTAGGATCTCTAATGAAGAAGACAGGAGTGTTGTTGCCAGTCATATCCCAGTTACCTTCTTCAGTGTAGAACTTAATTGCGAATCCTCTAGGATCTCTTTCAGTATCCGCACTTCCTTTTTCTCCTCCCACTGTGCTAAATCGAACTAATACTGGAGTCTTCTTTCCTACTTAGTTGAATAGAGCAGCTTTGCAATATTTACTTATATCATTTTGCACTTCGAAGTAACCATGAGCTCCACTTCCCTTAGCATGTACTACTCTTTCTGGTATTCTCTCTCTATCGAAGTGAGCTAACTTGTCAATTAAGTTAAAATCTTATAACAAAATAGGTCCATATTCACCAGCTGTTTAGCTATTCACATTGTCATCTATTGGAGCCCCTATTGAGTTTCTTTGTATGTCCTTATCCATATTTATCTTATTATTAATTATTATTTTACTTATCAGACCTTATATAAAGATTAATTATTTTTATTACGTCATATTTAATAAAATTAATGTAATCTTATAATATAAAATCAACATTTGCAGCTATTTTTATTCATCCTATCATATCCATCCGTAGTTTTTCCTAATTTTGCTCCTTTATTATTAATTACGTTTGAATTTATATAATTAACAGATGGAATTTCTTATTTTACATTAGCAAACTCATCATCTTTCTCAATGAGAATTTGGGTAATGCTGGAAAAAACTTAAGAAATATTATCTCCAGTTTTGGCACTGACTTTATATATTGAATGAAAATTAAAGGTTGTCTTTAGATTGTCAATAATTTATTGATCGAAATCTAATTAATCTTCTAGATCATTTTTATTGCCTAAAACAAAAATGTTGATATCTTCTCCTCTTTATTCTCGGGCGAATTCCATCCACTTGTTAAGGTTGATTAATGAATTTTTATCTTTGAATAATAATAATAAAGAATTACTTGTCAAATCAAATACACAGACTACAGCCTTGCAGTCCCTTACATAAGATGGAATCAAAGATCTAAATCTCTCCTAACCAGCTGTGTCCCATAATTGAAGCTTCACTACTCTGTTATCCAAATTTATTGTTTTTGTTATGAAATCTATTCCCACTGTTGGCTAAATTAATATTTAAATACTTATTTATTTTATTATATTCTATTCTTAAATTTATTTCCTCATCTATATTTTTATTTTCTAATAATTTATTTATTACTTATGAATTTTAATTAAAATTATCGTAAATTATTCTTTATAAAATTGCTGTTTTTCCAACTGCTTGATCTCCTATGAAAACTATTTTATATTTGGTAACATTATTATTTTTTTAATCTGACATTATTTTTTATTTATATATTAAAATATTATATAAAGGAAGATTATATAATATAATCTCAATTATAAAAAGAATAATTATATTTTTATAATAGAAATGATTATAAAATTATAATAAGAATATAATCATATTAAATTATATAATAAATGGCAAACTTAATATGAAATATAATTTCACATATTATAAGAAGATTCTGGCCTTTACTTAATTTCTTTAATATTATCTTTAGAGACTTTATGAACAATCATTGAGTAATTGTTATAACTTTTTATGGATTAATGACTAGATTAGTTAGTAGAATTGTTCTAAAAAATAAAAGAAAAAAGTTTACGACATCATTAATTTCAAAAAATATATTAGTTACTTAATCTATTAATTTTCGACAGTATTGAAAAGAACTTTCATTCCACCATTAAAGATTATTTTATATGTATATTTTATTGTTTCTTATAATATTTCCCATCAAGTATATTTCCAGTAAATAGCAAATGCCTTTTTTAATCAGATTTAATTTATTTTCATTCATTTTATCTTTTTCATTCTTTATTTTATTTTCAAAACTTTGAACTCCATATGAACTAATATTCAAAAATATCTCTAACATAATTATTTCATTTTTTATTTCTTGCTCTACCGTATTTTAATTTACTAAATTTTGAATAAGTTAACTATTAATATAAAAAATAAAATTGTTAAAATTTTAGAAATTTATATCATCAAGCTTTTTCATATAAATATCTTAATTATTTTTTTCTTTAGTCAAAAATTGTTCGAAATAAGAATGACTTACTAGTTTGTGGAATTCTTAATCATTTTTAAATTTTTTATTGATTTTAACATTGTTTGTGTCTTTTTTATTCTTATTAATAATACTACCCATAATAAATAAACTAAATTAAAAATAAAATTAATTAATATATTTTATAATTAGATTAATTTAATTATGATAGTGAAACCTGAAACTTTATATATAGAAGATGATAGTTCTTAACTTTAAAAAATATACTTAAAAAACACTAATTAAATATCATCATTTCTATTCAAAATAAGATCAACCAATCCTAATAGTTTTATAGTTAAACCAGCTATGGGTTATATTAACTAAAATTAAGAAAAAGAAATAAGGATTTTAATATAAAATAAATTAGACAAGTTTAGCAAGGCTAAATTTTAGATTTAATATTAAGAATGTGACAGACAAATCGACGTCTAATAGCACTGGAATTAAGTTGAAAAATCTTAAAACAAAACTTAATATGTCGAAATAATAAATATTAATTAAAAAGATGATAATATGAGTTAAGATTTCAAAAATAATATTTTTGAAAATTCATAAAATTAAATGTATAAGACTATAATTTATAATAATAACAACAATAATGATGCTATGTCTAATAAGTTTATTTCTTAAGACAATAGTTTATTTTAGTCAAGAGTTTTAGAAGAAACATAAGATGTAATGCCATAGAAGAAAATTAGCTTAGAAGACAATTAATAGATTAAAGGTTTATAGAAATAGGTAGAAACACTAAAACAACAATTAGTAATTTATTAATTTTATTGTTTAGGATAATTTATAAACTGATTATCGTAAATTATAAAGTTCTATATAAAATATAACACCTAATAAGACTGATAATTAAAATGATAACAATATGCCTTTAATATATTTGCTAGTTTTTATCATTATTATTAGTTTTATTTCTAATTTTTATAAAAAATGATTAATTTATGTATATATATTGAGCACTACATAAATATTTAATTATTATTTATTATGAATACCTAAGGTGATTTAATATAAAAAATCATGTTTAATTAAAGAGAAAATTATTAAATATAAATCAGAAAATAAAAAAAACTAAATATTTTTAATTAAAGAAGAAATTTTTGTTAAAATAATGAAAATGAAATGATGCTTTTAAATGAAATTGAGTTCATTCAAGTATAAGACTTAAATGATTAAAATTAATAAATTTTGTAAAATAAACTTCTAATTAATAATTATAAACACTTAAGTGATTTTTAAAAAATATAAGTATAAATTAAAGTAATAAATTAACTTAAAAACTTAAAGGTTAATTTTTAGCTATTAATTTAAATTTTTGAATTAATTTGACTTTTTTATTATCACTTTTAAGGGAACCTTAATTTGGATTTTTAAGATAATTAGCTAATTTAGTATTTAGAATATTATATGAATTTTAAACTATTAAAGCTAAATTATTAGTAAGAATATTAGTAAAAGATTATTTTTGAGAAACTCATTAAAATAAATAATAATATGTTATAAGTTTATTTATAATATCATGATTATTTATTAAAAAATGATTATATTTACAAATTTATATTGAATATACTCTTGATGTATTCGAAAGATTAATAAATGATAATTATATTAATTAATTTTATCATCTAATTATTTGGAGGCTGTAATGAAAATATAGATATTTCTAATATTAATATTAATATTGTAAAGGATATAATCATAAAAATTAATTAAATAGAGTTAAAAATTTATGAGCATTTTATCAATGATTACATAGTGATATTTTATTTTTTAAGCTTAACTTTTAGAAGAGATATAGAGTAAATTATGATTTAAAATAAAATTTTTTAGAAAATACTAAAATATTAAGCTGGAAAAGATTTAGATAACTAATTTATCTACTATTTTTTTGTCCTTTTAGATAATATAAATTTAAAAATCGATATATTATAATTATTGGATACTGAAATCGATTTATTAATGAACTTGATAAAAGATATATTTTCATAGTTTAATTAGTTTAATAATGAAGTAAAATATTAATTTTTACACTACATTTCTAATTTAGTCTAAGAATCATAAATTTTTATAGATTTTATATTAAATTTACAATAAATAGAATTAATTATAGAGTTAGCTTAATTTTCTTAAATCGAAATAAGAAATAATTCTATCTATATTATATGTAATTTAATCAACTTTTCATTTCCAATTTAAAAAATCAATAATTTTGTAAATTAATAAAAAATTTTAAATATTCTTATAAACTTTATATTTGAAATGGATTTTATAATTTAAAGTGAAGATATTCTATTAGTAATATCTTAAAGCATCTATAATATACTGTAATTATAATATTAATAAACTGGGTAAGATAATTTAGAAGAATAAAGATAATATAATCTATATATTTAAGATAAAATTTACGAACTTTCAATGAATAATGTGAATTAATAATAAATAGAGAATATTTTAATGAATATAGAAAAGATTATTTTATATTGATTATTTATAATAAAGATTATCAACTAATTTATTTTTATATTTTGCCTTAAATTAATTGTTACTTGAGTTTTTGTGATTTATTAATGATTTAAATGGGGATTATATTGAGCATGGACCTAGTTTTCCAAATCCTATCAGTTAGATATCGTAGATAAGGAATACAAATGAAAATCAAAAAGAATAGCTGAAAGAAAAGATAGAGAATGAGTTAAATGATATTATTAATTTAGTACTAAGAGATATAGTTGGAAAGTTAAGATTTATACGAAGTGAGAAGGAAAAGATTGGGAGGACCAATAAGTTATAAAAGTTAGAAGGTTTCTTAGGCTTATAAACTATTAATAAAGATGGACAAAGGTTGCGATTAATTATTGCCATTAAATTGAGTTGTAAGATCACGAGCCCTACTAATAAGTCCCATTAGAGAAACAATGAGACCTTTCTGTAGCAGTCCGTTGGCTTTTTGTTAGCAATTCTAATAGTTCATGTTGTTGATACTCAAGTAATAGTACTGACAAACATCATTATAGTTTAACTTGTTGTACAGTTCAAGTAAAGGATTGGACTAATCTAAATTTATCACATTGTTTTGCAATTTTGACTCTTCTTACAAGATTGAATCATAATAACTTTGGAACTGACTGTAATAAGATATAATTGGAGAGGTGAGAGGGGTTTATATTTATATTGTTAGGTTTAAAATAGTGTAGATTATCAAGTAATTTAGTTTTTATTGACGATCATTCATACCTCGATACACTTCCAGATTCTATTTTAAGTAGTTTAATTTCTACTATTGTAACACATAATCAACACTAAAGTAAATCAACATTACACTCACAATCATCAAATATATTAACACTATCAGCTTTTTCTTATCCTTCTAGTGAATTATTCTATTTTATTGTTAGTTCTCTTCATTTTCTATCTCTTTATTTATTTATTTTTCTTTTAAATCATCATTTTTATCATCATTATTATTATTATTAAAACTAGTATTTAAAAAGCTCTTTTTTATTAATTATTCTTTATTATCGTTATAATCTGTATTTAAGAGCATTTCCTTTTCATCATTGATAGTTTTAATT
>Ga0315908_10000291_pt1 | contig 40138 bp, 15 predicted proteins | sample LakEriMetagenome_12_FD_203520 | JGI IMG/M metagenome (GOLD analysis project Ga0315908, IMG submission 203520) | Freshwater fungal communities from buoy surface, Lake Erie, Ohio, United States - Buoy 4 MA124 | ecosystem: Environmental > Aquatic > Freshwater > Lake > Lake biofilm | place: USA...
TCAATTATAGATAGTTTAAGAGAATGATTTTTAAGAAGATAAAAACATATTTATTTAGGAAAATAATAATTAATCAATCAATAATATAGATAAAAATAACTATTATTATAGTGAAAATATTTGTGATGAGTAAATAAATAATTACTTATTCACATTATAAAGTGATGATAATTTAATCTATTAAAATTAGATGTATAATTATTAAGGCTATTTATAAGATGTTGCATAGAAATATATCAAGAATTTATCATACAAAGCTATCTTTATGTTAAATTCATCTTTATGATTATTAATTTAATTCATTATTTTTTATATTTATTAAATAATAGTTTAGAAAATCAATTATCAAAATACTTTTTTTGAAATTATTTTACGATTGTTAAAAATTAATCATAACAAGATTTATCTAATTTATATTTTAATATAAATTTCTCCACTATTTATTCAGCTGAATTTATATTATCTATTTTTAATTATGCTTTTTAATTATTATCAATATTTAATTCTATTTTTACTGTTTACTTTTTATTTTTAATGATTATTTCTTATTATTATTGCTATTTTTTAAAAAGAGACTTTTTATATTATTATTAATATTAAGTTTAAAATTATTAAATTTAAGTTTATTATTAAATATTTTAATAGTTGTTTTTATTGGTAAAATTATGAATAGAATTAATAGTGTCTAAAGAATTTTATAAGTTTTATTTAAATAATGGACTTTGCTAATTGATTTATAATTTTAGTTTGGATTATCTCTAAACTATCTTTTTAGGACTTAAACTCTTATGACTTTTATTTACTTATCCTAAACTATCAAACTTCTTTTATTTTTCATATTTTTCTTTTCTGGCTTTGTTCATCCTCTCTTAAACATTCTCAAATCCTATAAAATCATAATAATATAAATAGTAAAAATAAAGAATAAAATTAAAAATAACAATAAAAGTAATAATAATTAATAATATATGAAAATAAGAATAAAAATATCATATATTATATTAAAATGTTAGGATAAAAATAAATAAATTACCTTTGACCAAGCTAAGCTATTTTTACTTAGGATAAAAAGTAGAATAAGAATTAAAGAATTTTGGAGCGAAAGTACATTCAGTTAACTCTTTTTATTACCTTTCTTATTGGCTCATTTATTATTTCAACTTAAGTCTTTATTATTATTATTATGCTCAAATATAAAGTCTATCAAATTTAAGGCATTCTTAAGATTGATTATTTCTTGTCATATTTGATATTATTTTTTGACTGTTTTAATTTAATTTTGGTTTGAAGTTGAATTATTGTCTTTCATTTTCTTTTATAATTTCACTCTTTTTCTTTATTGCTATTTCTTTCTTGTTTTGAAGATATTTGCTATTTTCATATAGTTAAATCAACCTGTCATCATTTTAGTTTCTCAATTATTTATTTTAAATGTTATATTATTACATCTCACTGTTATTCCTATTAGGAGTTTTTTTATTTATCTTGCTCTGACTTTTATTCTTCATCAAACTTTATTAAGTATTTAAATTACTGGATTATTTTCATAAAATTTATGATAAACTTTTGCTTTTATTTTTTTTAATTTATTTAATACTCCATTGATTTTTGAGTGCATTTCCTCTAAATTGATTGAAATATTGATTGTAGTCCATAATTTCTTTAAAATCTTTGCATAATTGAATTAGAGCGTTAAGACCATCTTCTGTTACTTAGGTTTAATTAATCAAATGATGAAATATATTCTAAATAAATTTACAGGCTTAATTATATATTGCTTCTTGTCTGTTTATTATTAGCTTTAAGAATTCTCTTACCACATAAATATGCATTTTTCCTTCATTATGTTTCTAATTGTTATATTTTATTCTATATAATATTTTTTCATCAAATTAATATTATTATTTTTATCAATATTTATCATTTTTATTTGTATCATAAAAATTTAAATTATATTTTATTTATTTTTACATTTAGTAAAATGAAATCATTACTGAATATTTTTATAAATGAATACATAACGTTGACTTCTTTGTTTTATTAATTTAATATTGTTGAAAATAAAGCTGATTAGTTATTTTCTAGTTAATTTTAATTGCTTTCTTCTATTAATTCTTCCAAATTTATTTTGAAATATTTAAATATCTGAATTTAACAAAGAATCTCCTTAAAATTATTCATACTTATAGTTTCTGAATCCTTTTCCTTAAAATATAAACAAATTCCTTCAATTTCACTTTCAATTATTTTATTCAGTAATTCTTTAGATTTAAGTTAGCTTTTAGAAATATCCAGTTAGTTTTTTTTAGAAGAAATTTTCTCTTTTTATTATTAAATTGGGGATTATTATTTTCTATACTATTTTTTATATATATGTTTTGGAAAAGGATTAATTTAAGGCTTAAATGTACAATTAGAATCATAATAACTAGGTCTTTTATTGTGACTTAATAATTTAGATTAGATTTTAGAGAAATTTTTTTATTTTTGAGTTTATATATTACACAAGGATTCGTCTATTTGATTATTGAGTGGGTTTTGATCGAAATCTTAAGTTGAAATGATTTAACTGTGGAACGAATTTTAAATATCACTTTCAATTAACTGGTACATATTTATAATATTATTATTTATATAAGTAATATAAACTAGAGTTACATATATCTTCTGCGTGATATTTTATATAATGATATTAACTTAATTGTTAAATTAAGACTTAGAAAAGTTTGAAAATCTATTTTAATTTAGCTAATTAACAAAAAATGTGTGCTTATTTTATTATCTTAAAAGACCAAATTAGATTTAAAATTTAATCTCCTAAATTTTAATATAGATGCTATAAAACTGAAATTATTATTAAGATGTCTACTTAACCTTTTTTAACATTTCAAATCTTTTTATCTAATTCTTCTTAATAAAAATACTCAATTTCATTAGATGATATAATTATTTTTTCTCATTTTTTTTAATTCACTTCTGACTCAAAAAAAATGACAATTTATTTAAAAACAAAAATGAATATTTTCAAGTAATTTTATATATAATATTTATTTAGATAATTTCTCTATTTATACAAATAAGAATACATTTAAATTATAAATCTCATTTAGAACTCTGATAATAATATTTGGAAAACAATCAATAAATTTAATAGATTAGATTAGTAAAAAATTTAAAATTTATTTTGATATTTATTCCAGAATGATTTTAATAATATAATTTAATATGTATTTAGTCACAAAAAGCTATTTTCTTTGATTTCATAAGTTTTCTTTGGAAAAAATTAAAAAATCAAAATTCAATTTGTTAATATTTTCAGATTTTAAAAAAAATTTCCTAAGAATTTAATTCTTCTATCAATAAGAATAAATTTATTCAAACAAAATATAAAATTTAAAATAAATACAGATAATATCATGGATAAAATTATTTTTCAAGTAAATTATTATTTATAAAATAAGATTTAAAATGATAATAACAATAAAATAGTCGATTTTTTCATAGATAATCAATTTTATTTTGATGAATACAGATAGAAACTATCAAAAAAATATAAATTATATAATTAATTAAAATTCATGGAGGAGTTTATTAATTTAATATAAAATCATGAAAAAAATGAGAAAATTTTAAATATAATTTATGATAAAGGAATAGTTTATAGTTTAATTGAAATAATGTAGTCTAATAATTTTAATAGCTTAATCTTAGAAATAATATTTAATTTATTAAAATAATAAACTAACAAGTTTATTTAGTTTTTTATCAATTATTGCTAGTTAGTTAATCAAATATTTTTTTAAGAAATTCAGAAGAATGATGAATCAACTCAAAATATTGTATTATTAATTTATATATTTAAATAATATATAAAAATGATATTGATAATAATTTTATTTTAATAGATAGTTGAAATATACAACAAAATGTAAGATCCATTATAGGACTATCGTAATTAAGTATTAGATATATATTTTAAAGGAGTGTTTTAAACTTATATAAAAAATATGAATAATTATAGCCAAATTATAGGTAGCTATAATTTAATTATTTTATAAAGTCTAAAATATCATTAACCAAGAGCCAAATAATTAATTTTGGAATCTTGGTTAATTAGTTATTTAATTGAAAGGCTTTAAAAAAATACCACAATTTAAAATACTAACATTTTAAAAATAAGTATTTTAAAATTCATAAAATAGCTAATTTTAAATAAAGATTCAGATATTCTAATAAAATTAAATGAATCTGGATTTATTAAGTTATTTATGGAAGATTATCTTTTTCAACTCCAATCGAAAAATAATTTAATCTATAGTTTGTGTTTGGAAATTCTAATAATTATAAGAAAGTGTGAGCTGATTACATTTATAGAAAAAATAGTAAATATTTTAATTAATTAATGTAAAGGTGGAAAATTATTAAGAATATTTTGATAGTTTCAAAAATAAAATAATTAAAAATGAATTAAAATAATTAGAAATTATTTATGAAAGTTATTAAAAAAATTAAAATAAACCTTAATAAAGATCATTAAGTATTTAGAGCAATGAAATTATCCAAAGGAAAAATAGTATTCAAAGAAAAATATTTGAATAAGATAAAGAAGAAATTTTTTTTTAAGAAGAAAATGAATTTTTTAATACGAATAATTGGCTTCATCAAAACTAATAATTTGAATATGATAATCAAAATATCTTTATCGGATTAAAGGAGAAAAATTAGGAAATAAATGAGCGGTTTAAATTAATGAACCAATTCAAATAAAATTCTAAAAAGATAACCATTTAGTTCAACAATATTGAAGAATAAAATTAATAATGATAATAAATATATTAATATATAATTTGATGTTGTAAAAGTCATATAAATTTAATAATATTTATTTAATTTAATATAAATATAACACTATTTTATAATTATTATATAATTCTATATTTAATTATGGAATAAATAGATAATTATTATAGTTATTTTATAATCAATTTGTTAATTAAAACAAAATAATCTAATAATAATTATATCTAAATATTATATTATAAAGTTTATAACAAATATTTCCAAAAATAAAATTCTAATAATGAAACCATGATAATAATAATAATAATGATAAAGATAATATTGATCAGTATTTAAAAGCCATTTTAAGATAAGATTTAAGATGATTAAGAGATAAATATGGAATAAGGATAGAATTGAGTGGGTAAACGAAATAAAGTGCAGAATAATGTATAAAGTGAGAGTTATTTGATAAATAAGAATTGAGAATAGAGATAGAATGAGTAGACAAAGATTTTTGATTATGAATCCTTATATCAATGAGAGCAATATTAAGTTATAGATAGAGTGTAGTTAAATGTTAATGATGAGTACGAATATTAGTAGCAAACAAGTACTCAAATAATAATGCAATCATCTCGGCATAGTCAGTCATATAATGATTGGTCAAATAAGAGTACTTGTGTCTACTGAGACTACTGTGCATCAGATGTCCTAATTCATGTACTAAGTTTTCCACCTCACTCCCTTCCAATACTATTTCCATCCATCGCTCACTTCTCTTTCTTCCTTTAATTGAAATCAAACAAATACACTCTTTATCTAACTCGTTACTATCAATAAACACTTATTAGCTCTCTTCAATGTTTATTCAAACTAAACTCACTCCTAGTATTCTTCCACTTTTATTCTCTAATACTATTTCAAAATTATAATCTATTTTACATTCTCTTATTATTTTTATGTACTCTTAATTATATTCATTTCCTATATCATTTATCTTTATTATCACATCACAATTTAATATTTCTAATTTTCTATTTATATTTTCAATTATATCTATTAGTTTTTATTGTTTTATTTATTCTTTTTCTATTACTTTTATCTCTTTTAATTTCTTTTATGTTTCTGAAATCTAATTTAAAATAAAATCTTCTAAATAATCAGGATCTATATTTTAAAAAAATAGAGTGAAATTTTTTAGTTTATATTATAGATAATTTTTATAATTTAATTATTGAGCAATTAATTATCTAGTATAAATTATTTCATTAATTGTTTATTTTATATCAATTAATTCAGTTTGATTAAAGTACTTTTAATATAATTTTTATTCTCAATCAAAAAAATCTCATATATTTTAATTTATTCCATATTTAAATATGTAATCTCTTTCTATTTCATTTAAGAATTCTAAATCGTAATTATCCAATATTTAATTAGATTTATCATCTAAATATTTCATTTGTAAAATTTAATTGAAAATTATTTTATTTTAGTTTAATTCTCAATAGTAATTTTCTATTGTTTCACTAATTTATAAACACTTATTTTTTATTTATTAATATTCAATATTATTTTATTACTATTAATAAAGGTAAGTAATTTAAACCAAATCATTTACCTAATTACATTATTTTGCAATTTAATTAATAAAATTCAATCAAGATTAAATATTGATATGATCGAATTCCAAAAAATTCTATAAAAACTATTAACTTCTTTTAAAATTAGTTTCAAACATTTATTTCAATAAATTCATGAAAATATGAATTTAATATATTGGATATTTTATATAATATAATTTAAATAAAAATAATACAAAAATAATTAAATGAATAATAGCAGTTAAAATTTAAGTTTTTTAGATAGTTTTAATAATAAAAGAAGTATTTCAGACGGTGGAATATTAAAATAGAAAAGCTAATTAACTTAAACTAATGAAATTCAAAATAGTATGATTTAAAATCCAGAATTTCTAAATGATTTGAGGGAAGATGATATAAATTAAGAAGATTCATTGAGTTTGAATATCGAATAACAAAATTAGTCTTTTGATTTATATAGTGAAGCAACAGTGAATATAAGTTAATAAAAAGTAGTAAAATTATAGAAATACAAATTGCCATAATATTCTGAAGAAGCCTACATAATGAGCAAGTAGAATTTAAAGAATTCAATAATTTACAACATAAAATTAATATCAGACTAGATGAAAGAAAACCAAACAAAATTAAAAAATGAATAAGAAACGTAAATAATAATGAAAAAAAACAAATTCATGACAAAAATTTATAAAATATATTAGAAGTTGATAATTTCACCCGACAATTATATTCTAAAATTTTGGGATATCTAAATGTTTCTTATAATAATAGTTGTCAGCACTTACATTCTGTATTTAGACATATTTTAAGATCAACTTGAGAAGTCTTCATTGTATTAAGCTTTCAATTCTTATTTTGCCATTGCTTTTATTGTTGATTTTATTATCTAATTTTTTATTGCTTATTATAATAAGTTTAATTTGATTGTCACTGATCCTAAAAAAATATTGACTAATTATTTGAAAGGATTCTTAATCCTTGATTTTCTTTCAGCTATTCCATTTGATTTCCTATCAGAATATATTTAAGTAAAAAATAACAGTTATTTCTCTGTAATAAAAATTCCAAAAGTATTCAAAATTATCAAGACATTGAAACTGATTAAATTACCTATGTTGAAGAGGTAATTTAAATAAATCAATAAATATATATATAATTATTATATAATTTAATCAAACATTTCTTAATATGCAATATAACGTTATATAATTTAATGTAATATAATATAATGTAAGAATAAAATTTATTAAACAATTTATGAACAACCTAGATTCTGGTATAATTCGTTTCTTGTTGCTAGTGTTTCTTGCTATAATATTGATCCACTTATCTTCTTGTATCTTCTATACAATTGCTTAAATGAATGATTTTGGTCCTGATACATGGGTTTACAATTAGTATTTAGTCAATGCAAACCCTTTTGAACTTTACATAAGCAGTTTCTATTGGAGCACATAAACTATTACCACTGTTGGGTTTGGAGATTTTGCTTTATAAAATTAATATGAAAAATTATTCGCTAATATCTGGATTATTATAGGTAATATATTATTAATTAAATTATAATTTTAAAATACTAAAGTGATAATAAAATAATAAAACAATGATAATACAATAACAATATAATATGATATAAGGTGCTGCATTCTACTCATTTTTGATAAGTAACTTATAATCTCTGGCTAAGAGCAAAGTAATAATAGAGAACGATATGTATTCAATCAACAAAATAAACTAATTCTCATTAGACATCAACCTTCCTCCTGAAATCCTATAGAAAGTGAAGAAATACATTTATTAAGCTTAATAGGAATTTGGATATCAATCTAAAATAGACAATGGCCTAGATATCCATTAGTTGCCTTACACTTTATTGGCCTAAGTTCGATTATAAACACATCATAAATTAATATCAAGAATACATTTATTTCTTTATCAACCAGTTGATTGCATATTGTAAATCCTCAATTATCTCACTCCAATTTACTTTGAAAAAGGAGAAATCGTATATACTTAGGGAGAACAAAGTGATGAAATATACTTCATTTGTAAAGGAGAAGTTACACTTAAAAATATTCAAGGTCATGATATACTCACTTATCATGAAAATGAAAATTTTGGAGGAATCGAAATAATATAAAATTTAAGTCATAGAAAGTATTTGACTATTGCTCATAGTAATGTCTGGCTAATTTACTTGAATAAAAAGGAATTTATGAATATTTACAATTAATTTCCATCATTTTATTTTTTAATTAGGAAAGAAATTGAAAACTAGTAAAGAGACATTGACAATCAAGTCAAACAAAATCTTTATGAGTAGAATTAAAACAAATCAGTATTGTAGATGGGAGTATTATTATCAGATAAGAAGAGAAGAGATCAATCTTAAATGAAAAAAATTGAAAACTAAAATTATTACAAGCATGAATATTAGGCTATTAATACTAAGTTCTAAATTTAGAAGGAAGTAAGAGCTAAAAGAGTAAGAAATAATTAAATTAATAATGGGTTTGGAATGCTTATTAAGTAATATGATAGGCTCAACATGCATTTTAATGATGAAGATTTGAATATTTATAGGAAAGTTTAAAATGAAGATTATAAGAAGAATTGTTATGATCAATTATAAAACAAAATCATTAAAGAATTCAAAACCATTAAGTAGTCTAGTGAAACTATCAAGAGCAAGTATATAAAGAAGTTGAATGATAGGAAAGTCAAAATTAAGTAATATGAGGAATATATTAATAAAAACATGGAAAAAATAAAGGAAATACAGGAAAAGATTTAAGATAGATTAAATCGATGATAAATAATAATTAATTGAATATAAAACAAAGAAAATAATAATTATAAATAAAATATAAATTATGTGGAGTTTAATTTAAAAGGGTCTGTTAGGGATTCAGGGACTTACTTAGACAGAATTTGAAAAAAAGAGAATGAGGATCACTTAAATAGATGAAAAGGAAATAGATGAGGCAGATTTAGAAAGTAGAAATAAATAATTATTAAAAGAATACAATAGGAGTTATAAAAACGATGAAGGGAGAAGATTAACAGACTTAATCTGATTTGGGATTCTATGCTGTGCTATACAATCTTGATTCCCATTGAAATAAATCTAATTGGATCTATAGGCTTAAAAGTCTTGTCATTCTTGATTCAGTTGTAGAACATAAGTTGTATCTTGATGTTATGGGCAATCAGAACTTTGAAATTAAAGGAGATCATTCTCTTACCAAGTATTATTATTATATCATTTTTCTCAATATCATAATCTCATAATTATAGCGAGGTGATATAATTGAAAATAGACAGATTGGTTGAGTACTACTAATAATACATATTGGTTAAGGCAAAAGTTTATTATTATAATTAAAAGAATTATATAAACATTTAAAGATAGTTTATAAAATATGTGTCAACCTAAGACCTTTTCCAATACTTGTACAACATTCAATTAATCCACAATTAAATAATGTTAATTTAGGAAACAGGATAATATGGCTATTTAAAATCTCCTCTCTGTCAATAAATCTACATCTGATTGCTCAACTATCTAGCTCATTAGTAATTATAACGTCAAGTTATTATTGTTGAAATTCTAGATAGATTTTTCAGTTTTAATCAATAATAAATTTTCACTTTTTTCTAACTTATCTCTCAAATCCATAATCATCAAATATAAATTCATTAATTTATTTAAAATTATCTTCTTATTTAATTTTTTGGCACAATTACCGTTGATACGATTGATACTTAAACCATCATTAAAATCATTTCTAGTTATCTAAGTATTTCATCACTTGATAATTCCTTCACTGATTATTATTAAGAAAATGAAGAAGAGATAAATAAATCCAATAATCAATCCAATAATTCATTAAATTTGTTATCTCAATCAGATAATCAATTAATTTTACAATTTCGCACTATTTCTTCCTATAATTAAAATTAAAGTACTCAATTAAATAGTAAGTATGAAAAAGAAGCCCAAATTGATTAATACACTGTTTGTTAGAGAATTTTATAAAATTTTCAAAAGAAACGATTAAGATGTAAAAAAGTAAAAAAATTCAAATAGAAAATATAAGCAATTTCTGAACTTTAATATTTTAACTAAATAAAAAACTATTACTCTTAAAATATTAAACCAAAGCAAGATAGTTCAGATGAGGAGTAGGAAGATGAGGAATAGGAAGCAAATGATAATTATAAATAATTAATATTCAATAGAAGTTTAAAGGGAAGTTTCAAAGGCAGTTTTAAACTCAATCTATAAAGTATTTTGGAAAACCAGAATAACAGACTTTCTAGTAATTATTAAAATGAAACAACTTCCCCTTTAACTACAAGGCAAATAAAAATTGCTTTTATAAGAGAAACAGAATTTAATGTTAATGTTTTCAAATCTTTTCAAAATTAATATTAAGATCCCATCATTCATTAATTATCATCTAGTATTTTTGATATATTATCATGATTCTTATTTATAATTTATTATTATTATTATTATTATTAATTGCATATTATATAAATCATCATTTTCTAATATTCTCAAATAATTATGATTATATTATCATTATAATTTATTTTATAGAGTCATTGAATTAAAATATATAATCAGAAAATTAATAACGGATAATTATTAATCATAATTTTTATTATTCTTATTAAAAATTAAGTTATTACATTTCTATTTATAATTATGGAGGATCTTCAATTTTATTATAATTATCGACTCCAATTTCAAGACTATTGAGTTCTTTATGCTTTAATTCAAAAATTAGTTTGATTTTTTTAGTGATAACATAAATAACAATAATACTCAATAAAGTAACAATAATTCCAACAATTTAAAAAGTAGAATCCTTATTATTAACAAGTTTATCAATATTTTAAAACTAATGGCCTATATAAATATTGATAGCTGCTGAAATATTTTCAACAAAGAGAGAAGCAAGAAAATACTAAGTAAAATCTGGCTCAAATATAGGAATGCAATAATTTTTGATAAACATAGGGACATGCAATAACCTCAACAACATGATATTGTAAAACTTTCCAGTCTAAATAAAGTAATGAATAGCTTTATAATAAGAGAAAGAATACATCATTTCCCTAAGCGTATTCTTAAAGAGAGTGACAGCTAGATAATAAGAGATAAGTAGATAAAGAATCATTGAAAGTAGATTAACAAGAACTGCCTCTAGATAATAATTAGCTACCAATCCCAATGCCATCTCCACAATTGTTGAAGGCATTCCTAAAACAATCATCATACTTCCTACTATTATTAATAGACTGTTTAATTCTAATTAACTCTCTTCTTGTTTCTTCTCTTCTAAGTATTTCAGGATTTCTATCTTCATTGACGGAAATATGATAAACATTATCACTACTAATAAACAAATTATCAAGTATACTATTACCATTATTCTCTTAAGTCTTTTTAGTTTACGGATTCGTATTTATTCTAAGTCTAATACTATCTCTTCTTACATCTTTTATTGCCGATCGAGTAGATAAACTTTTATTATATTCTTGATCATCAATGTTTATATATTTAACTTAACTAATTTATATATTTTTAATATAATCAATTCATATATTTATCTTTTCATTGCCTGTCTGAAAAATTTAGGTGATTTATATAGTTTTAATGATGTTTAGTAATATAATTATTATTTTTATTACTATTATTATTATTGTAAATACTATTATAATTTTTGTTATTTTTATTATTTGAAGTGTAATTATGAATATTATTAGATTATATATTAGAATCCATCAATATATTTTTCTAATTTTAAATGAAATCTATGAGATTCTGGTTGGACTCTTTTAGTTGATTGGATTATTTAGGATATATCTGAAGGTTTTTAAAATAAGTTTATTTTATTAGGTACTCTATTTCCTGATAAAACTATAACTAAATATTATTATTATTATTTTCTATTATCTATTTATTTTCGTACTAATTCTTCTGTATTTTTTAATGTCTTATTATTTATTTTCTTTGTTGCAAGTAAAATCTCTGATTTTTTAACTTCTGAGTAGTATTGACTAATATATAAAATATGATTTACTTTTCTTTATCATTTTATATTTCTTTAGAGATATTGACAAATTTTTGCTAATTTTACTTAATTCATCATCCTTTTTTAATTCCTGGTTCTGCAAAACTAATTCATTGAAAATTGATTTTTCTTTTTCTAACTTAGGAGTTGAAATTTGAGTGAATAGACTTTAACATTCTCTATTATTAGTTTGCTATTAATTTTCCATGTCATCTAAATCTTTTATTACTATTTTCTATTATTTTTATGGAGTAATCATAATTATAATTCAAATTATTAAATTTTTTCTTTAAATTATTAATGATTATATAAAAAATCATTAAATTATTTTATTATCATATAATATTAAGGTAATTATAAAAATATGAAGTACATTTTTGCAAAAAATAATTATTACTTAAAAATGGGATTACTTTTAATTCCATTAATAATTTTCTTAATAAATAATAAAGATGAAAATAGAAGAGAAAACTATTACATTGACTATGGAAATTTAAATAATTATCAATAAAATTATTGTCAATCTTAATTACCAGATAAATTTTCAACATCTGAATAACAACAACAATTTATATAAGTATAATAAACAATATAAAAGTACTTCTATAATAAAAGTTTGAAATGGTTTATGGACAATAATATGGGCATAAATGAATACATGAAATTCAACTAGTTTTATTACTTAGTAGGAATTGTAATATTTCTACTAAGTATACTAATTGGTACATTCCAAATGATTGTGATGTTGAAAGGCAACAAATGCTGTATACGTAACCTACAAACATCAAAAATAAAGAATTGGGAAGTCAAAATAAATCTATTTTGGGTATTATTGGGAACAATATTATTAATAGCAATAAATATAATGCTAATGATAAATCAGGCCAAATTTTAAAATAGTTTCAAAGCGAATCAATGTGCATTCGCAGCATTTTACAACCACGCTCTTTAAGGTGACAGTTCTTAAAAATAAAAATTTAACAACACTTGGTTAGGTCTGGAAATTCTATTAAAAGATCATCAGACAATGTAATCGTATATATACTCAGAAGTGACTCGACTTAGTACCCTTAATGTAGATTATTCTAGTTTTTTTAATCAATACAACTCATTAACTCTCTTTATCTCAAATTTATACACTTAATTCATCGATTCCTAAATGGTATCTCCTGCTAGAACTGACTATGGAACTTCTAATACTGTTTATAGTCTTTACCTTTAAACAGCTTTTGGACCACCTTCAAAGAATAACACTGCTCTTAACAGTATCTAAAATAATATTAATTTGTATTATTAAACTGTAAGTAATAGACAATTTATCTAAAATAATGCTCTTAATATTCTTAATGATAACTTTTATTCTGCTAATCTTTATTAATCTATTATTAATTCCACTTACTCTTAAATCAATACAATGACTTATAATTTCATTTCCCTCACTTAAACTGCAGATATTCTAATTGTTATCTTCGATGCAGTTTCTTATATCACACTTCTATTCCTTATCATTCTTGCTCTTACTGCTTCTCAACTTGCTAGAAATTTATACAATAATTTCAGAATCAAATTTAGAAAAAGACTCAACCTATTATGGATATTATTTATGGTATTTTCTCTTATCTTTTCAGTGTTGTTGATAGTGTTTATCCCTTATTTAGTACAATTAAATGACTATTGTGAGTTATTTAATATCATGAATTAGAACAGTAATAATCTTATAAAATATAGTACAATAATGCAAATGTCATCAGCGAGTGCCAGTATAATAAGTCAATGTTTATTTAATAACAATGGAAGTGTGTATAATATTATTCCTGGATATGGTTAACTGTTATAAGTCACTTAACTAATGACTAAACAATGGCAATAATTTAACATGTCCAATATATCTGATCCTATGTTTGTTAATGTCTTAAATGTTAGAATTTAATTAGCTAATTAAGTTACTCTTGCTACCAATATTCAGAATCAGTATGTCTTGGATAGTGATCTTACAAATGAGCGCAATCATTTTATTAGTTTAGCTTAATTCAACAAATGGACTGACTTTAATATCAATATATTTGTCATTTGTAAAATATCAGGCGATTAGTTCATATTTTCCCCCGACTCATGCCCTCGCGGTATTTTAATAATCATTTATATTATCAATATAATTCATACATTAAATATATACATTATATATACAATATTATATAATAATTATATAATAATTAATATATAAAAAAAATATATATTAAATATATTTTATTTGTTAAATATAGAAAAAAAATTTATAATATGCTAAATATTTAATAAATATTTGATATAAATATATTTAAATAAATAGGTTATTAGTTCTACTAAGCTTTAAATCCAAACATTGCTGCAGTACAGAATAAAACATGCATTTTTTTAAAGAATATAGACTTAAATACATTAGGCTCTCGATATTACTTTGCTACAAACTAAACAAACTGCTTATATTAATTAGGAGCAGTAAATAATAGTTTTATCTAACTATAACTCCACTATAATAACAGATTTTAATTATTTCAAAATTTATTATCGTCTCTAAACTAAATCCAAACCAATTCAATCAGCATGGAAAACATAATGTTTTAAGAATAAGCTTAAACATTATCTTCATTCAATACAAATCAAGTCTGGATTTTAAATTAATTACAAGCAGAACAGAGCAATTTCAATTGTTAATTTGCATAGAAACATCTAACAAGATCCATAGATGCAGTTTGTAATGTATTTCTTCCTACATTCTATTTCTTTGTTATTTATCTCTTTATCCTCAACTTTATTGTACTCTATCTCTCTAATAGGATCTATGCTTTTGTGCAGTTCCAGTTAATGTTATAGAAACAGATTAAACTGTACAGAAAAATTGCTAACTTGAATGACGATGATACTAAGAATTCTAATGTAAAGAATAATGATATTAATCAAGATGATAATGATGTGCTTAAAGATTTCATTGAGGATGAAGTCGAGAATGTTAAATTGCCTTAAACCAATTTCAGTTAATATTTACTCAACTTGGCTCTAGATGATGAAAAAGAAGACGATGAAGAAAATAAATGAATTAAGATAAATATAATATATCGATATATTGATAAATATGTTTTATATATTATATAATCACTACAACTTGTCCCAAAACTATTAAAAAGATTAAGATTTATTATTTTTATTGGTCTTTTTCCTACTTCCATCTTCATTCCTATTATTCCTGATCCTCTTTCCATCTTTATCAAACTTTAACCTATCCCTTTTACTCTAATAAATTTCCTATAACTATTATTCATGAGAATATTAAGACACTACTCCTTCTTTAAATGACTCAAAATATTATTAACACTTCTCCTATAAATCCTATTTACTGTATACTTTATTATAATCTACATCCTTCTTCCTTTTCTCAATGAAATCATCTTCGATATCTTATAAAATCACTTTAGGAATATTCTCCTTCATGTCCTTTAATATTGCACTTAATCTCTATTTATTGTCACTCTTTATAAATCGCAATTCAGGAGCATATTTTAACTATAATTTTTAGCACATCAACCCTCTTAACATCTTACTGTATTTCTCTAAGTTTTCCTTTATTTTTTCGGTTATCTTTTCATCAACCTACTCTTATTCTAAGTAATCCCAAAATACATAACAAACTGTCAATGCGTTATTTGTCACTACTTCTTTTAATATTAGTTTCTAACCACAAGAAACTCTATTAATTGAAGATTTGTTATTCTCAAAAAAATACATTTCCATAAATTTTTCATAGTTTTTAGTTGTTCTTTATCGATGATATTCGTAACTATTCTTTTCTTACTTTTCTCTTATTTTTAATAATTCTTCTGCTTTTTCTAGCTACTCTAAATCTGGCATATTATTTTCATCTTTCTTTATTTTCAATGATACCTTTTCATCCATTTAATCAAAATCTATATTTTCATTTAAATTTCTTCCTTCTAATTCTTATTCAACTTTTTTACGCTTTTTATTTAATTCTCTAATTTCCATTCTTTTTTTAAATTTCTCATTTATTTCTTATTAATTCTTTTCTTGAAACATTCGTTCTTTTTATATTTCTTAATATTCTTCTAGATCATCAACATCAAAATCATGTTTTTCTAACATTTCAGTATACTTTTATAATTATTTTTATTATGGATTTTCCTTTTCTCTATAATCTTTTATTATTGAATTTCTTTTATATCTATCACCAGGTTTAGCTTCAGTATAAAATATATCAACTTATTTATCAGCATTATCAGTATCTTAAATAGCCAATTCTTTTAATTCATTTAAAATCAATTAATTATTATTATTACTATTTATATTTTTTTAAATTTTATTTTAATTTTTTTTGTCAATATTTTTCTCAGTATTAATATTCTTATCGATGCTAATTTTTTTCTAATTTATAGGTGATGGATTAAGTATTTAATTAATATTTAAATTAGAATCAGTTTAATTATTGACAGATAAAATTTATTATATTTCTTCATCTTTAATGTATTCATAAGTTTTGATATCATATTTTTCTCTTTTAGTATATTCTTTTGGTGGTAACTCTTACATATCTAAAACATCTTATTTTATTATAGCCAAATTCATTTAAATATTTTCTTTTGTTTCCTAATCTAATTTAAAATTAAACATTTTTTTCGCTAAAGGTTCTGATGATAATTTTTTCATATTGCTATTTTATTCTATCTTTGCCAATAATTCCTATTTATCTATTAGATTTATAATTTATTACCATTTATTTTTACATTTTATCAATCTATTAAAATTATTTATTACTTTTTATTTATTCTTATTTTTATTTTTCATTTAGTTTTTATAAATCGCTTAATTCAAAACTAAACATATTCCTTATGTCTAATTTATTCTTTTTAATTCTTTCTTCATCTTTTATAAGATATTTTTAAACATTTTCTTTTTTTTATGGTAATCCTAATAATTCTTTTAAAATTTGTTTATCGTTTTTACCTTCATTTATCTTTTTTTCTAATAAATCGTTCAATTGTTTGTCATCAATTTTATTTTCCAACAATTCTTTCATTTTTTAATTATTTTTTACTACTTTTTAATTAGTTTTTTCTTGTTATTTGTTTTATTATTTTATATCTGTTTATTGTTAATTTTATAGCTATTTTCTAACAATATTCCTTGAAAATTAATAAGTGAATTTATTGATAAATGAAATTTTAATAGTTTTTTGAGTAAATAATGTTAATTTTTACATTTTAAACCAAATATATATACTTATTAAAAAATTGATAATTTAATTAATAATTATAAATTTAAAATTTTATAAATTAATTCAATGAACATTTAGAATAATATAATAAGTGATAGTAGTAAAAATTCATCAGTGATAAAATTATTTAACGATTTAAATTAAAGCAATAAATAAATTTTAAGCGAAAAAAATTTATTTGGAGGTGCATATAGTAAAAATAACAAATAAAAATAAAAAGAATTAGAATAATAAAAAATACAAGAATTTGTTTAAAATGAAAAATAAAAAGATATTAAACTAAATCAATTTCATCAAATTAATAAATAACTTAAGCAGTAAATATTATTATTTTATCTTTAAGGAAAATAAAAGAGGATATAATAAATAATTCAAAACTTTTTTCTCCTCAAAAAGATGATTAAATTCCTACTAATTAAAAATAGTTATAAAATAATTAACATTGAACTTAAAAATAAAACACTTATTATTCATTGTCTCCTTTAAAAATTCAAAACAATTAAAATTAATCAATTTAATAAAAGTAAATACAAACAAATTAAAATGATAATAAAAGTATAAATACTTAAAATTTAGAATAAAAAAGTTTTAATTAAATACTAGATTAAGAAATTATTTCCTAAAATAATAATAATAGAGACAGTAATAATACTTCTAAATACACATTAAGTCTACAATAATCTTAATACAATAATAAAAATAATATTTAAAATAATTAATAAATTAGATCACATTCTTAATAATCTCATAACTAAATAGATCAAAAATAATAATAATGATCATAATATGTTAGTCCAATATTTAAAAACAATTTTTAGTTATAATTATAATCAATTAATGAAAGTAATGAGCTTATAAATTCTGAAGAATATTTTGATCCTTAAGAAAATTCAAGAAAACGGGCTACTAAAGGTTAGATAGAATAGATTTTATCTAAAAATAATTATAAAGATAAAAAATTATTGAATAAATCTAATTAATCTAATTTTGTTTAAAATCAATTGAAATTACCTATTATTAAAGAATAAAAAATTTATAATAATAATAATAATAAATAATCTATTACTTCAGCTAAATAATTCCTTGTAGTATCTTTAATATAATATATTTTTATTTAGTAATGAGAACCTACTATTTTTAAGATTGATAAAGATACAAAAAAAATTTAAAAAGAAATTTTATAATTAGAATAGTAAAATCAATAAAAAATTTAAGAAACTTATGAAAAAAATAATATTTAAAATGTAAATGAAAGAAATATTTTAAAGATTAATGAAGAAAAAAGGAAGTTTTTAAGTATTAATTAAGTTCTTTCATATGAAGAAAGTAAAAACAATTTTCATTTATTTTTATTTTTAATTTACTTATTTAAAAGAATAGAAGCAGGAAGAATAAATTGAATAATCAATTGAAAGGTTAGACTTTTTAATATACTAACATAAAAGAAATGTAAAAGAATTAGAAAAAAATGTAAAGAATTAATAAGAATCATAATAAATTAATTAAAAGGAATAATAAATAATAGAAAAGGAAGAAAAAAGAAAGAAAAAAATAGAATAAATATTATAAAAATAACAAAAAGAAATTGATTATAGAATTAAACCTTTAAAAAAAATTAATCAACATTATTAACATTATGATTAAGATTATCACTTAAAATTAGAATTAGAAAAAAAAATGAAGGTTGAAGAATATAGAAAATAAAGAAGTAGAAAAAAAGATAATATATTCATAGATTAATAAAAAATTAAAAGCACAAATTAAAATTCATAAATATCAAAATAAGATAGAAATATATAAGAAAAAAGCACAAATTAAAATTTACTAATATAAAAATAAGATAGAAGTTTTTAAGAATAAATAAATCCAGAAATTATAGATAAAAATCTAGTTATAATTCAAAATTCTAATTAAACATTAGAATCAATAGAAGAAAATTAAAGTGGAATTAAATACATAAATAAAAGTAAAATAAATGCTCTTTTTGAATGTTGAATATAAATAAAAAATTAACAGTAATATAATTAAATAATATAAATATGTAAAAATTTTTATAAAAAATTAATAAAATAATATTTATTATTTTATTTATATTCTTAAATCCAGATATAATAAATATTTAAGAACTTCAATAATTATAAAAATGATGATAATAATATTAAGTTTTTATAAAAATACATATCAAGTAAGTAATTCCAACGGTTAATTTTCTGCATCTATTGCCAAAAAATAAACAACAAAACTAGCTAAAATCATGAAAAATGCAGCTAAAAAATAAGCAAAAGCAACATTCTATGAATTGATAATAAGAAGAGAAAAAATATAAGGACTTAAAGCTCCAATAAAAAGTGAAATAGAAAAGAAAAAAGCAACAGCATGCAATCTAAAATGAATAGGAAATATTTCTGAAATAGTGAGATGAGCACTACTAGCTGCAGGAGAGGCTACAAGAAAAACAAGAATCCATAAGAGACTTTAATAAAAGAGTGGTATTGGATAAAGAATGAAATAAGCTTAGAGAATAGCAAAGAATCCAGCTAGGAAATAAGTAGAAAACATCATAAATCTACGCCCATAATGGTCAAAGTACTTGGCGAAAAGAATAGGTCCAGCAAGACTTCCGATAGAAATGGGAAGCATGAAGAATCCAAGTTAATCTTAGGGAATATTATGGATCTTGGACAAAACTTGGCCATAACTGTAGAACACTCCATTATAGAAAAAACTTTAAGCAATCATTATTGATAATCCTAGTATTATCCTACGAGGGTAATCTTATATCATTCTTATTATCAACTCCCAATACATAGATTAATTAATACATGGTATTTATGTTTCATCTTCATACTCATTATCCTCATCAGATTTCAATTGTATTTATTCATCGTCATTATGATTATCATTATTATTTTAATAATGCTGATTGATATATTTAATAGATTGAACTACCTTATGAGCTTATCTATACTGTCTAATGAATATAAGCCATCTAGGACTCTCAGGAATGTAACTTCTAAGGAACAATAGAGGCAAAGCACAAAGAGAACCAAAAATGAACATACATCTCCACTTATATTAAGAATAAGGCAATAGATAATTAAATCCATATGCAATAAGACTGCCTAAATGCCATGTAGAATCTAATATAATATCCACTCTGCCTCGGTACTGAGCAGGCATAAACTCGTCCACTGTTGTGAAAATCGCTGTATACTCCCCTCCAATTGATATTCCTATAAACAGTCTGCTCAATACTAGTGTGGAAAATTATGAGCTTATTGAAAACATAAGGCTACTTAAAATGTAAATCAACAGAGTTTACAAGAATAATCTCTTACGACCTATTTCCAAACTTTTCTAACAGAAGTAGATTGAACCTAGGCTACATCCTATTAGGTATGCACTGCTAATTAGCCCTATTTAGCTTCTTGAAAGATTTAATTCTTTTTCTATTGAGATATTTGCAACTGAAAATAATGATACTTCGTAACCATCTAGTATCCATATTATTCCTAATCCTAATAATATTTATTTATGAAATCGACCTATTTCTAATCAATCTAGCTCTTATAATATTTTATTCTATTTTAACTCTATTTCTCTCATTATTTTATTCTTTTTTTTCGTTGTTTAATTTTAATTTATAAATTAATTATTATATTTTATATTAAATAATTATTTATTCATTTTTTTATTACTCCTATTATTATCTTTATTGGTAAATAAACCAAAATTCCATACATTAATAAGTCTGCATTATTATTTGGTATTTCTAATTTATATTTAATATATAATCATACTTATTCTAGGTTAAATTTACTCATGCCCTTACTCAGTATTTATCAATTAAAAATTATAATTTGTTTTAAAAAAATAGTTAATAATACTTTATAATGAATTTAATTTAAATTAAATTTATTAATCCAGATTTATCATTTTTAATGTCTTTATTTATTCATATTCTATAAGTCTCATATAATGTCTAAATTTAAAAATAATTTAAATACTCGTGCTTTGGCATTATTGTTTGGTATTTTTTAAACGCTATAAATTGTTAAATTTTTTATTTTATTTAAAAATGATGTTTTTATTTGAATATATTTATAAATTTTATGTACATTTCATAATAATCATTTACAATTTGATTTTATAATTTATTGTTTTTTAATATTTATGGCTATTAATTTATTTCAATTATACTTAGTTTTTAATTTAAAATTTAAACTTTTTATTAGTTACCGAAGTATATCATATTTTATATATTTAGAGGGTTATAATAATTATATACTCCAGAATTGAAATTTTCTTCTACAATAGCTAAAAATTTTTAAAAATAAACATGTCTTATTTACTATACTAATTTTAATGATTAAATAATATTTACTTTATTTTTTTCCTACACATTATGTAAAACTTTATTATATATTAATATTTCTATAATTATAATTATTGAATAAAAATAATTAATAAAAAAGAGTATCAAAAATATTAACAAATAAAATGGGGAAAATAATTCCTATTTTTCTTTTTTCTAATTTAAAATTTATAAAAATTTATTTTGAATAATATATAATTTTGATATGATTACTTAGCTTTAATAAAGTGTATAACATTACAGTATTCCATTTATAGTACCACATTTTATCATAACATTAATTATAATAATCAAAATGAACATAAATTAATCTTTTATTTATTTTAGGTATATTAAAATAATTGACTTCACATCCATAAATTTTCAAAAATTCTCTATAGTTTATGTATTAAACTTATTTATTTTATTCAAAATACTCTATTATTTAGTCTTCCTAAACATATTGCTATTTATTTATATCATTTTCTTTTTATTATTCTTATTCTTCTTTCATATTATTTAAAAATTTAATTATAAATTATATTTATTTAATTAATAATTTGTATAATATTTTATAAATAATTAAAAATAAAAATTAGTTAAAACTTTAATTATAAATTGATTAAAATTTCAATAAGTAGTGTTGACTTATAATATTTAATTTAATTTTTCTTATTTTAAATTATCTTTATTTAAAATCAAAAGTTAAATTATTCCGCTCAAATATTCAATCGCTTCATCTATTTTATTCTTTTCATAAATTTTTGGTATTTTATTAAATTATTAAAAAATTAAAGGATCCTAGATCTCTTTATTCTCAAGAAATATTATTTTAGCTTGATCATAATATGAAATTGCCTATTCATAATTAACATTTAAATACAGCTTAGCTAAATCTATTTTACATTGAGCAACTTCTAAATTTTAACTTCCTAATAATTATAATTAAATATTCAAACATTATAAGTAATTATTTATTGCTTATCTCTAATCATTTTTACCATTATTAAAACATTCCGCAATAAGTTTATATAATTAAGCTTCTTCTATAGTCTTTATTTATTTTTATTTATCATTTATATTTTCTTAATCGTCTTATTTTATTTATATATTATTAATTTGTTAGTAGATTTATAAACTTTTAATATATTAATCTATTGCTTCATCATAATTTTTCAATTAATACTTTAAAGATCCTAAATCTTAATATTATTATGCTAAGTTTTTATTTATTTTTTCTAATAATAATTATTTTGAAGATATAAAATTTAATGTTATTTCTATTTTATCTTAATTATCTTTATTATATTTTTTTTATTATTTTTTAAGTTCTTCTATATTTTTCTTATATTAAATTATTTCTGAAGTTATTTAATTAATTAATACTAAATAAATATTTAAACATCTATTTTAAAATTCAAATGCTTTTTCATATTTTTATTATTAATTTAATGCTTCACCTATCAAACTAAAATTCTATGCAATATAAAAATCTATTTATTCTTTTTGGATTAATAATCTCAATTCTAAACTTTTTTCAAAATACAATTGAGCCAAATCATATTATTTTAATTTATAATAAGATTTTCCAATTTATTAATATTATTAAATATTTTCTTTGCTAATTTCCCCAAATAATACTAAATTAAGTTTTAAACAAGTTTAAAAATTTTAAATTGCTTCTTAATCTTAATTTATCTTTTAATATAATAATCCTAAAAAATTATAACATACAATACTGTCTAAATCATTATTATTTTAATTTAAATTTTTAATTTTAATACACAACTAAAGATTTTCAAAAGCTTTTTCGTGTTAATTTAGATGAATATAAACTTAACCTAAACTACAATAAGTAATAGCAGTTTTAGAATGTAACTCTCCATAATAAACAAATCTTATATTTAAGCTATTTTTATAATTAATCATTGCTTCGTTAAATTCGCCTAATTTTGTGTAACAGTCTCCTATACTACTAAGACAATTTGCTAATTCTGGATTCAGCTCTCCTTTAACTTTTTTTATAATTTCATAAGCATCTAAGTAATATTTTAATGCTTTATCATATAAATTTAATTTGGAATATAAATCTCCTAAATTATTATTATAGCTTCCAGTTTCAAAACTTAATTCTTGTTATTAATATTTTTTTTTATTTAAACAATAAATTATTAATTAAATAGCCTAATTTAACTTTTCTTGATGTTTAAATATTAAAGCTATTTAATAATAAGTTTATAAAGTATCTATATGTTCTTTCCCTAATAATTATTTTCTTATTTTTAAACATAAATTATAATTTTAAAGTGCCAAATCAAATTTTTTTAATTTTTCAAATACATCACCTAAATTATTGTATTATATAGCAGCTTATAAACTATTTTAATCTATTTTTAATTCATTTTTTAATGCTAATTAAAAATTATTTAAAGCTTTATCATACTATTATTATTCATAATAAATTTATCCAATATAATTTGATAATTCAACTATTTCATGAGGATTTTTATTTATAAATAAAGAACTTAAATTTTAATATTAAAAATATAATTGTTAACTTTTTTCCAACGCTTTTAATGATTTTTCATACTTTTTATATTTTAAATAAACTAATCCAATATATTTTATACAATAAGGTAAGTTTAATAATTAATTATTTTCTTATTAAATTATTTTTAACGATTTAAAAAAGTATTATTAAGCTAATTTAAATTATTAAAGTTTATATTAAATTTTTCCTAATTCTATATTAATTATTATTAATTCATTTGGGTTTTGATTATTTTACTATTTTTATAAGATGATGTTTAGATATTTAATTTATAATTATTTTTTATTAAATTTTTTTAATATTTCTTGAAATATCATATACTCGTTATTTAAATAACCATTTAATAGTTTTTACTATAATTAATTATATATTTTACGAAAATTATAATCATTATGAGTTAATAAATATTTATATTATTTTTTTGAAATAAGCTCAATTTCCAAAATATTCATTATTCTATCTCCTTAATTTATTTTTTTAATTTTCAAAAGTTTAAAATAATTATTATTTGAAAATAAAACTTCTTCTTCTTATTAATATTCAGAATAATTTTAAGTGGGAAAATAAATATATTCTGATTAAAAATTTTTAGGAATTTTAATCTCAAGTATTGCATTTTTTGCAAATTTCCAAGCTACATTAATATCAATTGATGTAGAAAGATATCCTTTAATTAAAAATACTTAGTCTTTCCTTGTATATATTTTATCTAATTCTTATTGATTAATATAAAGTCCTCTATATAAAGACTCTATATTTCTAAGTTATTATGCATATTTTTCTTTTAATAATTTTAAATTCATATTTAATCTATTAATATAATATCTTATGTAAAAAATATTTTCTAAATTTTATGTTTATTAAACTATGTTAAGCATTTTATATAAAAAAGTATTTTTAGAATACCAATAAATATAAAATCCATTAAAATCTTAAATATCTTCATCATTGTAAATTTATTAATTATTATCAATAAATTATTAGTATTTTTAATTGTATTAAATGAATCTATTTAAATAATTGTATTAAATTTCTAATTCTTTTTAAGATTTTTCATAATTTACTTAAATAAAATATTTACTAAAATTAATAAAATCATTTAGTGCTTCCTCTTCATATTATAAATTCTATTTAATTTCGTTATAAAATACATCTAATAATAAATAAAACTAAAAATTTTATTCATTAAAAAATATAAATTAATCAAAACTATTTTTAATAGATGTTATGTCTAATTCATGATTTTAAAAATTTTTATTATTTTTAAATGTTTCACAATCTTTTTAAATATTCTAGATTATTAAATCTAAATTGTTGCATATGTTTTAGGATTATATAATACTATTTTAAAGCTATTCTTTCCAAAATTTATCATTAAAACAATAAATATAAATTTATTTTATTATTATTTATTGTTTCAATTCTATTTTTATCAATTCTTAAAAAATTTATCCTGAACAAATAATAAAAAATGACTTAAACATATTTTTTTCAAGATAATCTTTAAATTATTTTAAATTATCAAAACATTAATAGTTCATATGCAATGATAATCTTTACAATTATTTTTTTTTTTTTTTATTATCTTCATTAACATCAAGCCATATTATTTCAAATTAATAGTTATTTTCATTTAATTATTCTTCTTTTTTACTATTAACCAATCCCATTAAATTATAATTTAAAGTATTTATGTAATTATTTTTTTATATAATAAAAATAAAATTCTTAAAAATCTAATTATTTATGATTAGTATTGGATTAAAAAATGAAGATGAAGAAGATGATGAGGAGGAAAAATCTTATGGTATTTTTTAAAATTTATTCATTAGATCTTGAATAATAAATAATTTTTGAAGATGACCAAAATACTATAAACTGTTTTAAAAAAATCCTAAATGAAAAATATATTATAATTCATGTAGGATAAAAAATTTAAAATTACATTATTTTAGAAAATATTTCTTATGGTAATTTTTCTAGTGTTTGGCTATGTTTAAATTTAACTGATAAAAATTTTTACTCCATCAAAATATATAAGAATCAACTGATTTATGAATAGGATTTTGCTAATGAAATTAAGATTATAACAAAATTAAATCATTAAAAGCCAAATTATAATAAATATTATCCCTAAATATTTGATTATTTTATATATAATAATATTTAAGGTCAGCACTAATGTTTAATATAAGAACTTTTAGGTTAAGACATAAGATAATATTTAAAAATCAATTATAAGTCTTTTTAAAATGCTAATATTTTATACAAGTTTATCTTTTAAATAACAGAAGCTGTATATATATTACATGATATATTTAAAATATTACATGGAGATTTAAAAACATAAAATATATTAGTTTAATTGACTAAAAAATAATAATAATACATTGCAGATAAAAAATAGTTATACAGAAACAAATAAAAAAGTTTCATAATTCATCAATATTAAAAATAATAAAATTTATCAACTCTTTCTGAAGATAATTATGATTGTTATTTAGATTATCAAATTGAAAATTAATAAGATGTTAATATTAAGATAATAGATTTTGGTTTTTTTTAATATTTAATGTAAATTAATAATAAAAAATTGATTTAAACCCTATATTATTGAAGTCCTGAAGTAATTTTGGGTTAATCTTATAATTAGTCAGCAGATGTTTGGAGTTTAGGATTAATTATTTATGAAATAATAACTTTTGGAGATATTTTATTTTATTAGGAATAAATTTAAAGCGAAGAGGAATAAAATAATCAACATCTTATTTTAATTTTATAACTATATGGAATTGAAATAGATAATATTTATGATATAAAATAATATATTTTAAATAATTAAAATCTTTTTAATCAAATTAATGTTTAAAATAATTTGAAATAAAGAATTTTTTTTTTCAATTAAGATTAAGATATTATTGATTTTTTTTCCCATTTATTGAGTTTAATTATTTAAATAGATTAAAAAAAACGTATAAGTTGTAAATAAATACTTTAAATACTTTAAAATTAATTTATATCAAATAATTTTTTCTGAATATCAAATTATAAATATTATATATCAATAATATAAAATCTTTTGAATTATTATGAATAATTATATCAATTAAAAGATTCGATTTTTATTTCAATTGCACTAATAATATTCTGATAATATTTAATTTTTGAAATAAGATTTTAAATTTCTTAAATATTTTAAGCTTTATATTAGAATTAAATTTATTTAAAAATGTGTTTTAAAATTAATTAATATTCATTTTGAATTTTTAATAATTCCTATTAATCTTCACTATATTCTATTTCGAATCTTACATCCATTATTTTTTATAAAAATTCATTATTTTCTTCTTTTTAATCTTCTTAAATTTAAATATTATTAATTCGCAATAAATATAAAGTTCTTTTATAATTATCTTTCAAAACTTCATAGGCATTATTAATAAAACTAGAATAAATACTGCTATATTCAATTATTTTAACTTAATTAGCATCATTATAAATATCAGATATTTTATTTTAAATTTTGTCTGGATGAAATTCCATTTATAATTATCTATATTTTTATTAAATCTCCTATTGATTTTAATCAAATTCTTAAGGACTATTATTTTTATAAAAGTTTAAATTATAAATTACATTTAAAATAAACTAAAATAATCAATAGTGTTTAAATAAATTGATGGATCCTATAATATTTTGCAGCTTTTACAAATAAATTAGTTATTCAAATTATTAAAACAACAATTCCAACAATTTTTATTTTGATTATTTGAAATAAATTTTTTTTACTAAATATATAAATAATAGATATTTAAAATGTTTTATTTATTGAAGTTAAGTAGTTTGTTAAGATTCAAACTTTGTTATTATATTTTATTCATTTATAAATATTTATTATCTATTTATATAATTTTTTGATATTTATTATTTCAAAAATATAAATTTTTGACAATTTTTAATTGTATTTATTTTTAAAATGAAATAAAGTTACTATATTTAAAATAATTAAAGTATTTTATAAAAATAATAAAATGATATTTCTTAAAATCAATCTGAACTGCCTTCTATTATAATTAATAATAGCTAAATAAACTAAAACATCAATTGATAAAATAATGAAGATAAATCGATTGAAATAAAAAAAAATAAAAATATTTTTGAAAATGAATCAAATATATAGTAGTTTATTTATGAAATTAAAAAAATTTAAATTTAAAAAGAAGATTTTGATTTTTAAGAATAAAATATAAGTATTAATTAATTAGAATTTAGTAGCATACCAAGTTAAAAATAATCATCTGATTTAACTAATTTGTTAATGAATAATAATAAATACATAAATAAAAATTTTTATAATAACATTAATTAATATAATTAAACTCTAAATAATTTCTAAAGCAACATTAATTAATGTGATAATACTAATAGTAATTTTAATAATAAAAATATTGTTTTTAATAAAAATAATAATAATTTAATTAATAATAATTAAAATAACAAAAATGATAATTTTATAATTAATAGCAATATTAAAAATAAATTTAATAATGATCTCAAAAATATAAATATGATCGACAAAAAATCTTTAAAATATTCAATAAATTGACCTTTATCCACAAAATAACAAATAAATAATTTAAAAGAAACTTAAAAATTTATAAAAAAAAATTAAAATATAGATAATAATAAATGAATCTTTATTATAGATTCTGAAGATAATCATATAAGAACAATTTTATTAAAGCTAGGATGGTGTGAAAATAGATAATATGATAGTTAAATATTTGATTTAAAATGGCTTTGTTCTGATAATGATTAAGATTATAAATTATTATGTAAATATTAATTTTATAATCACTTTTTGAATAATCAAGTTATTACTACTAAATCTGGATTAATTGAGTCTTTATATTCTTAAAGCTGAATTAAAGCAGATTCTTTTTTTATTGATTCTTACGATATTGGATAAACTAAACAATAGGAAATTTTTAGATAAAAACATTTCTAAATTTCTATATATAATTCTTTAAAAAACCATTATTAATAAGTTAAATAATTTTGGAAAGTCAATTTTCAATAAACCAAAATAATTTATAATGAAAAATAAAAAATTAAAAAAAACATATATAGAGGAGATTAATAAATGGATATTTTTTCAAAAAATAAAAAAATTATTTTGAATAATTGATTATAAAAATATCATTTCGAAATAAAAGAAGAGATAAATAATAATTAAATATATTTTCATTCTTAATATCTAGAATTTATTTTTTATTATTTGAAAATAATTAAATAAAAACATGAAAAGTTAAAAAATATAGAAATAGACAGCTTTTTTAAAAAAATGAACGATTATACATTATCATAATTTTAATAATATTTATTAATAGAAGATTATTAATTAAACTAAATACAAATACAAGAATATTAAATTGAAAAGCCAAATTACTAAGTCATTTATAAATTAATTAAATATTATAAATTTTTAAAATAGTTTGATCCTTAATTCAAATTAAATGGAAATAAAAACATTTGGATTGTAAAGCCCTCAAGTAATTCAAGAGGACGAGGAATATTTTTATAGAGTAATTTTAACGATATATTATAAGAATCCTAGTAAATACAAACAAGAATTATATAAAAATATTTAGAAAAGCCGTTAATATTTGATGAAAAGGTTTTTTAAAAGTCATAAATATATAAGAAAAAATTCGATATTAGATTATGGGTATTAGTAAAAAGCTATTAACCTCTAATCATATATAAATTTTCTAAAGGTTATATAAGATTATGTGCTAAATAATATGATTTTAAATTGACAGATTTAAATGATTTAAAAAAACATTTAACTAATTATAGTGTGAATAAATAATTATTTTTGGGAAAAGAGGCAGAATCTGTTTTATAATAATAATATTTAGAGGATATTTTATAAAGATATAGAAATATTAATTGGAAATAACAGATAGAGCCTAAAATAGACGATATTATTATAAAAACTATCAAAAGTGCTCAAGATGTAAAATTATATATGCTAATAAAATAAAAAATATACATTCATTTTAAAATTATTAATAATAATATCAATAATAGAAAATAATTTAATAAGAAGGATGTTTTGAATTATATGGTTTTGATATTATCTTGGATAATAAATATAATCCTTGGTTGCTTGAAGTAAATTTAAGTCCTGCTTGTTGTTAAAGGACAGAATGGTTATCTGAAATGTTAGAAAGCATGACAATAGGTATGTTTGATTTAATTTTGCCAAAATATTTTTTTTAATTAGATATATTTGAATAAATACAAAAGTAGTGCTCTTAAAAGTATTATTGGATACTTATTTATGATAATACAAAAAAATTAAATAAAGCTAGTTATTATACTAATCACGATTAAAATCATCATTAAAGTTTATTAATTTAAGGAATCAAAGCAGACTTAAAAAAAGAAAAAAAATTATAGAAAAATTTTTATGTTCTTATGTAATTTAAAAATTATATACAATACTATTTCTAATTTTTTTTCATTTATATTTTTAATTAATAGGGCGACTATTTTTATTTAGAAAAATGTAAGGAAGTTTTTGTCATACAAAAAATTAAAATTTTTAAAATAAACAAAAGCTTCAATAATTATTTAAAAATATTCAAGAAGATATTTAGCCGTAAAAATAAAAAAATTAATTAGAAGAACAAATTTTTCAATTATAATATAAGTAAAAATATTAAATAATTATATAGAAAAATATAAGAATGATATTGGCAAAATAATAATTAAATTATTTAAAACAAAAAAAATCTCAAATAATTATTTCTAAATATTTCAAAATGATAAAAGCAGTAAAACTTAAAAATAATTTAAAAATAAAAAAATGTTTAATTAAACTTTAAGCATTTTTTAGAAAATTTCTAGCAATTAAAATAGCTAATTATTAAAGATATAAACTTAAAATGATTATAAAAATTTAGTAATATTTTAAGTAAAGATATATCATTAAAACTAAATCTATTTTAAAGATTTAATGTTTTTATAAATGTAAAAAAGTAATATTTTTTATATTTATTAAAGTCAATTTAAATATTAAAAAATTTATAAAAATTGTATAAAAATTTTATTTAAATTTAAAAAATATATCATAAATTTTTAAAATTAAATTTTTTAATAAGATTAATTAAGAATTTAAATAGTTTTAAAATTTAATTATTTTTCAAAAATATTTATTTTAAAAAAAAATTGAAAAAATTAAGTTAAACATACAAGATAAATGTTTTATTTAACAAATTTAATAAAATTCAATAATAATATTAATTTAAAAAAATATAATACGTTTCAATATTGAAACAATTTAGTGCAATAAAAATTTAAGGTTTATATAAAATATATTGAGCAAAAAAATTAAAAAATAGATATTATGTAAAAAAAATGTTAATAAAAATTTAATAAGCTGCTAGAAATTATATTCAAAATAAAAAATAAAAAAGAGCTTAATTATAAATTAATAAAATTAATCGAATGTAAGAAATTTTTAATAATAAAGATGATTATTGGAAGTAATATGTATTTATTAAATTAGCTTTTTTTAATAAATATATTTAAAAAAAAATAATTGAAAAGAATAAATCATTAACAAACAAGCAAAATAATTAAGATTTTAATATTAAAATTAAATAAAATTAAAATTATTTATAAGAAATATGAATAAAAGATTAATTAAAACAAATATAGAATAAATAAAAAATATTTGATTAATTTTTATAAACAAAAACAAAAGAAAAGATAAATAATTATAATTAGATAGAATAAAATCTTTTAAATTAAATGAAATAAAAATAAATAAGTGATTTAATACAAAAAAATAAGGAGACTATAAATTTTAAATAGTCAAATTATACTTAAAATAAAATTCCTAATTAAATAAATTTAGATTAAGAAGCTGATGATTATATAAATAACAAGTTTAAAATAAGTATAAAATAGGATTATTTAAAATAATAAGAATTTAAAAATTAAACAGCCAAAACATTTTATAAAAAAGATAACAGTTTAAAAAAATTTAATGGTAATAAAACAAACAATTTAAGAAAATAGAATTTAAATAATATAATATGATTAATATATTAAACAATATTATAATATATAAAGAATAAAAAAATTTATAATAAAATAATAAAAAAATTATAATATGAAGAAATTATTTTTAATTCATTGTATTTTAGTTTTGGCTCTCAGTTAATATACATATTATTAAAATTTAAAAAATATTGACTTTATTTAATTTGAAAAAGAAATAATAGTCAAATAATAGGGTGATGAAAAATAATTAAATTTTTTGTAAGTAATATTATTTACTATATTATAGAAATTAATAAAATAAAAAAATTAAATTACAAGATATGACTTTAATTTAGATCCTATTTAAACCACATATAGCCCTGAGATAGGTAATTAATATTATGAGGGAATTTCATTTTCTAGTTTAATTTTTAAAATAATAGGACTTTTATTATTGATATGTTTTCTAGTATTTTTCTTTTTAAAATATGTAATGATTCGATAAAAAAATAGACTAAATAAAATAAATAATAAAAAATATAATATAAGAAAAAAAACTGTTGTTTATTCTTCTTTCGTAATTTTTTCAGCAATAACATTTATTTGTATTATTCTTACTTAAATTGTATTAATATCCTTATTAATGCGTTAAAATGAAATTAAATATTTAATAAAATAACAAACAAATAAATTTTAAATTTTGAGTGATGAAGCTACTTTTTAATTCAATTAGTTAAAATAGACAAATAACTAATCTCAAGGTTTCTTAGATTTCGATAAAGATTTTAAAGATTAAATATAAAGTTTTAGAATTAAAGGAATAGATTTTTTCTTAAAAGATATAAAATAGAATATTTTAATTATAATTGTAACATTTTTAGTCGATTATATATTTATAATATTATTGATTTTTTCTATAAATGCTATAATCAAAGTAGACCAAATTTTTTTTTTTAGAATAGGATATGTTTTTATTATACTAGCTTGTGTTAGTATGATACTCTTTTCTTAAAAAAAAGAGGATTACGAACTCTATTTAGATGTTTGTGAATAAATAACAAAATATGTTGAATAACCTAAAATAACCTATCAATTAAATAAAGGCATATTTCATTACTTCCCTAAATTTAATGAAGTAATTTTATTTATTATTTCTTTTTAGAGCTCCTTCTTCATTATAAGATATAATTAACAGATTAATTATGAATTAATGTTGCTTTAAACTAGTAATTATGTCCAATCCTTATAAGTAATGTTATTTTTCTTATTTAGAGCTTAAATCGAACAGATTTAATTGACAAAATACAACGACCCCAAGATATTTTATAATAAATGGAAATGATAAAATTAATACCATAGAATGAATATTATGAAAACCAAAAAATTTTTATTGAATAAAATCTTCCTTCTATGTTTCAAATTTAAATTGTAATTTTATTATAGATAATATAAGAAATTGTAATAATTGATAGATTTAGTTCCTTATTAAGAATTATTTGTTAAAATGTAAGATTAATACTGTGCAAGACAAGCAGAAAGCTTTTCAAAAATTACGGCAAGTATTATTATTATTATAAATTTACTTTAGTCAATATTACTAGAATTGTTTTTTAATTTTTATTAGGATTTATTTGTTTTTATGTAAAAGAAATGTTCATACTAAAAAAACTTGAAGTAATTTTTTATTTTTATTTTAGAAATAATTAGAATTCGATATTTAAAAAGCAAGAAAAATATAATGATTTGTGTAAGTTTAATTAATATATTTTTATTTCCATATTATATATTAAATTAATGAAAATTTATATTTTAATAATGAATATTGAAATATAAATTGAAATAAAAAATCATTATTTTACTTCTTATTCATTTTTATCAGGATTAAATAACTTAAAAGCTAATTTTTTTATAAAAACATTATCGTTTTAAGTTAATTATTTTAATAAATTCTGACAACTATTAATTTTTATGAATCTATACTAGCAACCATTTATTAATTGCAAAATTAATTTCGCTTTAATAATTTTATATTCTTAAATATTTGAATCATTAGCCAAAAAATAATCTTAAACACTATAATTGTTATAATTGAAGTAATCAAAAATACTATATTCATTTTAAAACTTATAATATTCCTCTCGTAAGTAATAAGATTTGGCATAAATAAAACTAATATCTGATTCAAAAATTATTTTTACTATTTTATTTAATGTATCAAAGAAATTCTATTTATTTGAATAATCAATAATATTTAAATATAATTATATTAATTCAGGAATAAAATAATTATCTAAAGTTAAAATAAAATTAACAATCTTATCTATTTTATTTTTATAAAAATTGTTAGAATTAGATGATTAAATATTTTATATAAAATCCTCAATACACTAAAAAGCTTTTTTCTATTAATAAAAATTTTCTTAATTTGTTTCAAATATTTTTCTTAATAATTCAAAAAACACTTTTTCATAAGAATCTGCTTTAAGAATTATTTTACATATTGTAGTTATAAACTGAAAATAATTTACTCTAAGATTATCATCTTTTTTTAATATTTTTTCTTAAGCTATTTTCAAAAATAAATCTTCTGCACCATCCATCCATCTTTAAGCATTATTCCAAATTTGATTTAATATAGTATTATCATCTGTTTATATACATTAGAGTATTATTTTCTAATATCTTTTTTTACTTTCTATGTTTTCTAATATTTCTGGTGACAAATAAGTGATAGTTTAATAAATAAAATCGTATTTTATTGAGTTTTCTAATATTTACCATAATTATTCATTCAAATCCCAATTATTTTTTTTCTCTAAAAGTCTTAAAGCAGTTGAAGTTATTTCTATTCTCAAATCCTTATTTAAATCATCATCTAAATATTATAATAATTATTATTAAAATTACCTTATTAATATAAATTGCAAATAATTTTCCATCCATTTTAAGTAGGAAATTATAAAAATAACTTTAAAGCTTACTTAATTGTAGATACTTTTTTTAAAGAAAACAATTAATTATAAATATTGTCTACAAGTTCAGATCCTAAAAACTACATTTATTTATTAATTATAATTATAGCCATTTTAGATTTATCAGTATCTAAAAAATCAATAATAAAATTAATTGATTAATCAACCTATTTATCATCAAGATACTTAATAACACTTAAAATTTCTTCAACGACAATAAATATAGATTCATATTATTTGGAATATTGTACTAATTCTTGTAATTAAGTTGTTGGTAACTTTGATATTCAATTTATATATATTTTCAATAACTAATCCTGCAGTATGTCAGTCATTTATAAATTAGTTTTGTCCTAACATGAGCTAAAAACTTCTTTTAATTTTTTAATTTGATTAGGAGTCCACGTATTATAATTATTATTATATGGCAAAACACTTTTTACTCTTTGATTTACTACTGGCCTTCCCATCGATTTCTTTTTTCCTCTTCTTTATCTTTATACTACTTTTTTTTATTAAACCTATTCTATTTTAAAAGGATATCCTACCACTAAAAGTTATTTATTTTAATCAAGTTTCTCAATAAATAAATCTATGTGTTCTTACTTATTATATATAATGTAACTAAGGAACTTATCAGATAAAATTTAATCACTATTTTGGCTTAATAACTTTTCTATTCTTTTATATTTAGTTTCTTTATTAGGAGATATTTTTAGCCATAACTTTATAGCTTAATCTCAACTTTCTATTTTGTGTTATTCACTAAAGAAACTTTTTTCATCTAATTCAATTATTTTTTCCAGTAAATCACTATAATTAGAATTTATGAATTCTTTTTTAAAATTAAATTTTCCAATCAATTAATTTAAAATTTTGAATATTTTATCATATTTCCTATATTAGAATTTAATTTAGAAATACTCATTCCAAATATCGGTTATTAAATTATACTACTATCTTCCCGTGAATCGAGATTTTTCAACTTTATCTAAACTATCAACTGCATTAATTTCAATATATAAATATTTAAACATTTTTAAACACCAATCAATAATCTATTGTTTTTTTTCTTTATTATTACTATGCACATAATTATTGAATGTTCTACAAATTATATCATAATGAAGTTGTAATGTAGCTTAACTAGTATCTCTTTTTAATGCGGATCCTTTTAAAATTTCTTCATAAATATTAAGAATTTACTAATCTGTAAATATATTCATTGGAAGCTTGTTTATTTCCTAAAAAATTAAATTACATAAATCATCTTATTGATATTTCAAAGTGTTTCTCAAATATTTGAATATTTCAATTGCTTATTATATTTCTTAGTAATAATTTATTAAACTTACTAATTAAATAAAATAATTTTATCTTTTTTAAGCATCCCTTTATTATTTTATCTAATCTATTATTTATTTTAAATTATTTTATTAATAAAATACTAAATATTCCTATTCATCTTTACTTAAAGTCTTAAAAACATTCTCCTACATTTTATATTCATAATACATTTTTGATTCTTAAGCTACCATATCTTTTGGTAACTAAAATAATATTTAATTAAAGGAAGAGCAACTTTTAATAAGGATATCTTTTTTATCTATCAAAGAATAAAAATGTTTAAAATTTTTATTTTTTTTTGTCTTAATTTAAAAATTTATATTCTAAAATATGTTTGAATCTAATTGTTTGTAATTTAATAATTGTTAGTAAATTTAAGGATAGAGTTTGACATCAAAATAAATTAGACAATTAGGAATTAATTATTTTATGTCAATAAAATTAATTAATTATTCACCATAATTTTTTATTATATTTTTAAGTGAATTTTTATCTTTAAAGTATCTTTAAATTACATGTATTGAATTTTACATTTTAATTAATTTAAACTAAAAATTAATATCTTTTTATACTAAATTTTCAATTATTTATTAATTTTATAAAAAAAAATTAACAGTACCTTTATCTTTCTCAATTTATTTTAATACAAAATCGCCCAAAATTTATGTATGGTATTAACAAGATAATTTTATAAACTGTTTTTATTTTCTATTTTGTCTAAAGTAAGTTTAAAAATTTTATTCAAATATTTTTCCTGAACATAAAGGTAGTATTCTTGATAATAATTAAGGCATATTTTTACAAAGATTTGTATTTTCATTTAAAATTTTAAATATTTCATCAATTTAATCTTAATTCATACCTTTTTTCTTTCCTAATCTTATTACATATTCATTAAACAAGTGTTCTTTTAATTTTTAGTTTAAGTCTTCTCTTAATATTAAGTTAATGATTTAATTTTATGATGAAATTTCAGAAAATAGTTTACATGATTAATACTAAATGTAAGAAGAATTGCTAAATATTCCTTGAATTAAAATATCAATATTTTTTAAGAATCTAGAAATTTATATAGCGAAATATCCATAAAAATAAAGATCTTTTTTCATATTTATCATTTTTTAAGCTATCTATAATGCGTTTTCTCTATTCTCTTTACATAGAGATAGACAATATTTTACTCTTTAAAAATGATTCATATTTTAAATCATCTTATTAAATTCATTAAGTTCTTAATCCTCAGCAAAATCAACCATATCGTTTTCAATTTATTAATTATCTTTCTCCATTTTTATATTTTTATTAAGATATTTTCTTTTCTATATATATATATAAAATAAAATTCTTTTATATTTTTACTGCTAAATTCTGATAAAAATAATAATTAATAATAAAAATGATAATATAATAATTAAATAGATCATGCTTTACCAGCCATTACTTAACTATCAATTCCACACTCTCTAAATGCAATCCTGAAAGTGCCTTAATCCCCCCATTAGTCATTCCATGAATTAACACATATCCAATGATCAACTCCCCATCCGATAATCTTAATGGCATGTCCTCCCAAACTTTTTCCTGTTACATGCCTATAAACTCCACTCTTATAAGTCAAGAAATCCTCATAGACAGTGAAAGCAGCAGTGGCAGATCCATAACTATAAATATCACCCTTGATTTAATCAATAGTATTAAGCCAATAACTAGTCAAAGCTTTCTTCTTATCTAACATGTAAGTTTTCTTATTATAACATTATTTGTAACACTTAGGTTCATCTTATTTAACCTAACTACAATCCTGATATTCAGGATTGGAGATATGATGATTGCATTATGGCATAGTATAAGGGAAACAAGTGAGAGTGTCATTATAATCTCCTCCTGTTACTACTCCAGTTTATACAAACCAGGCCCAAGGGAAATTGATTTATCCTCCATTACAACCATTGCTCATACAATTATTAAAGGTGCAACAAGCCGTAGTATCAGCTACAGATAAAAGAGTAGAAAACTCTCCCTTAGTAGCAATACATAATCTATCATTATAAGCTTCAGTAGTTCCAAATGCCCAACATGATCCACAATTCGATTGGTCTCTTATATGACCTATAATTGAAGCACATTCTGGCCATTAAACTCTAGCATCAAATGTATCTGGTAAACTGATTGATTCGTTGGAGTTTTATTTGGGTATACCTAATACTGTCCAGTCTGGGTCCACCACTGTTCCCATCATCATCTTAATTTCTTATAAAGATATTTTTGAGAAACGGGAAGGAATCTCTGCAGTCCAACTTCTCTTTTAAGAGTTCACTTCTTAGGCTATCTTTTAAAGGTCTACCAGTTCTTCTGATTCTAGCAAAGACCCACACAATTCTATTAGTGTGCAGTGCTCTTCTGCTGATAAGCTTATTTCTTAAGGGAATTACAAATATTCTTAAATTTTTGGAAATTGTTTTGTTATTTTATTAAATACTTTTTCATCCTTTTCTTATATAATTTCAACTGTTTTTTTACACAATGAGCAAATGAAATTTCTTTCACTGTTGTGTTAGTGAATACTCTATGCCGAAATTATCAGAATGAGACTTAATACTAAGATATTATATTACATATCTAGTTATTTATTAAAATTTAACCTTCAAATTTCTATTAAATGATAATATATATAAAGTAAAACTTACTGATTCTTTTTATATATGATTTATTTATTATTTGATTTATAATAAATTATAAATAATATATTATTTGAATTACAATCTTATATAATTTAGTTATTAATCATTGCATGTCTTAAGATAAATTTTAATCGTTAGTATCCCAAGGAGTAAGTTTTAATTTTAGTTGGTTTTTATTGCCATTATTTTGGGCATTCTTTTACTAATTTATTTTTTTAACTTTTTATTTCAGACTATATTAATTATCTTATTAAATAGATAAGTTACTTATTGATGTATTTTATATTTTTATTGGAGTTCAATTATTTTTTAAAGCAATTTAAACTAATATTTTTTTAATTTAATAATATCTAATTAGATTGAGCTAAGGATTTTGCTGAGGATTTTTTAATAAATTGTTTATTATTTTGAATTGATTTATAATTTAAGAAATTATTCAT
>Ga0315908_10000292_pt1 | contig 40050 bp, 30 predicted proteins | sample LakEriMetagenome_12_FD_203520 | JGI IMG/M metagenome (GOLD analysis project Ga0315908, IMG submission 203520) | Freshwater fungal communities from buoy surface, Lake Erie, Ohio, United States - Buoy 4 MA124 | ecosystem: Environmental > Aquatic > Freshwater > Lake > Lake biofilm | place: USA...
CCGCGGGACATCGTCGAGTCGGTGGCCGCCGGCGTGGACATGTTCGACTGCGTCCTGCCCACGCGGTGCGGGCGGAACTCGCTCGTCTACACGTTCGCCGGCCAGTTGCGGCTGCGGAACGCGGTCCACGCGACGGACGACCGGCCCCTCGAGGCGGGCTGCCCGTGCGTGGCCTGCCGCCACGGCCGCGGCTATCTGCGGCACCTGTTCCTGGCCGGGGAGATGCTGGGGCCCGTGCTGGCCTCGATCCACAACCTGACCTTCTACCAGCGGCTCGTCGTGCGGCTGCGGGCGGCCATCGCGGGCGGGCACTTCGCGCGGACGCGGCAGGAACTGCTGGCGGCGTTCACGCCGGCTGCGGGTCAAGCGGGCGGGGCGGAGCCGGTCGCCGAGTGAATCAGCCGACCTCGTGCTCGCTCCGCACGGCGCGGGCTTGTCGGGCATGCGCGGGGGCCACTACATTTGCGGGCTTCCGGGCGACGTCCGTCCGGGAGTCCCGCTCCGCGCCGGCACGGTCGTCCGCATGTTCTGTCCCTTCGCCCTCGTCGTCCTGCTGGCGGATGCCGCCGACCCGGCCGCCGCCACGGCACCACCCGAGTTCCTCAAGACCCTGATCAACACGCTGCCGCTGGCCTTGATCGCCGTGGCGGCCTATCTGCTGCTCTTTCGCCCGGAGCAGGAGCGGCGCAGGCGGCAGCAGGACCTGCTCGGCGGCCTGAAGAAGAACGACCGCGTCGTGACGACGGCGGGCATCTACGGCACCGTCGCCAACGTGGAACGCGACGCCGATCGCGTCGTGCTCAAGATCGACGACGCCGCCAACGTGAAGATCACCGTCACGCTCTCCAGCATCGCCCGCGTGCTGGGCGACGAGAAGCCAGAGGCCCGAACCGGAAGAGACGAGTCATGAACATGCCCTCCATCGCCATTTGTCTTTTCGCCCAGGCTGCCGATGTGGCCGCCGCGGCTCCGGCCGCCGCAGCGCCCGCTGCCGCCGCGATGGCGGCGGAGTGGTGGCGGGAGCCGTGGGCCCTGTGGGGCCTCGCCCTGCTCACGATCGCGGGCCCGACGTTCCTCGCCTGGCTGCTCGCCAAGTCGTTGCGGGCCAGCGACATGTGGGGGCGGCTCGCGGCGGTGCTCGTCGCTGCCGCGGCTGGCGGCGTGATCTGCTGGCTGGGATGGCCGCCGCGACTGGGCATCGACCTCAAGGGGGGCGTGATCCTCGTCTACGAGGTCGATCAGGCGAAGCAGCGGCAGAAGGACGCCGCTGGCGTCGCGGCCGGGCCCGTCGACATGGACAAGCTCGTCGCGGCTGTCAGCCGCCGCGTGAACCCGGGCGGCCAGAAGGAGGTCACGGTCCGCCGGTTCGGCCTCGACCAGCTGGAGGTGATCGTTCCCGAGGTCGATCAGGCCGAGGTCGATCTGATCAAGAAGACCGTCTCCAGCGCCGGCGTGCTGGAGTTCCGGATCACGGCGAACTCGGAAGATGCGCGGCATCGGCGGGCGATCGAGCTCGCCGGTCGGTCGGCGGGGGAGACGGTCAGCGACGGCGGCAAGCCGGTGGCCCGCTGGGTGCAGCTCGACACGGCGAAGATGGATCCGGCCGAGAATCGCGGCCTCGTGATCCGCACGTCGTCCGACGGCCGGGCCGAAGCGCTCGTGATCCTCGACAACATGAACGTCACCGGCGGCTCGCTCGCCCGGGCTTCGTCGAGCTACGACTCGAACATGGCGCCGTGCGTGAACTTCGCCTTCAAGCCGGACGGGGCCGTGCGGTTCCAGGTGCTGACGAGCCAGAACCTGCCCGACCAGGCCAACGGCCAGTACAGCCGGCTGGGCATCCTCCTCGACAGCACGCTGCTATCGGCGCCACGGATCAACGACGTGATTTCCGCCAACGGGCAGATCACCGGCAACTTCCAGCAGTCCGACGTCGATTGGCTCGTCGGCGTGCTCAACGCCGGCAGCCTGCCGGCGGCGCTGGTCAGCGAGCCGATCAGCGAGCAGAAGATCAGCTCACAGCTCGGGGCCGACACGATCGCCTCCGGTGCGCGGGCGATGCTCCTGGCCACGATCGTCGTGCTCGTCTTCATGCTCGCCTATTACCGGTTTTCCGGGTTCGTGGCCGATCTGGCCGTGCTCCTCAACATTCTCCTCGTGCTCGCCCTGATGATCTCGATCAAGGCGGCGTTCACGCTCGCCGGCCTCGCCGGTCTCGTGCTCTCCGTGGGCATGGCGGTGGACGCCAACGTGCTCATCTACGAGCGGATGCGGGAGGAGATGGATCGCGGCGCGGCCGTGCGGATGGCGATCCGCAACGGCTTCAGCCGGGCCTTCTCCACGATCGTGGACTCGAACCTGACGACGCTCATCACCGGCTTCGTGCTGTACTTCATCGGCACCGACCAGTTGAAGGGCTTCGCCGTCACGCTGATCCTCGGCCTGACGCTCAATCTGTTCACGGCCGTGTTCTGTTCCCGGGTGATCTTCGACCTGGCCGAGCGGAACCGCTGGATCACGAAGCTCTCCATGGCCCGGCTCTTCGGGCAGACGAACTTCCGATTCGTGGCCTGGATGCGGCCGGCGATCCTGTTCTCGCTGTGCTTCGTGCTCGCCGGCCTGGCGGCCGCTTGGCTCCGCGGGCCGGGGCTGTTCGACATCGACTTCACGGGGGGCACGAGCGTGCAGGTCGCATTCAAACCCGACCAGCCGCTCGACATCGCCGCGGTGCGGAAGGCCGTCTCGGTGCTGCCCGACGTGGCCGTGAGCGCCGTGACCGCCGGGGACGCGGCGGCCGGCACGCGTTACAAGATCGACACCTCGATGCGGGACGAGACGCCGGACGACGGCAACGACGTGGAGAAGACGCTGCGCGAGGTGTTCCCCGGCCGCCTGCTCACCTACTCGATGGGCTTCGGCGAGGTGACCTCGACGGCCAAGGCGGGGGAGAAGCCCGATCCCGCGGCGCTGACGACCGTCGCGCCCCTCGACTTCCCGGAGAAGATCAACCGGGTCACATTGCAGGCGACCCTGCGCGACGCGTTCGCGGCGGCCGGCTTCGCGGACGCCGCCTTCGAGCTCGAGGCCGAGGGCAGCGCGAGCCGCACCCGGCCGGAGCGGAATTGGGCCGTTTCCACCGCGCTCGAGCCGGCACAGCTGCGCACGGTGCTCGAGCAGGTGGCGGCAAAGCTGGCGGGCACCCCTGTCTATCTGTCCGCCAACGCGATCGGCGGCAAGGTGGCGGGTAACACCAAGCTCACGGCCGTGTACGCCCTGCTGGCCAGCCTGGTGATGATCGTGCTCTACGTGTGGGTGCGGTTCCAGAACGTGGCCTTTGGCCTGGCGGCGGTCGTGGCCCTCCTTCACGACGTGCTGGTGGCCGTCGCCTGCCTGGCGTTGAGCAAGTTCATCGCGCCCTTCATGGGCTGGGCGCTGGTGGACGACTTCAAGATCAGCCTCGACGTCGTCGCCGCCCTGCTGACGATCATCGGCTTTTCGATCAACGACACGATCGTGATCTTCGACCGGATCCGTGAGCTACGGGGCAAGAGCCCGTTTGTCTCGGCCGACATGGTGGATCGCGCGGTCAACCAGACGCTGAGCCGCACGATCCTCACCTCGGGCACGGCGCTGCTCGCGACGCTGATCCTCTACCTGTTCGGCGGCCAGGGGATCCATGCCTTCGCGTTCACGATGCTGGTGGGCATCATCACGGGCTCCTACAGCACGATTTACATCGCCGCGCCGATCGTGCTCTGGCTGCAGCACCGCTTCGGCGGGGCCGCGGAGCGGTCCGTCCGCCCGTCCGCTGCGGCCCAGCCGGCGTGAAGCACGGCTTGTGATGGTCGGGCAACGCATGCGGCCTGCGGTGGCGGTGCGGGTGGTGCCGACACGGACTGGCAGGCGGGGCGAGGTTGGCCGAACGTGTCTCCGCGGCCGACGGCCGCGGCTCCCGGCGGGAGGCATGGTTGCCTTGTGGCCATGCATGCGGCCCGCGAGCCGCGCCGGGAGTCAGGATCATGTCGAGAATCGTCGCCGCGTTCCGGTTTCTGATCGGGCTGGCACTGGTGGCCGCCGGCGCCGCCCTCGCCGGGCCCACGATCGTGTCGCTCGTGCAGGAGCTGGTCCGGCATCGGCAGGCGGCGCCCGCGGTCGTCGCGGCTGCGGCGGCGCCAATGCAGACTCCGGTCGGCCAGCACCCCGCGGCGCCGCCGCTCGCGATGCAGCCTCCCATGCCGGCGTGGCCACCGGTCGAGGAGCAGGCCATCCCAGGACCGGCGGTTCCGCCCGACCCGCACTACCAGCCGCCGCCTCCCCCGGCCCCGCTGCCCCCGGTGACGGCGGATCTGGCCGGCTTCGCGCCCGAGGTGGCGGCGGCCTATCGGTCGACGTTCGCCGTACCTCCGCCCCCGCTCCTCGACGCCCATCGGCCGCCGCCCTTGGCCGCGGGGTGGACGGCCCGCGAAGTCGGCCCGCCGCCAGTGGCGGAGATGCCGGCGGCGGTCGTGCCGCAGACCTACGTGATTCGTGACGGCGACGACCTCACCGGCATCGCCACGCGGTTTTACGGTCATGCGTCGGCTGCCACCGCCATCTGGGCCGCCAACCGCGACGCGCTGCCCGACCCGAACGTGCTGCCGATCGGGGCCGCGATCACCCTGCCACCGGCGTGGACGGTGCATGCGGCGCGTCATGGCGATCCGCGGGCGATCGAACCGCGCCCCGCAGGCGCGGCTCCAGCCATGCCGGAAGCGGCGCTGGCGATGACGGCGGCGCGGCCCGTCGGCTGGCTGACCGGCGATCGGCCGCCGGCCGCATCGCCGGCAACGGTAGGGCCGGTGACGCCGCAGCGGCCAGGGGCCGTGCGCGTCGCCCCGGGCGAGACGCTGGCGTCGTTGGCCCGTCGGTTCTACGGCGATGAGCGGATGGCCGCCCGGATCTGGGAGGCCAACCGCGACCGCCTCCGCAGCCCGGAACTTGTCGTGGCGGGCATGGAGTTGAGGCTGCCGTGACGGCGCCGCCGCGCGGGGCCTGCCGGATGGTCGCCGGCGAGTGGGCGGCAAAAGTCGCCGCTGCGCGGTCTTGCAGATTCTCGCTGTGGCCGCGGCGGCCACACGCTCGTCGAGCGTTCGCCGACCCACTCGCCTTCTCCATGGGAGCGCATGCGGCACTCTCGTCAGGCTGAGGAGAGAGGGGTGGGGCGGTCAGCGCTTCGGGCGGGCGAGGGCCATGCCGAAGAACTTGCCGATCACGGCGGCCGGGCTGAGCGCGCGGTCGGAGGCGAGGGCGTCGGCCGTGCGGGTCGAGTCGAACTCGAAGAAAAACAGGCTCGCCTTGGCCGGGTCGTCGAGCTTCGCCGCCTTGTCCGTGGTGCGGTCAGCCCGCTGCTGAAACCACGACGTGGGCCGGTTCCGCTTCAGCTGGTCGAAGACCTTGGCGGCGTCGCGGTCGGATCGTCCCGCGATCACCATCACAGGGACGTGCGCCCGCACCGCCTCGTTGGCCAGCGGTCCGCTGATCGAAAAGCCGCGGGTCGTCCACGCCGGACTGATGAGCACCAGCCCGCGAACCTGCCGGCCCTGATCGCCCCTTGTGCCCGCCGGCCAGTTCGCATCCTCGGCGGTCCACGCAGCCGCGATGGCGGCGCCGAACCCGGACCCCACCACGAACAGCCGGTTCATGTCGAGCACGCCGTCTTCGGCCTTGCGCTTCATCCAGTTGCGCACGGTCTCCACGTCGCCACGGATGGCGGACTGGTCGCGGATCTGGCCGCCGCGGGCGGCGGCCATGAGCTCGAAGTCGGTTTTCTTCAGGAGGCGGAGATCGACGTCGTCGCCGGCCCGCGTCGTGCTGGCGCCGTGACCGCGGAGGTCGGGCGCCACGACGTCGCAGCCGGCCGCCTGGAGAGCGATGGCCAAGGGTTCGACGGAGCGGTGCGCTCCCTCGAGGTCGTGCAGCAGGATCACCGTGGCCTTGGGCGACTCGTCCTTCGCAACCTTGGCCGGGTAATGCCAGGCGTGCAGGTCGAGGCCGTCGGTCGTGGCGAGCACGAGTTCCTCCGGCTTTGCCGGCTGGGCGGACGTGGCCTCGGCAGGCGGCTGGGCGGGCGGCTGGGCGGGCGGCTGGGCGGGCGGCTGGGCGGGCGGCTGGGCGGGCCCCGGCGTGACTGCCGGCACGGATGTGGCTGGGGGGGCGGGGGGCGGGGGGCTGACCGCCGGTTCGTCGCCGACCTCCACCTGGGCCTGGGCGGTTCCCAGAGCCAGGGTCGCGGAAATCGTCCACAGGCACAGGGAGCGGGACTTTTTCATGATGCCTTTCGAACCAAAAGGCCGTGGCGACCGAAGGAAGAGGCGGAAACACCCGCCGGGGAATAGAATACCGGCGGGGTGCCGAAGTATTCCATGGCGGGGCCACCCGCCCGGTCCAGAGATTTCTACGCGGGTGCCAGCCGTGAGTTCGCTCGATCGTTTCAGACTGTGGTGGCAGGAGTACACGGGGGAGGAAGAGACCCCGTTCGACGGCGACACGCCCGCCTGGGCCGTGAGCCTGGTGCTGCACGTCACGGTGCTGCTGGCGATGGCCCTGATCGGCTTGCCCGTGGCTCCCGCCAAGCCGCGGCCGATTGCCATCGTCGCCACCGAGCCGGTCGAGACCGAAGTCCTGCTCGATCCGCCCCAGGAACTCACCGTTTCGGTCGAGCCCCAGCCGGAGGCCGGAGCCCAGAGCGATGATGCCCTGGAGGTGGCCCAGGCGTTGGCCCCGACGATCGCCGAGGAGTCGATCGTGCCCGAGGCCGTCGAGGACAGCCCGACGGCGGAAGTGGACGTGGAACTCGCCGACGTCATCCCGACTGGCCTGCAACTGGACTCTGACATCGCCGTGAAGGGCGACGTCGGCGTGGGCACCACCGGTGCCAGCGGGGCGGTGGACCGGCTGACCGTCGAGATCGCGGCGTCGCTCGAGCAACGGCCCACGCTCATCTGCTGGGTGTTCGACCAGTCGGTGAGCCTGGCGGCGCAGCGGAAGGAGATCGCCGCGCGGCTGGACCGCGTGTTCGACGAACTCGGGATGAACAAGTCGCAGGCGAACCGCCCCGACCTCCTGAACCTCGTCTTCGCCTACGGCAAGGGCATGCAGCAGGTGATCGAGAAGCCCACTTCCGATGCCGACGCCGTCGTGGCGGCGATCGAGAACATCGCCGTCGATGATTCGGGCGTCGAAATGACGTTCGCGGCGATCCGGGCCGCGGCCGAGCGGGCCAAGCTGCTGCGGATCGGTCCGCCCCGGCGCCATGTGATGATCGTCGCCTTCACCGACGAGGTGGGCAACGATCCGCAGCTCGCCGATCAGACGGCCCAGGTCTGCCGAACCCAGGGCATACCGGTGTACGTGGTCGGCGTGCCCGCGCCGTTCGGGCTGCCGCAGGTGAAGATGAAGTTCGTCGAGTTCGATCCGCAGTATGACGGCGGCGAGCAATGGGCGGTGGTCGACCAGGGGCCGGAGACGCTGTATCCGGAGTTCGTCCGCATCCACCCCCGCGAGGCCGAGGAGCCGATCGACTCGGGCTTCGGGCCGTTCTATCTGTCGAAACTCTGTGCCGAGACGGGGGGCATCTATTTCGCCGTCCATCCCAATCGGGGAGCCCGTGGCCGGGTGAGCGACGCTGAGGTGGCGCCGATGGCCTCGCGGCTGCGGCGGTTTTTCGCGCCGGACGCCCTCAAGGCGTATCGCCCGGATTACGTCGCCGCGGTCAAGATCGATCAGATGATCGTGGCCAACAAGGCGAAGAAGGCCCTCGTCGAGGCCGCCCGCAGTTCGCAGATCTCGCCCATGGATGCCCCGACGACGACCTTTCCGCGGGTGGACGACGGCGCCTTGGCGCTGCTGCTCGCCGAAGCCCAAAAGGGGGCGGCCAAGATCCAGCCGAAGATCGACGCCCTCTACGGCACCCTCGCCGCGGGCGCCGCTGACCGCGACGCGATCAAGGAGAAGCGGTGGCAGGCGGGCTACGACCTGTCCATGGGCCGCGTCCTGGCGGTGAAGATTCGCACCGACGCCTACAACATCATGCTCGCCCAGGCGAAGACGGGGATGAAGTTCAAGAACCCGAAGAATGATACCTGGGTGCTCGAGCCGAGCGACGACGTCTCGGCCACAGGCTCGCAGACGGACAAACTCGCCAAGCAGTGCCGCACGTATCTGGAGCGGGTTGTCAAGGACCACCCGGGCACGCCGTGGGCCTTCCTCGCCGGAGAGGAACTGAAGACGCCACTCGGGTACGCCTGGACCGAGACCTACACGGGCGTCAACAAACCGCAGATGGGCAACGGCGGGGGAGGTGGTGGAGGCAATCCCGCGGATGATCAAGCCCGGGCCCGCCTGGCCCCGCCGAAGCCGAAGCGGCCGCTCAAGAATCTGTGATCACGCGAGGCCTCGGCATCCTGCCTCGCCTCGCTTGGCCGGCCTCCGCCGGCTCATGAGGGGCCGCCATCCGGGCGGCCGGTCGTGCGACGGGGCTTGTCGTTTGGCGTGGTGGCCTCAGCATCCTGCCTCGCCTCGCTTGGCCGGCCTCCGCCGGCTCATGAGGGGCCGCCATCCGGGCGGCCGGTCGTGCGACGGGGCTTGTCGTTTGGCGTGGTGGCCTCGGCATCCTGCCTCGCCTCGCTTGGCTGGCCTCCGCCGGCTCATGAGGGTCCGCCATCCGGGCGGCCGGTCGTGCGACGGGGCTTGTCGTTTGGCGTGGTGGCCTCGGCATCCTGCCTCGCCTCGCTTGGCCGGCCTCCGCCGGCTCATGAGGGTCCGCCATCCGGGCGGCCGGTCGTGCGACGGGGCTTGTCGTTTGGCGTGGTGGCCTCGTTGCGCAGAGGCGGACACGCTCTGGAAGCCCGAAGCGAGCTTTGGTGGTGCGTGTTCTCGCTGTTCTTCTTTCGGCTCGACACGCGCCACGAGCGCACAAAAAGCCCCCGGCGGAAACCGGGGAGCATGATGCACTCGCCCTGTGGCTTCACGACCCGCTCGCGCCACCGGACGACCGGCCCCGCCGCCGCTCACAGCACGTGATTGTCGCTCGCGAACACATCGCGGCTCTCGTAGGCGTGGAAGAACCGCGAGATCTTCAGGGCGAGCTGCTGGAGGAACAGCGCCCGGAACTGGGCCTCGCTGCGGTCGGTCGTCGGGATCGCGCTGTCGCCCGGGAACGTGTAGTCGTCGATCCGCTTCTCGAACACGACCTCCTTCTTGTCCACGTCGAACACCCGCACGTGGACCGTGGCCCGGCCGCGGTACAGCGTCGCCCCTTCGTGGAGACGAAAGCCCTCGAGGTCGATGCCCACGACGTAGTTCGCGTCGAGTGCCTTGCCGAGCGTCGGGTAGTCGACCCAGGCGTTCTCGTCGATCCAGCGGGCCACCTCATGCTGCCCGATCACCTTCACCTTGCGGACGGCCTGCTGGAGCTGGCCGCCGACGAGCGACGCCAATTCACGGGACGAGCCGGCGTCGCTGAACTCGAGCTCCACGATCGGCTTGCAGACGACGGCCACGTGCTTGCCCTTGAGGCCGGCGAACTCGGCCGGCACGTCGGCGGGCTGGAGCAGGTAGGCCGCTGTGATCAGCGTCGAGCAGCCCGAGAGCAGGGGCAGGGCCAGGGCCAGGGCGATGCCGAGCAGACGGTGGAACAAGTCTGTCCGAGCAGGATGTGAGGGATGTCGACCGGGGAAACTCACGGCGTTTCCACCGGGCGACCAAGTGGACAAAGGCCGAGGAAGGCTTTGTCCACGGGCAGCGAGCGCGGTGCGACGGAGCATGGACGGGTTCCTCTCGGCCTCGGGTCGTCCGTGGGCACCCACGGTGGCGGGAGGGTAGGGCGGCGCGGTGCCCGGCTCAATGCCGCTTCGGCGCGGTGCCCGGCGGCCGGCACGACGCCGCCCGTCCGGGCTGGCAGAATGGGAAACCGGGAAAGCCATGGATTCCTCCGCTGCACCATCGTTCTCCGCCCGCGACCGGCTCCTCACCGGCCTCGCCGCCGGCCTGCCGGCCGGCGGCATCTGGGCGGCACCCGCGGTCGTGGCCGTCTCGGGGGGGGCAGACAGCACGGCGCTGCTGCTCGGCCTCGTCGCCCTGGCGCCGCCGCCGGCCCGCCTCGTCGTCGCCCACGCCGAGCACGATCTGCGGGCGAGCGCGGCCGCGGATCGGGAGTTCGTGGCGACGCTCGCCGCCCGGCTCGGGCTGCCGTTCGTCTGGCGGCGGCTCGCCGTCCACGCTGCCGACGACGAGGCCGGCACGGGCATCGAGGCCCGGGCTCGGCGGCTGCGGTATCGGTTTCTCGAGGAGGTGGCCGGTGAGCACGGCGCCCGGCACGTGCTCGTTGCCCACACGGCCGAGGACCAGGCCGAGACGATCCTCCACCGCATCCTCCGCGGCACGGGTCCTGCGGGCCTGGCCGGGATGGCGGTCGCCCGCGAACTCTGCGCCGGCGTGGCTCTCATCCGGCCGCTGCTGGCGGTGGGGCGGAGCGACGTGCGGGAGTTCCTTGCGGCCGAAGCGGAAGCCTGGCGGGAGGATGAGTCGAACGCCGACGTCCGCTTCGCCCGCAACTTTCTCCGCCACGAGATCCTCGCCCGCTGCGCCGCCGGGCCCTATCCGGCCGCCACGGCGGCGCTCGTGCGGCTGGGGCGGCAGGCCGGCCAACTGGCGGCGGCCCTGCGCAGCGCTGCCGAGCACCTGCTCGACACGTATGCCCGCCGCCGCGCCGACGGCACGATCGACCTGCGCACCGCTCCCCTCGCCGCACTCGACCCGTATCTCCTCGCGGAGATGTTCGCAGTCCTCTGGGAGCGGGAGGGCTGGCCGCGCCGCGACATGACGGCCGTGCATTACGAGCGGCTGGCGGCGCTCGTCCGGGCCACGGATGCCGTGACCGGCGGCATCACCGACTACCCCGGCGGCGTGCGCGTGACGCCATCGACCGGCGGCCGTCTGGAAATGCGGCCGCCCGGCTGACCGTCAGTGACCAAGGCCGCGGGCCTGGTAGCCGCCGCGAGCCTTGAACCAGGCCAGGAGCAGGGCGTAGCAGACGAACATCGTGGCCGGAACGAGGGCCGTGAGCTTGAGCGCCTGGCGGCCGCCGAAGAGCCCGGCCGCCTCGACGAGCGGCTGGTCCGCGGCCCGCGTCGGCGCGGCCGTGTCGGTCCACCAGGCGACGAGTTCCCTCTGGGCCGCGACGGTCTCGGGCTTGGCCTGTTCCTTTTCAAGCAAGGCCAGCGCCCGCTCCGCCTCCTTGCCGCCGTCCTCGAGAACACCGACCTTGGCACCGTCGAGGCCGACGGCCTTGAGCCACAGGAACTCGTTCTCTTTGGGCGCCCGGTAGCGTTCGAAGACGGCCGCATCCGCGGACCGCAGGTTCTCGGAGGCGTTCTTGTCCTGCAGGAAGCCGATGCCCGGACCGCCGAGGAGGCCGGCCGCAAGCATGCCCACGCCGCCGGCGGCTCCGATCGTGATCGCGCCCCCCTTCGGGAACTGTTCGCTCACGACGGCGAGCATGGTCGGCCAGAGGAAGGTCTTGCCGATGCCGTAGACCGTCGCCGCGACGACGCACATCACGGCGCCCTCCGCGTTGCCCAGCAGCGTCAAGCCGATGGCCCCGAAGATGGCCGAGGCGGCGAGCAGGCCGAGCGGCGAGATCTTCTCCACGATCGGTCCGGCGAAGAACCGCAGGATGAACATCAGGCTCGATGTGTAGACGAACAGCAGCAGACCGTTCGCGGGGCTGGCCATGATCGCGCCGGTAATCTTCGAGATCCAGGAATCGGTGCCGAGCTCCACATACCCCACCATCGCATGGACGAGCAGCAGGAAGGCAAGCAGCAGGTGGCCGAAGCGGAATCCGGTGGCGGCGCCGAAGGCCGCCAGCAGGGCCGCAGCGATGCCCGCCGACACCAGTGGTGACAGCCCCAGGTCGCTCTTGAAGAACAGAGCCAGCAGGCAGCAGATGACCGCGGCGCCCGCCAGGCCGAGTTCCCCGAGCATGTCGCGGAAGGACACGCCCGAACTGCTGGCCTCGCTCTTGGGGAACCGCTGCCCCAGCATCATCAAGCCGTAGAAGACCACGGGGACCAGGAACAGCGAGATCTGGATCTGCCAGGAGACGGGCTTCGTCGCCGCATTGCCGGCCATGAAGTAGCTGGCCAGTCCACCCAGGATCAGCCCGCCGGGCCAGCCGGCATGGAGGATGTTGAGGTAGTGGGTCTTGTTTTTGGGAAACAGCGTGGCGACCAGCGGGTTGACCACCGCCTCGGCGATGCCGTTGCCGATGGCGAAGAGGAACATCCCCCAGAACAGGCACTGGAATGCCAGCGGTTTGCCTCCCGCCGCGAACGCCGCCCCGGTGGCCAGCGTGAGGGCGGCCGAAATCAGGTGCATGACGAACGCGGCGAACATCAACGTGCCGAATCCGATGCGGTCGGCGATCAGGCTGGACAGCAGGATGATGATGCCGAAGCCCGTCAGGCCACCGCCCGTGATCGCGCCGAGTTCGGTCTGGGTGAACCCGTACTGCTCCGCCCATTGGCCGAGGATGCCGCCCCGGATGGCGAAGCCCACGCCGGCGGCGAGGATCGCCATGAACCCGGCCCACAGGAGCCGCTGGGCATTGGGCGTGGCGCCGGTGAGATCGTGGTCATGGCTCGACGTGGCGCGGGCGTGCATGCGTTATCCCCCAGAAAGGCAGTGGACGAAGGCGGCACTATAGCAAGGGCCGCAGGCTGGGGGAACGGCGGGTTCTCGCGGGGCGGCGCGGGCTGACGGCGGCTTGACCCCCCGCGGCTGCAGGCCTATTTTCCCCACCCCGTTCCGGGCTTTCGGCACCCCTGCGCGCCGGCGCATCCTTCGAGCTGCTCGTGAAACCGCTCGCCGACTTCCTCTGGACCCTCGTCCGCTGGTCGCTGCCGCTCACGGTGGCCGGCGTGATCGCCGCCGGCGCGATCGGCGCGGGGCGGTTCGGCGACGTCGTGCGCGGCCGGATCGAGGCGCGGCTGCGGGAGGAGTTTCCGGGCGTGGCCGTGCAGGTGCAGGCGGCGAGCATCGTGGATGGCGACGGGATCGTCGTCCGCGGGGTCTCGTTCGTCGATCCGTCGAGCCCGCCCCAGCACCGTCAACTCGTCTGGATCGACGAACTGACGCTCGCCTGCCGCACCGACCTGGCGGAACTGACGAGCGGCCAGCCGCGGATCACGGCGCTCCGCGTCCGCCGGCCCGTCGTGCATGCGCGGCGGGCGGCCGACGGCCGCTGGAACCTCGCCCGTCTGGCCCGCCGGCCGACGGCCGACGCCGCGTTGCCCGTGACCGTCGAAGACGCGACGTTGCTCCTCGAGGACGAGCGGCTGCGGGCCCGGGCGGCGCTCCGGCAGATCGAGGTCGTGGTCGACCCGCTCGCCGCTGGGCAGACGGGCGGAGCATGCGCGGTGCGGGGCACGTGCACCGGCGACTGGTTCGATCGCGCCGGGTTCGCGGGGCAGTTCACGCCGGCGACGGGTGGGTTCACCGTCTCTGGCACGGTCGATGCGATCGAGCTCTCCAAGCGGCTCACGGCGCCGCTGCCCGTGACCCAAGGACCGGGCAGGTGGCTGGCGGGCCTCGAGGGGCGGGTCGGCATCCGCTGGCAGGCCGCGGGCGCCATCGCCGCGCTCGACGCCGTCGCGTTCGAGGCCGCGGGCCGGCTGGAGTCGGGCCGCTTCGAGCATCCGCAACTGCCCTTCGCCGTCAGCGACGTGACCGCGGAGTTCACCGCCGACCGGCAGGGCGTGCGGTGCGACCGCCTGGAGGCTCGCTCCGGATCGACGCTGCTCCGCGGCTCGGGACGGCTCGACGGCTGGACCGAAACCGCCGACTTCGAGGCTGCCGTCGAGGCGGAGCGGCTCCTCGTCGGCCGGCACTGGGAGGGGCTGCTCCCGGAGTCACTGGCGGCCCATTGGAGCCGCCTGCTGCCGGCCGGCGAGGTGGACGTGACCGCCCGCGTCGCCCGGCGTGGCGGCGCGATCGCGCCCGACGTCGCCATCCGTTGCCGCAACGTCTCGCTGACGCACTACCGGTTCCCCTACCGGCTCGATCGCACCGTCGGCACCGTGACCTACAAGGACGGCGGCGTCGTCCTGCATCTCACCGGGCAGGCGGGCGGCCACCCGGTGCAGGTCGACGGCCAGCTGACGCAGACAGCGGACGGGACGACTGGGTTCGTGGAGGTGCGGGGCGAGCGGATGCAGATCGACGACGCGCTGCTCGCCGCCATGCCGCCGCGGAGCGCCGACATCGTCCGCATGCTCCGCGGCGCGGGCAGCTTCGGCTTCGTGTTCCGTCACGACCGGTCGCCGCAGCTGCCGGGCGGCCATGCCAACTCGCTCGGCATCCGGCTCGCGCAGTGCAGCCTGTGCTATGCGGGCTTCCCCTATCCGCTCACGAACGTATCGGGGCTGATCCGCATGCACCGTGGCCGCTGGACGATCCACGACGTGGTGGGCTCCAACGACACCGGCGTCGTGCGCTGCTCGGGTGCGCTCGAGCCGCTCGGGGCCGACGACGGCGCGCTGACGCTCAACCTCGTCGGCAGTGGCGTGGTGCTCGAGCCGGAGTTGCGCGACGCGCTGCCGCCTGGCATGCGGCGGATCTGGAACGACGTCGATCCCCGCGGCAACGCGGAGTTCACCGCCACGGTCCGCCACCGCGTGAAGGCCCGCCGCACGGACGTGGAGCTCGCGGCGACGCCGGTGGGCGACACCGTCTCCATCGAGCCGGCCTGGTTTCCCTACCGCCTGGAGCGGCTCCGGGGCCGGCTCACGCTGGCCGGCGGCCGGCTCCGCTTCGAGGATGTCTGCGGCGTGCATGATCGCACCACCGTCGCGGCCGCCGGCACGTGTCAGTTCACGCCCGACGGCGGCTGGCGGGTGTCGTTCGAGCGGCTCACGGCGGACCGCTTCCGGGCCGATCACGAAGTCCTCGCGGCCCTGCCCGCCGGCCTGCGGCAGGCGGTGTCGAGCGTCGACCTGCAGGGCCTGCTCGCGCTCTCGGGAGCCCTCGACATCTACTCCACCGCTCCCATGAACACGGTCCTGCCCGACGGCCGCACCGAGGCGGTGCCCGGCCCGGCGGCGGCGGCCTGGGATCTCCACCTCGACGTCGAACAGGCGTCGCTCGACGTCGGCCTGCCCGTGGAGCACGTGCACGGCGGCATCCGGCTCCGCGGCCAGAGCGACGGCCGCGGCTGGCAGACGGTCGGCGACGTCGCGATCGACAGCGCCATGTGCCGGGGCGTGCAGCTCACGCACGTGCAGGGCCCGCTGACGATGGACGCCGCCGGTGTGCGGTTCGGCGCCGCAGCGGCGGCGCCCGGCCAGCCGGGCGGCCGCCGGCTCTCGGCCCGCGTTGCCGGCGGCACGCTCCTGCTCGACGGCAGCGTGGCGGCGGCGGCACCGGGCGCGTTCACGATCGCCGCGGTGCTCGGCGACGCCGACCTGGAGCGGCTCGCCGCCGACGTCACCGGCGCGGCAAACCGTTACCGCGGCCGCGTGTTCGGCGGCGTGGAGGTCAGCGGCTCGCGGGCCGGACGGCATTCGCTGGCGGGCCGTGGCCAGGTGCGGCTCCGCGATGCCGACATCTACGAGCTCTCCGTGGTCGTGGCCCTCCTCAAGATCCTGCGGGTCAAGCCGCCCGACCGCAGTGCCTTCAGCACGAGCCTCGTCGACTTCCGCATCGAGGGGCCGCGGGCCTACCTCGACACGATCGAACTGTCCGGCGACGCCATCAGCCTCGTCGGCGCCGGCGAGATCGACTTCGACTCGAACATCAACCTCACCTTCCGACCGATCATGGGTGACAGCGAGACGCAGCTCCCGGCCATGAAGCGGCTGCTCGGCAGGGCTGGCGGCCAGTTCATGCTCGTCCACGTCGATGGCACGCTCGCGGATCCCGTGCCCACCACCGAGGCCTTCCCGACGCTGGCCGCGGCCTTGCAGAAGTTCCAGACCCAGCGGCGCGGCGGTGGCGGGGAGCGGACGGCGGCGCTGTGGGAACCAGCACGGTGATGCCCGCCGCCGCGGAAGCCTGGTAAATTGGGTCATGCGCGCCGGAGCATCCCGCTTCCGGCACGGGCTCCAGGAGCGATCGACCGATGAAGTTCGTGAAGATGCACGGGGCAGCCAACGACTACGTCTACGTGGACTGCTTCCAGGAGCGGTCGCCGCCCGATCCGGCCGGCCTCGCGCCGCGGATCGCGGACCGGCATCGGGGCGTCGGCGGCGACGGCCTCGTGCTCGTGCAACCCTCGCAGGTCGCCGCGGCCCGGATGCGGATGTTCAACGCCGATGGCAGCGAATCGGAGATGTGCGGCAACGGCGTGCGGTGCGTCGCCCACCTCGTCGTCTCCCGCGGCCATGCGGCCGCGGGCCGGGTGGCGATCGAGACGGGCCGGGGCGTGCTCACGCTCGACGTGGAGCGGACCGGCCCGCGGACCTCGCGAGTCCGGGTCGACATGGGGCAGCCTCTGTTGGAGGCGGCTGAGATCCCGGTTGCCGGTGCGGGGCGGATCGTCGACGCGGCCTGCCCGGCGGTCGGAACGCACGAGCCCTGGTGGGACGCCTGCGGCCTCGATCCGCGGATGACGTGCGTGTCGATGGGCAACCCGCACGTCGTCTTCTATTGCCGCGACGTCGCCCGCGTGCCGCTGGAAACCGTGGGGCCGCGGATCGAGACGCACCCGATCTTCCCGCGCCGCGTGAACGTGCATTTCGTGGAGGTGCTCGCACCCGGCCACGTGCGGATGCGAACCTGGGAGCGTGGCAGCGGGATCACGATGGCCTGCGGCACCGGCGCGTCGGCCGTGTGCGTGGCCGGCGTGCTCACCGGCCGCACCGCCGGCACCCTCGCCGCCGACCTCCCGGGAGGCCGGCTCGATCTGGCGTGGGACGGGGCCGGACCCGTGTTCATGACGGGCCCGGCGGAGGAGGTCTTCGAGGGAACGTGGCCCGACGCGTGACGACGAGCCAGCGGTGGTCCAGGGAAGGACGGCGAGCGTGAAGATCAAGTCTCCATTCGCGATCGGTGCCTGGTCGCTCGTGTCGACGGCCGCCATCCGGCAGTGGATGGGCACGCTCGACTGCAAGGCCGACTTCGGCGATCCGACCGTCGATCCGGTGCACCCCGGCTACCGCGGCGCGAAGATCTACGTCTTCTGGCACGAGAACATCCTCCTTCCACTCTATATCCGCGGCCACTCCAACATCTCGATGCTCCTGTCCCGTCACTGGGACGCCAACATTCTCGACCGGGTCGCCCGAATGATGGGGTTCGGCGTGGTTCGTGGCAGCACGTTTCACGGTGGCTCGGCGGCGCTCCGCGAGCTTGCGGCTCGGGCGGCGGAGGGCAACCTCACGATCACGCCCGACGGCCCGCGCGGGCCGCGGCGCCGGCTCGCGCCGGGCTGCGTGTTCCTGGCGAGCACGCTGCAAATCCCGCTGGTCGCCATGGGCCTTGGGTACGAGCGGCCGTGGCGGCTGGGTACCTGGGATCGGTTCGCGATCCCGCGGCCCTTCTCCCGCGCCCGGGCGATCGTCAGCCGGCCGCTGGCGATCCCCGCCGACCTCGATCGCGACGGAATCGAGGCCCACCGGGTTGGCGTGGAGCGGCTGCTGGTTCACCTCTCCGATGCGGCCGAAGAATGGGCGACGGCCGGTGGGCGGCGGCCGGGCGAACGGGTCGTGCGCAAGGAGCCATCGCGGGTGGCCCGTCAGGCTGCCGCGCTGCCCGGCCCCGCGGGCGTGTCGCTCGACGAGGAACTTTCCAAGCACGCGCTGGAAGGTCTGGACACGATCGGGAGATCCGCCGCCTGACCAGCGGCCACGATCAGCGCCGCGGCGCGACGCCGAGTTCGCGCTCCAACGCCTCGAGCCGTGCCCGCAGCCGCCGCAATTCCTCGCGGGCCGCCTCGTCGGCGGGACGATTGGCCCGGTAAGGGAATGATTCCGTGGCCGGGCTCACGGCACCCGGCGCGGGGCTGGGCAGCAGCGTCGGCACGCTCGGGGCGGCCGCAGGACCGGTGCCGATCAGGGCCCGCTCGAGCGGCAACTCGAGCGGCTGGAGTACGACATCCGCCCTCTTGGCCGCGCCGCCGGGCAGCACGTACTCCAGCGACACGGGCCTGCCGACCGGGCCGCTGGTCACCATGCGCGTGAGATCGTCAGGCGAACCGACCGGCCGCGCGTCGAGCGCCACGATGACGCTGCCGGGCGGCACGCCGGCGCGGGCAGCGGGCAGATCCTGCACCACTCCGATGACGTAGGCACCGCGGAGGGCCGGGAGGCGAAACCGCGACTGTGTTTCCGCATCGATCGCCACGGTGCGGACGCCCAGTGCGGTGCGGCCCCGGCCGCCCGGCGCGGCATCCGGCGGCGGAAGTTCCTGGGCCGCGGATGGCGGCGGTGCCGTCGGGCCCGGAATGCCGGCGGTGGCGGCGGGTAGGAAGCCACTGGCTGGCGCTGCCGCGAAGGCCGAAGGTGCGGCAAAACGGCTCGGTGGAGCGACCGCCGGCGGCACCAGGACGGACGGGGCCGGCTGCGCCGGTGGGGCCAACGTGGCAGCGGCGGACGGGTCAGCCATCGGGGCGGGCTCGGTGACGGCGGGAGGCAGCGCGACAGCGGCGGGAGCCACTGCCGCCCCCGCGAAGCCGCTCCGGTCCGGCATGGCAGGGACCGGCTCGCCGGGGGCCGCCTGCCAGCCGCGCACGGCTGCCGGCGTGGGCCGCGGCACGGCGGTCATCCGCACGTCCGCAACCGACTCGTCGCGGGCGATGGCGATGCTCACCGCCTGGCCCGGAGCGAGCGCCGTGAGCGACTGCGACACATCGTCGGCACTTTGCAGCCGCGTGCCGTTGATGGCCCGCACGTCGTCGCCGGCTCGGATGCCTGCTGCGGCCGCGGGGCTGCCGGGCGCGACCTCGGCCACGACCCACCGGCCGGGTGTTCGCGACTCGGCCACGACGATGCCCAGCCAGCCGTTGCCCGGGACGGCGGCCGGCGGTGCGACCGCGGCAGGTGCGGCAGTCGGGGGCTGGTTTTGGGGAAGAACGATCGGCTCGCCGATCGAGATTTCGCCGGGCACGAAAGGCGGGGCTTCGGCGTTATCGGCCGCCTGGAGCGATCGTCCGCCCGCGACGACCCCGAGCAGGGCAAGGTATGCGGCCCACGTGAGGCAACGAATGGCGGCCGAAGATGGAGCGTCGTGCATCATGCATTCCCGCGGGCCGCGATGGATTGAAAGGAGCGAGCGGGATTCCGCCCGACATCCGACGCCTGAGTATAGAAAACCACCGCTCGTGCGAAATCGCCCGCCATCAATCGCGGTTTTTTCGCAGTTTCACGCCGCCGGTCGGTGACCGGCGGCTGCGCCGTACGCCTTCCGTGACCGATGGTGGCGGTGTGTGGCGCGCGGGTCTCGCGCGGTGAATGGCACTCTTCTTCGCGCCGCGTGGCGATGGTTTGACAGCACTGCCAGCACTCCTATACTCGCGCCGCGATCGCTCGCTGAACGGTGCGTTCGCCAGGATGGTTGCAGCGAGTGCCGGCGGTGCTGCGGGGAACCGCCAGCTGCGGAACATATGGACGGATCCATGGCCAAAGCAGTCGATGTCGCCGCGCGGGCATTGAGCCGGGACATCGGCGGGCTCGCGACGCTCGTCCGCGACGCGTTTCGGCGGCGTGTGGGCGACGATCGGTTCGCCGTCTGGTTCGGGTCCGCCGCCGTCTTCGCCATCGACGCCGCGGCCGAGTGCCTGACCGTCGAGTCCGGGCCGGGCTTTCAGCAGGAGTGGCTGCGGCGGACGTTTCAGGCCGACCTCGATGCCGCCACGATCGAAGCCTGTGGCCGGAAGGTGCGCGTGGTGTGGCGGCCGGGCGTCACTCAGCCGGCCGTGGCTCCCAGCCACCAAGCGACGCCGCGTGCCCGGCGGGCGGCCGCAGCGGCGGCGGTGACCCCGCCCCCGGCCCCCGCTCCCGCGGCCGGTCCGGGCCGCCGCCCGTTCAGCGACCTGGCGGACTTCGTCGTCGGCCCCAGCAACCGCATGGCCTACGGGGCCGTGGAGATCGCCGCCGCCCGGCCTGGTGAGATGTCGCCGCTGGTGATCCACGGCCCGACCGGCGTCGGCAAGACGCATCTTCTCGAGGGAATCTGCGGCCGCGCCCGGCAGAGCCATCCCGGGATCAACGTTGTGTCGCTGTCGGCCGAGCAGTTCACCACCGGGTTTCTGCAGGCGCTGCATGGCACCGGGCTGCCGGGGTTTCGCCGCAGCTGCCGGTCGGCCGATCTGCTCGTGGTGGACGACATCCAGTTCTTTGTCGGCAAGCGGGCCACGCTCGTCGAGTTTCAGCAGACGGTCGATGCGCTGCACCGGCAGGGGCGGCAGATGGTGTTCGCCTGCGATCGCGACCTCGACGCGCTGGACGGCCTCGGTTCCGACCTGGTGGCGCGGCTCCGCGGCGGCATGAACGCCCGCCTCCTGCCTCCCGACTACGAGGTGCGGCGCGGCATCGTGGAGCGGGTCTGCATGAAGCGGGATCTCCAGGTGCCCGAGGACGTCGTCCACTATGTGGCCACCCACATGGCCCGCCATGCCCGCGAGCTCTTCGGCGCGGTCAACCGGCTCGAGGCCGCGAGCCTGATGCTGGGGATTCCGTTCTCGGCCGGCATGGCCGAGGAGGCGCTCGCCGACCTCGTGCGGTCGAGCGGCCGCAGCGTGCGGCTGGCGGACGTGGAGAAGGCCGTCTGCAAGGCCTTCGGCCTCGACGCGGCGGTCATGCAGTCCGCCCGACGGTCGAAGGCCGTGAGCCATCCACGAATGCTGGCGATGTACCTGGCGCGGCGGCATACCCGCGCCGCCCTGACCGAGATCGGCGGCCACTTCGGCCGGCGGAGCCACTCGACCGTGATCGCCGCCCAGAAGACCGTGGAGGAGTGGATCGCCAACCGCGAGCAGATCGTGCTCGCCGAGGTGGCATGGGACGTGGAGGATGCGATCCGCCGCGTCGAGGACATCCTCCGCGCCGGCTAGAGCGGTTCTGACTTCGGTGGCGCACCGGCTGCGGCTGCGGGGGCAGGGGTGCCCATGCCCTCGAGCCGGCGTAGGTGGCCAGCGAAGCCCGGAGGGCGAGAGCGCAGACACCTCCGAGAGAGCGGAGGGCAGGGATGCCAGGAGCGAACGTCCGGGCGAGAGAGCATGGGCAGCCCTGCTTGGAGTCGTCAGTGCATGAAGGCAGGGTGGCCTGTGTCTCGACCGGGCGGCGGCGCGGGCGGCTTCAGCGGACGCGCTCTTCGAGCGTCGACTTGTAGCGGACGCTCGACTGCGGGCCGCCGAAGCCGACGACGCGGCGGTCGATGCCGGTCTTGCGGCTCGTGACGCGGCCGGCTTCGATGTCGAACTTGATGGTGCCGTCCCAGATTCGCTCCAGCAGGCGGGCCTCGAGCCGCGGGTCGTCCACGGGGGTCAGCACCGTGGTGTCGACGCGGATCGTGGCCACCCCGTCGTGGACGTCTTCGAGCCGGTACCGCAGCCGGGTGCGGACCGCCTTGCGGCCGGCCCCCGGGGCCTCGACGACGACCTCCTGCGGGATCGTCCACTCGACGCCCGCCATCACCGGCTCGTCGGGCAGCGGCACGACCACCAGGTCTCCCGTCGCCGACGGATGGCAGGGACGCAATTCGCGGCGGTCAAGGATGCGGCCGCTGGGGTCGATCACCATCCGCGAGAGCGTCACGCCCAGGCTCTGCCGCACGCCCTCGTAGCCCGGCGGCGGATCGTCGGTGCCGGCGCTGGCCCAGCGGACCTCCCCCTTGTCGCTCGTCCGCGAGGTCATCACGACGTCGTCCACGGAATGCTCGAGCGTGGCGCGGCCGGCGGCATCCACGGCCACGACCCGCCAGGTCTTCCGCGAGTCGGTCATCGTCTCGACCGTCTGCGTGCTGCCGTTCATCGTCGTTTCGGTCACCGCCCGGTGGGCGACGTCCATGTCGATCCGGTCGCCGACCTGGAAGCGATACCGCAGCCGCACCGGCTCGGCGGCACGGCTCACCGGCGCCGCCCAGGCGGCGAGCAGCGCCGCCGCGATCACGATCGAGCGCATCAACGACCTCCTGTCGTGCCCGGTTCGGCGGCCCGCAGGCCGCCGCCCCAGCCGAGTTTCTCCCGGAGCGTGCGATAGTAGCCGTGGTGGCTGGTTTCCACCAAGGTGAACCGCGGCGTCGCCCGGCGGACGCGGACACCGTCGCCCGCTTCGAGGGCCGCCACGACCTGCCCGTCCACCACGCAGGCCGACCCGGCGTTGGGCCGCGGCACGAGCAGCTCGTAGGTTCGGGCCGCCGACTCGACCACCGTGCGGTTGGACAGCGTGTGGGGATTGAGCGGCGTGAACACGAAGGCGTCGAGGTCCTTGCGGATGATCGGGCCACCGGCCGAGAGGTTGTAGGCCGTGGAGCCCACCGGGGTGGAGACGATCAGCCCGTCGGCGCGGTAGGTGGTCGCCAGTTCGCCGTCCACGAGGAGGCGGATCTCGATCATCGAGAACGGCGGGCCGGCGAGGATCGAGGTCTCGTTGAGGCCGAGCTCCGTGCGCACGACCGCGCCGCCACGGACGACTTCCGCCTCGAACATCAGGTGCTCCACCAGCCGGAACCGTCCGGCCGTGATCTCGTCGATGGCGCCGGCCACGTCCTCGCGGGAGAACCCGGCGAGGAAGCCGAGCGTGCCGAGGTTCACCCCCAGCACGGGCACCTGCTCGTAGGCCAGCCATCGGGCAGTCCGCAGGATCGAGCCGTCGCCACCGAGCACGACGACCAGATCGGGGGGCGGCGCTTCCGCGGACCGCAGCGGTCCCATGCCCCATTGATCCCGCATCGCGATCCGCACGTTCGCCTCGTGCCCCCGGTCGGCGAGCAGGCGGGCGACGCGGCGGGCCTCGGCGGCCACGTCGGACAACTCGGCGGGCCCCACGATGGCGACCTGCAGCGGACCGCTCGAGGCCCGCTGCGGCTGCAGCCGCGAGGTCGGAGATGCGGAGGACATGGGGCGATCAGGTGTGGGCCGCCGCGTGGTCGGCGTGGGCCGGCAGGGGATCGCGGCCGGCCAGCCGCCGGCAGGTCGCGGCGATGCCAGCGGCATCGAGACCGAGGGCCGCGAGCAGTTCACCGCGTTCGCCGTGCTCCACGAAGCGGTCGGGAAGCCCGAGCCGTACGATCGGGCCGCCGGGCGGCCGGGGCTCGCCCGCCTCCAGGGCGGCTGCCTGTGCGTCGTTGACCATTTCGAGCACGGCCGAGCCGAAGCCCGTCGGCAGGGCGTTCTCCTCGACCGTCACCGTCCAGGGAGCCGCCTCCACCCGCTCCAGCAGCAGCGACGTGTCGAGCGGCTTCACGAACCGGGCGTTGACGACCGCGATCTCGAGGCCCTCCCGGCGGAGCTGCGCCGCCGCGGCGACCGCTTCGCCGAGCAGCGTGCCGCAGGCGACGATCAGCCCGTCGTGTCCCTCGGTCAGCAATTCCGCCCGCCCGAACTCGAGCGGTGGCCGGGGACCGGGCTGCCGCTCGACGACCGCCTTCGGGTAGCGGATGGCCACCGGACCATCGTGGGCCAGCGCCCAGTCGAGCATCGCGCCGAGGTCGTGCTCGTCGCCCGGGGCGAGGACCGTCATGTTGGGAAACAGCCGCATGTAGCCGAGGTCGTAGGAGCCGTGGTGCGTGGGGCCGTCGGGACCCGTGAGTCCGGCCCGATCCATCATGAACACGACCGGCAGGTTCTGCAGGCTCACCTCTTGGAACACCTGGTCGAACGACCGCTGGAGGAACGTGCTGTAGATGTCGACGATCGGCCGGCAGCCTGCCTTGGCCTGACCGGCAGCGAAGGCCACCGCGTGCGACTCGCAGATTCCCACGTCGAAGAACTGCGTGGGGAACTCCGTTCGCACCTTCTCGAGCTTGTTGCCCTGGCACATCGCCGCCGTGAGCACCGTGACCCGCGGATCGCGGCGCAGCGCGGCGCCGATGGCGTCGGCGGCCACGTCGGTGTAGGCCCGCGTCGCAGACTTCTTGATCGACACGATGCAGTCGTCGTCGTCGCACTCGAAGGGGGCCGGCGTGTGGAAGAAGACGGGATCGGCCTCGGCCGGCTTGAACCCGTGCCCCTTCTCGGTGAGCACGTGGAGGAGGATCGGGCCCTCCGCGTCCTTGACGAGCTCCAGGTAGCGGATCAGGTTGGGCAGCGAGTGGCCCTCGACCGGGCCGAAATACCGCACGCCGAGGGCCTCGAAGAGGGCGCCGCCGTGGAGCGTCGTCTTGATCGAGTCCTTGACGTTGACGAGCATCCGCTCGACCGACTCGCCCACCATCGGCACGCCCTTGATGATCTCGCCGGCCTGGCTCTTGAGGCCGCGGTACCAGGGATTGGTGCGGATCACGTCAAGATACTCGGCCAGCGCCCCGACCCGCGGGCAGATCGACATCTTGTTGTCGTTGAGGATGATCAGCAGCCGCTTCTTGAGAAAGCCGGCGTTGTTGAGGGCCTCGAAGACGATTCCCGAGGGCAGGGCGCCGTCGCCGATCACCGCCACGCTGTGGCGATCCGGCTCGCCCCGCAGGTCGTCGCCGCTGGCCAGGCCCAGGGCCGTGGAGACGCTGCAGCCGGCGTGGCCGGTCATGAACAGGTCGTAGGGGCTCTCCTCGGGATTGGGATAGCCCATCAGGCCGCCCCGCGTGCGGATCGTGCCGAAGCGGGCGAAGCGGCCGGTGATCAGTTTGTGGGGATAGATCTGGTGACCGGTGTCCCAGATCAGACGATCGCGGCTGAAGTCGAAGACGCGGTGCAGGGCGAGGCAGAGTTCGACCACGCCGAGGTTCGAGGCGAAGTGTGCGGTGCGGCTCGCGGCCACCTCGCACAGGGCGCGGCGCATCTCGGCGGCGAGCCGCTCGAGATCGGCCATCGGCAGGTCGACGAGATCCCGCGGCGAATGAATCGAGGGAAGGATGTCGGCCATGATTTCGGTGCGCTCCTGCGTCGCGGCAACGGTCAGTCAATGGTCGCGGGTCACGATCCAGCGTGCCAGTCGGGCCAGTTCTGCGGCGGCGGCGCCCAGGGGGGCGACGGCCGCTGCCGCCGCGTCTGCCAGGTCGACCGCTCGCCGCCGCGACTCGGCGGTGCCCAACACGGTGGGAAACGTGAGTTTGCCGCGGTCGGCATCCTTGCCCACCCGCTTGCCGACCGTCGCTTCGCTGCCCTCGGCGTCGAGCAGGTCGTCGGCGATCTGGAAGGCTTGGCCAAAGGCGGCGCCGAAGGTCGCCAGCAGTTCCAGCCGGGCGGCGCCGGCCCCGGCCGCCAGGCCCCCGAGTTGCAGCGCGGCATGGAATAGGCCGCCGGTCTTGCGGCGGTTGATTCGTTCCATCCACGCGACCTGCACCGTGGCCGGCTCGGGGCGCAGATCGGCGATCCAGCCGCGCTCCGTGGCCAGGTCGTCCATCTGGCCACCGACGAGGGCCTCGGCGCCCGCCGCCCGGGCGAGCACGGCGCACCCGCGGGCCGCGCCGTTGGCCGGCATGCCCGTGGCCAGGATCTCGAAGGCCAGCGCCTGCAGGGCGTCGCCGCAGAGGATCGCCGTGGCCTCGTCGAAGGCCCGATGGCAGGTCGGCCGCCCACGCCGCAGGTCGTCGTCGTCCATCGCCGGCAGATCATCGTGCACCAGCGAATAGGCGTGGATCATCTCCACGGCCACGGCGGCAGGGGCCGCCCCCTCCCAGGTGCCGCCACAGGCCTGCGCCGCCCAGAGCACGAGCGCCGGCCGGAGCCGCTTGCCGGGCGCGAGCAGCGCGTACCGCATGGCATCGACGAGCCGCGGCGCGGATTCCGGGGATCCGGCAAGGCTGGCTTCGAGCCGCGGTTCGATGAACCCACGGACCTTCTCGAGCGCCGCACGAATCTCGGTGTCGGAACAGGCGGCGGTGATGGTGGAGGCGGTCACACGATTCCGGACGGAGGCCGGCCAGGTTGCCGAAACGGTCCGCGGTCGCCGTGTCTCGCGACCGGTTCAACGCCGCGACTCCCGCTGCTTTTCCCGCTGAAAAGTCTAGGCTTCCGCCGCGGCATCGTCCATCCCGGGCAGGCTTCGCGGCCGGGCAGTCTTGGCCCGCGGCGGCCGCGGGCCGCGCGGCGCGGCCGGCTGGGTCGAGTCTGCGGCCGGGGACGCCCCGGTGGCCGCGGGCTCGAGGATCGGTCGCCCCTCGTCGTCGATCCGCACGAGCACGTTGACCCGCTCTTCCGCCGCGGCCAGCTCTTCGTGGAGGCGGCGGAGGATGGCCACGCCGCGCTCGTAGGCGTCGATCGACTCGGAGAGCCCGAGGCTGCCCGACTCCAGGCGGGCCACGATGTCGCCCAATTGGTTGAGCGCCGACTCGAACGTGGCTGCGGCGTCGGCGGGCTGTGTGTCAGAGGTGGGCGTCATCGGTCGTCGTCCTTTCCAGTCGGCTCCAGAGTTTGCCATCGGCGAGCTGGGTCATGATCTCGTCGCCGACGCGGAGTCCGGCCACGGATCGCAGCGCGGTGCGGTCGCCCGCCCGCGTCGTCACCGACCAGCCCCGAGCCAGCAGGTGCAGGGGGCTGCCCGCCTCCAGCCGGCCGGCCGCGGCCGCGAGCCGTTCACGGCCACGGACGACCGCGGCGCCGGTGAGGCGGCGGAGGCGGGTCGCCTGCTGATCGAGCGCGAGCCGCCGATCGCGGACGAGTCGCGACGGGTCGGCGAAGATCCGTGACCGGGCCAGTTGCACGACCCGCTCGCGGGCCAGCGTGACCCGCCGGCCGAGGCCGGACTGCAGCCGCAGGCCGAGCTCCGTCACGGTCGCGGCCACCTGGGGACCGTCGGGGGAGACGCGGGTCGCCGCGTCGGTCGGCGTCAGGGCCCGGAGGTCGGCGGCGAGGTCGGCGAGCGTGACGTCGATCTCATGGCCCACGCCCGACACCACGGGAATCGGGCTGGCGGCGACCGCGCGGACGAGCGGCTCCTCGTTGAAGGCCCACAGATCCTCGAGGCTGCCGCCCCCCCGCACCAGCGCGATCACGTCCACCGCCGGCACGATCCGCGCGGCGTCGGCCAAGGCCGTCGCAAGCTCCGCGGCGGCGCCGGCCCCCTGCACCCGCGACGGCACGACGATCACCTCGCTCCCCTTCCAGCGGGCGAACAGCGCCGTGAGGAAGTCGGCGATCGCGGCGCCGGTGGGGCTCGTGACCAGCGCGATGCGGCGCGGGAAGGCGGGGATCGGCCGCTTGCGCGAAGGCGCGAACAGCCCCTCGCGGTCGAGCGCGTCCCGCAGCCGGCGGAGCTGGGCTTCGAGCGCGCCGGTGCCGAGGGCGTGCAGGCGGTCGATCGTCAATTGATACGTGCCGCGTGGCGGGTAGACCTCGAGCCTGCCGTGGCACACGACCTGCAGCCCGTCGGCCGGATCGATCGCCAATTGGGCGGCGGTGCCCCGCCAGATCACCGCCCGCAGCAGGGCCGCTTCGTCCTTGAGCGAGAGATAGACGTGGCCCGACGAGGCACGCGTCAGGTTCGACACCTCGCCCGCCACCCAGACATCGGCGAACCGCGTCTCCAGCTGCTCCTTGACGCGGGCGGTCACCTCCGACACGCTCATGGCGTCCGGCGGCGGGCTGCGGCGGTCGGCGGCGAGGCGGTCGAACATCGGCCGCAATGTACCACTTCCTCCCCCGGGCTGTTCCCCGCAGTCTCTCCATCATCATGGCAGCATCCACCGCCCCATCGTCGCAGCCGTCCGGGGAGCGTGACGCCGCCGCGCCGCCGCGCGGCGCCCTGCTGGTCGTGTTCCTCACGGTGTTCATCGACCTGCTCGGGTTCGGCATCGTGCTCCCGGTGATGCCGCGGCAGGTGCAGCCGTTCCTCGACGCCCTGGGTGTGGCGCCCGTGCCCGGGGGCGCCGTGATCGGCCTGTTGTTCTCCGTGTTCTCGCTGATGCAGTTCCTCTTCAGCCCGCTGTGGGGCCAGATCTCCGACCGCGTCGGGCGGCGGCCGATGCTGCTGTTGAGCCTCGCCGGATCGGTCGTCTTCTACGCCGTCTACGGCTACGCCGCGAGTTTTTCCACCGCCGACACGATCACGCCGCAGGCCGCGCGGACGGCGCTGGCCTTGATGCTTCTGGCACGGGTCGGCGCCGGCATCGCGGGGGCGAGCGTCGGCACGGCGGCCGCGGTGATCGCCGACTGCACGACGCCCGAGAACCGGGCCCGCGGCATGGCCCTGATCGGCATCGCCTTCGGTGGCGGGTTCACGCTCGGGCCGCTGATCGCCTATTTCGGCCTCGGCCTCTTCGGGCGGCAGCCGTGGGGTGTGGGCGCGATCGCGTCGCTGCTCTCGCTCATCGCGTTGGTGATCGCGGCGGCCGTGTTCCGCGAGACCCGCCGGCCCGGGGCCCAGGCGGCCAAGGAGTGGCCCAGCCTCGCCCGCACCGCGGCCGTGCTCCGCATGCCGGCCGTGGGCGGCCTGGTGCTCGTCTATTTCCTAGCGATCTTCGCCTTCGCGAACTTCGAGGCCACGCTCGCCCGGCTCACGAAGACGGCCTTCGGCATGGACGACGACGGCAACTTCCTGGTGTTCGCCTTCATCGGCTTCATGCTGCTGCTCGCCGGTGGCGGTTATCGGCCGCTGGCCAAGCGACTCTCCGAGGGGACGCTCCTCGCCGGCGGCGTGGCGCTGATGATCCTCGGGCTCGGTCTGATCGGCGGCGTCGCCTGGGCTGTGTTTCGCGGCACGGCATGGGGCGGCCTCGAGAAGCTGTTCTTCGTGGCGGCCGCGATCGCGGTCGCCGGCTTCGCCGCCGTGAATCCGTCGGTGTCGGCCCTGATCTCGCGGCGGACCGATCCCGAGCGGCAGGGCGAGGTGCTGGGGGTGAACCAGTCGTTCGCGTCGCTCGGCAGGATCCTGGGGCCGCTCGCCGGCTCGATCCTCTTCGACGCCCATGCGTCGCACGCGCTGCCGTTCGTGGTGGCGGTGGCGACGCTCGGCCTGGTGGCGGCGATCGTGCCGCGGATCGCGCGGCGGGCGTGAGGCCGACCGGGGGCGACGCGATGCACGGAGCCGCGACCGCCGATCTCCCCGGGGTGATCGTCATCGGGCACGGCACCGCCGACGCCACCGGCGCGGAGGAGACGCGGCGCACGGCGGCGCTGGTCGCCACGCTGCTGCCCGGCGCGGCGGTGGAACTCGGCTTCCTGGAACTCGTCGCCCCGTCGATCGAGGATGCGGTCGCCGCGCTCGTGGGCCGTGGGTGCCGCGCCGTGGTGGCGGCGCCGGTGCTGCTGTTTCGCGCCGGCCACGCCCGGCGCGACGTGCCGGAGGCGCTGGCGGCGGCTGCCGCGCGGCATGGGCTCGCCGTGCGGCAGGCGGAGCCGCTCGGGTGCCACCCGGCCATCGTCGCGCTCGCGCGGCGGCGGCGGGCGGAGGCGCTGGCGGGGCGGGCCGCGGTGGCCGCGGCCGAGACCCGCCTCGTGGTGCTCGGTCGCGGCGCGAGTGATCCGCGGGCCGTCTGCCAGCTCTGCCGGCTGACGCTGGCCACGACGGCCGCTTGGCCGGCGCCGCCCCTGCATCTCGGCTTCGCGGCGGCGGCTCGCCCCACGCTCGACGAGGCGTTGGCTGAAGCCGGCGCGGCCGCCGGCGTGCGGCGGATCGTCGTCCAGCCGCACCTTTTGTTCAGCGGGCACGTAGAAGGGCAGGTCGACGCGGCCCTGGCCCGAGTCCGCGCGCGTCGTCCCGACATCGAATGGCTGCGGGCGGCTCGGCTCGGCGCCGATCCGGCGGTGGCGGCGGCCCTGGTCGCCCGGCTGATCGAAGTGGCACCGGAACTGCAAAATGCCGTTTCAGTCGCGGCAAATCAGACCTCGCCAAGGCCGTCGTGACTCGTCACAATGACGGTTCTCCGGAACGTTCTTTAGAAGGAGTAACCGCGTGACCCATTCAAGCCCGGCGAACCTGCTTCTCGGCCTGCGCCGCGTCTTCCTCCTGGCAGTGCTCGCTGTCGTCGCCACCGTGGTTCCCGCGGCGGAGCCCCCCCGCTCCGCACCCGCCATTCCGGTTGCCGGCGGCGGCCCGAAGCCCGGCCCCAACGATCGGGCGATCACGCTCGCCGTCCGCAACTTCCTCGAGCGGGAGCACTATTTGAACCGCCCGATCGACGACGAGGTGGCCCGGCGCTGGTTCAAGGGCTTCCTCGAGGCCCTCGATCCGATGAAGGTCTACTTCCTGCAAAGCGACGTCGACGCGTTTCTGCAGAAGCGGGATTCCCTCGACGACCTCGTCAAGCGCGGCGACGTGTCCTTCGCCTACGAGGTGCTGGCCCGGTTCCTGCAGCGGGTCGACGCCCGCCTGCCGCTGATCGAGCGGCTGCTGCAGACGCCCCAGGACTTCACCAAGGATGAATCGATCATCATCGACCGCGACGCCACCACCTGGGCGCGGAACGAGGCCGAGGCCGAGGACCTGTGGCGGCGGCGGATCAAGTACGACCTGCTCGTTCAGAAGATGGAGAAGACACCCGAGGCGGAGGCCAAGGAGAAGCTCCTGCGCCGCTACCGGAGCTTCGCCAAGCGGATGCACCAGATGACGGCCGACGAGTTGCTCGAGACCTACCTCTCCTCGCTCACCGCGAGCCTCGATCCGCACACGAGCTTCATGTCGCCCGGCACGCTGGAGAACTTTGAGATCCAGATGCGGCTCCAGCTCGACGGCATCGGGGCCTCGCTCAAGGGGGAGGACGGCCACACGACCGTCGCCGAGGTGGTGCCCGGCGGGGCGGCCGACCGCGACGGCCGGCTGAAGGCCAAGGATCGGATCATCGGCGTGGGGCAGGGGACCGATGGCGAGGTCGAGGATGTCGTCGATCTCAACCTCAACGAGGTGGTGAAGAAAGTCCGCGGCAAGCGCGGCACCGTCGTGCGGCTGAAGGTGATCCCGGTCGGTGAGACGGCCCCCAAGATCTACGACATCGTCCGCGACAAGATCGAGCTCAAGGACGCCGAGGCCCGGGGCGAGGTGATCGAGCACGGCAAGAAGGCCGACGGCGCGGCGTACCGGTTCGGCGTCATCAACCTGCCGAGCTTCTACATGGACATGGACGCCGCCCGACAGGGACAGGCTGAATACAAGAGCACCACGCGGGACTGCCGGCGGCTGCTCGACGATTTCCGGCAGAAAGGGGTCGACTGCGTCGTCCTCGACCTGCGGAACAACGGCGGCGGCTCGCTGCCCGAGGCGATATCGCTCACCGGGCTGTTCATCGATCGCGGCCCGGTCGTGCAGGTGAAGAAGAAGGACAAGTCGGTCGAGGTGTATGACGACACGGAGCCGGGCGTCTCCTGGTCGGGCCCGCTGGTGGTGCTCACCAACAAGTTCAGCGCCAGCGCCAGCGAGATCGTCGCCGGCGCCATTCAGGACTACGGCCGCGGCCTGCTCATCGGCGACAACGCCACCCACGGCAAGGGCACGGTGCAGAGCCTCCTCGACCTGGGGCGGCAGCTGTTCCAGCGGTTCGACAACGCCCCCTCGCTCGGCGCGATCAAGATCACGATGCAGCAGTTCTACCGTCCGTCGGGGGCCAGCACGCAGCTCGAGGGCGTGAAGAGCGACGTCGAACTGCCGAGCATCACGACCCACCTGCCGGTCAGCGAGTCGGACCTCGACTACGCGGTCGCGTTCGACCGCCTGCCGGCGGCGGGATTCCAGGCCGCCGGCCGGGTGAGCGAGCCGATGCTGGCGGCCCTGCGGCAGCAGTCGCAGACCCGCGTCGCCGCCCACGACGAGTTCAAGAAGCTTGCCGGCGACATCGAGCGGTATGAGCGGCGCAAGAAGGAGAAGACGCTCTCGCTGGTGGAAAGCGTGTTCGCGCAGCAGTGGAACGAGGGCAAGGCGGCCGAGGCCGAGGAGAAGAAACTCGAGGAGATGGAGTCGCACAAGCGGCCCGTTGTGAAGCGCGACTTCTACTTCGACGAGGCGATGAACGTGGCCGTCGACTACCTGCGGGCACTGGCCGGGGCCGCCGGGCTGGCCGGCGCCCCACAGCAGGCCGAAGTCGTGCGGCCGGTCACGCCGACGCCGGTGCCGGCGCCGCCGCGGTTCCAGACGCCCGTGCCGGTGCCCATCCCACAGTGACGTCCGGAGCGGCGGTCTCCGACTGTCGACCCCTGTAGCGGCGGTCTCTGACAGTCGAATCCGGCCTGTGGCTCCACGACCCGCATTCGCAAGCCTGGAGGCTTGCGCCACTGGCTTCAAGGGCCAGGAAGCGAAACTCCGGAGCCACGATGACGCGGGCCGTCGTGCGGCGTGGCCGGCGGGGTGGTTTTCGTACCTCGTGTCCCCGGGTTTCCACCCGGGGCTTCTTGAAATGCGCGTCGCTCCCCGCAAAAAGCCCCCGGCGGGAGCCGGGGGACTCCGGGTAGCATGACTTCCCGCGTGCCATCCGGTGCGGGGGCGAGCCTAGAAATCGCCTGCCGTCGTGCGGCATGGCCGGTGGGGTGGTTTTCGTACCCCGTGTCCCCGGGTTTCCACCCGGGGCTTCTTGAAATGCGCGTCGTTCCCCCCAAAAAGCCCCCGGCGGGAGCCGGGGGACTCCGGGATCGACAACCTTGTCGCCTTCCATGCGGCGGTACCCTGAGGCTCAGTCGACGAGCGTCGTGAGCGCGGCGAGCGGGTCGGGATGGGCCAGCCGGATCGGGAGGTCGGCGAACAGTCGCGCCGGGTCCACACGCTTGTCCGCGCCGCGACTCCGCGGGGCCACCGCGTCGAATCGCGGTGCGGGGCTGCCGGTGAGCGTGGCGAGCGTGCCGTACAAGTCGCGGCGGCGGACCGGCCGGCCGTCGGAGACCACGTAGAGCGGCCCGGGGGCGGCAGCCGCGGCGACGACACGGACGACCTCCGCGGCGTCGTCCACGTGGATCAGGTTTAGCCAGCTGTCGGGATCGGCGGCGATCGGCGTTCCCGCCCGCAGGTCGGCGATCCGTGGCAGCCGACCGGGGCCGTAGAGTCCGGCGAACCGCAACGCCACGCCCGGCCCCTTCAGGTGAGCCCGGAGGAGCGCCTCCGCCTCCAGCAGCACCCGGCCCGCCTCGCGGGTCGGGTGGGCGGGCGTGTCTTCGCGCACCACGCGGCCGTCCTCGTCGCCCCACACGCCCGTCGAACTCGAGAGGATGACGCGGGGCGAGCCCGGCAGGGCGGCGAGCAGGCGGGCGAGGCCGAGGACATGGACGTCGCGGTGCGTCGTGCCGGAGGACCGGTCGAAGCCCACTCCCCAGAAGACCGTGGCCGCGTCGGGCAGCCCGGCAGCGGGAAAGTCGGGATCCGTGACGTCGGCCACGAGCGGCTCCAGGCCGAGCCGCGCGAGCTCGTCCGCCCGCTCCCGCCGACGGGTCACGGCCACGACGCGGTCACCCGTGGCCAGCCAGCGGGCGGCGACCCGCGTGCCCAGGTAGCCGCAGCCCACGACGAGCCGCGTGGCCGGTTCCGCCGCGGCGACTGTTCGGCTCGGAGCGGTCATCCGTCGAGCGGCCGGGCAGCCGACTCCGCGTCACCATGCCGCTGGGCGTCGATCCACGACGCGAGCACGACCTGGGCGGCGACGGCGTCGGCCCGGGCCTTCTTGCGGCCCCGCGAGAGGCCGACGCCCGCGAGCATGCCGGCGGCCTCGCGGGAGCTGTACCGCTCGTCGTGAAAGGCGACCGGGAGGCCGGTGATCCGGCCGAGCCAGGCCCCGAACCGCTCCACCTCGGCCGACATCGCGCTCGTGGTGCCATCGGCGTGCACCGGCAGGCCGACGACGAACCCGACGACCGCCTCGGCGGCGGCGAGGCGGCTGAAGAAGGCCGCGTCGGCCTCGTGGTCGCCGCGCGTCTCGTGGATGCACAGCGGGCTCGCCAGGATCCGCTCGGCGTCGCAGACGGCGACGCCGATGCGGCGGCGACCGTAATCGACGCCGGCGACGCGGCCCGGCGGAATCGACTGTGAGCGGGGCGTGGTCATTCGGCGGTCGGCGGCGCGGCGGGCAGGGCGGCGGGGAAGCGGCCGGTCGCCAGGAACTCGCGGGTCGCCCGTTGCACGGCGGCGTCGCGCATCATGGCGGCATGGTGCACGGGGAGGACGACAAAGTCGGCGGCGCCGGGGAGCCGGGTCTCCGCGACGCGAACCACCGCATCGTCGTCGCCGGCCAGCAGCGGGCTGTAGCCGTCTGCGTCCCCCTTGCCGCCGGCCACGATTCCGAACGGGCACTCAGGCACGGCCAGCCCCGGCTCCACCCGCTGCCACTCGACGACCAGATCCCGGGCGGCGCCTTCGGCCGTCGCGGCGACGCCCCAGATTCGCGAGGCCATGCGGGCCAGGTCGGAGCCCTGATTGGGCGGACCGAGCATCACCAAGCGATGCACGCGGCCGCGGTCGGCCGGGGCGGCGATTGCCAGCCAGCGGCGGACGACGAGATTGCCGAGGCTGTGACCGACGAAACTGATCCGCTTCGCCGCCGGCAGGCCGGCCACCACGGCGGCCAGCGCCCGGCCGTGGGCGTCGATGTCGGCCTTCACGCTGGCGTAGCCGAAGGTCAGCACCGTGGCGTCGAGCGACCGCCGCAGGTGCTCGGCGAGCGGCTGCATCGAGGCCCGCCCCTCGCCCAAGCCGTGCAGGAGGATCACCGTTTCACCGGCGACGGGCGGCACACGGCCAGACGCGGCGAGGGCCGTGAAGGCCGTGCGGCACTCGTCCGCCGTGCCGTCGCGGACGAGCCCGTCGGCCGGATCGAGGATCCGACAGGCGGTCGTGCCCGGCCGGCGCTGCAGCCGCCAGTCGTGGAGCACCGCCTCGTCCGTCCACTCGAGCGCCTCGCGCGATCGACGGGCCGCCTCCAGCCAGGCGGCGTCGCGGCGGTGCACGGCGTCAGCCGCCGTCTCGTCGGCTCGGCCGGCTGCCGCCAGGGCCGCCATCACGAGCACCGCCGCCGTCAGCCGACTCCCGTTCACAGATACTCCTGCCAGCCGCGTTGCTCGAGCTCCGCAACCACCTTCCGCACGGTCTCCTCACGGGTCCGGTCGGCCACGAGCGTCGCGTCCGGGGTGTGCACCACAAGCATATCCTCGAGCCCCATGGTGACGACCAGGTGGTCGCCCGCGGCGTGCACGATCGTGCGCACCGAATCGATGCCCAGGTGCCGGCCGACGATCGTGTTGCCCTCGGCGTCCACACCCCGCTGCCGGGCCACCGCGGACCAGCCGCCGAGGTCGTCCCACGTGAACGGCGCCTCGATGACGACCACGTCGGCCGCGTGCTCGAGCACCGCGTAGTCGATCGAGATCCCCTTGATGGCGGCGAACTCACGGGCGAAGACCGCCTCGCGGTCGGGGCCGTCCCAGGCGGCGGCGATCCGCTCCAGGTGGGCGAGACAGTCGGGCTGCCGCTCGCGGAGCGCGGCGAGGATCGTGGCCGCCTTCCAGACGAAGATCCCGGCATTCCACAGGGAGTCACCGGCGGCCAGGTATTCCGCGGCGACCTGGGCCGGCGGCTTCTCCCGGAACCGCGCAACCACGTGGGCCGGCGCGGCGCCGGGGGCGACGGCGAGCGCGGCCCCCTGCTGGATGTAACCGAAACTTTCGGCGGGATACGTCGGCCGGATGCCGAAGGTCACCAGGCGGCCCGGCGCCGCCTCGACCAGCGCCGCCGCCTGGCGGATCGCGTCCTGGAACTTCGCGGCCGGCGCGATCACGTGGTCGGAGGGCATGACCGCCATCGTGGCGTCGGGATCGTGCCGCGACACGAGCAGGGCGGCGAGCCCGATGCAGGGGGCGGTGTCCCGCTTGCAGGGCTCGCCCACGAGCCCTGACTCGGGCACCTGCGGCAGTTGGCGGCGGGCCGCGTCGAGCAGCCGCGCCGACGTCACCACCAGGACACGCTCCGGCGGCACCAGTCCCTCGAGCCGGGCGACGGTGTCTTCGAGCAGCGTGCGTTCGCCTGCCAAGGGCAGCAGTTGCTTGGGAAGCGCGGCCCGGCTGGCCGGCCAGAAACGCGTGCCCGAACCCCCCGCCATCACGATCGCATGCAACATCCCCCGCACTCCTTTCTGGTTCGTCAGGGCCGCGTTCAGATGCGGCCGCGGACCCACATCCAGAGAATGAATCCCAGCAGTGGAAATCCGCCAAAGATCACGCCGTAGGTGAAGATCGTCGTCCAGACGTGTCGCGGCCAACGTGCCATCAAGCCCTCATTCCGAACTGCGGACCAGCAGATCGACCGGAATCTCCAGCGGTTCCTCGGCGGGCTCGGCGAGCCGCACCTCCACCCGCACGCCCCATGGGAGCACCTCGGCCGCCGTCACCGTCGCCTCGACGCCGTCGTAGTCGGTCGATACCGCGACGGCGGGCGTCGTCGCGAAGGCGGGGCAGAAGCCGACGTGTCCGTGGGCGAGTCGGGTTCCGGCCCCGACCTCGACGTTGATCCGACCCCGGAGGCGGTCGCCGCCCTCGTGGGCGTCATACCGGGTGAACCGCTGGCGGAGACGGCCTGGCAGCCGGGCGGCGACAGGGCGGGGGCGGCGGCGGGCGGGCGCCGAACGCGTGGGCCGGCAGTGGCCTCCGGCCGGCCGCGCCGACCCCGGTCGCGGGCCGATCGCCACGGCGGCCGCCGCGATCGCGATCGCCAGTGCCGTGGCCGCGGCCTCGAGCCAGGTCGCGGTACGCGGCGGCAGGGCCACCGCCGCCACGGCCAGCACGAGCCCCGCCCGCGCGGCATGGGACGCCAGACGGGGGCCGCCTGACCGCAGCGCCGCGTCGGCGAGCGCCACGAGTGCCGCGCCCGCAGCGGTCACCGGCAGCACGACCCCGGGGCCGACCGCGGCGTCGAAGCCCACCGCCACGCGGCGGGCCACGAGCACGAGGCCCGCCGTCAGGGCGGCCGCAGCCGCGCCGCCTCCGAGGGCGGTCGCGACCAGGGCCGCGAGGCCGTCGAGGCCGGCGGCAGCCGGCCAGCCGCCACGGCGGGTGGAGGAGGCCGTCATGCCCGCGTCAGGCCATCGCGGCGGCGTTGGCCGCCTCGGCCAGAGCCGCTGCCCGGTCGGTCTGCTCCCAGCTGAAGCCGTCGCGGCCGAAGTGGCCGCCGGCCGCCGTCTTGCGGTAGATCGGCCGGCGCAGGTCGAGGTAGTCGATGATGCCGCGAGGCGTGAGCGGGAAGAACTCGCGGACCAGCTCGCACAGCCGCTGGTCCTCGACCTTGCCCGTGCCCTCGGTGTCGACGTGCACGCTCACCGGCTCGCTGACGCCGATCGCGTAGGCGAGCTGCACCTCGCAGCGGTCGGCGAGGCCGGCCGCGACGATGTTCTTGGCGACGTGGCGGGCCATGTAGGCGGCGCTGCGGTCGACCTTGGTCGGATCCTTACCGGAGAAGGCGCCGCCCCCGTGCCGACCCCAGCCGCCGTAGGTGTCGACGATGATCTTGCGGCCGGTCAGGCCACAGTCGCCGTGCGGGCCGCCGACCACGAACCGCCCCGTGGGGTTGATGTGGTAGGTGACGGCGCTCGTGTCGAGGTCCTTCGGCAGCAGCGGCTTGACGATCTTCTCGACGATGAACTTCTTGATGTCCTCGTTCGACACGTGGGGGGCATGCTGCGTGGAGACCACGACGGTGTCGATCCGGGTCGGCTTGTTGCCCTCGTACTCCACCGTGACCTGGCTCTTGGAATCGGGCCGCAGCCAGTCGACCTCGCCCTTCTGGCGGGCCTCGGTGAGCCGGTTGAGGATCCGGTGCGAGAGCGCGATCGGCAGGGGCATCAGCTCCGGCGTCTCGTTGCATGCATAGCCGAACATCAGCCCCTGGTCGCCGGCACCGATGTCCTTGCCCTTGGCCTCGTCCTCATTGACGCCCATGGCGATGTCGCCCGACTGCTTGCCGACGGCCACGAGCACGGAGCAGGTGTCGGCGGCGATCCCCATCTCGTCGTCGGTGTAGCCCACCTCACGGATCACGTTGCGAACCACCTGTTGGTAGTCGATCGTGCCCTTGGAGGTGATCTCGCCGGCGATCACGGCCAGGCCGGTCGTGACCATCGTCTCGCAGGCGACGCGGCTCCGCGGGTCCTGGGCGAGATACGCGTCGAGCACGCCGTCGGAGATCTGGTCCGCCAACTTGTCCGGGTGGCCCATGCTGACCGACTCGCTCGTGAACAGATACTTTCCTTGAGACACGTTCCAGCCTCGTGCTTGCTAGGGGATTGGTGGAAGGTTCGGTGGCCTGGCGGCTCCGGACGGAAGACCAGGATTATCGGGGGCGGGCCGCGGAACGGCAACCGGCCGGCCTGCGGCCCGTGTCATGCCCGCCCGGCCGCCGCGGCGGCCAGGCGGTCGAGGATCAACCGGGCCGTGGTCGCCGTGGCGCCGCGCTGGGCGGCCACGAACGTGGCGGCCCGGCGACCGAGGGCGGCTGCCCATGCCGGCTGCTGCAGGCAGCGGGCCACGAAGGCGTGAAGTTCGCGGCCGTCGGCGACCACTACCGCGGCCTGCACTGCCAGCAACCGCGCCACTTCGTCTTGGAAGTTTCGGGTGTGCGGGCCGAAGGAGACCGCCGCCCCGTAGGCCGCCGGCTCGAGCATGTTCTGCCCGCCCCGCTTGCCGTCGAGGCTGCCCCCTACGAAGGCGATCGTGGCCGTGCCCCACCACCAGGCCAGCTCGCCCGTCGCATCGACCAGCAGCACCCGCACGGCGGGATCCGCGGCCGCCTGCTCGATCTGGCTCCGCGGCTGCCACCGCAGGCCGAGACCGTCGAGGGTGGCGCCGATCTCGGCCGCCCGCTCGACGTGCCGCGGCACGATCACCAGCCGCAGGGCGGGATGCAATGCGCGGAGTGCCACGAAGGCCTCCGCCGCCAGCCGCTCCTCGGGGGCCTGCGTGCTGCCGGCGAGGAACACGATGTCATCCGCCGCGAACCCGGCGAGCAGACGCAGCCGCTCGATCTCGGGCGTGTTGCGATCGCCCCGCACGCCGTCGAACTTCATCGAGCCGGTCACCACGACCTCCGGGGCACCGAGGGCCGCGAACCGATCGGCGTCGGCCTGCGACCGGGCGACGACGAGCCCCACGCGGCCGAGCATCCGCCGCACGAGCGGGCGGATCCGGGCGTAGCCGGCGGCACTCCGCTCGCTCATCCGCGCGTTGGCGACGACGATCGGGATGCCGCGGCGCCGGACTCGGGCCAGCAGGTTCGGCCACAGTTCGAGCTCACCGAGGACGAGCAGGTCGGGGCGGACGCGGTCGAGCGCCCGGTCCACCGCCCAGGTAAAGTCGAGCGGGCAGGGGAACGACCGCGCGGCGCCGACCCGTTTCGCCGCCACTTCGAGGCCCGTGGTCGTGGAGCTCGAGAGCACGCAGTCGACCGTCCGGCCGGCGGCCTCCGCCTGGCGGCAGATCTCGGCGGCGAGCGCGGAGAGCAGCTGCACCTCGCCCACGCTCACGCCGTGCAGCCAGATCCGCGCCGCGCCCGCGGGCTGCGGCGGCACCGTGACCGCTCCGGTGAATCGGGTCCATGGCGCCGCCACCGGCCGGCCACCCGAGAGCTTCCGCCATGCGACCCAGGGCAGAAGCGCGACGAACGCGACGAGGTAGAGGACGTCGAGGAGCATCGAAGATTCAGAGTTCAAGCATGGGGACGGGGCCGCTCTGGCTGGTCCCAGCGACGGTGCGAGGTGAGCGCCGGTGAGGGGCTGTCCACGCCCCGTCGCCGGACGTTCGCTGCGCCCAGAGGCTTTCGCGCCGTCGCCGCCATCCCGGCGTCGGCTCCGGCTTACGGTAGCCGGGCTGAGCCCGGCTACCAAGGCACATTTCCCGGGTCTGAAAACGATCCCGCCGTCCATGCCGAGAGGCGGCATCTGCTTCCCTGGTGCGAACCCGTATCGCATGGCAGGCGGGAAGGTGTGCGACCCGGAGTCCCCCGGCTTCCGCCGGGGGCTTTTTGTGTGGTGTGC
>Ga0315908_10000293_pt1 | contig 39978 bp, 20 predicted proteins | sample LakEriMetagenome_12_FD_203520 | JGI IMG/M metagenome (GOLD analysis project Ga0315908, IMG submission 203520) | Freshwater fungal communities from buoy surface, Lake Erie, Ohio, United States - Buoy 4 MA124 | ecosystem: Environmental > Aquatic > Freshwater > Lake > Lake biofilm | place: USA...
TTACAAATTATAATTTAGATGTTGAAATAATATATTTATATTAGAACGTAGATTCTAATTAATAGTAATTTAAAAATATAATTTTTATTTTAAAGGTTCTATAAAGGTTATTTAGTAAATCTTATAAATTTTTTATATTAAAAAATAAAAATATATAAATGCACAAAAAACAACTTAAAAGAAAAATGTAAATTTGATTTTATAATATTATTAGTTCATTAAATATGATAAATTTATGAAAAGTTTATATAATATGAAAAACAATAAAATCAGAAGGATTAATAAATTAAATTTAGTTAAAATCAATTAGATTTTTACGTAAATATTTAGTCATATTATATGAAGTAATATATATTTTATTTAAAATTATAATTTTTCAAAAAAAAGTAAAATATTTAATATCAAAATTAGTAATAATTAATAAAAACTATTTTAAAAAATAATAAAAAGTTAAAAATTAATAGAATATGATAATATTGTTATAAAATGTATATAAAATATCATTATAAACCTAAATAATCACCTTATTTAATTAATTTATTAATTTCTGTTGGTATTTTAGATTTAATTTGTTCTAATAAAGGTTATAAAATTAAAATTTGATTATTTCTAACATTTAGGTCTCTTAAAAAAATAATAAATAATTAAATACTTAGATTATAAATTGAGATTTGAGACGTACTAATGTAAAATCTCTATATTAGAAATACTGATCTAAATAGCTTAAGAGTTGAGAATTTTAATGATATTAGCCAAAAGACTGATATTATAAATAGACTTTTAGATATAAGCCTATTCAGTTATTTAGGGATTCTCAAGAGAATTATAAGGATCATAAGACAACCAAATATTTCCATTATGAGCTAAGATGATATTAATATCATGAATTTTGAGGAAATGCTTTTTGATTCTTTTAATAAGCTTCCAATCAACATTAAGCAACATACCTTAATTTAATTTGCCGTATTTTAAAGACCTAGTATGGAGATTAATAGTTTTATCATTATTAATTGAATGAACTTCAGCACAAATGATATCTCTAGGCTAGAAAATATGTACCATATTAAACTCATCCTGCTCAGTTTTGATCCTCTACTCTTCTAGATGGATACTGTTGAGATTAAGAATACATTCATGACTACTCTTGATATCTACCTCCCATCTTCTGTTCTTTATGTCTTTTATAACTCCTACTACTACATCTCCCACATTTCCAGTGTATTTCTATTTTATACTATTTACTGTTAAAAGACGGTTTGTTTTTGTTACTCGACCTATTATACAAGAGTATATGCATTTATTACGCATTATTGTACCACTTCCATGCATAAATCCTTCTTCACTTGTTATTAGGTCACCCGCCATCACTATCTTGCTATCCAATTCACTTAAACTTCCGCTTAAATAATCTTCTAATTTAACATTCCTCATCAACTCTTTTTCATATTTCTCATAATTATTTATCATCTAATATATATATTTTTATAATATCATACTCATTATTATTGATTGATATTATCATAAAATATATATTACATTCTTTATAATAATTTATTTTATATTGATTAATTTAATCACGATAATCAATTCTAGATTTAGTATTAAGTATTTTATGGTATTTAAGTTTTAGTAATACTGTTAAAATGGTTGAGTGTTTATTAGTCCAAAGAATCATACAAATAAATAACATCAAGCTATAAGATATCACACTTATTATTGATTAATGTAGATAAATTTGGAAGAGTCCTTTATAAATCTGAATGAATAAATTCTTTAATGTAAGTACCTGCAGAAGCTAATATAAAGACAAGAGCATAATTTGTATTAATAGGGATAATTGCTATTTTATGAATAGTTTTGTCTCGAATCATTAGAGTTCTTCTGTGCAAAACTCTAAGAGGAGTGTTCTGCTTGATGAGGATATTTGATTTATGGTTGAGTTAATTAATTAAAATTTGATCAAGTGGCTATTAACAATAAATGACACAGCAATAGGCCTTTACTTTTTTTTCTTCTGATTCTTTAAGCTTTAAGAAACATGATCCATCAGTTATTTCTAAATCATTAACTTCAATTAGTGAAGTATTTTCATTTATTTATCTCTCTAAATATTTCATGAACTCAATATTCAACCCTCTTGTCTTTCTTGGGTTCACCATTTCCATCACAAATGGTCTTCCATTGTTTAACATTCTAACATCTGTATCTTCTCTTCCTCCTGAATGAAATTTGTATTCAAAACATTTCAAATTTTCTAATAAAACTTTTCCCATCTCCTCCTCTATTGATGTTTCATATAATCTTTTTCCGTCAACTATCCATTAAGTTTATGATAAATTTCTATTCAATTTTTTATATCTACCTTTTATATTTTAATTTAAATTACCCATTATTAAAATATTCTAATGCTCTGCTTAAACTTCTAGTTAAGTAAATTAATTTTATTTTATGTTCTTATTATTTAATATATTAATAAATTTATCACATTCTATATCTAATATCCATTCAACGTTGTTTTATGTTTATTAAATTACTATATTAGGAACCATATAGTTTTTATTTACTTTTAATTTCTTCTCTTTTTTATCTTCTATTTTTTGTAATTGATACAATTTAATTTGATCAATAAAATAATCAAATAGTAAGTCATTATCATTTTTATGATTAAAATTCAAACAAATTGTAAACTTAGAATTTTAATCCATTTTTTAATCGTAATTTTACTACATAATATTACCTATAATCCATCTTACTACATATTTTATATCTAATGATTCCTTAATTATTAATAATAAAAATAATGTTACAATTTTCCATTCTTTAATTAAATTTATAAAAATTTCATCTTTATCAAATTAATCCTAGTATAAAATTTATGCTTAGGATATGAACTATTAAAATATTTAGTTTTTAATTAAAATATACATTTTTTAGTCTAATTTAACAACTAAGAGGTATTTTTATTAATAATTTAAAAGTTTCAAACTAAAATTAATTCTATTACAAATAATTAATTAATTATTGAATTATTGATTCTTAATCACAAAATTATACAATTCCTATACAAACTTGACAAATTAAAATACTGTTTTTAATTTTAAAATTAAATTCATCATATTCATTTTTTAAATTTGAGCTTAATATAGAATCAACTTAAGTAATAATTTAAATAAATTTCTATCTATTTATATATTCTTTTTAGATGTATATTTTATTAATTCTAATTATACATCTGATACAAACATCATTTTCAAATAAATATTTAAAAAACAAACATTTAAATTTATTATCTTTTAAGTATTAAATAAAATCTATATTATGATTTAAATCCATTTTAATAAAATATATTTAAAAAATTTTAAATAAATATATAATTTTTTTTTATATTAATAATCATTTTATTTTTAAGTCTTATGGCAAATCTTGAATTTTAAAACGAGTAATTTAAATATTAATATTTTCAGCACATAAAGTTATTTTATTTTTAGGAATTATTTAATCTAATTATTATTATAATTTATATGAATTAAAAATGACCTCTATTTATTTATAATTCATATTAATTATTATAGTGTTAGTTTTATTATTTAAGTAATCAATATTTCTCATATTAACAAAATCTGTTTTTTATTTAAAAAACATAGTTTTGAAGTCAATATTTATTTCAATATTATTAGGATTTATATTTAAAAGAGGATTTTTGTAAAGAAATTATTCAAATATTTAGAAATCAATAATAATTTAACATTCATAACAATATAATCTATTATTTTATATACATTATAATTATTTGCCTTTATAAGTTAAAATTCTATTAAGCTATTAAAATTTCCATAACTTATAATTTTATTAAACTTATATTTATAAAGCCTTATGCAATTCTGTAACTATCCAATTGGTATTAAAATCTTAAGCATATGATAGTTAATAGCGACTAAGTTTATAATAAATTTAAATTTATTAAAATTATGATAGCTAATTAGATATATAAGTTTAACATGGATATTTATGTATTAAAATTTTACTAAATTTAATATCTTAATTTCCATGATTTAACAAAGTTACATAACCTCTAACCAAACTAGAACAGTCTTGATAATTAAATAATACTTTTTAGTCTAATTTTACTATAATTAAATTCATTTAAAATATTACATTTATTTTATACCATTAACCAATATTTATATTCTATTTATAAATTATCAATACTTTTAATTTGTTATTTTCCAGTCTTTACAAAATAAACTCATTGTGATTTTTTATTGAAATACTATAATAATTATATTCATCTTTATATCTAAAAGCTATTCCAAATTTATTGTTAAAATTATTAAAAACTGATTTTACATTAATATCTAATTCACCATCATATAATATATTATTATTTATTATTAAATGACTATTAAAATTATTAAAAGAATCAAATTTTTCTTTATTCATCTTGCTATCTTCATCTAAATATCCAATAAAATTTGTTATTTCTATATATTAATTATCTACAATTGAATAAATCCACTAGCTTTAAGTATTTTTAAAATTAAAATTAGTGAATAATAAATCATTTTTGATAACTTTTATTGTTTTAGTTTATTTATTTTAATACTAATTTATAAAAAATTAAACAAATCTATCTTAAATTATAGTCTAAATATTATAAGGATTATTTTGAAATTTAATTTTCATATACTGAATTAAAAGTAGTTATTTTTCTTTGTTCAAATACCTATTTTTTATCTAAAATTTTTTTATTTAATATTAAATATTATCAATTTTAATTTGCTGATTTTTTTATTGAGAATCTAATTATTTAAAGTTTTAAGAATCGATATTTTCATTTACATTTTATATTTCTTTAAATTTATTTTAAATTGAAATAGATAATTTTTTAACATTTTATTAAGCTTTTTCTAAATTTTAAATTTATAAATTTAAAAAATATTAATTAATTTTATATTCAATTTATTATTCAGATAAAAAATCTATTTTATCATCATCATCATCATCATCATCTTCTACTTCATCTTAATCTGTATGTTCTTAAATATTTTAATTTAATAATAAAATAGGAGTAAATTATTTTTATTTTTTTTTAGTTTAATTTTTTTTAAAAACACTAATATGATCTTTAGAATGTAAACAATTTTAAATTTTAAATTTAGAATTTAGTTAGTTTTTAATTATTAATTAAAATTAAATAAAACTAAGAATCTATTGATTAGAAATAAGTTTAGAATGATTTTATAATAATAACTATTTATCTGTTAGATATTATGAAATAGTATAAGTCTATTGATGTTGATGATTAAATTTTTAATTGATAAATAAAAGGAATTTAGTATTTGATTAAGTGATAACTGCATCTTAATAAGCTTAGAAACATAATGAATCTTGGTAATCCTTATACTATAAAAGGTTTGATTCTTTATTATAGAAAAATTGACAATTATTTGGACATTTTAATTAAATAGAAGTCAAAGGCTAAATATCTTTAAATATTTTGCTAGTCTTAAATTTTGAAGAACATTAAAGTTTTAAGAATTCTTTCTAACTTTCTTAATCATTTAAACTACATAATACTCCGTACTATTTTTAATTTGGATCACAATTCACTAATTCTTTCAGCACTTTTTTCGAATTCCAATCATATTAAAAACAATAAATATTATCATCTTTAAATACCAAACCTCTATCTTTAACTATTCTTATTTCTTCTATATTAATCAATATTTATAATATATTATTATCACTTTTCTTAATATCTATCTTTATTATTTCTAAATATTTTAAAATATCGTCAATAATTTATTCATTTTTTATTTATGTTTATTTTAAACCTTTATTCCTACAATATTATTTTGACTCTTCGTATTTTTTATTCTCAATAAATTCAAAATAATAATTCATATTTTTTTATAGATCACAATAAAATTTAATAGGACTATCTAAATCTTAATTTTTTATTAAATAAAATCCACTTTTTTTAAATCTATTATTCTCTAAAATATTTGAACAAAATTCATAATATATTTTATTAGGTAATTTTAATGAAAATATTAATTTTTCATCAATTTTTTAAGAATTAACATTATTATTAATATTAATAATTTTATTTTGCAACTATGATTAAATCATTTTTTATTTATCGATTTAAATTTCATCTGATTCTTATTAGTATGTATTTATTGTTTTGATTTAATTTTATAAATTAGTAAGAGCTTTAAAGTATTATTCTTTAACTAAATTATCATTTATTTTTGAATCAAGAATTGATTAATCAATTGGTTAAATTTGAAATAATTATTATTAATTTTTAGATTAACAAGGCTTTAATTCTAATTAATATCTGTTAGAATAAATTTAAATATTTGAAATTTTCAAAGAAAATTATGGGTTTTCTATTTGATAAAAAATTTAAATAGAAGATATTTTAGAATAGTCAAATGTAATGCGATTTTATTCGGAATTAGGTTTATAATCTATCCAAATATAGCCGTTAAAGGCTTTTAATGATAATTTAGCTTAAGTTTAATCCAATATTAGATGATCAACATAGTTGATTTTGAGTAATAATAAATGTTAAGATTATAGATTAATAGTGATAAAAATGTTTTTATCAGTAAAGTTTGGAGACCAATAACGATCATTGATTTTGAGGAGGTTAATGAATAGAGAGATGGGATTATGGAGAGTGGAAGTAGCAATAGAGGATAATACTGTAGAGGGGAGAAGAAATTAAGAGTTAGTGAGACATTAATTGGAATGTAGGATAGATCCATTAAGTGGAAGATTAAATATTTATCTTTAATCGTCAACTCTACAATCTTACCAATTAAGTTTCTTTCCATCCCTGTCTACACTTAAACATCTAGTTTCGATCTTCCCCTCTTCTGTTTCTTTGTCCTCCTCTTTCCAATACACTCAGATCTGCTTATCCCTGTGTACCCTCATTATTATTCTTTCATATTCCACATCACGGATCACTCCATAGCAATCCACTAAATAAGCTCTATAGTTATCTCTATCAAATGACACGCATTTTTTCTATTTGTTTATTATCAAGTAATTATTCTCTTCTTTCTTCTCTATTATTTATATTCCTAGTAGTTCTATTTTCTAATAACAACCTTTCATTAATATTCTTATGCTCTCTGTCTCTTCTGCCATCATTCCTAATTCTTAAACAAAGTATTATTATTATTATTCAATCTATTACTCTCTTTTATTAATTTTAGAATCTATCAAATGATCCATCTTTTATTTCTCTAAACTCTTTCTTTTCTCAATAATTTTCTAGTCAGCTTCATTTTAATTTACTTCAATTTCTTAATTTGATTAAGTATCATCTCTAGAATCATATAAAATACCATCAGTAAATATGAAGTATGAATTTCGTTTTATATTGATTTCAGGAATGAATTTAGATTTGAAAAGAGAATTTTCTTATTAAATCCATTCAGATTAATTGGTATAAATATTGTTAACCTTAGTTTGTATCTAATAAATATCATAAATTTATTGTAATAAATACTTTTATAAAAAGAGGGGATTAACCCCAAATTAAAATTAGATTTTTTACTCCTTGTTTTTACATCAAATCTGCTTCCCACCAAACTAATTCTTTATCTTTTTCATAATCACACTTCACCCTCCAACCTTTTTTTTTTTATTTCTAATTTTCTAGTATTGCATTATTTGCACTATATTCTTCTCCGTTTTCATCTAAATAATCACTGCTAGTCCCGTTTTTTAATTTTACACTCTCAAAATAATTATCATAACCTAAAAAGTATCCATTTTTTATTAAATTTTACTCTTTATCATTTTTTTATTATTCATCTATTTTATTCTTTAATTTTTTATATTTTATTTTTTCTAATTTTAATTTTTTCCCATTTATTAACTCAAATAATAATAATAATAACAAAATATTTTTTATTATTAATTTATACATCATTAAAAATTAATATATAATATTTTAATTAAAAAATTTTAATCAATCGTATTTATAAATAAGATAAATAATTATCATCCATACTATTATGTTATATAAACACATTAAATATATAAAAGACTTTAAATTTGGCATGTTCCATTTTTTCATTCCTGTATTAGTAATTAAATATTATTTTATTTTTTAATTTTAATTTAATTTATTATCTTAAATAATTAAAAGTAATTTACTTTATTCTTTTTCTTAATATTAAAATTTTTATTATTCATTTTGACTATTAGATGCTATTTCGTTGTTGAATAATTGAAATTCATCATCATTTTTAATTTTCAATGTTTGATAATAATCATCTGATTTATTACTCATTTATAGATAGTAATTTTTTAATAAATAAAATACAAATTTAATATTTTTATAATAATATTCAAAAAAATTAATCAATTTTTGATAAGCATGAATATTATTAATTGTTTTTTTGATAATCTAGTATAGAATTAAAATTTTTACTTGCATTATTTAGTAATTTAAATTTATTATTAGATGTTAAAAAAATATTTTCTTTTAATTACATTTCAGAATTTTTTAATTAAGTTTCCTAAGTTTTTTTTTATTTTATTTTATTACCAAGTTTTTATAAATTCAAATTTAGTTTCATTTGAAAATTATTTTATTCTTAATTCTCTGTTTATATCTAATTTTTTTTAATTAATTTATAGTTTTAATTTTCAATATTTAAAATTTTTTAACATGAATTATAAAACGGTAATTTTGCTTAATGATTATTATATAACTATTAATTCCTTTAATAATTATTTTATCTTTATATTAATTTAATTTTTTTTAACAAACTATTATCGAAACTATCTTTTTTTATAATTACATGAATAGATTACGATTATTTGTTCGATATATATTTCTTTATATTTTTTAAATTTTATAAGACTCATGGTTACAAATAATCATAATTAGAAAACTGAATCCATTTAGAATTATGAGCGCTATTGATTTATTATTTATTATTGATAGTAGAACTAAACTATTTCCTAGGGACTGGAGATGTAAATTCACTTTTACTATAGAAACTTAGAGAAATAGCTGATTAAAAGTTTTATTTTGTATTTTTATCACATTATTATTATAATTTTTCTTACAGCTTATTATCATCATTAACTATTGTAAATGATTAAAAATCATTTTACAATGAATCATCTAAAAAATTATTTGATTCTGTTTTGATGTAATGTTAGTTCATTAGATTCAAGACCTTGGTCTTATCCATTTAAAAAAAATTATAAAAATTTATTATATACTTATTATAAATAGAATGTTTTTATAAATTTATATTTGAAGTAATTTATATGAATGATATCAATCTTTATTATATTTCAATAATTAAATTATTTTTTATATTTAATCTTATGAAAGGCTGACAGAGTCTTTTAAGATTTGTTTGTATTCTTTGATTGATAAGTTTTGAAATGATGATTGATCGAGAGTGAAAATATGTCCGATTAATTCAATGAAGCCGGTCCTGAAAATATTCTGGGACTTTTGTTATTGTTAGAATTATCTAGGAATGATATAGATTTCTAATTTTATTAATAATGATAATTATATTAATGTTAATAATAATGATGATAATTATAATATTTAAAATATAAATGATGATAATAATTTTAAAGATTATGATATTAAAAATATTAAAAAATAATAAGTACTATTGAGAAGTAAGATCAAGTTGTGAGCTATATTCTATTGAATGAATATATCAATGAAGATTTAAGCTCCTAAAGTTAAATTGTCTTGAATGGCGCTAATATCAGAGTTATCTTAATTACTCAATTCTATAACAAACACATTCAAATAATCCAAATCCAGCATACTTATTATTATTTTACTATCTTTTTCCTCACAATCCATTTCTACTATTTTTATCATATCCTATTTCTCTAGAATCATCTCCTTTTTTTCGAATAAAACGTGAAAGTGCAAATGGTTTATTGTTGCAAAACCACCGATTGAATTATAACCTATTCTGTAAATAAATACAAATTGAATTGATATATATTATATCTTTACATAATATTTTCAGACTAAAATATTTAAAACACTTAAAATGCCATTCTTATTAAATCACTACTTATTATTTAAGGTAAATTCTCCTCTGGATACATCAACAGAATCGAGTGATAATTCATAAGAGGACTTTTATTAACTATCATTTAATGACATGCATTTTAAATCACTTCATCATTCTGTATCATCTCTTTGTAATTCTTATTACTCTTAAATTTTTTCATCAATTATCTAATTTTATTTTATATTATTAGATCATTACGTATCTATTATTTCTCCTATTTCTAAATCCAAATAACATATTATCTCTTTTTCATCTATTTTATTGAAGTTGAATTTATCTTGATTAAATTCTTCATATATATTATCAAAATTATCTATTTATGATTATCTTTTATTATTTTAATGATTATGAATATAATAGAAAAATAAATCTTCTTCTTTTCTATTTTCAATATTTTAATTAAATTATATGAATCCTTATTTCATTATTGATTCCCATTTATTAAAATAATTTTGTAGAACAGATTCTTGCATTGAATAAATGTATTTAATTTGATAAAGATATAATTATAAATAAAAATATCAAGGTTTATAATAAATTTTATGTCTTTTAACAAAGATAACATCGAGATAATCCTAGATAGTGAAAGACTATCCTTAACTAGAAGTCCAACTAGGTGAGAAGTTAAATCCCTTTTTTTGAATATTTTGATAATTAGATTCTTTGGCCTAGATAATAATATAGATATAATTACAGTGAATTCCCTGAGAATATAGTTGGTGGAATAATCACAGAAGAAGCGAGTGTCATAAATACGAACAATAACATCATCAACCCTTAAATAACTCCTTAGAAGTCCAAACCAACAATCTTTCATAGTTCTGAACCTGAACTCTAAACTAACCTAACCATTGTCCCCTAGTTCATCTTCAAATAGACTTATATGATTACCCCAAATAATAGGGTTCTCCTGTCCCAATCTATCTAAAGGAATCCCTTAATCACTCTCCTCTATTACTATCTTTAACTCTTTCTCTTTTAATGTTCCCATGAAAGGAGAACTAAAAAATGGATCACTTATTCTATTTATTATTTTTATATCTGGATTCTCAAGCATTTTCTCTTCTATCTTTTCTTTCCATTATGCATATTGCTTTAAATGAATTTCGCTTGGTTTTAAATATACCTTGTTTATATCTTCCTTCAAATAATATTCTTCAAGCATCTCAAAATTACATAGTCTTAGACAATCTTAACAATTTATTTTTATTTCTATATTTTTGTGCTTTAAATTCACTTCATTATCATTAAATAAAATCTCAGGAACAGATTATAATTTTAGTTTATCTCCTAATTAACTTATTTCATAAGAATGTGTTAAAATTGATTTATTAAATTCAAATTACCATTCTTAATATTCATATTTCTCTATTTCTATTTTATTTTTATTCTTTATAAACTCACTATGATTCATTATTATCAATATTTATATTTATAAATTTATAAATTAATAATTTATATCATTTTTCTTATTATAATTGTTATTAGTACTATTCTTTTTATTAATTTTGTATCTCTTATTTTTCTAGCTCCATTTAATTTTTTACTTCTAAATAATCTTTAAAATGGGCACTTGTTTCAAACGGTCTTGGTCCAAGAATAGACTAAATTTAATTTAAATCTAATGTTTCTTTTTCTAACAAAGCTTCAGATAATCTAAATAATAATAAGAAATAAGAAAATACTATTAAATTTAATCTTTATATTAAATAATAGTTTAATTGCAAATAATTGTTGCTTATTGAATAATTTTAGTAATTTCATTGTCGATTATTTATTAAGATTGATCAGAATATTTTTTGACAAATTGTTCATCTTCATTGAAAATTAAATAACCAATATCTTCTGACATTCCATATTTAGTTACAATATCATGAGCAATAGAATAAGCCTTCTATAAATCATCATAAGCTCCAGTGGTAATCTATTAATAAATTAAAAATAAAAAGTGGAAATTACCTAATTGAAAAAGTATTGCTCAGCACATCTCCCTCCTAAAATAATGGTAATTTAATCGAGCAAAGCTTCCTTAGTCTACAATTAATTCTCATTAGGCAAGTATTAGGCAAATCCCAAACTTCCTTTAGATCTGGGAATAATAGTAATTTTCAACAAAGGCATACTATTCTTTAAGAACCAACTAACAACTGCATGACCACACTCATGATAAGCAACAATTTTTCTCTCCTTCTAACTTTAAATAGACTTTTTCTCGGATCCAGCAATGATCCTCTCTGTAGCAATTTCGAAATCAATTGAGTCTACAAATTAATTCTATCTCCTGGCTGCATGAATAGCAGCCTCATTACATAGATTAGCAATATCAGCTCCACTAAACCCAGGAGTAAGAGTAGCTAATCTCTTAGCATAATAATCTATAGATGAATTAGCTCTTAATTTTAGTTTTTATAAATAAATTATGAAGATCTCCTTCCTAGCCTATAAGTCTGGTAAATCCACATCAACTATCCTATCAAACCTTCCTGGTCTTAATAAAGCACTATCAAGAGTGTCTTGTCGATTGGTGGCTGCAAGGATTATTACTGTGCTTTCAGTTCCAAATCCATCCATTTCTACTAACAATTAATTTAATGTGCTGTCCCTTTCATCATTCCCTCCAAACCCCTCTCGCTTTTTACCTACTGCGTCAATCTCGTCTATGAAAATTATCGAAGGAGCTTTTTCCTTGGCTTTCTTAAATAGTTCTCGCACTCTACTTGCTCCTAATCCTACAAACATCTCTACAAATTCACTTCCACTTACACTGAAAAATGGCACTCCTGCTTCTCCTGCTACTGCTTTTGCCAACAATGTCTTACCTGTTCCAGGGGGACCACACAATAAAGCACCTTTAGGAATTCTAGCACCTTTGATTTTATAACATTATTATTATTATTATTATTATTTAAATTTATATTTTATAAATTATTATATATTACCAATTTCATTAAACTTTTTACTATTCTATAAAAATTATACAAATTCCATAATTTCTGCTTTTGCTTATTATTATCCGGCCACATCTTTAAACTTTATTGAAACTTTATGATCTTATTAAAACTAACTCTTTGTATCGATTCCAAACATATCTTTACCTTTAGTAAAATTTCCAGTGAAAACTTTAAGTTATTTTAACAATGCTAAAACAGTCAAAGCCTACAAAAAATGTTACAAAAATTCATAAGAATAATAAAATAGTCTATCTTTTGTCATTTATCTCACAAATTAGACAGGAATAAAGTTACTTTAATTTCTTCCTTTATCCATTTATTTTTCTTCTAAAATTTACAGAAAATGATCTACATTACCTAATATTATATATTAAATAGATCCATCTTCTTAATATATTTTTCCTTTTATTTACGATTGTCCATGCATAAAAATATTACTTATAATATCAATTTTAAAAATCTAATCTTTTTATAACAATTCGAATAATTCTTCATAATCTATTTTATCATCTATACTAAAATATTACTTTATTTAATAACTAACATATGTTAAAATCATTAACAATAATAAAGTATTTTTAATGTTTTTATTATTATTATAATTATTATTAAATTCTTCAAATTTTTTTGCTAAATTAATTTACTTTATTTTATCATTTATTTTATTTATTAATTCTTTTAAATTATCTTTGTCTAATTTTTTAAATTGAATTTTATTTTATTAAAATTATCTTTTTGATTTATTTTAATGATTATCAATTATATAAAAACTTTCTTTTTTTTATTGTTTTTCTGTTAACTATTATGATTATTCATCAATAAAGTATGAATATTTATTTTTTAGAATATTTTGTTAAATTTTAAATAAATTATTATAAATTAAATTGTTTTTTAGAAACTTGTTTTTTTATAATATTTTTCTTATCATTATTCAGAAAATTGATTTATAAATAATTAATAAATATTTTATATAAACTTTATAATTTAAATAATAAAAGAAAAAATCAGTTTGTTTATGTCGATAAATCTACTATTTTTTTAATTTTTTTAAAAAAATTTTAATCTTTTAAACTATATTTTTCTTCGTATTAATCAGAATATTATTTTTATTTTCTTTTTTATTTCTAAATAATATTTTTAATTTCTTTTTTAATAATTTTAGATGATTTATCTGAATAAGCTCCTTTTAAAGCTGTTTCCACAATTTCCCCTATATATTATTAAGATAAAATTATAAATAAAAAGAATATTATTGATATTAAAAATTTTTAATTAGACATTTATTATTAAATCTATTTTTTAAATTTTAATATATATCATTAAATTTAATCTAATAGAATTAATTTTAATTTATTTAAATTCTAAATTTTTAATTTGTAAAAATATAAATATTAAAAAATTTTATTAAAAAGATAATTTGTTTTGAATTTAAAATAAAAAAATCAGTTTAATTGTTTGTCTAAAATTATTGCGACTTTTTTATACTTGATATTATATAATATCTTATACCTTAGAAATACAATTATGATAGCATTAAAATACAGTGTAATGAATGTGTGCAATTCTTAGATTATCTGGTTTATTTACACATTTTTTATGACATATTTAAAATGCACTTTTAAATAAATATTATTATAATTTACTTTTCTCTCATTAATTAATTTGATTCTATTTATAAATAATCAATTTCCATTCTAAAAAAATTATTTTATATTTATTATTTAATTTCTAATTAATATTAATTTCAATATTTTAATTTATTATTTTTTATCAAATATTCTAGAAAAAGATATTTAAAAATAAAATTTCTATTATTTTCAATTATTTAATTAATTAATTATATTATTTAAGTTTAAAATAATAAAAAATTTGATATTTAAAAAATTATTTTATTTATAATTTTATAAATTAGAATAAAAATTTGAATATATTAATAAAGTCAAATGAAAATTCAATTTATTTACTTATTTATATTTAATTATTTTATTTCGTGGCATAATGATTTAACTATTTTATTTATTTTATAAAATTCTAAATCATTTTCTAAACTTTTATTATTATCTAAAAAGTGATTGATACTGCTCAAATCTTAAGAATACTATTGTATCTATTCTTATAGTTTCAATTATTTTTATTTATAGCTGATTATATTATTTTAAGAATATAATTTATTTAAAATTTTTTCATAAATATTTTAGGATTAATTTAATATGTATTCTTATTCTTTAACTAATTAATTTTTTAATGACAAAAATTAATCCATCTATTATTATTTACAATTCAAAAAATAATTTTATATTTATTCATCTATTTTTTATTATTTATTTTTAATTTCATTTAGATTTTATTGTCTAATCAATTTTAAAAAAATTAATTATTAATTTTACTATTTAAATTATTTTTTCAATAAAAATATTTTTTACTGGTCTAATTCTAAATCTTTATTTTTTTATTCCAAAAATGAAATAAACTATTTTTTAAATAAATTATTATCAACAATTATTTATTTTGTATTATTTTTAATTAAATTGTTTTTAATTAAAAAAATAATAAAACTTATTTATGGGTGTTCGCTTTATATAAATTCAATTAAAATTTTTATTAATAAATATTTTTGAATATTTTCTTTATAATCATTTTTAAATTTTTATATTTTCTATAGATCATCATATTTATCTAAATAAATTTTACTTATTTTATAGTTTTTATCAATTTTTTAAACTAAAAAATTATTATTTTTCAAACTTTAATAATCATATAAGGAGTCGTTTATTAAAATATCTATTGACATAAAATTATTAATATTTATTAAATTTAATAATTTAATATTTAAGATAAATATACCATATAATAAAAACATATATAAAATTAGATTAAAGTTTAAATAAAGAATATATATAATATTAAAAATTAATGATGATAAAAAAGCCAATTAAACGAGATAAATATTTATAAAATAATATTTAATGGTCGTTTCAATGATAGGCCTGATGATTTAATATAATATAATAATATATTAATAAAATATAATATATATAATTAACTATGTAATTAGATAACTAAACAGAAGAAAACAATTAAATGTATTATAAAAATAATATAATTAAAGATCAATTTAACTTTAATTAGATAATATTGATTAATTGAATATGATTAAATAAGTTTTAGAAGTTGACAAAGAACTAAATCCATAAGAAATATAAAGAAAAATAGAAATAATAAATAACCAATTAATAGTGTAATTAAAATTAAGTATAAAAGAACTTTTTAGAGTTTTAATATAAAAAGATTAAGATCAGCAAGTACAGCATTTTTGGACAATATAATTTTAGTGATGAAAACAATAAAAGAATTCTAATGAAATATATGAAATTAATTAAATAAATTAAATAATTATTTAATTAATAAATTATAGTAAACAAATTTAGATTTATATTTAAAATTATCAAAAATAAATAGTATAAAAATAATTATTCATTCTAATCAAAATTTAATATTTAAATTTTTTATTAAATACTATATATTATCTAAAAAAATGTAGTCTTTTTAAAAAAATTTAATTAATTACTATATATAATTTTCTTATAATAGATATAAATTATATCTTTATTATATTTTATATAACTAATTATAATGAAGTAAAAATTAGATTAAAATAGTTTAATGATCAATTAAAGTTATTTAAGTTTTTTTATTAAAAAAAATGAAGAATAAAACAGGATTGTTTATTTCAATTAAAACAATAAAAATTATACTACTAATAAAATATAATTTGCAAAATATAATTTTTTTACTTTTTTGCCTTATAATCTTTATGATTAATTTTCAAAAGCAGCAAATTTATACTATTTGGTATTATTCCATATATATATATATATATAAAATAGTTTAATATATGTAAAAAAATATTAAAAAATATGAAAAAATATATGATAAAATATTAAATTCATAAAAATATAAATGCATTAATTAACAAATAAGATTATTGAGTTTTTTTAAACGATAAAAGAAATTTCTACAACTGAAGGAAAACCAGTTTAATTAGTACCCTTAATGTTTCTAGTAGGTATATCAGCCATAAAAGATTTGATTGAAGATCTTTAAAGGAATAAAATTCAAAACGAAGAAAATAATAGAATTACATAGGTCTTAAAGTAAGGAGGACTTAGATAAGAAAAATGGTAAAATTTATAAGTAGGTCATATTATTAAATTAAATAAAGATGAATTGATTCCATGCGATTTAGTATTATTAAAATCAAGTGATATTAATGGTTTATGTTATGTCGAAACAAAATCTTTAGATGGTGAGAATAATTTAAAAAGAAAATTTGTATCAAAATAAATGCAATAAATTTACTAAAATGAAAATAGTTTAAATAATTAATAATGTTAAATAGAATATGAAATACCTAATGTTAATCTATTTTAATTTTCTGGTATTAAATATCATTAAATAATAAGGATTTTATCAGAATGGCTCAATAAAAGAACGATTAGAAATAGATAATATATTACTTAGAGGATGTTCAATAAAAAATACAGAATATATTTATGGATTAGTGATCTATACAGGCTCAGAAACTAAAATAATGTTAAACTCTGTAAAATCAAAAACTAAAAAAAGTAAAATAGAAATTTAATTGGGTTAACTTGTTATTTTAATATTTTTTTTCAAAATATTACTAAGTCTAATTTGTGCAATATTAAATTGTATATGGCATGAATAGAATTTTAAATAATTTACAACATATATGTATTATTAAGATTTTGAACATTAAAGTTAATAATTTATCATTAGTAACTTTTTTTAAAGATTTGGAAATTGGATGCTTTTGTTTGTTAATTTTTTACCAATAAGTTTATTAGTCATAATAGAAATGGTTAAATTTGGATAAGGACATATAATAAAAAATGATTTCAAAATGAATAGTTTTGGTAATACTGTAATAAATTCTTCTAATTTAAATGAAGAATTAGGCTAAGTAGATATTATTTTTTCTGATAAAACAGGAACATTGACATCAAATTAATTATAATTTAGAGCTATTTATATTAATGGAAAGTAATATGGAGATATTGAAAAAGATAAAGCTAATGAAAATATAAATAAATATGTAAATTTTAAAAGTGATATTATTAAAGAAGTACTTAAAGATTATAATTAAAAAGATCATAGTATTGTGAAAGAGTGTTTATTTTCTATTTGTTTAGCAAATGAGTTGCTTGTTGAATAAACAAAAAAAGTTGATAAAGAAGGAATAAATTATGAATATTTTGGTGCTTCTACTGATGAATTATCGTTAATATATTTTGCTAAATAAGTAGGAATGGAGTTATAAGGATTTGACATTTAAAAAAATGCCGTAATTATATATGATCATAATAGAAACAATTAATTATAATTCTAACATTTAAATAATTTGGAATTTAATAGTGCTAGAAAAAAATAGAGTGTCATTGTTAAAGATTAAAATAACTAAATAATTCTTTATTGTAAAGGAGCTGATAATATTTTATTCAAAATGAAAAATTAATCTTAAATCATTTAAAATTATGTTAATTAAGTTGAATTATATTCATAATTTGGATTTAGGACACTAGTCATAGGTAAAAAAGTATTAAATCCAATTACTTACTAAGATTGGAAACACAAATATGAATAAGCCATAAGTTAAGTTAATTGAGATGAAGATCTTATTTATTAATTATAAGATGAAATAGAAGGTGGATTAGATATTTTGGGAGTTACAGCAATAGAGGATAAATTGTAAGATTAAGTGGGAAAAACTATTGAAATGATTAAATAAAGAGATATAAAATTATGGGTGTTGACAGGAGATAAAACAGAAACTGCTGTAAATATTGGAATTAGTAGTAATTTAATTTCACCAGGATAATAATATTATATTTTTGATGTAAGTGCTGAATAGGACTTTAATTTTTATTATATTTAATTATTAAGAAAAATCAAAGAGTATGGAGCTGAACAAATATGTTTAGTAATAACTGGATAAACTCTTGATATAATTAATATTGAATAAATATAAGTTTTATTTGAAACAGCTTATAATTTAAACGGAGTAATAATCAGTAGATCTACTCCAATTCAAAAAAAATTAGTGGTTTAAATGATTTAAAAAATAAAGAGAAATATAACATCCTTAGCAATAGGAGACGGTGCAAATGATGTAAATATGATAATTTAAGCCAATATAGGAGTAGGAATTATAGGTTTAGAAGGATTGTAAGCAGTCAGTGCAAGTGATTATGCCATAAATGAGTTCAAAGCTCTTTAAAGACTTCTTTTCTATCATGGAAGGGAAAGTTATAGGAAAAATTCATATCTAATTTATTATTGTTTCTATAAAAATGTACTTCTTGCAACACCTTATTTCTGGTATGGAATTTTCTCTGGATTTTCAGGAACACAATTTTTTGATATATGGATATTTTAACTTTATAATATTCTTTTTAGCACTTTGGCTATAGTTATTTTAGCTATTTATGATAAACAATATAAAGCCAAATAATTTCTTAAATATACTAAATTATATAAATAAGGTTAACTTAATCTTATGTTTACTACTTCTAAATTTTGGTAAAATATTTTTAAGGGCTTATTTCAATCATTAATTTTAGTTGTTAGTATTATAAAAACCATGTAAAATAATTCTTTGAATTTATTCTAATATCAAAATCAATACATATTTTTAAATAGTTAAGATGTTAATGTTATTGGAATGTAAGTATTTGGAGCTATAATTATAATTGCGAATTTATAAGTATTTGTCAATTCAAATAAAATAAGTCTTTTAATTTCATTTATTATATTTCTTTAAATATATTTGTATGTTTTAGTATTATAATTTTTATGTAATTATGAATAATTTGATTGTTTTGATTATTTTTATAAAGTATTTTTTGATTTAAATTATATTTTTAGTATAATAGTTATATTGAATATCTGTTTTTTATTTGACATTGCAGTCATAAGATTCCAAAGTAATTTTAAATATAAATTAAAAAATAGAATTTAGTTCTTATTTAAACTAGAACAAATTATTTATTGAAAATAAAAAAAATGATAAAATAGAGTAATTTAAAAAATTAATTATATTTAGTATTAATTAGATTTAAGATGAAGAATAATAAGCTTTGCTTCTTAGATCTAATTTATAAATATGAGTTTTTATGTTGAATCATATTAAATTATAATTTAATTTTTTAAAATATTAATTATTAATAATTTAAAGTTTTTTTTAAATTCAAAATAAATTAAATTTATATAATATAAAAATAATTTTAAAATTTAAATTATATATAAAATAAATATTAAATAAAAATTAAGAAAAAAAATTTATTTAATAGATAATAAAAATAAATAAAATAGAATGAATAATTTTTTAATGTAAAAATTTTAGTTTTATAAAAATTTTCATCTCTATTTACAATAGAAAATTTTCCAAACTTTTTTCTTAAGAAAATCAAATTTTTTTTTTATTCGGAATATTTTCAAAATATTTCTTGCAGAGTTTTCCGCATTTATTGCAATAAAAAATTTTTTATTTTTATCAGTTTAAAAAATTCGAAACTTTTTCATAAAGAAAATTTTGTAGACTTTTTTTATTAAATAATGATTATATGTATACATAAAAAATTGAATAGTAGCATTATTTTTAATAAAAAAATACCAGAATTGAATTGAAAATTTTACTAAATTTTTAATAGAAATATCTTATTTTCAATTTAAAATATCAAATTTTTAATTAAAATTTATGTTATATTATAATATAATCTGAACTCACTAGATATATTATTGTAGTAATAATAATTATAAAAAATAAACAAATTTACTTAAATTTTAAACAAAAGATATATAATTTTTTACAAAAGTTAATTAACTCTAAGAAAATTTACTTAAATTTTAACAAAAATTACCTTAATATTAATAAAATTTACCTAAATTTAAGTAACTTTAAAAAATAAAATGAGCAAATTTTTCAGAGCAAAAAAGAGTAATAATAAATTATGTATTTTTTTAAAAATTCAAAAAGAACAGTATCTTAAAAATAGATTAGAAAAAAAACATACATTTAAAAAGAATTCATTTATAAAAGATTATAACAAAGAGGAGGAAATTATTAAAGGAATTTTCTGAAGATTTTTGAGGAAATTTTAAAAGGAAATTAAATAAAATAAAGAAAAAATTAAATTAAGTATTTATTTTTTCATTTTAATTAAATAAATTTAAATAATTTTAATTTATTACTAAGGATATTAATTAAAAGTATTATGTGAAATTTATAAATAAAATATTTTAGTTTCAATTTAAATGAATACTAAAAATATTAATTAAATGTAATTTGAAATAAATTATCATTAATCAAAAAATAGTTTCTATTATTACTACAAATCCTATTAATTTTAGTAAACTTTAACCGGGCATATTAAATTTTTTTAAAATCCAAACAAAATGTTTTGATATTTGTAATAGAATTTTAAATAGTACTATATCTGTAAAAAATATCCTTGATTTGATTATTAAAGTACTTTATCGATATTCAATAAAACTTTTATAACTTAATTAGATTACTATTTTATTAGTATATTAATGTCTTGCTTTATAATAGCTTTTGAATCTTTCCAATTTGGATATAACCATTTTTTAAAATCAATATTGCTTTATTAAATTAATTCAACTTTTTAAATTAATAAATCATAATGAGAGTTGTTATTATTAATTTCTATCTAAATCAGTTATTAACTTTCAGAATATAGATTTTCTTAATATTGAAATCTTAAATTAGTAAATTGAAATAATTAAAATAGTCTAGGTTTGGTTTTAAATAATTATATTTGAATTTAATCTATTCTTGGTTTGATTTAAATTATTTTTATCGGCTCACTTTTTATACTGTATTTTCGACAATAAATTTCAGATTCACATTCGATTTCACAATCTAAATAATATATAATTTCTCCATCTCTAAATCTGTTATTTAATTTCTAATAACTACTAAAAATTCCTGAAAAATTATTTGTAATATAATTTTAAAACTAGAAATTGCATTAATACTGCTAAATATTTAAGATTTAATTTTTTATTTGATTTAATTCATTATTAGTTAATGATTTAAAAATATCAATACTTTATTTATGAAACTGAATTTCTTTATCTTCACTTCTAAACCATGGACTATACTACATTCTTCCTTCAATTAATTAATAATTTCCTGAAGCTGAAAAATGAGTTTTTAATAGACCAATCAAATTCAAATTAATACTTATTATTTTTGTTTCTTATTCTACTTTAAATTTTAAATATCCCTTTACTTATTAATTTTCTAAAAACTATTTAGAATCAGGTAAAAATTCTATTAATATTGATTTTTATTTATTTTTCTCTTTAAACTCTTTATTTTTTTTTAATTGAATTTTAACAACAACTATTACTATTATAATGATTATTAATAAAGGAATAATAATTAAGATAGCAATAAGAAAATTGTTTGGCTTTTTTTTACATCTTTTATTTTTATCAAATTCGTATTCTTTTAAACATTCGGTACATATTTAGTTTATATAATTAACAATATAACAGGATTTACAACCTTCTCTACATTTATTGCATCCGAAATAATCTGAATAATAACCATCATCACATTAATCCTAATAACATCTTGTTGAATAATCTCTATAAAAACATTTTTTACAATTATTAGGACATGATTCACAATATCCAGAATTTGATAATGTTGTTCTATCTTTACATTGTTTGCAAAAATTATTTTCACACTTTATGCAATTGGAATCACATATATTCTTTATTTTGAAAACTAATAAAAAAATAGTAATCAGATTTAATTTTAATTTCATTTTCATTTATTAAAAAATTAATTATCTTATTAATATAGATTTTTTAAAATTCAAAATTTATATTCTAAATAATATAGAAATGAATATATTTCAATAATTAAAAATATTATTTATTCAAAGAAATAAATGTATAAATTATATAAAATAATTAATAAATTATTATTTGTTCATATTTTATTTTGATATAATTTTTGATAGTTTTAAATAAATTTTAATACTGAGTTGCTATTTTGAATTTATAAATCATCATTATATAATTTTAATAATTAAAATATTTTTGATTCAATTTCTTTAATTAAAAAATTTATTATTTACATTCACTAAACTCTTTTAATTCATAAGAAACTAAATAAAACGACTACTCATTTAATAAAATATCAATTATAATTTATAAATCTTGATATTGTTAAATCTAAAATATTATAAATAATAAATTAAAAATATATATACCCAAAGTTCAATTATTTCTTTAATTTATATTTTATAAATGAATTAACTGTTAAAATTATCTAATTTAGCACTTTAAATAGTTTCTATTAATGCTTCATTAATTAATATTATTTTGATTTTCATATTTAAAATTTCTTCAAAGTTATGTTCTATATTTTAAATTTACATTTTCCTTAGTTACTTATCATTAAACTCTTATTAATTATATCTTAAATAATATATTTATTTTAATAAAAGGCTGTTAAAATCATTTAAATTTCTCACTGCATAATTGATAGGAAGTACAAAATTCTAAATAAATCAATATTATAAAAATTAAAATTATTTAATTATTCAATAAAAATTTATATTACGTAATCACATTTTTTACTATCTTAAATAAGATTTTATTTAAATAGTTAACTCTGTTAACTATTATTTGCAATATAAGCCCAATATTTTAAACACTCAACTTCAATCATTTAATCATTAATGGTCAATCCTTGAATATAGAAAGGAATCGGAATTTATTCATATTCGTCACCCATAAAAAAATTTTTCTTAAATTATTAATTATATTTACTTGTAATTTTATCTTCCAAATTATATTTTCAATTATTAAATTTATCAAATTATATATCAAAGTATAAAAAAGTATTTGAATATAATTCAAAATTTTAATTTTTTATGTTTATAATTCTTCTTCTTATAAATAGTGAGATAATACTGAAGCCATTATTATTACAATTAATGTTTCAAAAATCATTAAAAATATTAATTAAATATTATCAAAAAAATTTATAATGCTAACTATAATATATTGATATAGGTTTTGATTTTATTTTAATTGGTTCAAAATTAATTAATTTAAGTTATAATAAAATTATTTAAATGCTTTGTATAGAGAAAATATCAAAGAAACATATCTTAAAAGTTATATAATTTCTTAAGAATTTGTGTAAGAATTATTTTAATTAATTTAATAAGATTCAAAGTGAAATAAAGATTAAAGAAAGGAAATTTAATTGAAATAAGCAAAGATAAGGTTGAAAATAATAAAAAGAAGGTTTTCAAAAGTATATTTTGGATGCAAGTTTCTATGAAAACTCATAAAAATATATCTAAGAATGTTGGAAATGAGGAAAAGAAAGATAGTTTGTTTCCAAAAATACTAATCAACTTATTTGAGATACTGGATGATTGTCAAAATAATTAGGATTATAACACTCAATAATATAATATTAATTTTTTATTGATGACTTATTTTTTAATCGATAATTCTCCTTAACTGACTCAAATATTTAGTATCCTACTCAAAAGCTACGTTCCATTTTTTGGAATTTATCTTGTTGTAAATTAAATCAGTGTTATTTTCAGTTATTATTCCTTTGTATTATAAATCTTAATTTTCATTTGTATAGTTTTAGGATATTTTATTGTTCATATAATTTATATTACTATTGTAAATTTTACTTTTATTATTTATCATGTTATTGCTATTATTATATAGTTTATTCTGATATTTTTAATTTTAATAATACAAATCATTTTTTAAATTTATTTATTAATAATCACTATTTTCAAAAATATTCTATTAAATTAAGTTCTTCTAATGATTATTATTAAAAAATCTATTATTGCTTGATTTATAGTTTTTTTATGTTGAATTATTGAAATAATTATTTTTAGCATAATCTTCTTAAAAACTAAAACTATCTTCTTTCTTTTTGATAAAAGATTCGTTCATATTCTAATTTACCCTTTGTTTTTTAGTACAATTACTTAACAATGCATCTGGTGTTTTTTCATTCCATAAATCCATTTTTAATTCAAATTTATATATTTATTAATTTATATTTTCACTTAAATTAATCTGTATTTTAATTAAATATAATTTAAGTATTTATCTAGTTTTATCATCGTAAATATAAAAAAAATAAATATTAATCATAAAATAAATATTTCATTTTGTCCAAGTATTACACGACTCGCGGATTGAACTTTAATTATTGACTAATATAATTAAAAAAAAATACTGGTTTGTTTTAGTTCAGTCAAATCATTATTTAATAATTCATCAGTTTATAAATCAGTTGATAAGCTCATAAAAGCAACATAATCAATCGCAGTGCTTACTCTCATATTTATCAATAAGTTTTATCTGATGCTATTATTTATAATAATATTATATTTTATTCTATTTTTATTCATATTTTAATTTTTAATATTATAATTTAAAATAATAATTATTATTAAATACTCTTAAGTCATTTATTAGATGTTAAATTTAGATATCTTATGAATCTACTAAATTTTAGGAATAGCTTTGATAAAAAATTTAAACCCGTTCATTTTTAAATAAAATATCTATAATTAAATTTGTTATATATTAATATACAATATAAAAAAGTTAAATAGATATTATTAACTATGTGATCTAAGTTTTTATAATAATATTAATAATTTAAATAGATGTATGAAAGTTTTGTACCTACAGGAGATAATCCCTTTCCAAGATTTGGTCATACAGTAACTCATGTTTCAGAAAACAAATCAGTACTATTCGGAGGTGCAATAGGAAATACTGGACAATACTCTATTACTGGTAAATAGATTATTATTAACGTTAAATAGATTATATTAAAAGATGAACATCAAATATTAAATAAATAAAATAGGGGATACTTTTATAATGGATATAAAACTTCGGAAATGGCAACGCCTAGAAGTAAAAGGGCAAGCTCCTTCTTAACGAGCAGTGCACGCTAGTGTAGCAGTTGAACAACTTTAAATGGTAGTATACGGAGGAGCAACTGGAGGAGGAGGAGTAGCTCCAGACGATTTATACTTCCTTGATCTACGTAATGGAGACGATTAGGCCTAATGGATTATTGTGCCCGTAGTTGGAACCACCCCTGGTCGAAGGTACGGTCACTCTCTAGTTTATACCAAACCTTACCTACTGGTCTTTGGAGGCAATACCGGCAATGAAACTGTAGGAGATATTTGGTCATTAAATGTCGAAAAAGCTCCTTTCCAATGGCATAAGTTAGACACTGGTCAAGAGAGTCCTAAGGCAAGAGCATATCACTCTTCTGCATTATGCAATAGTGGAGCAGCCAATGGTATGATGGTGACTTTTGGGGGAAGAGCATAGGATTCTTCTGCACTCAATGATACTTGGGGACTCAGAAGGCATAGGGATGGAAGATGGGATTGGGTCAAAGCTCCTTATAGGAGTTCAAATCAGTAGGATATTCCAAAAAGTAGGTATCAACATACCATTCTCTTTTAGGGTACATTAATGTTAGTCATTGGAGGAAGGACCAACTAGGTTGGAGAGAGTTTGCCTTTTGATGTTTATGATACTGAAACTAGTGATTGGTACAAGTTCAGTTAGATTTAAAGGTTTAGGCATAGTAGTTGGGTGGTCGATAACCAGTTATACATTCATGGAGGATTTGATTAAGAGACTCCCAGTGTACCTACTGAATAGATTCTTAAAATTGATCTAGAAAAAATATTTACTTCTTAATTCCCCAATCTATAAAAGTCACTGCAGTCTGTCAATAAGAACAATAATTAATAATAGAATAAGTAGAAGATAGATATCAATGATTATTATGCTTTGAAGTAGGCCCAAGATTAATTGCAGCAAAATACTATCAAGACTAATAACAAGGGACAGAAAAAAAGCAATCAGAATTAGATAAGGTTGTCACATTAAGTAATGGTATTTGAAATACTAGCTGATGATGAACAGTTACAATAATAGCCTCAGATAAAAAGGATATCAATCGATAAATTACAAGATGAACCTAAAAAACTAGGAATAGGATTCCAAGATCCTAATATGGTAAAAGGAAGTAGTCAGATTGAGGCATTATACATGCTGTTCATAAATTAATTATAGTTAAATAGTGAGTTCAACCTAGATAGCAAATTCAGCATTAAGAAGGAACTAGTTATCAGATTGTGTGATGAGACTATCAAGATATTGGAGAGTGAAAGCATGCTGTTGAGACTAGCTCCTCCTCTCAAGATATTCGGAAATGTCAATGGTAATTTTTCAGATCTAATGCGACTCTTTTAACAATACAACCAACCTAATGATGAATATAATGTTGGGGATATTGAGAGGATTAGTTATCTATTTTTGGGGGATTATGTTGATAGAGGTAAGTTTGGATTGGAAACAGTTTGTCTCTTGTTTGCTTTGAAGTTGAGATATGCTGATTAGATATTTCTACTTAGAGGTCATCATGAGGATAAGAAGATAAATAGATTATAAGGATTCGCTGATGAATGTGCTCTTAAGTTTAATGAAGATGTTAATGACCCTGGTAGTGTTTTTAATAAGATTAATAAAGTCTTTGAGTATCTCTCTATAGCTGCTACCATAGATGATAAGATACTTTGTGTTCATGGTATATAACTTAAATTTATACAATATATATTCATAATTAAACATATTCTATATTTATAAATTAACATATTACATATTCATACATTCAAAATATGATATGTAAGTTTTTATTATTTATTCATTTGAAATATTTAAGGTGGAATTGGAAATACTTTGAATTATATTGACAAGTTGGAGAATGTTATTAAGCCAGTGGAAATAAATTATAAACCTATTAATTACAACTAATAAATTGTTTTAGATATTTTATGGTCAGACCCAGTATATTCAGAAAACTAATTAGAAAATCAAGAGAATTAATCAAGAGATATTTTTGGGTTAGGAAACGTGATTAAATTTGGAGTTCAAAGAATCAAAAAATTTATTGCAGATAATAACCTACTTGTATAAATATTAATAAAAATTTAAAAAAAAGTATATAGTGAGAAGTCATGAAGTAGCTCCAGAAGGATTTGAAAATATGGGAGGATATTTAAAGACGATATTCAGTAGTAGCGATTATTGTGGAAAATATTAGAATAATGCAGCAATTGGAATCGTTAAGAAGAATTACGAACTTGTCACTAAATATTTAGGATAGAATCTCAATAAAAACAAAGAAAAAATGTGGTACAATCCTGATCAGATGGATGAGTTCATTGGAGGTATTTATTTATTATCATTAAAGGAAAACAACTCAAGCAGAGAACTTAAATTAGCGATAATGTAGAACTCACTATAAGGAAGAGGAAATCCACTCCTCCAAGGCCTAGAAACAATTAAATATGAATATTTATAATTAATTAAATTATATAAATCATAATATATCTATGATAATAATTTAATTATATGATAAAAATATGGATATAAATATGATGAATATATGTTTATATATATATGTATGTATTTGAATTACAACTGTATAATAAAATATACTTATGAAATAAAGTCCTTACATAGATACAGCCTCAGGGGAGAACCAGAAATACAAATCATCAGTAGTGCCTCCTTATGATCGTTATAGAGTGTCTCCAGGTAAGAAGATACCAGGATACTTAGCCGGGCACCAACCTTACCAACCTCCACTTTAACATCATCATCATCATCAGCATCAGCATTAACAATATATGGATAAACCAAGAGAACAAACCTGGAGCGAGTACATCCCAATTAACAAGAAACACATTGAGTGGGTACCTGAAACCAAAATAGAATATATTCCAGTAGAGAAGGAACATACTGATTATGTTGAGGTTAAACATTAGATCGACTATGTTCCTATTAAGTAGTTTGACAAGAAGGTTGAGTATATTCCAGTTGAGAGGTTGGAGGAGAGAATCGAGTATGTTCCTCATCATAATACTTATTATAACGGTTAATTAGTTACTGATGATCATGATTATTATCACAATCATCATAATCATATTCCTCATCTCAATCATCCTCCTCCTAATCATAATAATCTTCCTCTTTATAATCCCTAGTCACATCTTAATCATGTTAAACCCGATATTCATAATAATATTGTTGGATAAATGACCAGAAGTTAGTATATTGCAGGATAATTCTCTAATAATTAATAACAAACTTCTCATTTTTAGTCCAATCTTAAAAACAATAACAATAAGTATAATCACCCTTTCTCTAGGCCTTATTGATCATAATTTATTCATATTATACACATCTATTTTAATTTTTAATAACTAAAATATTCATTTTATATCTATTTATATTCTTTCCATATAAATTTTATTTTAATTTTATACAATTGTTGACAAAATAATTTAGTATATATAATTTATATGATTGAAAAATAATAATGATCATTTATCAGAGAAATTTTGATTTACATTAAAGTTTTAAATGATTTTTTTTATTTTTTATTCTAAGAAAGTGTTTCCAAGTGAGTAGCTATTAAATCCAATAAAGTTTTTGACAACATATTCAAGTCCAGTTTAGATTTATCCGTTAACCCATCCAGGATTTAAATCAACAACATAAGAATAATCAACATTATTCTAAGGAGTAGCAGTAACTTAAATAGAACTGAAATCAAATGATCCATTAGAATTAAGGTTGTAATTAACTTTAACAGTAGCAGTAATAGTATTGCTATAACTATTATAAATAGAATAAGAGGAAAACCACTTATAGAGGTAAAGTTAATTTTAGAAGTTAAATTAGAAGGTAAACGTGTATTAATTACCTGAGTTTGTCATAATGGGCTTAAAGGTAGTTTCGTAATATTTATTATCATTTTGATTGATGGAATTAGATACATGTTAGACTTGATAATATTGATATTATCCATTATCACATCCTCCACTATTATATTACCAACTGCATGAACAGGATCTATAACACCAACATCCCCAATCCCAGCAAGAACCTGTACATACGTTAGACATTCCACAATTCTATCTTGCAGTACAGAAACTGTAGTCTTTGCAAGCTATATAGCTTACTGCTGTTTAACCGCTATTATAGTTTGACATTTAATAGCTTTAGCTCTCGAATTAGTTTATTAGACCTTCCTATAATATATCTACTGCATTGTTCTTTACTATATTCTATACAAAATCAAACTTTGTTATGCAATTCAATGTTATCATCATGCATGACACTAATAAAATACTTTTCATCATTTTTATTTATTTTTATTATTATTATTTTTTTTCAATTAAGATATTAATTCGTATACCTTATTCTGATAATAATATATATTAATATTATATATATAAAATTTATTTATTACTCTTTTATTTTTTTTTATAAATCTTTTATAAATATTTGTTTATAATAATATTATTTATTATTATTTTATTGTCATTTTTATTTTTTTTTAGAATTTTATTATTATTTTGATATATATTAAATTTTTATAATTTTTTCATCTTGTTTTCATATATTATGATAATCCTTTTTATTAATTTTTTATTCTTCTAAATTTAATTTTCTCTCTAATTCTTGAATTCTTTCAATTAGTTATTTGTTGATATTTTTTTAAGATTAAATATTTATATTTTTGTCACTAATCTCTTAAGTTAAATTATTAGCTAATTCTTATAACATTTTTAATTACTCAGATTCATATTCCGATTGTCCATTTGAAAATATTTTACTAAAAAATTAAACAGGTTTAATATTTTAATTTTTGTTTAGTGTAACCTCTATTTAATTGTTTTAATATCTTTTTAATTATATAAATCTCTAATATAATATTTTATATTTTATTTTATATTTTTTTAATAAAAATAATTGTTTTATTCATGATATATTATAAATTATTATTCTTATTACTATTATTTATTATAATTAATTTAATATACTGCTTTATTATTTTTGATAAATCTTCCAACTTATTTTTTTATCTCAACACTAAATGCCAAATTTATATGTGACTATCATCTTTTTTCTATTAATAGTTTTAACTTATTATTTAATTATATAACTTTTCTATTTCTTAAATTTCATCTTATTCATTTAATTTATTCATTAAATCTATTTTCTTTTCAAACCAGAAACTTTCATATTTTCTTTTCCAAAATTTATTTTCATTTATTTTATCTTCTATTTCATAATTTAGACTTTCTATTTTTTTAATTTAATTGTTATATTCTTCTTTCATGAAATTACTGTTGTTTTTTAATTCATCTAGCTCATTATTTAGTTATTTTATTTATTATCACATTTCTTTTTTTTTATTTTATTATTCTTTATCTCTTTATTATATTTTTTCATGTGTAATTTAGATTTAAATATTTTTTTCTTCTAATTCTTCTTTGTAATAAGCTAATTCACTATTTAACATATTTTAATTTCTAATTTTTTCTTCTATTAATTCTTTATATCTCTAAATTTATTCTTCTTTTTGATCTATTTAATTAAGTAAATCATTAATTTTTATTTATTAATTTTTTTCTAAAATTAGTTATTATTATTAATTTTATTATTTTATAATTAAAATTTCTTTTTATAGTAATTAAAGCTACTAATTAAGCAAATCTATTTATAAATTTTATTACTAATTTATTATTAAATTATCATGTATATTTTTTTAAATTTAATCCAATTAATATTTTAACTAATTATTTTCTTCCAATAATTTCTCTTTTTATATATTAATTGTAGCTAATTCTTTATTTAATACATCAAAATTAATTAACATTTAAAATTATTACTCATTTTATTAAAAATTATTATTTTAATTTTCTTTTTTTTCAATTTCTGAATAATTTTATTTTAAATTCTAATAATCATTTTTATTATCATTATAATTAATCTAAGCATCATTGTTTTAAATTTCTTTAATATCATTACTAGGTTTTAAATTAATAATATTTGAATGAAATTCATTAATAGAAACTTCTAATTTCTATTAAGCTATTATTTCAATCAATAAAAGATAAATAACATCTCTTTCATTACTACTAATTGCTTTTAAAGTAAATTATTACTCTCTATAAATAATTTTGAAAGTAGAATTAGTATTTTTAATAATTTAAATAAGTATAGTCTAATCAAAATGGAGTTAATTTTCTTAAATTTTAAGTATATTTTTATCAATAATTTCTAAATTTATAATTTGCTTTTACTCGTTATAAACTTGAAATAATAAAGTTTTGCCTTTATAAAACAGTTCTATATTATCATGAAATTGTTATTGAATAGAGTTTTCTATTTTTAAAGGACCTATTTCTGTAAAAAATGGCATTCCAGAATAAGTTTATTTATGATCTAGTTTTGGAAAAACTTAAACACAAATTTTACAATCTATATCATCAGCAGAGGGTTGATAAAATGCTCCTTGAATTTCCTTTATTTCTTGTAGATCATTAGAATTTTTCATTAATTTAAACCATTTACACTCAGTATTTATTTATTCTTTATTTTTTAACAATTCTAAACTCACTACTATCAATTCGTTATGGTTTTATCCTCCGTTAATCTTTAACTCAAAATCATTTTCTTAAAATTATTACTGTTTCTTTTTAAAAAAATCCATCTTTTTATATCAAAATTTATTAATTGTATATTTTTTTTATAGACTTATTTATAATAAAATAAATTATGATAAATTTTTTTGATCTAATAAGTGAATAATTGAATAATTAATTAGTAGTTTATCAAAAATAAAAGCAATATAAATTAATAATAAAGAATTATAAAATATTATGTATAATAATTAAAAAATTATAATATTAGATATATAAAATAGCAATGTAAAATAATGATTAAAATGTAGGAATAGTAGGTTTAGAAATGTACATTCCTAAACAATATGTTGATATGTCAGATTTAGAGAAATACGATTAAGTGAGTGAAAACAAATACAGAATAGGGTTAGGACAATAGAAGATGAGTTTTATAGATGAGTATGAAGACATAAACTCAATATCACTAACAGTTCTTTAGAATTTATTAAGGAAGTACAAAATATGAGATGAAGAGATAGGAAGAATCGAGGTGGGTAGTGAGACGATAATAGACAAATCTAAAAGTATAAAGAGTGTATTGATGAGTGTTATAAGGAATAAGGATGTAGAAGGAGTGATGAGTGTTAATGCTTGTTATGGAGGAACTGCGGCTTTGTTCAACTCTATTGCATATCTACAAAGTGATCAGGGAGTTAATAAGTATGCTATTGTTATTGCTGCAGATATAGCCATGTATCCTCCTGGACCTGCTAGACCCACTGGAGGAGTTGGGGCTGTTGCTATTCTTTTAAAGAGGACACACATACCCAGTATCACTCTACAGACTCATAGAGTAATTTATAATATTCATATATAATTACATATATTATTCTTATATTATATTATTCAATAAAGGCTAGTTATTTTGATCATGCTTATGATTTCTATAAACCTAACCCTTTGAATTATTATCCAATTGTAGACGGCTAGTTGAGTATTCATTCTTACCTTCATTCTCTTAATTCAACTTATAACTCTTTATCTCAAAAATTATCTGCTCCTATTTCCATCAATCAATTTGATTATCTTATTTTCCATACTCCTTATGCCAAAATGGTTTAAAAGTCATTTTATTCACTTTATTATCAGGATATCATCAATAATACTATCTAGATCGATCCTAATCTCAAAGCATAATTATTAGCTCATCCATATAATCATTAGACTACACAAGCTTTACTTCATCAACATGCTAATACTTTATTCAAAACTAAAGTAGATTTACTTATTATTATTATTATTATTATTTTTATTATTATTCTTTTAATTAATATTGTCTTATTATTATTTTTATCATTATTATAAAAGATTATAATGATTTTTCCTATTATTATTATTAATTTTAGACGTTTCCTTCACTTCACTTCAGTAGAAATATGGGGAATATTTACACAGGTGCAATTTTTGGCTGTTTGATATCTCTAATTACTGATAATAATATAGATCTTAAAGTAAAATTATAAATAATTAAATATTTTTAGGATAAAATAATATTAGCTTTTAGTTATGGATCCGGAAGTGCTGCTTCTTTATTTTCTTTAAAAGTAAATACTGATTTATCTGAAATTAAATCCAAATTAGAGTGTCGATAACAATTAGAACAAAGAATCAAAGTTAATCCTGTTGAGTATTCTAATATAATGCAAAAATTAGAAGAAAATTATTAAAAACCATATTTGAAACAAATTGATACTAGTCAAATGAAATTATTTGATAACACTTATTATTTACATAGTGTAGATAATTAATTTAGAAGAAAATATTATTTATTTAATTAGTAAAAAAATACAAATTAAGATTAAAATGGATAAATTAGTACTGCTATTGATAGATTAAATTAAATTAATTCTATTTTAAAATAAAAGTGATTATTTTTTTTTATAATTGATATTTAAATATAAATTTATAATGTAATAAAATAATAATATTATATTATTATTATTTCTATGTTTAAATAAAAATTAATTTTAATTATTAATGATGTAAATACTATTTTTAAATTATATAAATAATAGATATATTATTAATGTAATAAATCCACTCTTTAATTTTAAAAAGATAAGAATATACTGATGAATTAATATCAAATTTACAATTGTTTCATGATTAATACATCAAATAAAATGTTTTGGATATAAAAATAAACTATTTAAGTTAAGTACAGATATTTGAGAAATTAGATAAATTTGATGTAATAATAATAACTCTAGCGATTCCTTTGTTATTTTTAATATTGATTTTGAGTTTGAAGATACTAAAATATACTTTTAAAATAGGTAAATATTAAATAAATAATAAAAAATTAAGGATCTAAATTGTTAAGTTTTAAATATTGGAAGAGTGTGTTTTTAAATAGTAGTATAGTTAGAAAGGAAGTAAATAAAAATATAAAGAAAACAACTGATGAAATAAGAGCAGATCTATTAAAATCAGTACATAAACAATAAAAAGAATTACCAGTGAATGGACTAAAAGTAAACCGATTATAGGAAAGAATTAAAGAATGGAAGAAATTAGATGAAGAGAAAACAGACTTTGAGAAATTAAGCGGGAGCATATACATTGAATAAGGAGAATTAAAAGACAGCATAAAGGAATTTAGTTAAAAATATATGTTTATGGATCTGAAAGATAGAGAAACAATGAACAGTATAAGACAGATGGAAAATGAAGTAATTTAGATGACAATCCAACTTCTTAATGGTAGCGACAATAGTGTGAATAGCTTAGAACAAACAAGTGGAATATTGACATAAGGAGGAACTGAAAGCATATTTTTAGCAATGTTAGCATATAGAGAATACTATAAAAAGGATAGGCCAAATATTGTGATTTGCAAGAGTGCTCATGTTGCTTTTGATAAGGCTTCTCATTACTTAGGAATTGAAGTAAGGAGGGTAGGATAAGATTAGAATTATATGATGAATATTGCAGAGACTAAAAAGTAAATAGATTGTAATACTATTTGTATTGTTGGTAGTGCTCCTAATTACGCTTCAGGAATTATTGATGATTTTTAATAATTGGGATAATTGGCTAATAAGTATAAGGTTGGTTTACATGTCGATTGTTGTTTAGGAGGGTTTCTTTTATGTTTTGCAGAGAAAACTAAGTTGGAAGGCATTGAATTTAATAGGGATTTTGATTTCAGGAATTAAAATGTAACTAGTCTTAGTATTGATCATCATAAGTATGGATTAGCTCCTAAAGGTTTATCTTGTGTTTTGTTTAAGAATTAACAACTCAGATAAGGTGTATTCTACATTAATATTAATAGCAAATAACCATTATATTATAATACTGGTCTTTGTGAGAATGTCTCTGCTATCGCTCTTGCTGGAGGTTACACTATTTCCATATTATATATTATATAATACAAATAATATATTAATATATTAAATATAATATTATAAATATAAAATTATTATATAATAGGATGGTACGCGATGATGCATAATGGTTAGAACAAGTACATAAGCATAACAAAATCAATCCTTCAAGCAACTCAGAATCTCTTGTCTGCTCTTGCTTAAATTTCTGACATTTCAATTTGTGGCAGACCATATTTGAATATTATAGCAATTACTTCTAATAACCCTAAAATTAATATTTATAGTCTTTAAAATGCTTTGACTACTCATCATTGGGAACTTAACGCTTTATAAGATCCACCTAGTTTCCACATTTGTATTACTTAAGCTAATTGCAAAAAAGTACATGAATTGCCTAAACTCATTATTTAGTCTATTAAATAAGTTATTTTATATTATAAAATATTTATTAGATTTTGGAAAACCCTCAAAAGTATAAAGGAGGATCCTGTGCTGTTTATGGATCAACTGCTTAAATTCCAGATGCAAGTATTTTAAATGACGTCCTTAAAAGTGTTTAAGATGCCATTATCAAATGCTGATTTAATATATTCTTTACAAATTATTATTAATTATATTATTATATTATTATTATTTTATTTTTAATAAATAATAAAAATTATATAATGAAAATTAAATTATCAACACATAATAATCATTATATCTTAAATTTTTGATATTATTTAATAATAATTAAAGAAAATGAATGAATTAGATCAATAAGTTTTATAGATATATTTATAATTAGGTTTTGATAGACAATTAATAATTTAAGCAATGAGAAAATGTAGTAATATTTATAATTAAGAGATGATGTTCACAACGTTAGAGGAATTACAAAGGACAAATGAAAAAATAATAGGGAACATGAATATTTATTAGAATAATGATAATATTAATTAAAATATGATGATATCTGAAGATGAATAATTAAACAAAGCAATTATGATGAGTGTTGAAGAAAACTAACAAAATTTTATAGACTACAGTTGTCCTAAAGATAAAATAAGAGTGGATGGTATTCCAGTAGGATTATAAAATTTAGGAAACACTTGTTATTTTAATAGTTTATTATAGATGTATTTCATGAACCATGATTTTGTACGTGAAGTATTATCTTATCAAAAGCCAACAGATATTAGCAAATTTACGAAGAGAAAACAAGCGAGTATAGAGTTAGTAAATCAATTAAAGAGTTTATTTTCATTTATGATTCTATCAAATAAGAAATATGTAGATCCATCATTAGTGATTAGGAATATAGTGGATGAGCAAGGAGAACCAATACGTATTGGAGATTAAGAGGATGTAAGTGAATTCAATTTAAATTTCATCGCTAGGATTGATGAAGGTTTATAGCCATATAAGTAAAAAAATATGATAAATATTAATGATAAAACATAAATATCATAGAGTTATGTATTGAATGAATAAAATAAAAAAGAAGAGGATAGAATGATTAGAAGTAGCACTTTCAATAAAATGCTTCAAAGTGATCAGATGTTGGACGAAGAGTCATTAGTAAATAAATAGTTCGTAGGGAAATGCAAGAACATTTATCATTATGAGAAGAATGGGTAATAGGTGGAAAAGTAGGAAGATGATTTATTTGCAATGATTATGCTGAATGTGTAGCAACAAAAAGATCTTTATTAATAATGGGATGAGCACAATAATTAGACTATACATGATTTCCTGCTGGAAGATAATTAATAATAGGTTAAACTCCATAAATAAATCTGGATAACTCATCCTCCCGCAACACTTTTCTTCTAACTCCAAAGATTGCAGTATGATTGAACTATTAACAAGCAAGTAAAGTTGGATTCCATATTCAAGTTTGAAAAATAAATCTTTATTGATAGATATCTTTAAGTAAATAGGAATCTATGCAATCAGATTAATTAGAAGCTTAATCCTTTGAAGGAACAATAACTTAATATTTAATCTTAATTATAGTCCATTGATAATTATAATAACTCTAATATGAGTCTAATTTCAGTGTTGGAATTTACATTGAGCTTCCTGTAAAATTAGTAATAGAATAAATTAAATGCTAAAGATATCACTTAGGTGGTCAACATCACTTTAAATAATGAGACATTAAATCAAATCTGTAATTACAAATAGGAAATTGAAAAGAAAAGAATACATTTAATAAACTCAGATAAGAAGATATAATAAGAAATAGATAAACTCTATTCTCAGCTTAAGAACAATAAATACTTATTGCAATCTATACTGGTACATAGTGGTGATGCTAGTGGAGGTCATTATTATAGTTTTAATTATAATTTTGATTTGTAGAAGTGGTTTAGGTTTAACGATTCAAAAGTCCAAGAAGAGACTGAAGATACTGTATTTTAAGAATCGACAGGAGGATATCAAAACAAAAGTGCTTATTGTTTAATTTATGTTAAAGAATCTAATATCAAACCAATAAATATTTAAATGCCTTTGATTACATACAGGATTAATATCGATTCTAATTTTTAAACCGATCTATACTCAACATATGTTTATTAAAATCATCTTAATCATGAAGTAGATAAAGATAATATTCATTTCCTATTATAAATTGACGATTTTAATTCTTAAACTATTTCAAAAGCAGTTCTTGATAATTATGAGTCTAATTTTGAGTTAATTAATTCATAAGCCAGAATCTTAAATTAAGAAAATTAAAAAATATGGATTAAAAAATATTTTCCTCCTTTAAATAACTTTTACATTTTTCTAAAATGCTGTAAAAAATATAATTAGCTAGTTGAATCCCTATTAAAATCTGTTCTTATTAACAATATCATTTAAGAAAATCTAGAAAAAAACCAAATTACAAATGAAAATATTAAATAAAACATAAAATAAAAAGTTTAAAATTATATAAATAATCTTTCTGAATTTAAAAAAACTTTTTTGTAATATGACTAATTTAAATATTAAAATTTATTTAATGAATACATTTAGAGAATAAAATTAAATTATTTAGCATAAAAAGCTTTGGATTTAAGTTTAGAAAAAAAATATATTCAATCTATTTAAATAATTAGTTTAGCTAAATAATATGAAAATTTTGATGAAGAATAATGTGATTTTATTAATATTTTTTTAAGGGATGTTATTATAACATAGTATTTTTTGATAATTTAAGAAATATAAAACTTAGAATAATCTATTGAAAATTAAGACTATATTAAATAAATTTTAATTTTTTTAAACTGTCACACAATATAAAATAAAATGAAAGATAGTAATTTTTTAATAAGTATGATTGTATGGCTTCATGATATATTTAATTCAAATTAATATATGAAATAAAATGAGGATGTAAAAAAATTAATAGATGGAATCAATTATTAGACTGTAGAAAATATTTATTAATTATAATATAGTTAATTTAATGTCAAATAAGTATATTATCTTTATTATAAAATATTAGGAATATATATAAGATTTAGAAAATTTTAATAATAATTAAAAATAATATTTGAGTGTTAAAAAAATTGAATATTTAGATGAAGAGTTAAATAAAAAATTCAAATAATTCTAAGAAAAAAATAAAGTAAATAAAAATAAATTTATTTTCTATAAAGGCTATATTATTAATGTTTAATTCAATATACGATACAAAACTTCCTGTATTAAAAGATAAAAGAAAATAAATGGGTATATGATTATATAATATAAAAAATTATTTAATTTCGAAATAAATATATAAAATAAAAAAAAGATAAGCATATCTATTTGATTTTAATAAATATATAAAAATATAATGGCTAAGGATTAAAAGAAAGAATAATTGAAAAAAGCAAAGAAGTTCGCCAAATTAGTAAAAGAAGGTAAGAACTTGAGAAAACATAAAACTCACACAAAAGTG
>Ga0315908_10000294_pt1 | contig 39954 bp, 29 predicted proteins | sample LakEriMetagenome_12_FD_203520 | JGI IMG/M metagenome (GOLD analysis project Ga0315908, IMG submission 203520) | Freshwater fungal communities from buoy surface, Lake Erie, Ohio, United States - Buoy 4 MA124 | ecosystem: Environmental > Aquatic > Freshwater > Lake > Lake biofilm | place: USA...
ACCATTGAACGCAAACTCGCCCAGATTGTCCAGGTTGTCACCATCGGGATTGGCACCGGGAAGAGCATCATTGCCAGTCAGGCCTTTTCCAGCGATCCAGGTTTCGAATGCGGATGGTGGGAGCGCGGAGCTTTGCAGTCCGTGCGAAGTCACCACGCCGGCATCGGCTGTCGGCGTTAAGGTTCGGGTTTCATTTTTCATTGGCTCAACAAGCCTGATTTCCGGGGTCCCGCTCAATCCCACAGAGCTTCGTTTTTACGGTCCTGCACAATCATACTATGATGTCCAACTACTTCGTTAGACGACCCTGCGACAATGCGCACGATTCCGAGACAACCACTACAAACCGATCAGACTGAAATCCACGGACGGGTAATGACGGGTCATCGATCTGATACGCTCTTTCTGCGCTTCGCTCAATCCGGCCTGTCCTCGGCCGGCAATGCCTTTATTGAAAAGGTTTTTGCGAGAGTCCGCTTCGACGGAATCGATGGTTTTCGCGATATTATCACGGCTGTATTTTAATCCGTAAAATTCGAGAACTTGTTCAACCGCATAAGGTTTGTCGGCGATCAATGTTTCATACGTGAGCCAAAATACCGGCAAGCGCTGTCGGGCTTCGGCGTCCAGCCACGAGGCGTGGAACTGGAGATGCCACGGCACGAAATAATCAATCAGCAGGTCGATCTTTTGTTCGTCGTCTAAGTTTTCAAATCCTCCCTGATGATATGTGTTGATTCGGGCGGGCCCCTTGTAGAAATCTAACTGGCTGATCACCACGTCGAAAACATTGCGCACCAGCACGACGGGTTTGATGTCGAATGCCTGCATCATCTGGACGTTTGCGTGCGAAGCCCGGCTGTGTTGCTGGGTGACGGTGTTTTTCATCGAAAATTTCAGCACCGTTGGCAGATAAAGATCATGTTCGTTCTGACCGTGGGCGTGAAAAAAGAAGCAGTCCTTGTGGCCGGTTATCTTGCAGAGGACATTTTTCAGAAAGGTCGAACCGCTTTTTGGCATGCATGCTATGAACATATGCTGGCCCAGTTGTTTCGACTCCATGGCCGGAGCGTAGTCGGTCAGTTTCCCTGGCAAACCGATTGCCGAGAGAGCGAACGAGAGATCGTTGTGATAGGTGGGACATGGACTGATCGAAATCGCCTTGCGAAAGCACAAGGATGCCGCTTCGAAGAGAAAATGGTCCGCATAACAGACGCCCAGCCCGTGGAGGCTGTCGGCAAAACCACTGCGAAAATCGCGATCGCTCGCCAGTTGACCGCGCGGTTGAAGTCCCAGCACTAAGTTGATGTAGGGCGTCGTAGCTGCATGGTCGCCAGCGGCCAGCATTTGTTCGATTTTCCTTTTGCAGGCCACCAGTAGGTTGTGCGTGACCAAGTCATAACCCTGAACATCCGGTTTGTGACTGTTTAAGGTCGTTTGCAGGCCGTGGATAGCTTCGTCTAGCCTTCCTTGTTGCAAGGCCTGGACCGACTGCTCGACCTCCTTGCGAATCTTGAAGGCGAACTGCTGCTGCTGAGGTGAGAAGCTAAACGGTTGCTGAGGATTGTTCATGCGATGCGTGGTGAAATGCTAACCATGAATATCGTCCCCTCCTGCGAGGTGAAGTCAAGACTCGTTTTCGAGGGAGCCCGTTACATCACCTCCGCACATATCGGAGCGCGGCTGGCATTACTGCTACTTGCTTTTGTCCGGATCAGCACTCAGGCCGACACGCGCTTCCTGAGTGATTGCACGTATTTTGCCAGTTCGCGGGTTTCTGCTTCCCAGCGCAAAAGCGTCTGACGGGAAATATCGACGCGATCCGCAATCGATTTTTCCAACTCGTGGTAATTATTCGAGAGCTTCAGGCACAACTCATGGAGCAGCAAGTGCCCCCGTTCGGTCATGGTTGGATGAGCAGCGTTCAGGGCTGCGAGTTTTTCCTCAGCTCGCAGCCGTGCTTCACCCATTTCTGCAAGCAGGATTTTTGAATCGGCAACCCGTCGCAAATTCGAGGTCATACCGATTTTCGATAGCGTCCAAATGGTCCATTTGGTGGGATCCCACTGCCATGGCTTGACACCATTCCGGTAGTCGTGCTGGAACTCGTGATGGTAATTGTGATAGCCTTCGCCGAATGTGCAAACGGCCATAATCACGCTGTCGCGGGCAGAGTGTTTAGTGGAATAAGGACGTTTGCCGATTGTGTGGCAGAGGGAGTTAATAAAGAATGTGGAATGCTGCACCACCACCACGCGGAGCACACCGGCAATCAGGAATCCGCCAAGGGCACCCTGCCAGACGGGAATATCGGTGAAGAAGTGATTGTAAAGTCCGCCAAGCACCGTGGGGCCGACAATACCGACAAAAAAGGCAATCCCTTGTACATAGCGGTGCTGCCACATCACCAGTTTTTCCTTCAACAAGTCATTGACGTTTTGTCCGGGGTGCTCGGGGCGGAGCTTGAACATCAGCCAGCCGATATGAGCCCAGAAAAAACCCTTGGAAATGTCGTAGGGATCTTCATCGTGATCGACGTGCTTGTGATGCGTGCGGTGGTCCGAACTCCAATCGAGGCAAGAATTTTCAAATGCACAAGCCCCGAAAATAAGCGTAAAAAGTTTCACTGGCCATTTTGCCTTGAAGGACAAATGGGAAAAAAGACGGTGATAACCAAGCGTAATGCTCATTGCAGTGGCTGGCACCATAAAGGCGAACATCGCCCATTGAAACCAGGACTGTTCGAATGAGAAGATATACCAAGGCACCAAGGTGACTGCTACTAAAAAGGTGCCGATTAAGAAGGTGCTGGTGACCCAGTTCACCCTGTGGAAGGGAATGCGGAATTTTGACATAATTGATTGATGGAAACTCGCTATAATACTTGTGCCGGGGGGTAGTAACACGGGAATTGGCGTTAGGCAACTTTTCTTTCTCGACGCTTTTGTCACCCCGCGCAGCACCATGCAGCATAGCGTTTTCATGCTTTCAAATGAAAGTGTGCCCATCCCAATGCTTGCTGATCCGGAAATCCAGCACACATCACTTTCTCATGTGCTGTTGAATATGGTCGGGCGGCTGGGACTCCAGTTTACTGTGCGTTTATATACAATCTGTTGGCAATCTGGTCATTTTTGGTGGTTTGGGGCGGCGCTGAATAATGCAGCGCACCCGATCAGGGTTCAGTAGAATTCCTATTAAATCAACCGCCCATCATGCATCGATTAAAGCGGCGCAGCTGATCAAAGGTATTCTTGAATGAAAAATATTTTAACGTAATTGCATTTTTAAGTAGACATTAATAAAATTTAATGTCTTTATTACTGTCATGAATCTTAATCAGCTTATCGAACGAGCCAATACCCGCCTGAGCGAGCTGGGTCTGGACCAGATCGGGGACGGGAGGATTTCGGCGCGGTTCAATGCCCGCAACGTGCGCTTTCTGCGCCAGGCCGGGGTGATTTCAAGACCCGATGGGCACGGGCCTGGTGCCAGCTGGAGTGAAAACCACCTGCAGCAGCTGATCACCGCCCGTGCGCTACAAGCTCGTGGCATGTCGGTCACCGAAGTACAACAACGGATTCAAGGGTTGGATTCGACCAGCCTCAGCGAGCTGGAGATGCAATCGCTCACGATTCCAGACGAGGTTCCGGAGATCCCGGCCTGCTCGTCGTGGCAAGTTACACCTGATTTCATTCTCGTGAGCACCCGCCGCCAAATTCTATCACCCGCCAAGCTTCAGCAAATTCAACGCATACTCCATACGCCCTAATGAAAACAAACAATAATCACCATGAAGAATCCCCGAATCGTCAGACCACCGGTCTGTTCGTTCATACCGACGGCAAGCGCAGCGTCCCGTTGCCCCTCAAATCCATTGACGCTCGTTTCGAGGCGCATGGCGATTGCGCATCAGTTGTGCTTGAGCAAATATTTGAATTTGCGGGTCCCAATCCGGTGGATGTTCTCTACACGTTTCCCTTACCAGAAAACGCCTCAATCCATGATTGTGAATTGCGGGTCGACTCCCGCTCGGTGAAAGCGAAAATCAAACCATTGGAGGACGCGCGGAAAGATTATCGAAAGGCAAAGCTCGCCGGACACCGTGCCGCTCTGGTGGAAACCGTCCGCGACAACCTTTTCGAATTACAACTCGGCAACGTCCAACCCGGCGATGAAATCGTCATCCGGATCTCCTTCATCGTGCCGCTTTCTGGTGAGTCGGCGCTGCGCCGCCGCTTGCGTATCCCCACCTGCCCTGGTGTGCGATACATCCCCGGTCGGCCGGTGGGCGCGGATGGAGGCACTGATCTGGTGCCTGACGCCGGACGCCTGAATCCGCTGCGTATCGGCGCTGATGATCCCGATGCTGCGATCTTCTACTGTGCCGGAACTATTGTCGGCGGATCCAACATCGAGTCTCCATCCCATGAAATTGAAATCCTCACTCCAACCCCAGATGGCAAAATGGCGGTGATGTCCATTGATGAAAGTGACATCCTGGACCGAGATTTCATCCTAACATGGGAACCGGTCGGCGCCCCTCTCGCGCTCATGAGTGCCGACAATACCGATTACCTGTTGTGCTCAATTCATGCCCCAATTGATCTTCCTGAGGCACGCGGTGCCCGCGACATATTCTTTCTGCTAGACTCCTCGGGCAGCATGTCGGGCCAAAACTGGTCGGCTCTGGTTGAGGCGTTTCAACTTGCATTGATGGGGCTCTCCGTCCATGACCGAATCTCGGTGGACGTTTTTGACTCGATGCTTCAATCCATCAGCCATGGCTTGGTGGACGCTCATAGCAGCAAAGCCCTCAATCTTCCTGCCCACCTCCGCAAACATCAACCCAGTGGTGGCACTGAATTCACAAGTGCTTTCGATGAAACCATCGCCAAAGCCCGCAAAGCGCGCCGACCAGTCATTATTGTCATCACCGATGGTGAGTTCGGCGACGAGGCACGTGCCAGTGAAATCGCCGCAAGCTGCGACATCGAAGTCCACATGATCGGCATTGACGCCAATGTGAATGAAACAGCGCTACAAAAAATTGCCCGTCGCACCCGCGGCACTTGCTCGCTGTGCGTGCCTGGCGAGGATCTTGACATCACAATTCAACAACTCATCGCCAACCTGCTCAGCCCCAGCATCGACCGCATCACAGCCAGCGGTGACTGGAAGCCGGTAGGAAACCTCCCCGCGCTGCGCCAAGGCCAGTCTAGTCTTGTCCCATTCCGCAATTCCTCTGCCTCGCTATCAGAGCAATCAGCTGAAAAAGTAGATATTGAATTGAAGTTCACCGATGGCAGCATGCGTATGATCCACCTACCGATCCGCATTGCCTCCGGGCAGGCACCAGCCCTGCTGGCCGCCAAAGCCGAAATCACCGCGCTCCTCGATGATGGAAACGACCGTGAAGCCGTGGCTACCGCCTGCCGCCACAATATTCTCTGTGAGGGCGTCGCCTTTGTCGCATGGGATGAGGCGGAACAAGTCGCCATCGCCATCACATCACTTGAGCAACCCGCAATGAATACATGTGAAGATCCCCTGTCTTATCCAGCTTCCGCCCGACATGATTCTCGGATCAAATACATGTGTCCCCTCATGAGTTTGGCCGATGAGCTGACAGAGTGTCTCCCAGATATTGCCAGCCCAATAAACACGAATTGGATCTCTCGCAAGCTCTCGACATTAGTGAAACCGGCAAGCCAGTGGTTGCTGGACCACCCGGAGCCGTTGCCGCTTTTTGCTCCGCTAAGCTGGACCATGCTGCTGAATGAAACGATTATTCCATGGGCGCAAACACAAGAGAAAAACATGAAGCTTCTCGTCAGATTTCTGCGCAAGCTGGAGGCCCTCGGTGCGAATATGAAAAAGCACCCCAAAGCAATGATCATCCTGCGGGAAATGATTTCTTATGTGACACCAGAGGTTGGGCAGGCCATCGAGGAATTCTGCCATGCTGAGGAAACCAGGCTGTCAAACGACCAACTGTCGACATGAGGCGGAGGAGCTTGATCTAAGTGGAAAGATATGGTGATTCCACCCGTGACCCGATTACATTCATCCTGATAACGCACACCTCTCATTATTGAACTGAGCTGGCCTTAAAAATAGACCAGCAGCATGCTAGATTAAGCTAAGATTGTTGGTGGCGAGTAAGAAATAGTAGATCATAGATCGTGTCGCAAGGTTAGAGTGGTGCGGGTCTCGAATTTGGGCAGAGGTAGCGCAAGGAAGATCACGTTACGGAGCGGAGCGTAGTGAAATGTAATGCCTGGAGCGGAGGCTGCCCAAATTAGCAACGCTGGGGGTTAGGCAGCTTCTGATTTGTCTGACTTTGTTTTTTCTGGGGGCTCTCTAGTTTGATTTGATAGACAACTGTTGGAGTGAGGGTATCATGGACCGCATGCGGATGCCAGTCGTGCAAGCGTTTGAGGTTAATTCTTACACCCTGATCAGATTCAAGCACCGTCACTAATCGACGGCTACCCAAGCAGGGGTCTAGCATGTGAATTTCGTCCCGCAGAGGTTTGATGCGTGTTTTTTCTGCTCTCTCAGGCACTGCTTTGTAACTCAATACGGAACAAGTAGAGCCGAGAAGTTTGCATTGTTTTCTCATGCTCAGTTTGGGATGATTCTTTTCGGCCAACTCGACGTGTCCCCTTATAGACCTTGTTGTTTCTACTTTTTGCGCAAGAAATCCACCTCGATGGTTAGACACTCAATTTTGGCGTGAAGCTCGTCGCTCTTGTAATCGAAATCCTCGTGATCAGTATTTTGTTTGGAGGATCCGAAAATGTCGTTAGCGCCTTAGATCATAGTCTTTTTCTAATCTGATACCTGCAGGGGATGGATGTCGTAGCCCTTTGCGATTTGCTGGATGGTTTTGAGACCCTTTAGTGCTTCGAGCGCCACACGAACTTTGAATTCAGGTTCGTTTCTTTTTTGCTTTCATTTTGCGTGGTTTAGGTTCGCGTTGACTTCCGCCACTGACCACCCAAATCATAGCTTAACCATTGGCCTGATTTCCGGGGCCTCGCTCAGGAACTGAAAGTTTCCTTGCGCTGCAATGCGAAGCCCATAATTCCATCCATGCCGAATCGCTTGGGTCAGGTTTCACGAGAACTGCCGGTTTCACGCCCGCAGTATAAAAATAAAGAGCGTTAGATCTTCATGATCTCCTTCTCCTTGGCGACAACGTGCAGATCGATTTCCTTCACCGACTTGTCGGTCAGTTTCTGCACGTCCTCTTCAAAGACCTTTTGTCCGTCCTCGGTGAGCACATTTTCCGCCTTCATTTTTTTGGCGGCATCCATGCCCTCCTTGCGGACCTGGCGCACGCTCACCTTGGCCTCCTCGCCCATCTGCTTGATCAGCTTTGCCATTTCGCGGCGACGCTCCTCCGACAGTTCGGGCACTGGCACACGGATCGAGCGGTCGGCCGCGGAAGGATTCAGGCCCAGCTTGCTCTCGCGGATCGCCCGTTCGATGTCCTGGGTGGTGGATGGATCAAACGGCTGCACCATCAACATCCGCGGTTCGGGAGTGGTCACGACAGCGACAGCCTTGAGCTTCATCACCGAGTCATAGGCGCGAACATAAACATCCATGTTCTCGATCAATGCCGGCGAGGCTTTGCCGGTTCGCACGCTGCTGAATTCATGCAGCAAATGATCGACTGCTTTCTGCATGTCCATTTCAACTTCTAACAATGCTTCGTCTGGGTCCATGGTTTCGGGTAGTTGTAAATCAATGAATGACCGTGCCAATCTCACCGCCAGTCAGGGCCGTGGTGATATTGCCGTTCTTTTCGATGTCAAAAACGATGATCGGAATATGGTTTTCCATGCAAAGGCTGAACGCGGTGGTGTCCATCACCTTCAATTGCGAGGAAATGCACTCCTGGAAACTCACGCTGTCGTAGCGTTTCGCATCAGGGTTTTTCTTAGGGTCGCTATCGTAAACTCCATCCACCATCGTAGCCTTGAAGATCACCTGGGCCCCCATCTCGCTCGCGCGGAGCGCCGCCGTGGTGTCGGTAGAGAAAAACGGACTACCGGTTCCGGCTGCAAAGATTACCACCTTGCCTTCCGTCATTGCGATCTCGGCGCGACGTCGAATGAAGGTCTCGGCAACGTTTTTCATCTCGATGGCTGACATCACGATGCAATCGACTCCTTCGTCCTCAAGAGCGCTTTGCAGCGCCAGTGCGTTCATCACCGTGGCAAGCATGCCCACGTAATCCGCCGTCGCTCGATCCATGCCGCGGGCACTGGCCGCGGCTCCGCGCCAGAAATTACCGCCGCCGACAACCACGCCGAGTTGCAGGCCATCCTTCAGCGATGCGCAGATTTCACTGGCAATGCGATCCACGATTTCAGGCGAAATATTGTCCCGGCTGCCCACTTCACGCAGGGCTTCACCGCTTAATTTCAAAATGGCGCGGCGGAATTTCCGGGGATCAACAGGTGCTTGAGGTATCATATTGTGCTGCGATGCTTGGCGATGGAATCACTTTTCACCCTTGATGGCAATTCCCAAGATTGCGGCTTGTAAAAAAAATTCGTTCCGCCGGAGCTAATGGCCACTCAAGTAGGCACGAATCATTTAACGGCATCATCAGGCTCGGCCCGTTTGATAGCTCGGGCATCATAAAACGACATCACATCCTCGAGGCGTTTGCGAAACGAACCATAGCTTTTTCGTTCTGACGGAACCCATGCGATTTCGGCGAGTGCAGCGATGCGCGGGAAAGCCATATATTCGACTTTTTTCCAGTCCTTCATATATTCCGTCCACAATTGCGCCTGGACCCCGAGAATGCGCTTTTTCTCCTCGGGATTGCGGGCGATGGCTGCGGGGTCGTAGTTGTAGAGCTTATCCACTGTCAGCAAACTGCCGATGGCTTCGAACTCCGCTCCTTTTGCTAATTCTTTGGCTTCGGGATGTTGGTAATGGTCAAGGTAGGCGTAAGCATTCGGAGCCATGACCACATTATTGCCCTTGTCGAGCGCGTGATGGGCCCAATTGACATCGCGCCAAACCATCATCGTTGCGGTTTTCGGAAGTCCGCCTTCTTGGATTTCGTCCCAACCGACGAGCGAACGGTTTTTTGAAGCCAGGAATTTTTCGATCCGACGGATGAAATAGCTTTGCAGCTCGTTTTCGTCCTTCAAGCCCTCGGCTTTCATCAGTTGCTGGGCGAAGAGCGATGCTTTCCACTGGTCCTTCGGAGCCTCGTCGCCGCCGATGTGGATGTAGGTGGAAGGAAACAAGTCGCAGACTTCCGTAAGCACATTTTCGAGAAAGGTGAATGTTTCCTCCTTGGGCGCGAAAATGTAGGGATGCACACCCCAGCGGGTCATCACCTTCGGCGCATAACCGGGAATGTCGGTGTTGCCAAGTTCAGGATAAGCAGCGATCGCCGCCGCCGCATGACCGGGCATCTCGATTTCCGGAACGATAGTGACGTGCCGGGCCGCGGCGTAGGCCACCAGATCCCTTATTTGATCCTGCGTGTAGAAACCGCCGTAACGTTTGCCATCGTCACCCAGTCTTTTTCCATACGGTGGTGTTGAATCCCGATAGGCTCCCTCGGATGTAAGTTTGGGATATTTTTTGATCTCGATGCGCCAACCCTGGTCCTCGGTGAGATGCCAGTGCAATACGTTCAATTTATGAAATGCCATCTGATCAATGAATTTCTTTAAGTCGTCTAACGGGAAAAAATGTCGCCCGCAGTCGAGAAGCATGCCACGCCAGCTGTATTCCGGTTCGTCCTTAATGACCAGGGCAGGAATGTCCGCTGCTTTCATTTCCATCGGTGCTTTGGCAGGAAGCAATTGCAGCAGTGTTTGCGTTCCCCAAAAGACACCCGCTTGATCCTTGCCAAGAATTTTTACACCCTGCGGAGTCACTGTCAGCGTGTAGGCACCTGGTTTGAGGGTCGATGATTCATCTAGATCCAAAGTCACCTCGGAATGAAAAAAGATTTTCTTTTCTTCCGATGCCGATTTTACCTCACTGCCAGTCAAACGTTTGAACTCCGCTGCAAGCAGCGCACTTTCGCTATTCAATCTTCTGTCATAACGAATCGATGTTCCCGCATTAAAAACAAACGTTCCATTCTGAAAACGCACATCCCGTGGGTAGGGAATCAGGGATACATCTTGCGCCATTGCTAGCGCTAAAAGAGGAATTGAAAACAATGTTAGTTTGATCATTGCAAAAATAGTTTAGCAGCGAACCGCCAAACCTTGCACTGTTTATTTCGGTAAAATTCTGCTATGTCGTTGATGCCCAAGGAAATAGAATTTCGCAGACGACTTCGATCAGTCGCGATGATACGGTTCACCCTTGCGCAAACTAGCAATCCGATACAACTGTTCCAACAACACCACCAGCGCCAGCTCGTGCTGCATGGTCAGCGAGGAAATAGAGAGCACCATGTCGCAGGCATGCCTGAGTTCTGGCGTATGCCCATCCGCAGCGCCAATCAAAAAGCTTAAACATTTGATTTCTCCGCGCATTTCCCAAGCGGCGATAGTCTCCGCTAACTTTCGGGTAGTCGGTCGGTCGCCTCGCTCATCAACGGCAATGCGATAGCTTCCCGCCGATTTTTCAAGCAATCGTTGCGAAACCTCCGCTGAATTACCGGCTTTGACGATGATGCATTCGCAATCGATATAACGACGCAACCGCAGCAGATATTCCTCCACCCCAGCCTTGGCATAGGCCAGCGCTGGTTTTCCTGCGACTAGAATCTGCCAGCGCATCAGCGTACCCGCTCCAGCAACCAGGCCAGCAGGCCGGCAATCGGTAGTCTCTCCTGCTCCATCGAGTCGCGATGACGCAAAGTGACCGTGTTTTTCAGTTCCTCACCGCCTTCGCCCAATGTTTCAAAATCGATGGTGATCCCGAACGGCGTGCCAACCTCATCCTGACGACGATAGCGACGACCAACTGCGCCGCCGTCGTCGTAGAACACATTCATCCATGGCTGAAGAGTTCGCTGGATTTCTTTTGCGATGCGCACCTGCTCCTCGTTTTTCTTGAGTAGCGGAAAAATGCCCACCTTGATGGGAGCCATGCGCGGAGTGAACCGAAGAACCGTGCGAATGTCCTCTTTACCTTTGTCATCGGTGAGAACTTCCTCGTCGAAAGCCTCGCAAATCAACGCCAGAATCGTGCGATCACATCCGGCGGATGGTTCGACGACATGCGGCAGGTATTTCTCCTTGGTCTCCTCATCGAAGTATTCCAACGAGCGCCCCGCGCCTTTCTGATGGACGCCGAGATCGTAGTCGGTGCGATACGCCACGCCTTCCAATTCCTGAATACCGAAGGGGAATTCGTATTCGATATCATAGGTTTTTTTGGAATAAAACGCGCGTTCTCCATCGGGCACGTCGAGAATGTGCAGCTTGGTGCGCGGAATTCCGATTTCCTCGTAGAAGCAAAGTCGCGACTCAAGCCACTCGTCGGTGAGCCGCATGCCGTCCTTGGGATGGCAGAAATATTCGATCTCCATTTGCTCGAACTCGCGCGAGCGGAAGGTGTAATTGCGTGGATTGATTTCGTTGCGGAACGATTTGCCGATCTGAGCAATGCCGAAGGGAATTTTCACCCGCGATGAATCCAGCACGTTTTTGTATTGCACAAAAATCGACTGGGCGGTTTCCGGGCGCAGATAGGCCGTGGCATTCGGGTCGCTTTCATCGGCCGACGCGCCCATCTTTGTTTTAAACATTAGATTGAATTCACGGGGTTCGGTCAATTCGCACTTCGGCGACCCCCCAACGCTGCAACTGGGCTTTTCAGGGCAGGGCATTGATGCAACATTGTCAGCGCGAAAACGCCCCTTGCAGGTTTTGCAATCCACCATTGGATCCGAAAAGCCACCGATATGCCCAGAGGATGTCAGTACCTGCTGCATCGTGAGAATCGCGCCGTCCATGCCAACAACATCATCGCGTTCCTGCACTGTTCTGCGCCACCAGAAGTCCTTCAAATTGCGCTTCAATTCAGTTCCGAGCGGACCGTAATCCCAACAACCGTTTAATCCGCCATACAACTCGCCCGCCTGATAAATGAATCCACGGCGTTTGCACAAGGAAACAATTTTTTCCATGCGCTGTGGATCTGTGTGTGTTTTGTCTGCCATGATTATGTTGATTGAAGGGTTGCGGAGAGAAGCAGAAAGGAAGCTAGTGCGCAAGCCGTGATTTCAGAATACCAATCGGCAAGTTGCGCTCTTGGAAAAGATGCACGCGAAAACCAAGGTTGGTTTGCTTTCTTTGCTGCTAACATTAGACGAATCCTCACCTATCACTTTTCCATCTCATTGTCTTCGCTTGAAAATTCGTTCCGATATCGCTACTTGACATCAATACCCTATCGTGGCAGCTAAACACCCGTGAAAAAAATATTTCTTATCCTCAGCTCCTGCGTATTTTTCAGCAATGCCGAACCAGATGCGGCGTTACAGGAACCCGTGAAACCGGAAGTCATTGAGGTCGCGAACACGGAAAAGCTGAAAGCCAGTCTCGAAAAGGAAATCAACATTTCCGGCACGCCCAACGCCTCGTCGTCGATCTCAAAAGCAGGGCACTTTTTTTATAATTTTGACAACAGTGAAATGATGGTTTTTTGCATTGCCGCCAGTGCATCGACGTTTCCCGAAGACAAAAAACCTGCAGCTCTTGTCGGCAAAAAAATTCTCGTTAGTGGAAAACTGACTAAATACAAAGAGAAGCTTCAAGTCGTGATCAGAAAGCCGGAGCAAATTCATATTCTCGATGCGGCATCGCCGCCAGAGACAACTCCTACGGTGAGCAAACCTGCAGTTGAAGCAGCCAAAAACGACGCCAAAGCGACGGAAAAGTAACCCGTATTCCGGCCATTCATGACAATTCACTCAATGACCGGCTTTGGCCGTAGCAGTTCTGCCAATCACGCGTTTCATGTCGCTGTGGAAATTTCCTCGGTCAACAGAAAGCAGGTCGAACTGGTAATGAATGTTTCGCGTGACTTGAATGCTCTTGAATCGCAAATTCGTCATTATGTGCTGGAACGGGTGTCGCGGGGACGCATCCAGATCAACATCTGCGTGACTTCAGCGGCAACAGCATCCCAGCCCATCGAAGTTGACTTGACCAAGGTCCGCTCAATCGAAAATGCGTTCACCAGCCTTTCGGCAACGCTGGGGCGTCAACTCGTGCTGACGGCTCGTGATTTCATCAGCGTACCGGGGATTTTCCGCGCGGAGGAAAAAAGCATCGACCCGGAAGAAGCATGGCTGGTTATCGAGCCGGTCCTGATTGAAGCAATGAACCATTTTCTGGTTTCGCGCGGGCAGGAGGGATCGGCATTGCTGCACGACGTGCAAACTCGTTTGAAAAATCTTCAGGTCACCCTCGGGGAGATCACTGCTGCCGCACCTGGTCGCTCGGCCCGACAGGCGGAGTTGTTGATCAAAAGGCTGGCGGAGTTGAACTGCCCCGTCAACCTCGATGACGAACGCGTGTTGAAGGAAATCGCCCTGTTTGCCGAGCGCTGCGACATCAGCGAGGAAATCACCCGCTTGCAATGCCATTTCGCGAAATTACGCGACTATCTTTATAGCGACGACTCACCGGGTCGGGCCCTCGACTTCCTTTGTCAGGAAATTCACCGTGAGTTCAACACCATTGGCTCCAAAGCCAACGATTCGGGTATCGCTCAGTCGGTTGTATCTGGCAAAACCGAACTCGAAAAAATCCGCGAGCAGGTGCAGAACATCGAGTAAAGGTCGGGCATCAGCGTTTCTGCAGCATGCCACCGAACTGCGCACCACCCTCGCCCGGCTGCGGCCGGTTCCAGGGCATCTTGCTGGCGGACGAAGTGGGTGGCACCGGTTTTCTATCTTCCTCTTTAGCGACGCATGATGCAATAAAAGACAGCACCACTGCGGAAAAAACGAACAGAGTTATGGATTGCATGGCATGACTCTACAAAAAAACCTGCACATGGCAAGTGTGCAGGTTGGGAAAGAAAGAAAAATACCGTGGCGATTACTGCGTAGCAGGCACGGCAAGAATCACCCGGTCGCCAACTTGGAGACTTGCCCCCAGTGCGAGGCTGTCGCGATCAATTTCAGCAATTGTCTGGGTTGGTTCGATCGATGTAGGAGTGATGCGACCGATCAAAATACCATTGCGTTTCACCAGCAGTTTGGTTTGCGGGGTAAAGCCAACATTGCTGCCTGCGCCGATCACAACAAATCCCCATTCGCTATCGACAGCAGTGATGACAGCCTCTTTCGCATTGTCGCCAATCTTCTTGTCGCGTTTTGATTTACGAGATGACAGATCGGCGATGTTGCTGTTGTTCTTGGCCACATCCTTAGTTGCGCCGTCGACAAGCGTCACTAGCTCCTCCAATTTTTGGGTTTTCGCTGTTTTATCGTTCTCGATCTCCTCGATTTTCTGGGGAAGATTATCCAATGTAACCTCTGCACCGACTTTGCTCCGAAGAATTTCACGAGCTTTTTCAAGGGTCTCCTGGTGGATTTTCATCGTGGCAGCCTGTTCGGTAAGCGTTGCGTCAACCTCAGAGCGCTGGCGCACCAACACGTTTTCGTTGGCAACCAATGCAGCCAACTTGTCGGTTTTTTCCTGCAGATCGGTTTTGGCAGTGGTGAGCCCTTCCTCTTCGTCAAACAATTCCTTTTCTGCGACCTTGATCTGACCATCGAGCTTGGCGACGTCCCTTACCGCCTGTTCATAGATGGCTTTTTGTTCAGTGAATTTCAAATTGCCCTGTTGGGAGAAAAAGACACCCGCCGCGCAGATGGCAATGATGAGACTGTGGAGAAATGTTTTCATGGATCAGTTATAAATAATTATCAGTTTTGAAAAATTTTAGATCTATCAGGGAATCATTACTTAAACGGATCATCATCTGCGGATTTTGGCGCGGCAGGTGCATCGGCAGGTGCATCGGCAGGTGCATCGGCAGGTGCATCGGCAGGTGCATCGGCAGGTGCATCGGCAGGTGCAACTGGAGGAACCAAGGCGCCGCCCGGCGGAGTGATTGGCGCGCCAGTAAGAGGGTCAACCTCGGTAGCTGGAATAACGGAAACTCCTTCCACTGCGGCAACTGGTGCAATTGCCACTTTCTTCGGCGGCAGCGGGGCCGGCGCCATAGTGGATCGCACACTATCACCAACCATTAGCACCGTATCAGCTTTGATCGAATTGGGAACGATCTCGGCGGCGGCGGTATTGGCTTCAACTGACTTCACCAGCAGCTTGCCGATAACCTCGTTATCGCGGACGATTTCCAGAGTGGAACCACCCACGACACCGGCGTGATTACCTACCGGCAGGGTCACGAATCCATAACTGTCGAAAATGGCACTGATGCGGCTTTTCAGATTGGGACTCGACAAACTAGCGTTGCGCCAGCCGTTCTCCCATTCATAACCCTTGATAACCTTGGCCGTGCGATTTTTCTCAGCGATCAAATTACTCAGTTGCGTGGTGGTGACATCGATATTGGACTCCAGTTCGATCAGATCGTTTTTCAAACGCGTGACTTTAGCTACCAGTTCTTCCAGACTGCTGATCTTCTCCAGTTCGACATTCAAGGCATCGATCTTCACCTTCTGCTCATCCCTAAGCGCTATTTTCGTTGCAATCTCTCTCTTCAGATCCGCGACCTTTTTTTCTTGGGCCTCGACTTCTGCTCCCTTGACGGTGGCGAGACCTTGATATTTTTCTTTCTCCGCCTTGGTCTCGTCGCGCTGATGCAATGTGTCCTTCAGTTTGGGCTTACGCTTGTTGTCGCGCAGATCTTCTTGCTTCTGACGGGTTAGAATTTGAAGTTCATACTTCTCTTTATTTTTGTATCCCAAAAAGGCGGATGAAACAAGTACCAGAGCTGTTAAGATTCCAAGAGTGGTCTGCATGGGGTATTTTCGCGTTGAGTAATTCAGTGGTCTGACAAGTATCATACTTGCAATTTGTGACAGAGCGCAACAGCAAAATAAGAAATTTACAACGCGGCTTTACAAAGCATTCACAAAAAGCCATGTGACGTCTGCGATGAAGTCCATATTGCGCGTTTTCGGTTACATCAAGCATTACCCTTTTCATGCCCTTGCCCAGCTGACTTGCGCGATCGGCATGACACTGGCGACTTTTGTATTCCCTAATGCCACACGCCACGTGATCGATGAGATCATCCCCTTTCCGGCCCGACACGGCGAGTTCGGATTCTGGGTTGCCATGACCTTTTTTGGTTTTGTGATCAAAGAGGGACTCAACGGCTTGCGGATAATGGTCAATAACATCTTCGAACAAAAGGTCATCTTCGACATCCGCTCCGATCTCTACGACAAAATCCAGCGACTGCCACTGCGCTGGTTTGACACCCGGCGCACTGGTGACGTGATGACGAGGGTGGTGGAGGATGTCACCAACATGGAACGGGTGTTGATAGACGGCATCGAACAGGGCTTGGTGGCGGTGCTGCAGGTGCTCGGTGTCGGGGTGTGTCTTTTTTTGATGAATGCCAAGGTCGCGCTGTGGGCCACGCTGCCGGTGCCGCTGCTGGCCGTAGGCGCATGGGTTTATTCCTCCAAGGGGAGGGATCGATACCGCAATCAACGCGAGGCGGCGTCGGACTTAAACGCGCTCCTACACGACAACATTTCCGGTATTCGCCAAATTAAGGCCTACGCGGCAGAGTCAGAAGAGTTGATTCGCTTCAACCGCTTCTCCGAGGTCCTGCGAAAAGCAAACCTACGAATGATGAAATGGTGGGCGATCTATTCGCCAAGCATGTCGCTACTGCGTATGACCGGATACGTTTTAGTGCTGGCCCTTGGCGGAAAGGCCGTCATGGACGGGTCACTCACCAAAGGCGAGTTTGTGGGATTCTTGTTGTTCCTCTCCTTGTTCTACGAGCCGATTGACCGTCTCAATTCGCTCAATCAAATGATTCTTTCTGGTCGTGCCGCCGCCGACCGAGTTTTCGAGATTATGGACAGCGAGGAAGAAATCAATGCAACATCCGGAAAAGAGCTGCCCGCCACAATCCAGGGTCACGTGCGTTTTGAAGATGTGAGCTTTTCCTACCAGGATCAACCCACCCTTTACGAGGTGAACATTGAAGCCAAGCCCGGCCAGGTCGTGGCGCTGGTGGGACCCACAGGCGCGGGCAAAACCACCGTGCTCTCGTTGTTGGCGCGTTTTTACGAAACCACCGACGGACGCATCACTATGGATGGCATTGATCTGGCGACGCTTTCGAAAGCCTCGCTGCGGGACCGCATGGGCTACGTCACCCAAGAGGCGTTCCTCTTCAATGGCACAGTGAGGGAAAACCTGCAACTGGCAAAACGCGATGCCAGCGATGCCGAAATGTGGGCGGCACTGGATGCCTCATACGCATCCAATTTTGTCAGGGAACTGCCAGAAATGCTGGACACCAATGTCGGTGAGCGCGGCGTCAAGCTGTCGGGCGGGGAAAAACAGCGACTGTCGATCGCGCGCTCGCTATTGAAAAACGCACCGATCCTTTTGCTGGATGAAGCGACGGCTTCGGTCGACTCAGAGACCGAACGCTTGATCCAACAGGCTCTCGATCATTTGATGAAAAACCGCACCTCATTTGTCATCGCCCACCGTTTGTCAACAATCCAGAACGCTGACAAAATCTACGTTCTCGACTCCGGCCGGGTTGTTGAACAGGGAACGCATCAGCAACTGCTCGACCTCAACGGCAAATACTCAGAGCTGTGCCGCAAATCATTCCTGCCCGAAAAAGTCTGAATCGCTTCACCAAGAACCGCGCTCCAGGTGAATGCGGCATTTTCATGCGCAAAAGCCTTGTCATCCGTCCGCTCCCCTCATAAAAATCCCCGCCATGCCAATTGCAACACCAGCTCAATACCGTGCGATGCTCGATTCCGCCCAAAGCGGCGGCTACGCCTATCCCGCAATCAACGTTACCAGCATCACGACCATCAACGGCGCACTGCGAGCCTTCGCAGAAGCCAATTCGGACGGCATCATCCAAGTCTCCACCGGCGGCGGCAAGTTCGCCTCGGGCACCTCCGTGGGCGATGAGGCTTTCGGTGCGATCGTGCTGGCCGAAGCCGCCCATCGCCTCGCGGAAAAATACAACGTGCTGATCGCACTCCACACCGATCACTGCCAGCCGAATAAGGTTGATTCCTTCCTGCTGCCGCTGATCGAAGAAACCCGCAAACGCCGCGCTGCAGGACTGAATAATTTGTTCCAATCGCACATGCTCGACGCCTCGGAGCTGCCTCTGGAGGACAACCTGGCGCTGTCGGAAAAACTCCTGAAGGAATGCGCGCCACTGGAAATCATTCTCGAGGTCGAAGCAGGAGTCGTCGGCGGCGAAGAGGACGGCGTGGACCACGGCGATGCCCCATCGGAAAAACTCTACACCACCCCCGAGGACATGCTCAGTGTTTACGAACGTCTCCACGGCATCGGCCGTTTTCTTTTCGCTGCGACCTTCGGCAACGTTCACGGCGCCTACAAACCGGGCGCGGTGAAACTCAAACCCACCATCCTGCGCGACGGCCAGGCCGCGGTGACTGCGAAGCACGGTGCTACAGCTGAAATGGATCTGGTTTTCCATGGTGGCTCCGGTTCCGACTTGTCCGACATCCGCGAAACCCTCGACTACGGTGTGGTGAAAATGAACATCGACACCGATACACAATACGCCTTCACCCGTCCGATCGTCACCCACATGTGCCAGAACATCGAGGGCATGCTGAAAATCGATGGCGAGGTCGGCGATAAGAAACTCTATGACCCACGCTCATATCTGAAGAAAGCCGAAATCGGACTCGCCAACAGGCTTAAACAGGCCTGCGATGATTTGCTTTCGACCGGAAAAAGTATTTACGGCAAGGTCTGAGTAGCAGGGCGCCGACCCGGTTCTGGTGATTCACCCGATAGATTCATGAGCAAAACCCCATCATCCCAAGAGAACCCGTTAGCCAACATCGTTATCAATGTATTGATTCCGGTGTTTGCGCTCAGCGCGATGAGTAAAACCGGCGATAAGATCTGGCACATCGGTGCAACCAATGCGATGATCCTCGCGTTGGTTCCCCCGCTGGCTTACGGCGTGTGGTTTTTCATCAAAACCCGGAAAATGAACGTATTCTCTCTACTGGGACTGGCGTCGGTCGTCCTAACAGGCGGGCTTACGGTGTATCTGTGGAACAAGGATGGCACGATCAAACCAAACGCCGCGATCCTTTTTGGCATCAAAGAGGCCTGCATTCCATTCATCCTTGGTTTCGTGGTGCTGTTCTCCCACCGCACCAAAAGCCCGCTGCTCAATGCGTTCATATACAACGACGGTCTATTCAACGTCCCAGCAATCGAATCAATCATCGCCGAGAAAGGCCAGCAAAATGCCTACGCCAAATTGCTATGGCAGAGCACCCTGCTGTTTGCAACATCGTTCCTGATCAGCACGATACTCAATCTCTATCTGGCGCTGCATTTTCTGGGCAGCCTCGACCACAAGGCCGTCAATGCCAAGGAAGTCTACAACGAGCAGGTTGGAAAAATCACCGGCTCGGGCTTTTTCATCATCGGTCTACCACTGATGATCTTCCTCGGCTTCACGATCTGGCGCCTGCTCTCCGGACTGCGCCGTATCACCGGCTTGAACAACGAAGGTCTGCTGTTGCCGCGCTGAGTTAGTTGCTTTTAAGAAGTCCAATGCTAGTCTCATCCCAATGCATTTGCTGATCTGTGGAAATGGCTATCTTGGCGGGGCGGTGAAAACCCAAGCCGTAAAGCGGAACTGGAAGGTGGACACCTGCTCGCTTTCGGGTGATCATGACAATCACGCATGCGACCTCGGCGATGAAGAATCTGTTAGAAATCTGGTATCGATTGTCGGCCGTCCCGATGCCGTTGTGCATTGCGCCAGCAGCGGCAAGGGAGGTGCCGAGGCATATCAGCACGTCTATCGCAACGGCATTGCAAACCTAGCGCGTTACTTCCCGGAATCCCTGCTGCTGTTCACCTCCAGTTCATCGGTATACAACCAGACCGATGGATCAATCGTCACTGAGATATCCCCCGCCCTGCCCGAGCGCGAAACCGGAAGTATTTTGTTAGAGGCGGAACGGCTGACCCTAGCCGCTGCGGGCATTGTCTGCCGGCTCTCAGGCATTTACGGACCGGGTCGATCGGTGATCCTGAAAAAATTTCTGTCGGGCGAAGCGGTGATCGAGGAAGGCGGCGACCGCTATCTCAATCAAATCCACCGCGATGATGCAGCCACCGCAATGATAATGCTGATGGAGTTGGCGTGGGAAAATACGCCACACCCGATTCGCGGCGGTATTTTCAATCTATCGGATTCTCAATCATTGACCCAGCGCGAACTCTATCAACATTTCGCCGACTCTTTCCAACGCCCCCTACCACCACAAGGACCCCGCGACCTGCAACGCAAGCGTGGCTGGACACACAAGCAGGTGAGCAACCGGAAAATGTGCGAAATCGGCTGGCAACCAAGCTACCCCTGCTACTTGGACGCATTGTCCGAACTTTGCTCCATTTTGTGAAGTGACAGCGGAGGCCCACCTTGTATAATTGCAGGCGGATGAGCGGCAGTGAGCTCTTCTCTTTCACATGAATACTGACTCACCCGATCCAAACACCGGCCACGCTCTGCTGCGCGCCTATCGCAGCCTTTCGCCGCAGCAACGCAAGTCCGGACTGGCTGCCTGGCTGGGCTGGTTGTTCGACGGCCTGGACATGCACATCTATACCTTGGTGGCGACGCCCTTCGTTGCGGCGCTGCTGCTGCTGCCCGCCAACCACGCGGACGTCGGTTTTAAGAGTTCGATCATCCAGGCGGCATTCCTCGTTGGCTGGGCGTTCGGCGGAACCTTGTTCGGCCGCATCGGTGACTTATTCGGCCGCAGTCGGGCACTGATTCTAACAATTCTCTGCTATTCCATATTCACCGGTCTTTCTGCCATCAGCACCCAATGGTGGCACTTGCTGATTTTTCGCTTCCTCTCCGCTCTGGGCATAGGCGGCGAATGGGCAGTGGGAGCCTCGTTACTATCCGAGACCTGGCCGAAGCGCTGGCGGCCTTGGATTGCCGCGATCCTGCAGACGGCAGTGAACCTGGGCATCCTGCTGGCATGCTTTTCCGGCTGGATTCTGGAATCGGCCAACCCCCGCTGGATTTTTGTGGTCGGAGTTCTACCGGCTCTGATCACACTGTGGATCCGCCGCGCGGTACCGGAGAGCCAGGAATGGACGGCTGCGCGCAACGCGAAAAAACCCCCGGGTATTTCCGCCCTGTTCGCACGCGGGGTGGCATCGATCACCTGGCGCGCTCTTGCCATTTGCGGCGTGGCACTCACCGCACACTGGGCCTTCATGTTCTGGCAGCAAAAATTCATCCGCAATCACCAGGAAATAATTAACCTGTCCGGCACCGAAAAAAATCGTGCCGCCGTTCATGCGCTCACCGTGTTGATGCTCGGATCGATTGTAGGCAATTTCATCGCCGGCGGCCTAGCGAAAAAATACGGATACCGACGCAGTATCGCCGCACTGATGGCTCTCTACGGGATCTGCATGGCAGCCACCTTCGCCATGCCTTGGAGTTATCAGCAAACGCTATGCTGGTTTGTCGCGCTCGGTATTTGCTCGGGAGTGTTCGGCTTGTTCACGATGTGCCTGCCACCGGTTTTCCCTACTCTGCTGCGCAGCACCGGTTCAGGCTTCTGTTACAACTTCGGCCGCTTGGCCGCGGCGGGAGGCACGGTGCTTTTCGGCTTGTTCAACACTGTCAGTCAGCCGGGACTGGCACTGCTCTATGCCAGCATTCTCTTCATCCCAGCCGCCCTGCTGGCCCTAATCCTTCCAGAGCCGCTAGACTCCTAAACCTAGAAGGAAAAATGGAAAGGGTTGCAATGCAGTTTTTTACCACGGATTTCACCGATTGAAGAGGATTTCACGCATAAAATGGGCCTGTTCGATCAAATCTCAGGCTCACCCAACTGGTGAATGGCATAATACTCATAACTCATTCTTTATCCGTGCAATCCGTAAAATCCGTGGTTTCTATTTTTCTATGTAAAATAAATTATTTACGGGCCATGTTCATCGCGCCCGTCTCAAACATTCATCCCGGCAAGCATCCATGCCATACGGCCCGAAAGTTACACCACCATCTCAATGCCAGCTTACAGGCAACTTGCGACAAAAGATCTTGACAGCGTAAACGAGGTGGTTTCATCTATTTTTTATGAATCGTAAAAAACCAATAACTCGTGAAAAAATTACGGAAATTCATAAGAAATTCAGCCGTCGTACGATGCTGAGATTCGCCATGTCCGGGAGCCTTGGGGGACTGGCTGCACAGCAACTACTCCTGACTTCACAGGCTCAGGCTTTGCCCCAGGTGACCGCAGGACTCGCGAGTGAAATGACGACAGCCGCTAATGCATTCCTGAACTCATTGGATGCCAAAGCGCGTGACAAAGCCGCGTTTGTCTTCTCGAACTCCGAACGGTTCCGCTGGCATTGGACAACTCCGGACGGATTTTCACGCAATGGTCTGCCGCTCAACGAAATGAGCGCCACCCAAAAAACGCTGGCGCTGAGTCTCTTGCGAGCAGGCTCGTCCAAATCCGGCGCCAAGAAAGCGCTGGACATCATGGCCTTGCAGACCGAACTGAAGAGCGACCCCGAAGACTATTACGTGTCGATCTTTGGAACGCCCGGCGGTGCTGCACCCTGGGGTTGGCGTTTCGAAGGGCATCACCTTTCACGCCAGTTCACAGTGGTCGGCGAGAAAGTCGCTGTGACCCCTTTCTTTCTTGGTGCCTGGCCGACACAAACGACTGCGGGTGCCCGTGTAATGACTCGCGAGGAAGACGCGGCCCGCGAATTGATCCGTTCATTAGAGGGGAGCGCACGCGAAACCGCGCTATTTCAGGCCGCGACATTGACGTCTCACGTGACCGGCAACGATGCCAAAGTCCGTCCTCCGGAGCCGGTTGGCATCTTGTACAGCGAGCTAAAGGATGCGCAGCGCAGCCTGGTGATGGAACTGGTCGGGACATACCTTGAAGTATTGCCCGATTCACTCGCCAAAGCAGGACTGGAGCGGATTACCGCTGCGGGTGTTGATAAAATCCGTTTTGGCTGGGCCGGGAGCATTGAACCGCGCCAACCCCACTATTACCGACTGCAAGGACCTACCTTTTTGTTAGAGTTCGATAACTCACGCAACAGCGGCACGCACATCCACAGTGTCTGGCGCGACTATGATCAGGATTTCGGTTATCATCTAATCTAAGCTTCGCTAACTCAGTTCGCGTGGCGCGGTCACTGAAGGCACAGAAATCGTCAATCAATTGGCGGCTTTAATTGCGCAACATCTTATTTATAAATGTTTTCAGGAAGGATTCGCGCTGACTTGTTGTGGGTAAAACCCACGTCGTCCCGAGAGTTTTTTTGAGGAGTGCCGAGTGGCAGAGGATTAAGCTTAAAATCGGCCCATTTTCACCCAATGCTATAGGACAGCTGTTAAATCCATTCACTGGCAAACCGCCGGAACTGCAGGCAAGGCCAAAAGTATAATTCTCTCAGTAAATCTTGACCGAGATTACAGAAAAATTATTCTAGTGGTTGATGAATCTCTCCGCTCTTCTGGCCTTGCGATTTTTTTCTCAAAAATACGAAATCACATGACAAAAAAACTAACAAAAATCGCACTCGTTTTTCTAGCGCTTCTGCCCACTACCTTCGCGCAATACCAGGGTTGGCAACATGTCGGCCCGCTTACCATTCTCACCACGCCGGATGGGGCGAACCTGCCGGCCACAGCTTCCGAAGAAAACTTCCCGCTGTTGATCCGTCTAAAAAAAGAATCATTCGACTTCAGCCAAGCGAAACCCCACGGCGAGGACATCCGATTCTCCGTCGCAGGCAAGCCACTCGCCTATCAGATCGAACAATGGGACGCAGCGCTGGAAATGGCCAGCATCTGGGTGCGCATCCCGCTCATCAAGGGCAATACCCAGCAGGAAATCAACCTGCACTGGGGCAAAGCGGAAGCGGTATCGGAGTCCAACGGCAAAGCGGTTTTTAATGAATCGAACGGATTTGTCACGGTCATGCACTTGGACGACCCGAAGGAACCCCGGGATGAGACAGGCACGCTGACTCCGATCAATCTCGGTGCGACATCGTGCGACGGAATGATCGGCAAGGCGCTGAATTTCGTCTATGGTAGGCCAGGAGTGGTTGGCGGCGAAAACATCACCAACTACCCGAGCGGCAACAACCCCTCGTCCACCGAAGTGTGGTTCAAGGACAACAAACTTCCCGGCCCGTGGGGTACCCGATTTGCCTGCTGGGGCAATGAAGACAAGGGAAGTAAATTACTGATCGGCGTGCTCAGCCCGCTACATATCAGCTGCGGTTTGGAATGTCCGGGGCCGGTTTCCCTGAACCAATGGTATCACGTGGTGCATACCTACGATGCCGATGGAATACAGAAAGCCTACATCAATGGCCAACTAGTGGCTTCGAAGAAATTACCAATGGATGTCAAAAGTCCCTGCCGCATGTACGTGGCAAACTGGTATCGCAACTGGGAAACCGATGCCGATGTCGATGAAGTGCGGATTTCCAAGGTTGCCCGGTCCGCAGATTGGATCCGTTTGTGCTACGAAAACCAAAACCCGCAGCAAACTCTTGTCGGCATTCTTCCACAGGCAGGAAAAGAGTTTTCCGTTTCCAACACCAAGGTCCAAATCGATGAAGGAAAAATTACGGAAGTCTCCGCCATCGCCGGCGGCGCAAGGAAGCTCTATTGGATCGTCAAACGCGGCGGAAGTGATACCGTTTTAGCAGTCGATCAAAATCGCTATGCGATCAATTCGGAACGCGTCGAGGCAGATACCTCCTATGTTTTGCAGTTCAAGGCGGTGTTTGCCGATGGAGTCAAGACCAAGGAGATCAAAGTGTCGGTGAAGAACTCGATTCCCGATCCAGCATTCACGCTTAAGGCACCTGCGAAATGGAACGGCCGCGACGCCATCGAGGTGATTCCAGAAATCAGCAATCTCAGCAAGATGAAGGCGGAAGGCGCTAGCGAGATTCATTATACTTGGTCGATTATCGGCGGCGCGACAATCAAGGAAATCGCCGCTGACCGGTTGATTCTCAAACGCTCGCAATTCAGCGGCCCACTCACCGTGAAAGCGGTCATCGACAATGGCGGCGCACCCCAGGAAGCAAAAGCGATTATTCAAGTGACGGAGCCCGCGAGCGACCCATGGGCCGAGAGGACACCGGAAAAGGACGAAAAACCAGAGGACGGCCAGTTCTTCGCGCGGAATGACAATAACATAGGCACACTTTTTTACAACGGAACTCTCGAGCAGATTGTCGATTCGGTATTCCTGAAACTGTATGCCGACGAGAAGCTCATCAAGACCGAATCGCAGCGGCCCACCGCCGAAAAGAGCTATGCCTTTACCCTCAAACTCAAGCCGGGGCTTATCAAATACAAGGTCGAGTTCGGAACGAAATCCGGCGGAACCGAGACGCTGGTGCAAACAGTCAACAATCTCGTTTGCGGCGATGCGTTTCTCATTGACGGACAATCCAACGCCCTGGCCACTGACACCGGCGAGAAGTCGCCAGCGGAAACCAACGAGTGGATTCGCAGCTATGGCAAACCCGAGGGCGAAGAGAAAGGCCCGAAGAAGAATTTGTGGTGCAATCCAGTATGGAAGGCCGAAAAAGGAGATAAAGCGGAACTTGGTTACTGGGGCATGGAACTTGCCAAACGGCTGGTGACGAGTCAGAAGATGCCGATCTTCATCATCAATGGCGCGGTCGGTGGAAGTCGTATCGACCAACATCAACGCAACGAGGCCAAGCCCACCGACCTAACAACAATCTACGGGCGGATCCTTTGGCGCGTCCAACAAGCCCGGCTGACCCACGGCATCCGTGCGGTGCTGTGGCACCAGGGTGAAAACAACCAAGGCATGGCGGGGCCCACCGGCGACTTCGACTGGAAATCCTATCAACAATTCTTCGTGGAAATGTCCGCCGCATGGAAACAGGATTTTCCCAACCTCCGAAAGTATTACCTTTTCCAAATCTGGCCGGGAGCCTGCTCGATGGGCGATGGCAACATGATCCGCGAGATGCAACGGACTATGCCGAATCTGTATTCGAACATGAACGTGATGCCGACATTAGGCATCAAGCCGGCGGGCACCTGCCATTATCCCTTGGCGGGCTGGGCGGAATTCGCGACCTTGATGCAACCGTTGATCGAACGGGATGTGTATGGCAAGAAGTTTGCCGACCCGATCACGGCACCGAATCTCAATAAAGCGACTTATGCCAACGCGGCCAAGGACACGATCACCCTGGAGTTTGACCAACCAGTGGTCTGGCAGGATGCGCTGGCCGACCAGTTCACGCTGGACAGCGAAAGGGGCAAAGTCGCATCGGGAGCCGCGAACGGCAATGTGATCACGCTCAAACTGAAAAGCCCCTCCGAAGCATCGAAGATCGCCTATCCAGGACCCAACTGGAACCAAAACGACTTGATATTTGGCAACACCGGCATTACCGCGCTTACGTTCTGCGATGTGCCGATTGAGCCCACGAAAGCAACGCCCTGAGATATACACAGCGTTTTGAAACACGTGGACGTTCATGTCCGGACCGCAATGATTTTTTCGAATGGCGGAGCCATGCTCCCGCACGCTGAGCGCAAGGCAAATTCGTGGCAGTCCCCGCCCTCGGATTTTGCGGATGAGCTGAATTCCCCTTTCCTGTTTCCACTTTCTCCCTATAATGACGCCATGCGCAACAGCTTTTACAACGCATGGGATACCGCGCGCTGGTCGGGGAAATCCGACGACGGCGATTACCGCTCAGCATTCCAGATCGACCGCGATCGCGTATTACACACGCCAACATTCCGCCGGCTGCAAAACAAAACGCAGGTGTTCTGGAGCGGTGAATACGATTTCTATCGCACCCGGCTAACCCATTCTTTAGAGGTCGCGCAAATCGGTCGATCAATCTGCCACTGGCTGCTTTCCCAGTCCGGCGGACCTCTTGCTCCTGATCATTTTATCGACCCCGACCTCGTCGAGGCTGCTTGTCTGTCGCATGACCTGGGTCACCCGCCTTTTGGTCATGCCGGCGAGCGCAGTCTGAACCACCTGATGCAAGAGCACGGTGGATTCGAAGGCAACGCCCAAACGTTACGCATTCTCACCGAGCGGATTTTCTCCTCCAAGCGCAGTGGCATGGATCCGAGTCGGGCATTTGTCGATAGCATCCTCAAATACAAATCGCTGTGGACGGAACTAAAATCAAGCACCGGAAAAATCCCGCGCAATCATTTTCTCTACGACGACCAGCAGTCGATTCTCGATTGGGTGATCGGCGGCAATGATTTCCCGCTCGAACTCCCCGCTGGCAAGGCGCGCGATTCCTTCAAGTCGATCGAATGCCAGATCATGGACTGGGCCGACGACACTGCCTATTCGCTCAATGACATCTCCGACAGCGTGCGCGCCGGATTCCTCGGCTCTGACAAAATCATCCCGTGGGCGGAGCAAAATAGCATCCCCTTTGGCGAAGGCACCCCGCTAGGCGACCTGCTCCGCGCCATCCAAAAACGCCGCGTCGATCCCTTCGTCGGTAAGCGTATCGGCCTCTATATCCGCGCCACCCGGCTCGCCGAGCAGGTCAATTTCCTCTCCCATCAAAGCCAACGCTACCACTACCAGTTGCTCGTCGATCCCGCCGTAAGTGCGGAATCGGAGCTGTTCAAAAAACTTGCCTTCGATCTTGTATTTCTCTCCCCGCAGCTCAAGCAGCTCGAGCACAAAGGCAACCATATGTTGCGCGCACTCTGGGAAGTGCTGGAAAAACGCTACATCTCGCCCGGCCACATCGACGGCCAGCATTTCCAAATCCTGTCTGCTGACAGCACCAGCGAGATCGAACAAGCCGGGGACCCCGCTGTGAAAGCTCGGCTAATCTGTGACTTCCTCGCCGGCATGACCGATGGTTACGCCAGCCGCATGTACAAACGCCTGTTTCTCCCTGATTTCGGCTCGATCAACGATCTAATCGGGTGAACAGCTCCCGCTGCCGTTATACATTTTTTTAGACAAACTGCCCCACCGCTAACGCTAAAGCCATGCGGTTCTTCAAAACCTCTAGCAATTAACAACCCGTCCCATGATCGAAGTTGAAAATCTAACAAAACATTTCGGCGCCAAGTTCGCCGTCAAGGATCTGTCGTTCACTGTCAAACCCGGCGAGGTACTGGGTTTCCTAGGGCCCAACGGTGCTGGCAAGTCCACCACCATGCGGATGATCACCGGTTTCATTACTCCCTCGTCTGGAGATGCAAAAGTATGCGGCCACTCGATCATCGATCAACCATTTCTTGCCAAACAAAAGATCGGCTACCTGCCCGAATCCGCGCCACTCTACAACGACATGACCGTCACCGGTTTTCTTCGCTTTTGCGCCGATGTCCGCGAACTGAGAGGCAGCGCGAAAAAGGACGCAGTCGAACTGGCCATTGAAACATGCTTTCTGCAAAGCGTGGCAAAGCAGTCGATCGACACCCTATCCAAGGGTTACCGCCACCGCACCTGCCTGGCTCAGGCGATCCTGCACAACCCCGAAGTGTTGATTCTCGATGAACCGACCGACGGCCTGGATCCGAACCAAAAACATGAGGTGCGGGAGCTGATCAAACGCCTCGGCCAAAACAAAACAATCCTTTTTTCCACCCACATCCTTGAGGAGGTTGATGCCGCGTGCACTCGTGCGGTGATCGTCGACCGCGGCATCATCGTCGCCGACGGCTCGCCCGAGGAACTCAAAAAGCTGAGCCCCACCGGATCGCTGCACGACCTTTTCCGCGAGCTGACCACCCACGACAGCGCCCATGGCAGCGCTGCGTGACACCCATTCAAACCCTTCACTTTTCTTTCCCATGAAACACATCTGGACGATCTTCAAACGCGAACTAAATTCGTATTTCACCCAGCCGACAGCCTATGCGATCATCTTGATCTTCCTGGTTCTGTCGCTGTTGTTCAACTTCACCTTCGGTCGGTTCATCCTGGCCGGCGATGCCAATCTGGAATGGGCCTTCCTGTTCTGGCATCCATGGCTCTACATGCTACTCGCACCAGCGGTCGGCATGAAACTTTGGGCGGATGAGAAACGCACTGGCACCATCGAACTTCTCGGCACCTTTCCTATTCCTCCATGGGCGACAATTCTCGGCAAGTATCTCGCAGCTGCCACCGTCTGGTTGATCGCGCTCTCTCTTACATTTCCTCTTATCATCACTGTGAATTACCTCGGTGAGCCCGACAACTGGCGCATTTTCTCCGGTTACCTTGGTTCTTACCTAACCTGCTGCGTGTTTCTCGCCATCACCATGCTGGTCAGCGCCTGCACCCGCGACCAGGTGGTGTGCCTGATCGTCTCGGTCGCTATCTGTGTGGTGATGGTACTCTGCGGCTATGAAGACTTCATCCGCGAGCTATCGAAATTTCGCGTTGATTATCTAGTCGAGGCGATGGTGTCGCTCGGCGTGTGGGATCACTTTCGCTCCCTCACCCGCGGACTGTTCCGTTACCAGGACATGGTGTGGTTTGCCTCGATTATTTTCGCCTGCCTGGTCGGCACCTCCGCTATTCTGTCGGCAAAACGCGCCTGATTCACCTCCAACAATCCATCACTTTTTCCATGCAAACTCCGAAAGTAACCCATCCCGTCGTTCGCGCCGCCTCTGGCATTGCGGCGCTCGTTCTCATCGCGTTTCTCGCCAACTGGCTGATCTCCCTGACCTCCTTTGGCACCAAGGGTGCGGATTTCACCGAAGACAAAGTACACACGTTGTCCAAGGGAACCAAGTCGATCCTCGGCAAGCTCGATGCCCCGATTACCATTCGTTATTACGCCTCTCGCAAAACCGAAGCACTGCCACGCGAGACCAAGCTATTTATCCGCAGGATCGATGACATCCTAAAGGAATACGTCAACCTATCGAACGGCAAACTCCGTGTCGAAAGCCTCGACCCCCAGCCGGATACCGATGCCGAGGACTCAGCTGGACTGGACGGCATTCAAACGCAGAACATCAATCAATACGAAAACGTTTCGCTTGGCCTGGCGATTTCATGCCTTGATCAGAACACCAGCATTAATATCAATCCCTTCGACACCCAGGGGCTAGACGAACAGGAGACGATGTTTGAATACACCCTTTCCCGCGCACTTGGCGAGGTTTCTGCCGTCAAAAAATCAGTGATCGGCGTAATGTCCGCACTTGATCTAAAGGGCGGCCCCGCCGGAATGCCTGGCCAGCAACCGAAGCAGGGATGGATGATCTATCAACAACTAGCGCAGACTTTTGAAATCAAGGATATCGAGATGAATACCCCGACGATCCCCGACGAAGTAAAGGTGCTGCTGTTGATCCACCCCGCCGGGATCAGTCCGGAAGGCGAATTTGCCATCGACCAGTTCATTCTCAAAGGCGGCACGTTGATCGCCTGCCTAGATGCATATTCCTTCGATGCCGCACAGTCGGGCGGCAACCCCATGCAGGGCGGCGGCGGCGGAACCCCGGTTTCCTCGAACCTGCCGACTTTACTGCCGGCCTGGAACATCAGTTTCGAAAGCACACAAACTCTGGCCGACGGAAAATACCGCACCATGTTGCAAGGGAATCGTCCCGGGCTGGCAATTCTCAGTCTACCGGCCGAATCGATGCCCGACAAATCTGACGTGATCACCAAGGGCCTTAATGACCTGTTTTTTGTCCTTCCCGGCGCGATCACCAACCAAGGCAACAACGGCCTGCTGTCCTCGGCGCTGGTCAAATCCTCGATGCAAGCGGGCTTGGTTAATGCAATGGAAGCCTCGCAATTTGGCCCAAATCTAGTGATCGAAAACCGTAGGTCCTACGACCTCGCGCTGCGCCTGTCTGGCAAATTCAAAACCGCTTTCCCGAATGGCAAACCCGGCGAGAAGAAAGAAGAGGCTGACAAGGAGAAGGGCGAAGAGAAAGACAAGGACGCGGAGAAAAAAGCCGAGGAAAGCAAGCCGACCTATCTGAAAGAGGGCGCGCAGGATTCCAATGTTTTCATCATTGCAGACACCGATGCATTCTCTAACCAAGGCGCTTACCGAATGCAGAACCTCGGCGGCATGCAGACGGCAATGCCCTACAACGGCAATTCCGTGCTACTGCTCAACATACTCGACCAGGCCGCGTCGTCGGCTGACCTAATCGGCGCTCGCAGTCGTGCCTCGATCCGCAGGCCCTTCACCACCATCCGCGACATGGAAACCGCAGCGGAGGACAAGTTCGAGGAGAAACAAAAGGAACTGCGGGCCAAACAGAAAGCCGCTCAACAACGTGTGAACGAAATCGCCAACCAAAAGAGCAGTAGCAAAGACCTCTATCTTTCTCCTGAAATCCAAGCCGAAGAGAAAAAATTCCGCAAGGATTTGACCGATGCCAACAAAGAAATTCGCGAGGTCAACAAGGATCTGAAGCGCGACAAGGACAAGCTTTCTGCCAAGATCATTTTCCTCAATATGGCGGTGGTTCCCGGGCTGATCCTGCTCGCTGGAATTATTGTCGCACTCTCTCGCCACCGCAGCTCACGTGCACGCTGAGTTTCTTCTGAAATCTCTTTTTAAACCATTACTTTAACAACACCATGTCAAAAAAATCAGTCATTACTCTTTGGATCATCGCCGTATTGCTGGGATCTGGCGTGACCCTGCTCAAGTTCCGCAAGTATGATACCGGCGAAGCCAAAACCCAACGCAGTCGCGGACAAACATTGCTGGAATTATTCCCGGCTGCCGATGTCGCAAAGATTCAGATCAAGGGCTTTGAGGAATCGGTGACCCTCGCGAAAAAGGACAACAACTGGGTCGTGGCGCAACGCGCCGATTACCCCGCCAATGTCGCGACGATCAACGCGCTGCTGCGCACGGTCGAGGAGGTGAAGATCAACAATGCCATCGAAGCCGGCCCAAGTTATGGAAAGCGATTCGGCATCGATCTAACAGCCACCAACAAGGCCGATCATGGAACGGAACTGACCTTTCTCAATGCAAAGAATGAAAACATCAAAACACTGTTTCTAGGAAAGGAGTGCGAGGGCGGCGGTCGTTTCATACAAAATAGCGCCGACACCTCGGGCATCTACGTTACCAGCGAAAGCTTCCCCACGGCAACCGCCAATCCCAAAGCCTGGCTTGACGATTCATTCCTCAAGGTCGAAAAAATCAAGTCAATTGCCGTCAGCGCCGCAGGCAAGCCAGATCAGCTTGATTGGAAGTTGATCCGCGTCACCGAAACTGCCGAGTTCACTCTCGAGGGCGCACAGGACAGCGAAAAACTAGATAACGCATTAAGCACGCCGATGAAGTCCCTGCTGTCGATGGCCCGCTTTCAGGATGTCGCTCCGACAGAGGAAGTCGCCACCTTGGAAAAAGCAGCGGACCGACGGATTGCCACGATTGAGACCATTGATGGCTTCACCTACGTCATCACCCTGGCGGTCAAGGCCAAGACCGACAAGCCCGACGCAGCCAAACCGGAGGATGGCCCGCCGCCGCAGGAAGACGCCTACAACATGGCGGTCAAAGTCACCGCCACTCTCGCCAAAGAACGCACCAAGGCAGCCGATGAGAAACCCGAAGATGCCAAGGCAAAAGACGAGGAGTTCCAGACTAAAATCAAAGTACTGGAGGAAAAACTCAAAGTCGAGCAGGCCTTGCAGAACAACGTATTTGAGGTGTCAAAATACACTATCGACTCGCTACTCAAATCCCGCTCCGAGTTGCTGAGCAAAGCAGCGGACAATAACGGACCGCAGCCCCCCCCAGCTGGCCTGACACCGCTACCCTCCGGCGCGTTGGAAGCTGTGACTCCGCCGATTTCGATCGAGCAGTAAACCCGTCGCCGCACCTGCCCCCCCCTAGGAGAACCGGCAGGCTAGCACGTGTGGTTTCAAATCAGGACTATCAGTCTCAATCTGGTACAAATCCTGCTAGGCATAAGTAGCAAGCGGGGGCGAATAATCCGTCGCACCAAAAAAAATTCTATGCTACGAACATAACAATAATCTGAGCACGTTTTGCACGGGAAAATTTTCAAGTATTGGAAAAAAAATCGAATACTGGCTTGATTTTCCGGCAATTGGGCGATTTATTCTCCCCCCCCCTCTTTTCCACTACCTGATTCAATGAGCAGCAACGGACTTCCCGAAAAACAAGGACTTTACGACCCGCAGTATGAGCACGATGCATGTGGCGTCGGCTTTATTTGCCAAATGAAAGGGAAACGCAATCACGAGATCATTGGTCAAGCGCTCACTGTGCTTGTGAATATGGACCACCGTGGTGCCTGCGGATGCGAAACCAACACCGGCGACGGGGCCGGGATTTTAATCCAGATTCCCCACAAGTTTCTGAAGAAGGCAACTGCTTCACTCGATTTTATTCTTCCGGAAGCTGGCCGCTACGGGCTCGGCATGGTCTATCTCTCTCCCGACCCGCAGGTTAGGACCCAGAGCGAACAATTATTTGGTTCGATCGCCGAAAAAGAAGGGCTGACCGTTCTGGGCTGGCGCGATGTGCCAACCGACAACTCGACCCTAGGCAATTCAGCGCTCGCGAGCGAGCCGTTCATGCGTCAGGTATTCATCGAGCGCAGCCCGGATTGCACCGATGATCTCGCCTTTGAACGCAAGCTCTTCATCCTCCGAAAAGTCAGTTATTTCCAGCTCCGCGCCAATATTTCCGACAATTTCTGGTATTGCTCTAGCCTCTCCTGCCGCACCGCAATTTACAAGGGCATGCTGATGCCAGAACAAGTCGGCCAGTATTTCCTTGATCTCGGCGATCCCGACATGGAAACAGCATTGGCTCTGGTACACTCGCGTTTTTCCACCAATACCTTCCCGAGTTGGGAGCGTGCCCACCCTTTCCGCTACATCGCCCACAATGGCGAAATCAACACTCTGCGGGGCAATGTTAACTGGATGAACGCCCGCCAACCTCTTTTGAGCAGCCCGCTTTTTGGCGACAACATCAAAAAAATCCAGCCGATCATCAACGATCATGGGTCCGACTCCGCAAAATTTGACAACGTGTTCGAACTTCTGGTCATGGGTGGTCGTTCGCTGCCTCACGCGATGATGATGATGATTCCGGAGCCGTGGTCAGGTCACGAATCGATGAGCGAGGAGAAAAAAGCGTTCTATCAATTTCATTCCTGCATGATGGAGCCATGGGACGGCCCCGCCTCGGTAGCCTTCACCGATGGCACGATGATTGGCGCCACGCTGGACCGCAACGGCCTGCGCCCCTCCCGCTACTATGTCACCAAGGACGACCTGGTAATTATGGCATCCGAGGCAGGAGTGCTGCCGATTCCACCCGAAAACATTGCGTATAAAGGCCGCCTGCAACCTGGCCGCATGTTCCTGGTTGACATGCAGGAAGGCCGTATCGTTGCGGACGATGAAATCAAACAACGCGTTGCCTCCGAACAGCCCTACCGCGAGTGGCTCAACGACAACATGATCAAACTCGCCGATGTGAACGATGCCCCGCACGTTGCCGAGCCAGACCATGCGACCATCATCCAACGCCAACACGCATTTGGCTATACCTTTGAAGACCTGCGGAAAACCCTGCTACCGATGGCCAGAGAAGGCGTCGAGGCCACTGGTGCGATGGGGACCGACATCCCCCTTGCTGTGCTGTCGAACAAATCGAAGCTTTTATACGACTATTTCAAGCAATTGTTCGCCCAGGTAACCAACCCGCCGATCGATTGTATTCGCGAGGAAATCGTGACGTCTTCGGTGACAACCATTGGTCCGGAGCGCAACCTGCTAGACCCCAAACCGGAGAGCGCGCACCTGATCGAGTTGCAGACGCCGCTGCTTTCCAACGAAGAATTAGCAAAGCTGAAACACGTGGCCGAAGGCGAGTTCCGCTCGGTTACACTGCCGATCCTTTTCGATCCAAAACAAGGTGTCAAGGGCTTGGAAAGCGCCTTCGAAGAACTTTGCCGCCAAGCGACACTGCAAATCGACGCGGGCATGAATATTATCATTCTCAGCGACCGCGGCGTTGACAAACACAACGCTGCGATGCCGGCGCTGCTGGCTGTTGCAGGCCTGCACCATTTCCTGATTCGCGAGGGCAAACGGACGCTTGTTGGTCTGGTGCTGGAATCCGGTGAACCCCGCGAAGTTCACCACTTCTGCACTCTCGTTGGTTATGGCTGCGCCGCAATTAATCCCTATCTTGCGTTTGAAACGCTCGATGACATGATCCGCCAGAATCTACTGGTCGGCGTGGATCATTACACCGCCTGCAAGAATTTCATCAAATCCGCCACCAAGGGCATTGTCAAGGTGGCATCTAAAATCGGCATCTCGACAATCCAAAGTTACCTTGGTGCACAGATTTTCGAATGCGTGGGCTTGCAAAAAACGCTAGTGGACAAGTTTTTCACAGGAACCGCCAGTCGCATCGAGGGATCGGACCTGGAGGCCATTGCGATTGAGGCCATCGACCGCCATCAGCGTGCCTACTCGGATCGCAGTGGTCGCACCGAGGCCCTGGAAGTTGGCGGCGAGTATCAATGGCGCGCCGAGGGCGAGGCTCACTTATTCAGTCCACAGGTTATTCACTCGCTGCAAAGCGCGGTGCGCACTGGCAATTACAAGACTTTCAAAACCTACAGCGGCTTGGTGAACGAACAAACGAAGCAGCATTTCACCCTGCGCGGCTTGCTTAATTTCAAACCCAGCACTGCAATACCGATCGAGGAGGTCGAATCCGTGGACGATATCCTCAAACGCTTCAAGTCGGGTGCAATGAGTTATGGATCGATTTCCGGCGAAGCCCACGAGGCGCTGGCGATCGCAATGAACCGGATCGGCGGTAAATCCAACACTGGCGAAGGCGGAGAGGACCCCGACCGCTACACTTGGACCAATGAACGCGGTGACTCGAAGAACAGCGCAATCAAACAAGTCGCGTCGGGGCGTTTCGGCGTCACTAGCCTATATCTAACCCAAGCGCGCGAGCTGCAGATCAAACTGGCCCAGGGCGCAAAACCCGGCGAGGGTGGACAACTTCCGGGCGGAAAAGTGTATCCGTGGATCGCTAAAACCCGTCACTCGACTCCGGGGGTCGGACTGATCTCCCCTCCCCCGCACCACGACATTTATTCGATCGAGGACCTTGCCGAATTGATTCACGATTTGAAAAACGCCAACCGCGCCGCGCGAATCAGCGTAAAACTGGTCAGCGAAGTCGGTGTCGGCACTATCGCTGCGGGCGTCGCCAAGGCGCATGCCGATGTCGTGCTGATCTCCGGATTCGACGGCGGAACCGGAGCTTCGCCGCAAACCTCGATCAAACACGCAGGCCTGCCGTGGGAACTTGGCCTTGCGGAAACTCATCAGACTTTGGTTCTCAATAATCTGCGTTCGCGTATTGCAGTGGAGACTGACGGACAACTGAAAACCGGGCGCGACGTGGTCATAGCAGCATTGCTTGGTGCTGAGGAGTTTGGCTTCGCCACCGCACCGCTGGTTTCGCTCGGCTGCATCATGATGCGAGTCTGCCACCTCAATACCTGCCCAGTAGGCGTGGCCACCCAGGACCCGGAACTGAGGAAAAATTTCACCGGCGACCCGGAGCATGCAGTCAATTTCATGCGTTTCATCGCCACCGAGGTGCGCGAAATCATGGCCGAACTCGGATTCCGCAAGATCACCGATATGGTTGGTCGCACTGATGCGCTGGAGCCGAAACATGCCGTAGAGCACTGGAAGGCGAAAGGAATCGACCTTTCCAGCATGCTCTACTCACCGCCGATGGGGCCCGAAGTCGGACGTTTTTGTACCGACGCTCAAGATCACGGTTTGGAGAAAAGCATGGACATCACCACGCTTCTAGAGCTTTGCAAACCGGCGATCGAGCGCGGCGAAAAGGTCGAGGCAAAACTGCCGATCACAAACACCAACCGTGTGGTCGGAACGATTCTTGGCAATGAAATCACCAAACGCCACTGGAACGGCTTGCCGGACGATACGGTCTATCTGCAATTCCGCGGATCAGCGGGACAGAGCATTGGCGCCTTTATGCCGAGAGGCATCACCATCGAGGTCGAGGGCGATGCCAACGACTATGTGGGCAAGGGCCTCAGCGGTGGACGATTGATCATTTACCCCGATGCCAAGGCGACATTCTCGGCAGAGGAAAACATCATCATCGGCAATGTCGCTCTCTACGGCGCCACCAGCGGCGAACTATTCGTTCGCGGCGTCGCCGGAGAACGTTTTGCCGTGCGCAACTCCGGAGTCAATACCGTAGTCGAGGGCATCGGTGATCACGGCTGCGAATACATGACTGGGGGTAAAGTGGTTGTGCTCGGCACCACTGGTCGGAATTTCGCCGCAGGCATGAGCGGTGGGGTCGCCTATATTCTAGATGAAGAGGGCGATTTTTCCAAGCGCTGCAATACGCAGATGGTTGCACTGGAAACGATCGACGACGAACAGGAAGCCGAATCCCTGCGAGCCTTGATTCAAAAACACGCCGACGCCACGCTGAGCCAGAAAGCCAACAAGGTTCTGGCAAGCTGGAAGGAATACCTGCCGAAATTTGTGAAAGTCATGCCGCGCGATTACAAACGCGTGCTGCAGGCGATCGCCAAAGCCGAAGCCGATGGGTTAAGCGGTGACGAAGCACTGGCTGCGGCCTTTGAGGCAAACGCAAAGGATGCCGCACGAGTTGGCGGCGGCTGAAGGCCGCGAGGCACCCGAATGATTTTGATTTTAAACTATACGTAACATGGGAAAACCTACCGGATTCATGGAATTTACCCGCGAGCTGCCCGCGGACCGCTCGCCTTTGGAACGTCTGACTGATTGGAAGGAAATCCACCTTCATATGCCGGAGGACAAGCTGCGCACACAGGGATCGCGCTGCATGGACTGCGGAGTACCGTTCTGCCATACGGGAAAACTGATCAGCGGCATGGCCAGCGGCTGTCCGATCAACAACCTCATCCCGGAATTCAATGACCTCGTCTATCGCGGACTTTGGCGCGATGCGCTCGACCGCCTCCACAAAACCAACAATTTCCCCGAGTTCACCGGTCGCGTCTGCCCCGCACCCTGTGAGGGCTCCTGCGTGCTCGGCATCAACAACCCTCCGGTCACGATCAAGAACATCGAGGTTTCGATTATCGACAAGGGCTGGGACGAAGGCTGGGTTGTCGCCAACCCGCCGCACAAGCGCACAGGAAAAAAAGTTGCGGTCATCGGCTCCGGCCCTGCGGGATTGAGCGCGGCAGCCCAGCTCAACAGCGCCGGTCACACGGTGACGGTATTCGAGCGCGCCGATCGCCCGGGTGGGCTTCTGATGTATGGCATTCCCAACATGAAACTCGATAAGAACGAGGTCGTGATGCGCCGGATCAGCCTACTCGAAGACGAGGGCGTGAAATTCCTCTGCAATACAAATGTTGGCAGCGATTACGCTACGGCGGACCTGCTGAAAAATTTCGACGCAGTTGTTGTCTGCACCGGCGCTACCAAACCGCGCGACCTGACGATCCCGGGTCGTGAATTGCATGGTATTCACTTCGCTATGGAATTCCTCACCGCAAACACCCAAGCGGTGCTCGACGGCGAAGCGCGTGGAAATTTCATCGATGCCAAGGGCAAAAATATCGTCATCATCGGCGGCGGCGACACGGGAACCGACTGTGTTGGCACCTCCCTGCGACATGGCTGCACGACCGTCTGCCAACTTGAATTCCTGCCAAAACCGGCATTGACCCGTCAGGCCGACAACCCCTGGCCCGAGTGGCCGAAGACTTACAAGGTTGATTACGGCCAGGAAGAAGCTGCGGCAAAATTCGGTCACGATCCGCGAATTTACACCACCACCGCCACCCACTTTGAAGGCGATGAAAATGGCAAGGTCAAAGCGGTGCACACCGTGCAGGTGGAATGGAGCAAAAATCAAAACGGCCAGTTCGTGCCGAAAAATATCGAAGGCAGCGAGAAAATCATGCCCGCGGAACTGGTAATGTTGGCGATGGGATTCCTCGGACCCGAGCAGCCCTTGCTCGACTCCTTGGGCATTGATCGCGACGCCCGCACGAACATTTCTGCCGAGCACGAGAAATACACCACCAACATCCCCGGTGTCTTTGCTGCCGGCGACTGCCGCCGCGGGCAAAGCCTGGTTGTCTGGGCCTTTAACGAAGGCCGCGGCGCCGCCCGCGAATGCGATCGTTACCTCATGGGTAATACCGACCTGCCCTAACCCGCCCCAACTAGGCGGTAAATTTTGTTAGAAATCTCCTTGGCAATCTCCGGAGCGGGCGGCTAGTCTCCGGCACTTTAATTGCTGAAAATCCTTAATTTTTCCGTCCGCTGACAAAACAAAAACCGCATCCAACAAAAATTATGAACAAATCCGACCTGATCAAAGTCATAGCCGAAGTGCCAGAACTGAGTAAACAACAAGCAGAACTCGCCTTGAAAGCTTTTTGTGATGCAATCACCAGCGCATTGAAGAGCGGCGACAAAGTCACCCTGCCCGAATTGGGCACTTTTTCCATCACCAAGCGTGCTGAGCGCCCGGGTCGCAATCCACGCACGGGCGAGGAAATGACTATCAAAGCCCGCAGCGTGGCCAAATTCAAACCGGGTAAGGCATTGTCCGATGCCGTGAATTGAGCCCCCCCCCCTGCGTGCGCCGCAGAGATCGACTCATGCAAACC